>JAABUW010000096.1_pt1 | contig 182664 bp, 186 predicted proteins | sample 5560081 | NCBI WGS metagenome assembly JAABUW01 (sample SAMN10711882, study PRJNA513363) | rock metagenome | isolation source: Antarctica rocks | place: Antarctica: Victoria Land, Knobhead sud
CTATTAATCGAGTAGTCAAATCCGCTACTTAATAATCGAGTAGTAAGGGCGCTACTCACTACTCGAATAACTAGTCGATTAGTATTCGATTACTAATCGACTATTGAGTATTTTTGTTACCACAGAGCCCTAAAGATGCCCCCAAGAGGGGTTTAGGCGCTAGGACAGGGATCTTCCGGGGATGGCTCCGGGGTAGCCCTAGGGCCCTCATTGAATTCCATTTTTAACATGACGAGCCTAGGTATAGTTGGCGTCAAACGGTAGCGACTTCGCGACAATTAAGATTCTCGAACAACGATAGGGCTTGAAGCATATTCGTCTATCACACAGTGGTAGTAAAGAAATCAATCCATAACCTGCTCCTCAGTTTCAAGGTTGTGGTAGTAATCGTTGTGGATCTAGAGATGGTTGAAGTCGGAGGTTTTTTCGTCCACCGTTTAGGGACAGGACCAATTGGAATAATTGCACCCCGCAAATGACGCTCTGAGGGCACTTTCCTTGCGCAGGCTTCAACGTAACATCAACGGCTCCCACGATACAAGAGGTTCAAACCCTGTAATGGCTTCTCTCTTCAGCACGGCTAAAGATCGGCTACTCGGCTTATTCAAACGTACGTCGGCACAAGCTTTCTCTCATGCTTTTCCCACCCTCTCCATGTTGATCAATCACAGCGAAGCCTATAACTTCCTCACCATCACACCCGTCGCGACACTCTGAACCCCAGCCATGGACGATCCACGACTCAAACCTTACCATCCACCAATGCCTTTCCATCGCTTACCCCACCAAGCCCGCCCTCCCCAATGAAATCATCCTCCAGATCCTCGACCACCCCACACGCTGGATCCCAGTCCACAGCGTCAGCCTACGAGCCGCCTCTACAAACGAGCCCCTTCGCTGCAGAAGTAACGGACCCCAGCAGGGCGACTGGAAAATCCTCTCCACCGACCCAATCGACGCACGTGTAGTGGCCAGGGTAAAGAATATCACTTACACCTTCCGCAGCAAAGACCAAGGCTGGAGCGACTACCTCCAGCAACACGGCACGTATGAAGGAAGCTATACATTTTTCGAAGCCGGTCTGACGCGCTTTGAGGTCAAAGGCGCTGAAGGGGAGGAGCTAGCGCGGCAGCAAAGCTTGAGGGCGGAGAAAGAGGCGGATAGGTATGAATTGCATAGAAATAGGCATGCGGGGAGGGAGGCGGAGGAGTATAAAATTCAGCTTGGGGAGGGGCACGACCTTTTGCGGCGAGTTGAGGATGGGGATCGATTTGCGCTATGGGCTCGTGCCCAGTACCCAGGGTGGGAGAATTTGGTGTATGCTGCCAGAATTGAGATTTGGTGTGTAGATGATCTTGCTGAGGGGTGAGATTTTTCCGGGGGGCGCTTGGTCTGTTCTGTCTCTGTGATAGTAGCAATCACTCTTTAGAGCTGCTTTGGACAGCAGAGCGCCAGAATTACATCCAAGATGGCTATACCTAATTCCCTTAATCCTGAGAATTTGCACTTGTCACAATCTGAACCTGGCCGATGAAGATCCAGACACCTGCATGCACACCCAATGCTCAAGCTAGCACGAGGGCAAGTGAACGTAAATCGGGTTGGAAAAAGTCTCGAAAACAGGTTGATTCACCGGGCAGATTGGTGGATGTTGACTTCTGTGAGCGCTGTTAGCGAGTGAGGCGATCGCAACGATATCTTGTGCGTCAAATTGAGAATCCAGATAGCGTTAGATACAGTCTTTCCCACCGCTGCTTTGCTAGTGAAGCTTTCCTACATGTTAGAGAGCTGAACAGTCCGAATGTATCTTAGGTCTAAAGATGTTTCGAAGCTGGGTACGCCTCCGGCCCGCTTTTCAGTCATTAGAAACCTACCGCCGCCAGTCCAGATTTGGCAGCTAAAGATTCAGACTCTTGCAGTCCGCTGAAAGCTCGAACTTAAGCTCGCTATGGCGTGATGGGGCAATCGCCTAATTAGAGGCTTCAATCAGTGCCTAAAGTTGTACAAGAACAGGAGACGTTGCCAAGGACAAAGAAGTCGGACGGTCCACAGCCGTTGAGTGCAAGCCTTGAGAGCGTTTAGACGTCCAAGACTGAAACACAATGGTATTTGAAATATGGTCATGTCAGAGGTACTGAGAATGACCGGCATCGTTGTGGCTGATAACGCCAACCTGTAATATCAGGTGTTGAACGGTCAAATAGAAGGCTGCATCGGTAGTGAACAAGCGTTGGCGTCATATTTACGAAAGCTGAACGGTGGGACAATAGGCGAGCTGCGTTCTAGAGTCCTTCCACGCGCCTTCTATGCAGTAATGGGTAGAAACCGTTGCGACATCGAGGCTTGATTCGGTGTTGCCTTCGTTGTACCTGAATTGCCTCCGCAGGTCCTTGTCTTACAGCGGTGTTGCTTAGGCGACATACACCATCTGGTTGGAGGCAGGTCCGAAAGGGAGCAGGCACACGCTTCGGAGGCTTCCACGGATCAGGCTATACCACAAAGCGCGCTTGATAGGGGCCAAAGCTCGTTAGGGAAACTCCAATGCGAAAACATTTTTTGGTCTACGAGCTTATCAGACAGTTCTGAAATCTGCTTCTTGGACATGACAAAACAAACAAATGACACCATGACACCATGAGAGGTAGCATCATGTAGGCTGGAGGACGGGTAGGATCAACGAAGGGAGACGGAACGCTCGTCACCTTCCGGAGCCAGTCGGTGATCTCCCTTCCATCCCATCGTTTCCTTATCTTTCGGCGTTCCAACATGTAGAGTACAGCCTCAGCTGACCAAGCCGTGGGTAGTTGCAGTATGTACGAAAGTTATCCTTACCATTACTCGTACCATACTGTAGGATCGCTGGTGATTTGATGATGGTTAGTTAGTCATGCGACTACCTGCCTGGGATGTGTTAATGAATGGGGCGGTCCGAGATTATTGTCGTTTTCTTTCATCAAGTTTATCAGCAGTCAGCACCGCCGAGCTCCCTCCAACCTCCATTTTCAACGGTCTCGACACAACCGCCCAATGAAATGCTACTCAGCTATTCCTCCAGGATTCCAGGCGAAGCTTCTGTCAAAAGCTTCTATGCAAGCCATGAAGACGCCCCTTTACCCCAAGCTCTCCCACCTCCAACCTCAGCCAAGCCTATTCCCCAGCTTCCCAAGAAAGAAGTCTCTCGCCTACGCTCTACCTAGTGCAGAATTATATCTTTACCAATACGTGGCCTGATTGGCGCATCCGCAATGTCCCTCTTGTCAGCGCAGGCAACGAATCCCTACACTTCTAGTCGCGTTTACCCCACCAGCTCGCTCAGGCGTCGAAAGACCTGCCACGCTAAGTAAAGGAACATGAACCTCCTTCTCGTCACGGATCACTGCCGTGACCATCAAGAGAATTTTTACGGGTGATCCCCTCCAGTTCTCCCGGTCACGATGCACATTCGCCCAATGATCAGTCTCTCCGTCCAAAGGAACTCTCCGCGCGTCCCATACCCGTTTGCAATCCACCTCCTTTGTTGAACTAAGGGCGTTCGCTTTCCAGACTCCCACATTTCGCGAGAGCATTTGAGCATTTTCTATAAAGCGAGCCTCAATCCCTCTAGGGATGATGCATCATTCGAAGCTCTCCAACTACTGGCTTTCGTCTGCTCCAATTCAAGCTACCAGGTCCAGCTCAATCCTCATTGTCCATCATGCACTTCTCAAAGCTCGGTGCGGCTTCGGCTATCCTTTCATTCGCAGCTGCTACCCCAGCCGAGTATGAGTCATCTCTCGAGAAGCGCGGCCTCACCTTCCGTGTCGACCAGACTGTCAAGAAGCCGGGCAGGATTGTCTCTGGTCCGGCTGCCGTATTGTCGGTGTATGGCAAATACCACGGTACTGCACCAGCCGATGTCAAGGCTGCCGCCGCCGCCAATGAGGGAACAGTGACGGCAAGTCCCGAGCAGTACGACTCCGAGTACCTCTGTCCAGTAACCATTGGTACAAGCGGTGTGACTTTGAACTTGGACTTTGACACTGGTTCATCGGACCTGTGAGTCGCTTGGAAGAGCCTTCTGACCTTGTGCCTCCCTTTCTGCAAAGAGTGACACGCAACAGATGGGTATTCTCCTCAGAGCTTCCTGCAAGTGAACAAACCGGTCACTCGATCTATACCCCCTCAAAATCTACAACCTCCATGCTCGAGAGTGGAGAGACCTGGAGTATCTCCTACGGAGATGGCAGCGGCGCATCTGGCAACATCTATGCTGATACCGTCAAGGTCGGCGCTGTCACAGTGACCAGCCAGGCCGTCGAGTGTGCGACATCCGTAAGCTCTGCTTTCCAACAAGACACCAACAATGATGGACTACTTGGCCTCGCCTTTGACTCCATCAATACCGCCTCTCCAAATAAGGTGCAGACCTTTGTCGGCAATGCACTGAGTAGCCTTGCCTCTCCTCTCTTCACTGCCAACTTGAAGAAAGGCGCACCAGGCAATTACAACTTTGGCTACATTGACACTACCGAGTATACTGGTGCTATCACTTACGTCCCAGTGAACACTGCCAATAGCTTCTGGGAGTTCACCGGCAACGGCTATGCGGTCGGCACCGGCGCCTTCGTCACATCTTCCGCTGATGCCATCGCCGACACTGGAACAACACTCCTGTATCTGCCCACTACTTGGTAGGTCCTTTCCTGCCCCGAGTTCTCCGTCAAGGCCCGAGACATGCTTCGGGACTCCAATTTCCTTTTAGAAAAATAATCGCTGACAGAAACTACCTGTTAGGGTCACTGCCTACTATGCCAAGGTCTCTGGCGCGAGATACGTTAGCTCCCAGGGAGGATATACCTTCCCCTGCACATCGACCCTTCCCAGCCTGACCCTTGGCATTGGAAGCGGAAAGTTCACTGTCCCAGGCACCTACATCAATTATGCACCAGCTACTGGTAGCAGTAAGTACCTTGAAGATCCCACTTCTTCGAACCTATCTTAATAATTCTCTAGCCTGCTTCGGCGGTGTTCAACGTAATACCGGTATCGGATTCTCCATCTACGGCGATATTTTCCTCAAGTCGCAATTCGTCGTCTTCAACCAGGGCACAACCCAGCTCGGATTCGCTGCCAAGCCAATTTAGGAGCTTCCTTGAGCGATCTCAATGACTGCATATAATAACGCATATTTACTTATCTTTTTGCACGTGGTTATACTTTTACTTTGCTGCATAATCTTGCAGGAGAAGGATCACATGTCATGTTGGAATGGATAAAAGGAGTCTCAGCATACCACATATTCCTATCTATGGAACATAGTACCAATCAAAATCTAAGATTTTTTAAAGATGGTCGTGGATTTGGCATACTGATGTTGTCCGGCGAACCTCCTGCCGGATTAAGCTTCTTGCAGCCGAAGCGGTCTTATGCAGCCAACCGCAATCCCTGTATTTCAACGCTTATCTTCGGTATTTCCACTTCTCAACTGCACAAAATTTTATTCGCTCTCCGGGACGAAAATCACTTCGGGCAATGCTTCTTATCCCTGCTCTTATCACTAAAGTAAAGTAGGTGCTCTTCATCATGCCAAGGGTCCAGTATCTGACTCGGCGAAACCCTGCGATACCATTACACATGACTCGTGACCCTCGTTTGAGACGTGATGCTCTCTTTCTCGTATACAACAAAGCAATCGCTCCGCCGATTAGTAGACCCTCAATGCACTTCTCTCCCTCCCAGCAGCCAGCTATTCATGCAGAGCGCCACAGAATGCAACTTCCCCCTCCCATCACTTCCATCACGTCTTCACCTCCACAGCCGCAGCCTTCCCCTTCTTCGGCACCGCCTCATACGCATTCCTATTCTTCCTCTTCCCAGCCGTGCCCCCTCTGTCTCCCCTATGATGATCATGAGCACACCCATCATGCTTCCCTCCATCCCCCTCTTGCGGCTTCCTCCTCCTCTTCTCTTTCCCCTTCCCACCCATTCTCGCTTTCCCATCATCACCACCTCCACCTTCACTCTGGTCTGAGTCGTCGCCCGAGCTGGAGTCGTCGTCGGAGGACTCATCGGATGATTCACCGACAGGGTGGGGAGCGTGGTAGATACAGCAAACTACATCAGACAGCCAAATCAGCCTCCTCTATTCCTTCGGAAGCGAATTCATGTAGAGAGTGTACCTTTCGATCGTTTCCTCCCTAACCCCTCATTGTCAACCACATCCTCCGCCCATTGTATCCTCCTTCTCGGACTTGGCGCTGGACCTGTGGCGCGGAGACGTAGGACTGGTGTTGAGGTGTGAGGATTTGTTTGGGTTTGGGTGGCTGTTGTGGAGGTTTCCGAGGTTTTGGAGGCGCGGGAGGGGTGGTTTGGGTGATTTGATGGGGCGGAGGGGGCCATTGCGTGAGGATTTGGCGGAGGGCGCCGGGTTGGATGGTGGAAGTAGGGGTAGTAGCGAGTAGAGCGGTTATTGAAAGGGACTTGAGCGAGTGGCTGTAGTTGGAAATAGCGATGGAGATGGAGGTTTTTATATGGCTTCTTTGTTGGTTTGGTAAGCGCTGCAAACTTGTGTTGTGGGTAGGCTGTGTCCTTTGTAGAATAGAAGGATTCACCCCTCGGCCGGCCACACCCCTCAGTCGGCCACCCTACTATAACTCTACAACCGTCCGTTTTGATACTATGATTCCGCCTATAAAGCTGTAGCAATTCCTAATTTGAACAAGTTTTGTACGAAAATCTTTTGTTTGTACTAGTATGGTTCGCAAGTTATAGTAATATGATCGCTTAGCCCCTAAGAGATCCCTAGAACTAGACCCCGGAGTAAGACAACCAAAGATTCCCGGGTAGTTAGCCTTACAGGGTAGGCGACTTAGGGGTGTGGCCGGCTGTGAATCCTTCTAATGCGGTCACTTAAGGCTTGCCAGCTTCATCAATTTGAAAGGGTAAGCAAAAGGAAGGTTATACAAGCAGTGGGTTTGAACTATACCTATCTCGCCTTTTAATCTTCAGCATTCCGTTACGCTGCCTCAGTATACCTTGCGATGCCTCGCCGTCAGAAAACCTCACCCGAGGCAGCGTTTGCCTCGAGCTCCTTATTCCGGCTCCCATTGGAAATTCGTACCATGGTATACAATCTTCTCCTCCGTGGCCCGCAGGAGGTATTCGTTGCTTCTGGACAGTTCAAGCGAAAAAGCATCAGTCGGGTCGGAAAGTCCGCCCCATCATCCGCCTCCTTCACCTGCAGAGGCTGTGGTCTCGCAATTGGAGGCAGTAGGTCCGTATTTTACAGGCATAGACTATTCTATTGCAACAAGTCTAGGTACAATAATGCCTGGTCTCTGACAGAGCTCGACCGAAATGAGTATGAGGGATCCGGTCTCTCCCCAGCAATCCTCCGCACCTGTCGTCTTGTGCATTTGGAAGCCGTGCCGATCCTTTATCGCACCAACAGCTTTCGTTTCGAAGATGCTGCGGCGGCGAGACAATTCCGCTGGCAGACGGATATGCAGCAAGCAGGCTACGTGCAGAAGATCCATATCATGCTTCCGTACGGCTGTAGCGAAATGACGGATCCGACTGCGCATGGCAAAAGGAGCAACCTGCATCCATGGTTGAATTACCTCACAAATGGCAGGCAAGGTCTTCCGAATGACTTCCCAAATCTGAAGGGGATCACCCTTACGTTCGGCCGCAGATTGGCTATTTCAGATGCAAAGACTGTGAGAAATCATTTTGACACGTTCATGAGATACATGTACCGCCTAGATTGGATTCAGTTTATTGGGCTAAATGATGTGAGATTGATTACTCATTTGAAGCCAGTCCTCGAGAGGAGTAATGGATCTAATGGCGAGGAAACAATTCAGGCAAAATTCTCGGACTACGAGGAACATTTCATCGGATGGACAAATGTCTCGCTCTGGTGGGGTTCACCGGGTAGCGAACCCCCGTGTAACATCCCAGCATTTGCAGGATATCATGGAGAGAGATGGCGCCTGTATCCTATGGAGGATGGGGAGGATGTGACTTATACCGCGGGAAGTTCGTATGCATGCTGGCCCAATCTTACGCGCTAATCAATTTCCATATTCACCATAATCTATCACGACGAGAAGACCTTTCAATGTAGTAGCGAGCTCTCAGATATGTGCCATTTGAGCGGCATGGTACACCATGGATGAAGATGTCATTTTTCTGCTATATCAAAGTACGATGCTATGGCTGCTTTTAGAATTGAACGTCTCGAGGCCGTAGACTTTGCCAACGCGCACACGCCAACCAGATCATCTTCTCTAAAAAACCAAACATCAGATCGTCAAACATTTCATCAGTCATCACGCACAACCAACCTAACTCAAGAGCGATACCGCCATCCTACGCAACAACTCAGCCAATTCTTCATTACTTCCAATACTCGTCCCAACCTCTGGAATCGACACCGCAGACACATTACCACTATCACCTTCAAGCACCGTACTCAGGACTTCAAGAACCTGCACAGCCACTTTAACATTCTTCAGCAGTGCGCCTGGATCAATATCTGGGGCCGTTGTGGGCACAGCATGTGGTACACTCGTTGGCAGTGTTGTCATATCGCCTACTGGTACGCCTGTCGGTAGATACAGGGTTGATATGCTGCTCGGAATCGTGATCGGAGCAGAGACATTATTGATAAGAGACGAGAGGGATGCTTCTGGCGGCTCGGGCAGCCTCGGGAAGGGCATCGTGGGCGATTGTGATGGATAGCTCGTTATAGGTACGATGGCGGAGAGGTCAGTGGCAGAATGAGCTGTGCTTGACAGGAAATTGCCGAGCGGTACGGTGGCTGTGAGAATACTGAATGATGGAGAGCTGGTGGACGGAGGACTTATGAAGGTGTCGCTGATAGCTGTGATGCTAAGTGGAATGGTGGTTATTGTCGGAGGAAGACTCTCGCGGGCCACTTCTGATTCCGAGCTCGCTACTGGCGTTGCAAGTGTAATAGGCGTACCAAACGGCGCGGCAATTGCAGCAGCGAGATTCCCTGATTGCGCGCTTGTGGACTCAGCAGTCGTGATCTGGGAAGACATGCTAGTTGTGGCTGTCGAGAAAGTCGTGGGAGAATGTGAAGGGCTACCAAGCGGTGTTGGTATAATGGAATCTACTACTGTCTTCGTTCCGAGAGGGTTGGTAGCGACGAGGGAGGTGGTTGCTGTGAGGAGGAGGATGAAGATGCTGTGCATCTTTGAAGTTTTCGGTTAGAGTGAAGGGACTCTTGTGGCTTTTGGGTTTGGTAATGGAAGGGCAGGGGGTGCAACGCAAGCATTGCGGAGTCTTCTATTTGTTTGGACGGCTTTTTTGATCGATTCTCAGCGAATCTTGGCGTGTTGACTGGGGAAGGGGGTGAGACATTCCGCACGCGTGGAATGACATTCTCTGCTCACTATTTCTGCCAGAATCTTATGAAAAGAGCTAGAGATTTGTGTGCAAATGTTGCTTCTACGCCAAACTCTCCCAATATTGACGTCTTCGCATGTGAGATAAGACTAAAGGTGAGCGTCAAAACTCCTGTCTGGCATACAGGCATGTTAGTCAACTTTGGGTCCACTGGAAGTCTGGGCGGCTGGAATCCTACATCAGAATGGCGATTGCGATGGCGTAGAGCCCAGTGTATGCATATACGCAAATGTCGAGAAGAGGAGAGCGGAGATTGGGGCCGCCGGCGCTCTTAGTAAGTTGTTCGTGGATCATTAATACCCTCTGGGATGAGCTGAGAGGCCCAAAACGCTGTTCCAAATGAGTGAGCTTGTGCTCAGGCCGACGAAGCTGAGATGAGCAAGTGCAACTCATTTTATTGAAAGGTGGAGATACTTGAAGTAACAGTCCTAACTTTTCTGGGCCTTGACACATTCACTATCAGCCTTTCTTGACCAATCAACTTCAACGCTCAGCATTCACTTCGGCTTCGGACTTCTACCGCACTTCTTTACTATCTTTCACCTTTCAAACCCCATCATTCTTACCCTAAACATCACTACCTAACAAGCTATCCTAGTTTCCCGTCATGGCTTGATGGAACTCGGATCTACGCTTGCGTCAATCTCACTTCAGACTTTTTCTGTCAGTCTTTTCTAGTCAGAACAACTCATATCGCCGACCATGCCTCGTCGCCAGCGACCACCTCCCGAGGCAGCTGTGTCTGCCAGCCCCTTCTTTCACCTGCCTTTGGAGCTTCGTATCATGGTCTATGAGCTCCTTTTGACATCCGAAGGGACAATTCTCATTCCCACAGATTTCTTGAAACGCAACTGGATCAACGTGAGAGACCCTACAACTGGCTCAGTGACACTTTTCCCACGCGAGGCCCAACTTGGCTCATGGGAGAGATACCGACCATCATTTAGCACGAGCCAGCAGCAGAAGCTTGCAGTTTCGATCATTCGTGCATGTCGTCTGATCAGCAAAGAGACAATCCCGATCCTCTACTCCTGCAATTCAGTACGCTTCAGCAACGTCCGCATTGCAAATGACTTCCGCTGGGCCACATACGCTGGGAAAGCCAACTTCATCCAAGAGTTGAGTATTGGAAAAGCGTCGGATGGAACGATGGATTTTGATCAATGGCTGGAATACGTAGCCAAGAAGAGATTTGGCCTTGGACACGACTTCCCCAATCTGAAGCGATTGACAGTTGATTTTTGCCAGCGTTTCCATCAAAGCCAATTGAGTCTCTGTGCTACTCTGGGCCAGCACGTTAGAGGCTTGGATTGGGTTCACCTTATCAATCTGGATACCGCAATTGACGACAGTGAATTGCACGAGTGCCTCGGACCGATGGTGGAAGAATCGAAGGCCATTGGTGGTAGCTCCCACAAAATGGTACTGTTGGAAGTCACGAAACACACGATCGCATATTGGTGGAAACCTACGGACACCCGGAAACATGCAACACTTTGGCTGGGTACCCGAAACGCAAAGTCTCCTTGCCAGCCAAACTGCTTCATGATCAAGCAAAACGAGACGGATCAATTCGGAGTCTATTATGATGGAGCCTATCAAGCCGAGGTCCAGATATACCGCCTTGCAAATGATAAAAATTCCTCTTTTCCTTCTCTAATTCGATATGATGAGAGAATTTGTCAATGGAAGTCCGGCGACGATTTACTTCACCTGTGGGCTGAGGTTTGATGTGGCGAGCCTCTCCGCCCAAAGGCGTACTAGCCGCTCCCAAATGCTCAAACCTCGAATCCTATTGTCTTGAGTCGATGTCCGAGACCAAATTCGCACGACCTCGATGCGACGGTGCAATTTCCCTGGGCCTTAGCAACGATACTTTGAAGGAACTTTGGACAGCTGTCCTTTCACACCTTTTGGGAGACTCGGACCACTACTATATTCTTTTCATTCCACAAAATCGCAACAATGACTCGACTCAACGTCAGCTTCACCACTGATGTCCATTTCATGCACCCATTCATTCTCATGCGCCCACTCTCAGTCCTAAGCATCCTCGGGCTCTACGGAATTCCCGTAACTCTGGCTTCATCAGGTAAAAATGAGCCTCCCTCCCTCAACATGTATTGATGTATTCCCAAATGCTTACATGACCCAGGCGCCCTACCAGGTGTATCCCGACTAATCGCCCTCTCCTCCACCACCGTCGCCTCCGTCTCTAACCTCGGCCCCATCCTATCCTCCGAAGCCCAAAAGCCCTAAAAACCGCCAACATCAACCCTGCCGAAGACATCACCGGTCTAGGACCCGTAATTTCCAACGAAGCCAAAAAGGCGCTCGAGCTAGCCAACATCCACGCCGACACAGCCGTCACTTCTGTTTTCGCCCCAAAACAACTCGATCCTGCTGCTAATACGCTGGACTTGGCGAAGGCGATGCATAATCATGTTTCGACGCAGCTTTTCGATGGGAAGCTGAGTCCAGCGGATGCGTTGGCTGCGCAGCCGAGTATTTTCCAGGTGGCGAAGCCGTCTTTGCCTGCGTTTGGGGCCATGAAGCTCTAGCCTGGACGATTGGTCATGGTGGTGCCTTTGCACCAGCGAATTGTACACTATTTCTTACGAATGCGTAATAGAGTTCGTTTCTTTGAATTTGGTCACAAGGAGCATTAAAAGGAGAGTCTGAGGCCCTGGGGAGCTATTAGATAACCGACCTCGATTCCACGCACAGTCGCCTTGATTGATGACGGCCATTTTTACCTTGCTTTTGTCATTATGCCTTTCATTTTCCACTGCTTCGGTTCTTCTTTCCCTTCTCCTCCCTCTATCTACCTCTCTAGAACCGCATCTTCTCTTCGCTTACAGTGCTCTTTCTGTCCTTCTAACAACAAGACCAAGTATTTGCCATACAAACCAATGGAAAGAATCTGGTAGGCTAGTCGGTGAACGATCAGCATAAGCGACACAGCCCATTTGGCACCCTTCCTTACACATTGGTCTTCGAAGATGTGCCCAGAGACCGCTAAATCTCTGGGCAGCCCTGCCTCCCCAGAATAAGGCTGGCCTTACCCGCCAGAATCTAACCGTACCCCAGAATCTTCAAGCGGGATGAGACCTATCAACCCAAGCGATCAAACATCTTCCATCGAGTGGAAGATCATCATAGGCTCAAAGCACCAGCCCTATCCAACATTCTCACCTCCAACGGTAAGTTCCGTATGATATCAGAACGGTGGCGTAAAGGCCCATCATCTGCATTGTCTGGGCGAGCCTTGCCAAGGGGCCAGAAGCGCCATCACGCTTCAGCTTTTGATCGATTCCCGACAGCGACCCGAGCTGCTGACGCGATCATTATGGCATTTCTTCAGCTCTGGAGACTAGATGGTTGTCGTGGAAGATGTGTAGCGAGTGCCAACGACCTAGCGCATGGATGGGGGGTGAGGATGTTGGATGCTAAGTGTTTTGTTGTCGGCGCGAGTACGCCTTTCTTTTTCTTCTTGCGCTTTGTGAGTATAGTGATTGTGAAGAGTGAACCAAGAACATTACCATCATGTCGTCGTCGTGGCAACTTCTGAGCAAAGGCAGCTTGAGCATCTTGAATTCCACTACAAGAGGCCAATACTCCAACTCAACTGGTGACGATGTCACGTTGACAGGAAGCCACTTCAAGAATTCGCTTTTCGTCGTCCCGATAGTAATCTCAGCCATTTGCACCGCTGCTTTCACGGTTCTAACAGTGGCATCGTGGTTGAAGAAAGCAGACGTCCAAGGGAGCCGGAAAGCATTCGCAGTAATGATGACTCTTCTCGTAGGGATGATATCGTTAGTCAAACCCCCCCTCTTTCTTTCTTCAAGAACACGCAGTTACTCAATGGATGAGCCACATAGATCTTTTGCCCGCAATCTCGCAGATGGTGTCTGGCACGAATACGAGCCTTCGGTATCCAAAGCATACCTCATCCTACCGGCACTAAAGCCCGTCCTGGACAACTCCACAGACGTGGCTCTGATCGCGGTCCTGTATCGCATTGTCAAGAACCGAATCCGCTGGCTGACGGCCAACCACCGAGGATACTACTACTGGCAGCGCGCCCATCAAGCCGTGATATCCATACTGGCGCTTTTCGCCCTCGCAGATACGGCGCTGTATATATACGCGCAGGTGCTCCTTTTCGGGTTGAGTGAGGCGTCGGACTTGGAAGTTGACAGGGGGCTATTGAAAGCTGCGGACAGCTACAGAGATATCCATCTTGTGTATCTGGCGCTTTACTTTGCTTCTGCGCTTGAGATACTGGGGTGGATACTTTTCATCGTCCTGAAGGCGCGACCGCAAAAATTGAAGAGCCGAGTAAACCACTTCCTAAATGAACCTGAGAAGACGAGCTCCGTTGACAAAATCATAGATTCTTGATTACTCACTATGCTTCATCTCGCCCTGGATCATCGTTCGCTCTGCAGCGAACCTTGCGATGGCTGTTCGATATTCATTCGAAACCCACGACGAATCGAGAATGATAGGAGTCGTTGAATACGCGCTCTGGGGCTTCCCATCTATTATCATATTCGTTGGACTTGTACTCAGCCAGTACAGTAAGGATTGGGAGCCTGACGCTAGACTTCAATTGGATCATGGACCAGTGGTAGAGGCGCCCTACAGTGGCCCACCTGTGGCTGGCTATGGGTTTTCTCCGCCGGATGGAGGGTGGAAGGGGGCAGAGGAAGCGCCCTATGAGGTCTCGCTTCATTTGGGTTACGGAGTCTCTCCTCAGGGTGCACCATATGGAGGAGCCCCAGCTCAAGGTGACTATGGAGTACCTCCTCATGGGGGAGCGTGGCGAGAACAAGGGTCTAGTAGTGTTATTAGGCTATGAACAAGACCTATTCGCGGTGGAAGGATGGAGCGCGCGGACTTGTCATGAACATTAGATGCAGTAGAAGCATTGGCAGCGTATTACCAGTTATAATTAGTTGTAATGTCTGATTTACCCGTAGAGTTGGAAAACATGTTAAGGTTACATATAGACCGCCTATCCTGTTCTGGCGGCTCTGATTGTTCTGTTCTCATCAAGTATGTAATATATCGGGAAGAGAAAGCCCAGTCCACTGAGCCCGACCGCGGTAAAGAACGCACCCCGGTAGCCTCGAAGCACATTTTGACCTCCATCATTGACGTGCACCTCGACTGTGCCCGCAATCCCTAGGCAGATGGAAGTAGCGTAGTTGACGACTGTGGCGACCAGTGAAGCTGCAATACCTTGGTGTTCCTTTGGCACGAAGTCACTAAGTATTACCGTAGCAGCTGGGAACTCATGCCCATTCCCTGAGAAAGCATTCAGCATCATGATCGAACTAGGGCTAGTCTTCGCATTGGTACTTACCCACACCGTGATGGCTGATGATAGAAAAGTCTGGATCCAATATGTTTGCTCAACGGACATATCAGCCGGTAGGACATTGCCAATGCAAGACATGATCATCGCGAAGGCCATCATATATGAAGTCCTGACTCGACTAAGGATGTGACCAGTCGTGACCGCGGCACAAGCTCCTGATATTCCAGCAGGGACGATCTGAGCTGCTGCGCTGAGAGGAGTTGCATGCCTGAGATTCTCGATGAATTGGAACCTGCTCGCCTAATTGGCTCATGAGGTCTAAAAATGTGACGAGATAGAATGCAAGTAATAAATCCAGATGCCAAAGCTTGACCAGCCTCGGGCTATGCAGCCCAGCACAAATCCCGTTTTACCCGATAAGACACCTTTCGGAATCAAGGGTTGAGCGACTTTACTTCCAATGAACACAAAGATTGTTACAAAGACTGAACCCAGGATCAGCGTCACGTAAACGTAGGGCGTACTCCAGCCAACAAGAGGTGCTTGGTTCCAGCTTGCGTTGAATAGGACGCGCCCTGCGGCACCAACGATGGAACCGAGGCAATCAACAGACGTATTGGAAGAGGCCTTCTTTGTAGGCGATGGGATCACAATGAATGAAAGTGTACCAACGAGGCAACAGGCAATTGACATGGTCCAGTATACCCATGGCCACCATGCTAGTTGTGCAATCATGGCACCAAATACAGCCCCCATCACAAACCCATTAGGGGCTGCCAGTGCACAGAAGGAGAAGATCATCTCTTTACGCCTACCAGGAGGATATACACTTCCCAAGGTCACAAAAAGCATTTGGAAGCATCATTGCAGGACCAATCTCCCCCATGGCTCGACATACTTGAAAAAAAGACATGAGAATGAGAGTAGACAGTGACTCCTGTCAGCAAAGACCACAGCCCAAACTAAAAGTAGCCAATGACCAAGAGACTCTTGTGGCCGAAGATGTCTACCAGACATCCAGCAACCAGAATGAAAGTGCCCACTGGCAGTGGGTATGCAGCGACGAACCAGCTCTTCTGGCCAGGGTGGTGACTTCAAAGCTGTCGGCAATGATCTGCAATGGAGCTATGGTTTGGCCAGGGCCTACTTGAGTGAGAAGTTGAGCACAGCATATGACTGATACGAAGACAATTTCTCGAGCAAGCGACATTAGGGGACTCGATTGTGATGTGGTTCGTTGAAGAGTTTGTTCAGAAGGCGGGACATGGTTGGCTACACCGTTTGCCAGCGTTTGCTTCACGTGGAGAAGGCGAGTCCGAAGCTTCGAGGGGCAGTTTCTCACTCTGATTCTTTGGTATGTCAAATGTTTGTTCTGAACCTGCTTGATTGGACGGCAGGCTTCGGTCCAAGCCAGGTAGTGACAGTTCCGTTAAATTTGGATGTCCCATATTGCAATAAGACTGTAGTCAATAGCAATTGCAGTGAGACGCTGTGCGAAGGCAAAAGGGTTCTAGGAGAAACGCGAAGGAGACGAGGATTTTATTAGGGAAATTGGTCCTTGTGGTCCAGGTCCTCCCCATACCCAAGTCTGTGTAACAGAACGCTTTCATGCTAAAGCTGCATGGGTGCATTTGTAATGGCGGAAGTGATTAGCCATTTGATCTCTCAAAGAGGTGCCAAGAAACGGCAATATTCCGCACATGAATCGCAACAATTGGTAAACAATCACCCCCAAATCGTGTCACGAAAGCACTCGAACAAAATGCCGAGCGCAGAGATTGCATCAAAGCGGCAAGCTGCCCGCGAGGTAATTGATATCCTCTCTGAAATCTCGCTCCTGCTCGTACGTGTTGCTCTGTCAAATCACGAACAGATTGCTAAGGCCCAGAGTAGAATACCCATCTGGATCGCAGCACGTTGTCGCTGTGCGTATCATTGATTGAGAATGGCGTCAACCCGGAAGCCTTGGCGGTGAGTGGAAAGGTTCGTGAATACGGCAATGGTCTAACAAAGCCTGTCAATACAGACAGTGATACGGGAGCTCAGGAAGGAAGGTGCAAAAGCACAACGACAAGGGGGGGTGGGGTCGCCATAAGACGGACATGTGGCGTACGGGATTACGAAACGGCAAGAATTCATGAGCGACGGCTAAAGATAACCATGAATGGCGTTAAATTGCAATTATGTACACTTTGACGGTCAAATGAAGTCGGTTTCAGCATCCCCATCGCTATGGAAGAAGCACATTTCCGCCAAGGTATCTATAAATTCCAACATCAAGCTACAATGATAAAGCTCCTATGATACACTATCGCTTCCCAACTAGGTTCTCGGTCTCCTTGTCTTTCAGCCCCGGACTGCCAGATCTCTCTTGAGGTTCCAGCTTCTTTCCGCGTGGCGATCCAATATCTTCAGACGTAGCTTCAGCTGCCGCCTTCTTCAACCGCTCCCTTTCATCAGCCTTGACATCCTTCTTCTTCGCTTCCTCATCGTCACTATCACCGAGGCTGAAAGGATCGTGGTCCGCCACAGGGCTAGGATCAACTGCTGCGAGTGGTTGCCATTTACTTGACTTTCCTGCGCCTGATGATGGGCGATTGATCAGGTCAGGAGACTTGGGATAGTGGATGTCGATCTCTTCTGGTGGGCCGTCTTGAAAGGAAACCCGATGGCCCGAGTTTGAATGATGGCGTGGGGGTGTTGGTTTGAAAAGATCTGGGTTCGCGAGGGGCCGACTCGACCGTGGAGGAGGTGCTATACCCGTTAGCTGTTACCGATTGACAAACAAGTCTTCACTTTGTCGTACCTTCGTTGTCTCTCATTTGAAGCCCAGCGAAGTCATCCCCAAGCACTTGCGGGTCAGCATCATAGCGTTCACGGTCTGCACTTCGCCTTCCGAACTCGTTGCTTCTTCGGCCACCATATTGCTGCTGAGGTGCATAACCTCCCTGTGCTGGGCGTCCTTGGAATTCATCCTCGTCTTCACCGTCTATTTTCTTCTTCAGACTGTTGACCCATTTGTTGACCGTTGATTGTGTCTCGAGAAAGCCCTTCTTGATGTTGTCTCGAATGATGGGTAGCTCGTCTGCTCAACAATCAGCGCAAAGAACTTACTCTCTTCAGGCACACACACCATCGAAAAAGCTGCGGTCACGGTCATCATCAAAATCCTCTGGCCTTGGAGCACTCTGTCTTCGAGGTGGCCCACGGGGTGCTTGACCCCTTCTTTGCCCTGACCCAGATCTCGGACCCGCACCATAAGCATCAGCACCATTGTAGTGCTCGGCGAGCTGCCGCGCATATCGTTCGTCCGCTGCAAGCTGATCTTCCTCGGTGGAGGTTGGGCCTGTTGGAGCTCGTGGTGGCCTGGGGGGTTGCGCTGGTGGAGGCGGTTCTGCTGCATCTGGGTCTGACATGCCTGGTAACACTAAGCTTCATGTCTGCGAAATGTATGTCACTCGGGGAATCCTTACCTAGAAGGGCATTAAAAGCTGGCTCCACTCTTCCACCGCTGGCTCGTAGCACGGCTTTCACGACGGCAGCATCAATGGACGGGAACGCTTCTTTCAGCGTGTTCTCAGCTTGCTGCTCTGGGGCCAATGGACGTGGGGGCTTTGGTGGGGCGACGTCCTCCCCGGAACCTGGTTGTGGGGCTCCTGAAGATGGTGCCGACTTTGGAGGGGCCGCGGGTGTGTCTGTGGGTTCATCGTCGAAATCTAACGCCTTCGCAGTTGTGGGCGACTCTGAAGGTGCCTCTGGCTTCTGTGAGTTTTAGCAGGTCTCCGTACAGTCCTACAAAGCCTAGGCATCATACCATCTTCTCCGAATCTGACATGTAGCTGTCTTCGAGTATTGCTAATCCTACTTAAATGTGTAAAAATTGTTCGCAGAGGAATACACAATAGATCGGAACAGGTGCATTCTCTGTTTCAAAGTATGAAAACACAATTGAAATAAAATTGTTGTTCGGTTCTCACGTCTCTGTCGAACCAACTTCTGGCGGATAAACTCCGGGTTGTGCCCCACGCGTTAAAGCTTTGCTTTTGGCTCAGTTCTACTATTTGAGGAGGACATGGCTTGGCGGGAGGGCCGCTTGCAGCGATCGAAAAAACCGACGGTACGAGACTAGAAATAACTCAAGGACGATAGATCTTACGATAGTTTAGTCGGTGGCGTATTTATAGCTACTCAACTAAACCAAATATCGTCAGGCGATTATATAATTGTGAAGTGTATACTTGATGACTTAGAGGGGCTCAAACTTTTTAGATATTTGGAAGAAAAGCGGGCTCGGAATTTCAATGTTGGGCCCCTCGGCCCATAAAAATTGTCAGGCTCAAGTAAGGATAGCGGTCCTCTCTGAATTGACGAATGGGGGCACCCGGCCAACGCCTAGCTACTTGGCAGCAGTGTCACCCCTAGACGTACCCCGTGAGCTGTTGTTCCTGTTTTCTCAGATTGAACATATCTTGGCGCCAAAGTCTCTCATCTACTTATGGAGTCTTTGAATCTGTATCACCATTTCTAGTTGAGCTTGTCGCCTTCAATACCTCGCGCAAGGTATTTGACACTTCTTGCTTGATGCAGCAACAACCAATGCCTTGGAATGGAGGATTCGTGGAATTGACACCTACGCAGATGATCATCCCTGTCGTTCAGAGCACTATTCCCTCATCCAAACAAATATGGCTTAATCACATAGCCTGAAAGCTTTTGCTTCGATTTTATCGTGCCAGTCGTGCGACAGATTATTACTATATTATACCTTGTATACAGCGGTAGTACCTCTAAGAGTAATTTCAATCCAACTATGTCTCTTTGAAGTGAAAAAGTACTCTTGGAGGACACCTTTACGAAAACCATGGTGAAGACGGGTCTTTCTTACTGTCCTCGATACTTCCAATGAGGTCTAAACGATGGTGTCTTGCCCCTGCTTCTATAAAAAGCTATTCAATGATTCCCTTGTTCACTAGTTGTTTCGAAGAGCCGCGGGATGCCGACAAACATCGATTCTTTGACCAGATCCCACGTTTGAAAAGTGTCTCCTTGTTCTTCATTGTTCGCGCTTGGCCGTCCTTTAACGAAGCATTTCCACAACATTCAGGAGAGACCTTTGTTATAGAGCGATACGCTCTATGGAGCGAAAGTCCTTCGCTTTCAACAATGGTCTATTCTGTTCTTTTCGCAGCACTAAATCCTCCATTCCTTCCTACAGCGAGTATTGACCATGTCCGAGCTACAGCGCCTTCTCAATGACCCAAATCGACCAGGTGAGTCTACAATATCAATCCTACTTAATTCTGGAGATGCAGCCTACACTTTCCAGGAGGGAATTTTTCGATACCTTAACATTAGAGATGCGAGACACTTAAGGAGGGCCAACAGACGATTAGATGAGATCGTCAGGGGAGAAGTTAGGGATATCCTGAAATATATAACCCCTAACGTTGCTGCAGTGACTTATCAGAATTCCACTCTTCGTCTGCTTGGGGGACGATGCTATGGAAAGAGACTACCTGCAGACATAGGTTGTTACATCGGTCCACTCGACAGTGTCTATATCGCAAGTTGCACAGGAATACCACCGCGCCTTGACCCCAATGGAGCGCAGCCATGCCGCGGTGATATTTGCAGGCGGTGCGTAAGAAGTGCTGCCAGATACTTCTTACCAGACGAGCAGCACAGAATTCAGAAAGGTCATGAAGTTCCTCTCTGTCGAAAATGCCACCTTTATGAAATTCGGCGAAATCCGGAAGGCTTTTCAAGCTGTATCTGCAGAGGTCTGATGGATTGTGGCCACAGGTGCCACGCTTGTCGATACAGCACTCTGATACAACTCCTTGAGAGCGACCAAAAAGCAAATAACCTCCTCCGACAAACCCATAAAGATCGTCAAGGTAACAGGTATATTCGCAACACTACCCGCCAAAGATTGCCCTGCCCGGGTTGCGGAAGTGCCGTTCACGATCCTGATGGCGCTGCTGCTGCTGTGGTTTACTGTATGTCTTGTAAAGGCATCGAAGTAAAAGCAACGTCAGGAACATCTTTTCAGGCTTCAAGAGCAGTGCCTGTCGTACCTACAAGGAGGTCTTCTCGAATCAAAGCCATCAATGCCGCAAAGCCTGCTCTTGATTTTATACCCAACATACTGTCTGACAGACAGCCACAAAAATCAGAGCGTATGGTAAGATAAGAACCCAACAATGCTTACATTTGTACTGTTTTCACCAGCTATTCCCTGCGCTAAGTACACCTGGCCTTTGCTGCATCCGTCACAGCAATCATACACAAGTCGCTCATGCAGGTTTATCATTTCATCGCTTTCAAGAAAGCTTCCCTCATGGCTTTCATGAACGCTCCAAGATCCCTGCTCTCATTCAACCTCTCGACAATCGATTCGACCTCCCCTTCGTCCAGTTTCGGCCGACATGAAGCGACAGCATAGTCCCTCTTTTCCGTATTTAGCTCGAACCATGCTTCCCTTTCCCAGTCCCTCTCGTCCAGATTGGTGAACACAAACTGCAATCTATCTTCGTGCCCTGCGCCTTCAATCCTTAACCCAAGGTTCGTCTCCCAAAAATCCAGCTCGGGGGTGTTCAGTCGCGATTGTGCCTCTAGCTCTTTCGCATGCTGGGCTTGGCCAGCTTTGCGCTGTGCGATCTGCTTGTTGTAGCTGGCGATCTCGGAGCGCAGGCGATCGCGATGCTGTGCGTGTGCGTCACGTTGATGGGTGATAGCTGCAATGGCCGACTGCATCTCTGCCGTCTCAGAAGCTTGGGCTGAGAGCGAGGCGGCGTGGTGGGCTGATTTTTGGGCGAGTATCTCGATGTCTTTCGCTTTCATGCGTTGGTCCTCTGCATTTGTTATTAGTTTTCGCCCTCCAATAGTTCGTGGTAGAGGCAAAGGGCAGGTCCCATACCTTGCAGCTCAGCAACATTGATTCGAAATTGATTGCGTTCCTCAAGTACTCGCTTGCGACCCTTAGCAATGAAATCATCGAATCTGTCTGTGAATCGCGCCATCCGCTCTCGTAGGTCGTCAAATCCAAAATTGATGTTGGGTAGCGAGTCAGCCATTGACGGCGCGTCCGCTGAAGATAGAGGGGGCCGCATTGCGCTGGTGGATAGCGAAGGCTCGAACATTGTCGCCATGATAGATTTGAATGATAGTAAAGACTGGTTATCGAGCGCGAGGTAGAGGTTCGTCAATCAATTCGAGTAGTGGCTGATGGTGGTGCAATCGAGGGTTTGTTTACTTCGGCATAAACCCCTAATTCTAGCAACCGGCGCTAACGCTTTCGGGGCCGATATCAAGTGTCTATTTACTTTTATTTTGAACTTCACTTCATTGGAGGTTTCCTACCGTTGAATCCTGAACGTGTGCATGACTCGTAAATCTTGTTGGTCTCCAATCATTGGCGACCATCACCAGACGCTATGCAAAGCGACATTTTGCCTAGCACCGCGCACTGGATCAAGACTCGACGAAAACCCGGATGAGTGAGGCTCATCCTATTGACCTTAATTATGGTCACTTGGGCGAGCCTATCTATGACTCCAACAACCAGGAATGGCGGTTCGCCAGACAACCCAATATCAGTACGAAAATCAATCCTCTTCACGGACCACTAAAGACTAAACTTTCTAGCTCGAGAACTTAGGCCTCTAGGACAGCCAATCTTGACCCTTGAACGCTCTCTAATATATAACAGCAGAGGAGCTCAAAGTGCTACCCAGCGCTCTCAGGATATCAGTGACCTCACTCACCAGTACCCTGAGCTGCTTCCTGGCACGACTCTCCTCCCAGGGCTAGCCCAAATTTCAGAAGCCGTTACTGGGCTCACATCCAGCCACGACCCCGCAGTATCAGAGCTACTCGCTTTCGGCCAAGCTGCCATTGTTGAAAAGACTCGTCGTGGAGCTGGGACAGTGCCAATAGCTGCCATTGCTGGCGGCGCCGCAGGGGAAGCGGTGAGACTTGTTCTACTTAGGAAAGAGCAATCCAGATGGGAAGATAGCGAACATATCGGGTTGAGCTTCTTTACTATTAAAGGCGGGGAGGAAGGATGGTGGTCTGGAAATGGCACTCCCATTCAGCAATTGGTATTTGGGGACATGGACGACGAGGCAACGCCATGGCTTGCTGTACGCTACGGCGGTACCATCTCTATACTTCAGCCATTGCTGCAACGTGGAATATTTGCTCCAGAGCTTACTCGTCCGGGTCGGCTTCAGTATCCTGCATCTCGACTGGATCCAAATCATGTCGTGACTTTGCCGATTCAGCGCTCCGGAGGAGTTCCCATCGTCGATGTCACCTTCAATCCTTGGGATAATCAACAGATCGCAACTCTTGACCAATGCAGCCGGTGGACAGTATGGGATATTGAAATGAAAGCAAGGAAAATGGGAGTCTGGACTATCAAAAGATCGATGGAGGGCACCCACTCTAACGATTCCAAACAGAACGATGGTGAATCTAAGATAATAGCAGACGGATGGGGAGCTGTGTTATGGGCTGGCGATATGAATACGATTGTTGTCGCGACCAGAACAAAGCTTGCTGTCTACGATATCAGAGACGATCCAGAAGAGCTTTCAGTGCCGAACATTTTCTCCAGATTGGCCATATATTGGATTCTTGACGTGAAGACCAGTCCTTCGGATCTGAACCACGTCTTTGTACTGACCACTTCGAGCATTTTCTGGCTGCATATTTCAACCGTGCGGGATGAAGGCGATAGCAAAGAGTCGAAGTCTGGTGCAAGATGCTTGCTTTCTTGGAAACACTTCCGTGATCCAGGGGATATCTCTCTACGCATGAATATTGTTCTAAGTTCAGAAAACACCGAGCACGAAGAAAACGTGGCGAGTAAGTCTTCTCTAATCACGCCATACAATGTGCTTATCCTCACAATCGCACAGCACTCATCGTTCTTCTTTACTCTCGACTAAGGGATTTAACAACGGCCTATACTCTGGTACACTCGACAGCGTCTCCAATACAAGCTACCTCTTCGTCAGACCCTTACATTCTCAGACTATCCAGTAAGGAGCAGGCAGAACCGAAGTTCGAGACAGGCACTGATAGCCTGAGGGCAAATTCGCAAATCTCGGCTGTTGTGCTCAAAGCCGTTCCATACGACAGTAAAGATGGAGCTGTTCCATCCGGTTTGGGCAAATTGTACATTGAAAACAACATCCATTTTCATCAGCTCAGCGTCCTCTCAAACGATCTAGCGCTATCAGAGAGCTTATATGCAGCATTGAATACGGACTTCAGTTCTATTGTTCGTCCACCCGACCTGCGGACCCGCAGAGAGGTTATCAAGACGCCAATAAATGTATCTGATGAATTCGTTGTTCCCAATGGTCTTTTGGATTGGGGGTTGTCAGACTCTAAAGATCTTGGTCAACAGTTTGGTATTCACCAACGCACACAGCGCTCAGATCAGGAGATCTTGTCAGAGTCAGATGGCTTTGATGAAAACCCATGGACCCTCAGCTTTGAATGGCTCGAGGAGGGTAGTCATGAGTTATTGTCGGAGCCTGCGCGAACAAAACCTTTCGACGAAGTACTTGAGTTCCTCTACACTGAGATCGAGAATATACTGGCTATAGGAAATCCGGCATTAGAGAACTTGCACCACCTAGCAAAGATAGTGGTTACGGTTGTTGACATCGACAAAGCATCTGCCGATCTCGCGGATCTTGTAGGAAATGTCACGAAGATAAGTAATGACAACGAGGATTCAAATCATGCTGGAAAGGCGAAGTCAGTCTCCATATCGTCTCTCCTGCCATTGACCATACAAAGAGACCTAGGCCTCGAAGGCCAACTACGATTGTCTCAAGTCTACGAAGGTCTCATCAAAGCTTGGATTGCTCCTTTGTCACTGAGGATCCCAGCTCGGGCACGTATCGCTTTGGAGAAATTGCTGAGGGACTTGAGCGCCCAGTTGTGTCTTGCGAGCCATGCAGTACGTGTCTCAGAAGTCGAAGATGATGATGTACTTCCGGGAAATGAGAAATCGGGTTCAAATCTGGAATACGCGCTCCCAATGCGGAAAAAGGTCTCAGCAAGTAACCTTAGAAAGCGCAAAGAGCCGGCAGCCAGATCCTCGTCTCCGCTGGCGTCATCACAAATCTCTGAGGATGTTGGCTTCATGCCTTCTTCTCAGCTGGCTAGTCTGCCTACACCTGAGCCGACTCCCTCGCTCCACTCACAAAGTTCCAACTTTTCACTTGCAGCAACAGAAGATTCCGCCAGCCGACGCTTACAAGCTTACTGTAGCCTTACGATCCAACCCTCGCTACCTACGAAGATGTCCAACCTCCTCAGCCAATGGGAAGTGGGCGGCGATCCAGCGAAGTACGACTGGGAAGCCGCTCAACAAGCTCTCATCAGCGACGAGAGCGAAGATGAGTTGAGGGCCAGGCAAAGACAGCGCAAGGAAAGGCGCCGGAGGCGGCAGAGGCAAGATATAGGGGGGTCTTCGTCGCAACCACAGCCCAAAACACTGGGAGCTAGCCAGCAGCAAGCACTGGAGACGCAGAAAAGCAGCCAACCGACTCAGAGCCTGGTCACTGCTAGCCAGCCTGAGCCTGGACGCTTTGGAGGGCCGCTTAAGCCCAAGAAAAAGAAGTTTGGGTCCCAAAGCAAGAGACCTGGATTCTAGGCGAGTATTGCGTAGCAGAATGCTATGCTCGATAATTTGAACAAGGATCAAGCCACGGGCTTGGCTATGCACTACTGTTTTCACTTGTCCATTCAGTGACCATTCACTAACGTCGCCTTGATCAATGTACTCAACATGCTTGTTCCTTGATATGCGATCAAAAAGGGACACGGTCTCGCCGCTGTTTTTAATCATGATGCTGTCACGTTTGAATATGATTATATCTGTTTTCTCGCTATATTCGACGAAGATGTTATCCGCAGGCCTCCGCGAGGAACGCCCACGGTAAGCCACCGCGCTGGGACCCCTCGAAGCTCCCACTCTTTCATTTTCTACAACCCTCTCATCCCGTCAGCTTCCCCCATACGTCTTCAGGCGCCTACATCTTCTACCCACCATCCTTCCCCCCCCCCCCAACTCCCCCTCCTCCTCCTATGCAGCCTCAGAGTGTCCGTTCCTCCCTGTCCAGTTCCGTCAGCACCACCCACAATGCACATCCACTCCCACAACCGCGCCTCCCTACTCATTTCGTCCCCTTCCTCCCCCAGTTATGACAGTGACAGCGACTCGAATGCCTACACCCACTATGAGCTTCTGTACATGCCAGATATCCTGTCAAACTCAGACCCGGACGGAGCCGGTCTTCTCGACCCGAATGGTTGAGTTCAAGACCTCGTTACGACTCAGAGCCAGGAGTTTGAGAGAGAATGTGCGGGAGATTTTCGGGAAAGGTCCAAGAGCTGGAGCGTGTCTGTAGAGGATGCATCGGATTGAGGATGGAGGTGAGACCGGAGTTGATGTCGATGATAATCAGCGGAGAGATGATGAGTCTGATGGCTATAATTCTGACGGCTCCAACGACCTCTCTGACGCCAACACCGACGACGCAACACCAGACTCAGAAGTCTCCCTTACTTCCTCTCCACCGTTTGGTCACTCAAGACCCAGTATAACCTTCTTCACCAGCTCAGACGTCCGCCTCGCCTTCTCATCCCGTCGCTCACGGTCATTCACCGTTACTGCCTTCTACTCACCCAGCCCTCCAGCACCATCACCTCCACCTCCACCTACTCCACCTCCCCCACCTCGCACCCTCTGCAACTACTTCTTCCGCTCCCTCTTCCATCGCCTCCCCACTCTCAGCAAGATCAACCAACAAGCCCAAACCCAACGTCTCTACCACACGAGCACAGTGTGGAAACCCGTACGCCTAATACCACGAACAACACGCTGCTACGCCCACCGCCAATGCATCGAAGCCGCTCGCCCAGGCGTCGTAGTCTATAAAATAGTCCACAAAACAGTCTAATTTTCAGAATCCATTGCCCAACACCCCACCGCCAAAAACATTCTCCGGCCACCGCTCCGCCCTCCCCTCCTCAACAGCGACGTCTCTAACCTCTTTCATTGACCTCCCCATCCGCTTCCCCGTCCTTGAGAAACTCTGCCGTGGCATCCGCAAAGCCTTCCCAAGGGCTTTCAGGGGCGAAGATGGCTATGATTGGGTGAGGAGACGTTATGGGAAGAGGCTGAAGGGGGATTGGAGGACAAAGGGGAGTGGGAGGAGGAAGGAGACGTTTAGGATGATATTCTGGAGGAAGTGGGGGAGGGGATTGGAGGAGTGGAGACGAGGAGGAGGGCAGAGAGAGATAGGAAGTGGGGGTGGTCGGTGGAGATGGCGTATGAGGAGTTGGAGGGGTGAAGGAGCGGGTTTGTAACTAATGGGTTGTGTGGAGATGAAAAGGAGCAGGAGATGAAGCTTGGTCTTGTGGAGGGACTAGTTGTTGCATGTTTGTCATAGACTAATGTACGAAAAGTTCTTGAAGATGGATGGTACTCTACTCATTGAAAGAATGTTTGAATTCCTTGTGCACGTGTTATCTTGACACTACTAATCCTCATCTAACTTCTATGATCAAAACAGTTGTGGTATTCGCCTTATGCATCCTTTCATACGCCGGTGAATGTGATTTGCTTTGATATCCTTCCTCCCTAATTTTGGTTTCCGAAAAGCTCGCCACCATTATTCTTCGCATTCGTCGTACTGTGAAATACATAGCGATTCGAGGGGTCTTCACAAGTAGTAAAGATGCCAGCCGTCAAGTCCATCTCTTTCGGTTGGAGAATTGATCATAGATGGCAAGCGCTGGCCATTGCCGTCGTCAGCAGTGGCGTATTCAGCTCTGAACTCTTCCGCTAGTCATAGCTCATCATCCTGGTCGATCTCGGAAGGCTTTAGTAATCCTCCGACCTTGGCAGCCCGCTTACGCTCCGCTTCCCTTGCAGCTTGCTGCGCCGTCTCACGATCTTCCGCGTAGAGATCAGCGTTGTTGTCGGAGAACTCCTTCAATGAGATAAGGAAATCCCTGAGGTTCAGCTTGAATCTAGCAAGATCGCTGCTGTAGGTGAAGAGGCCCTCGATGAACTGTGAGATTTGTTGGGGTTGGAGGTTAGGAAATGCACTCTGTAGCAGGTTTCCAATGAAGCCTGTCAAGAAAGCACGGTTCGCGGTGCCGGCAGGAGCTTGCTCCGAGGTGTAGACAGGCTCCGAGATCTTTCCAGCTTCAACGAAATAAAACATCCTTGACAGCAACAGCGATTGCAATTTGAAGCCTATTTGCTACAGTTAGCATCTGAAATGCTCTATGATACTGGGTTTAAGACTTACCAGCTTTGTGATCCGAGTCTGTCAACACAAAGAAGACATCTTGCAGTATTGTGACGTAGAATTGCTGGAAGAACATGCTCGACGTCTGTTGATCGGTGTTTTCGGCCATGTTGTCCATCAGTTCGATACACATGCTGAGACCTGTGGTCTCGACTTCGCGATTGTCATGCTTGCTAGCCCACATGCAGGAGTCGATCACGAACTTGAACTGGCGGCCGTCAAGCTTGAGAAGTGCGGGGAAACAATAAAGATTGATCGCTTTTAGGAGCTTGAAGAACTCCACTCGGTGCTGAGGGTACTCCGAGAAGTCTTTGTTGATCATCTCAAGAGTGCACTCGAAGACATTCTCCATGATAGTGGGTACTTTGTCTGACATGAGGGCCTGCAAAGTGTTAGCAAGGCATGTTCGAAGCCACGAAGGACGGCTCTAATCGAGGGCTTCGAGGCGTGGATGGTCCGACGTACGTTTAGCTTGCTAATGATTGTGGTCATCACATCCAAGACCTCTGCGTCCCGAGCATCAGCGACGTTGCGGTTGTAATCGACCAGAACAGCATCCAGCAACGGTGGTACGATGTTAGCATTGACCATGTCCAAGTCATCCGCTTTTTCAACGTAAATCTGAATGAGCTTCAAGATCTCCTTCTTGATGGTTCGAAGACCACGAACTTTAGGCATCTTGGTTGCAATGAGACCTTGACATTATTAATCTAATTATCGAGGAAATGCTTTGAAAGAGTTCTTACCGTCTCGAGTCACACTATCCGAAATCATCTGACTCGTTGCACGATACATGGAAAGCATATCATGGTATATACGTCCTATTTGGGGGTAGAAATAGCTGCCTATTGACGTACAGGCTGCTACGTTAGTCTTCATTATATTGCCAACAACCTTGATGGTTTCGCCATCTTGAAGAATTGTCGGGTCGTTGTTTGCCTGGCTAATGATGGCATCCCACTGCGCATTGCTCATTAGCATTGCTGAGTCACTATGGCATTCGAGGAACATACCGCTTGGTTGGGATACGACATTAGCTCCGCAATGAGTCTCTCCTGTATAGGCTTCTGGCCTTGGGCACTGATCATATGTCCACAAGCTTCGTAGAAGGTATGTACTTGCTGTGGACTCAGGTCCACGGTTATCTTCCTCAAGGTTCGAACAATCTCGTCGATGAATGGCTCGCTCTCCCCGCTTTGGAGAGCTACGAAATGACGCTTGCATTTGTTGGCGATCTTGATAAACGTATCACAAGCCATGTCCTGAACACCTGTTGCCGTATCAGCATGATCTGAGTAGCTTCTGCGGCGCAAGACTTACCTTCGTGCGTCTCGTGCATGAATTCAAAGAGTTTGTTAACGACCGTCTTGAGGAACTTCCAGTGGGCTTTCAAGAACCGAGGATATTGCCCAACGATGTACATGATGTTGCTGGCAACAACAGCTTTGTTGTCCTTGCCTCGCTTCATCTCCGTCAAGCCCAGCAGATCTTTGATGACCGTGACAAGGAATCGCTTCTCGGTTTCCTCATTCATAGCACCTGATATGGATCCGATGGCCCAGCAAAGAGTGTTGCAATTAGACCACGACCATTCACTGCCATCCACTTGGCGAGCCAGCTTGTCCGACATGATCTGCTCGGTATCGACAACGTCAAGATGCGTAAGGTAAACCAAACACTCGCGGCTAGTCTTGTACAGCTGGATCGTATCGCTCTCCTTGACGAATTCACGAACGATCTCGCCCTCATCGTTCTCCACAATGAGGACTTCTTCAGGACGAACCATCTTCTCGATCATAACTTGTCGAAGATGCGAAAGGACTTCTTGGTACTTGTGCTTGCGTAGCGGATAGTTTTGTAGGACACTTGGGTGAGGAGCACCGCCGTTTGCCAGGCCACTCGTGTTCATGCTGATTAGAGGGTTGATATCCGTGACGGGTAGCTGTTGCACCTCCTCATAAAGCTCTTGCACCAGTTTTGTCCAGTATTCGAGGCAAATCTTGAAGATCTCGCGGTCGTCTATCTGAGATATCCGTATGAGGTAGAAGTGGGCATGGTTGAGGTAGTCTTTAGTGGGTAGGTTTTCGATAAGCTGGAAATGGTCAGCCATGACATCCGGCTAAATGAAACGCTTCTACTTACGTTGAGATGGACAGAAAAATAGTTGCACAGAAATAACGCTAAATTTTGCACGAACTCCTGATCCCTCGAACTGCTCTTTTCGTATGACTCCTTAAGGCTAACGGATAGGGGAATGATCTTCGACACTGTGGTCATGACCTCTGTAAACATCTGCACAAGCTTCTCGTCATATGAGTATTGTGGCCCTATCTGCAGGCCTCCAATTTCCGTCAAACATTTAAGGGATATGTTGCGGAACTCAGGAGTCTCCAGAAATCTGCTCCTCAATGTCTCGATAATGGGCGTCTCAAAGATGAATCCAAGTGGGATCCAGTTCAGGAAGCGAAGCAGCGTCTCGAGAGTAGCATTGATCAGGCTGGTCTGGTTTGCGGTGTTCAAGACTTCTGAGCACAGCTGAAAAATAGATGAGAACTCCGCACACATGGTGCTTTTGAGGTTCTTAGTCTTCGCTGAAGTCATTTGATCCGCCGAATAGTCGAACACTTCTTCCGATAGCAATCGTAAGATGGCCATGTTGTTCTCGCAGATTGATAGATTAGTGTGGCAGGAGGATATGATCTCGTTGATAAAGGTGGGCCAATTGTGCGGCCATTCTTGCTTGAGGATAGAAACGAGTACCAGGTTCAGCTTATTGAGGAAGGTTCGCTGTGACTTCAGGCTCTCTTCTGTACTCGAGCTCTGGATGATAAAGTTGACCACGAAGTTGCGTATGCCTAGCGAGCTTTGTCAGTCTTTGCCAGATCTTTCTTGGCTGCAATAGCTGACCTTGACATTGCTCTCTTGGCAAAACCTTCCATTTGGTCATGATGATATTGTCAAGGACCTGTAGACCAATGTCTAGCTTCTGTTAGCAACGCCTATACATGGTGAAAGCAGTATCTCGCTTACACTTGGTCTGTGGGTATTCAGCTTCCTGCAAGATCTTATCCACCAACAGCCAGGCATCTGGGTTCTCTTTGAACTAGGACAGGTATTAGTTGAGTTGGGAAGCGAGGTGGGCGTTTGCTGTAGATACCTGATTCAACGTGTTCTGGGCTTGCTTTTGCTGTAGTTGCTGTCAGCGTCCAGAATACAGGGGCAGAAGCTTCTATTGACTATACCACTTCACCACGGCCTTCGAAGAACTGCTTCGTCACCACATCCAGCTCCGTCACTGAGAGAGACATCTTGAAGTGACTGCTCCAGACAAGCTTTTAACTGTATCGATTTCCCACAGCTCCAAATGCTTTTCCGAAGCAAAGTTCCTCCGCAGTCTGTTGAGCAACCAGTAGATAGAACGATCTGGCTTCGTGTTTTGAAACGATGCTGCGGTCGGTGGGGCAAAGCAGTGGGTGTTGTAGACTGAAAGAATTCAAGGTATGGGAGAAATTAAGGTAAATCGGAGCACCTAAGCATGCACCATGAACAGACAAAGCTGTATTCCTCGTGTAGGGTGTATCACATAGAAAAGAGATGCTGTTTAGAACGTATGTTTCGCGTCAATGTGAGTTAGTAGTGGAGGCTCAAGTGCGGTGCTATCTGCTAAGTCAGCGTGGCCTAATGACGTCCGGTAAGGCTTAGGGTACAGTGTAGCCCGAAGTATACCCGGAAACCCTCTCAGCGCAAGCTGCCCTGGATTGTTGGTTTTCACTGCGCTCCCAGGCAGTCTACCTTGGTGATAGCAACGTCTTGAAAGAGACCTTCATCAAATCGTCGTGGGGGTGAACAAGGTCCTCGAAATCGCAGAATCAGACTTGATGCGGTGTGAATATTAATCCTTATGTAAGATCATGCACTATTTCCAAACCAACCAGCTTGATCAATTCTGTCTCTGCCAAATCACTCAGCCTGAATCTTTCTACTCAGTCACATCGCCGCACTCACCATTCATGCCCAATCCTGATGGGTCATAACTAGTTGGAACACTTGATGAGCTTGCTGAAGATGTTGGTACGGGCGCCGTAGAAGTCGCTGCTAGCGAAACCGATGCTGACGAGGTCTGAGCTGCTGAGGTTGGAGGTGGTGGTGGTGGTAGGCTCTGAACGGTGGAAGTCTGGGCTGCTGACGATTGGGTCGAGGACGAGGCTCCTGCCGCTTGATTGCCCGCTACAACGTGTAGTGCTGCTTTCTCATTGCTCGCACCTCCGTTCGTACCTGAACCGACGGTCAACGGCGCATTACCACTAGCGCCCGCATTTTCCTCTGCACCCAATACCTGTGCCGGAGTCGAGGGGGTCGCGGCTGGTGCGTTCGTATTCCCTGAGCAGTCGGAAGTTTCGATCATTATGTTCAAGCTGGGGCCCTGCAAAATATCGTCAGCTCAATTTCCATATATCGTGACGGCTGAGCACTTACACTACCGAAAGCTTGCCCTGTGAGTGGCATATAAGCGCTCTGATCAATATCCAGTTGATTTGTGTTTGCATCCCCACACCTCTGATTCAGAGGCATATTTGTCTTGCAATAGTTTATTGGGCTTACTGAAGGGCAGCTATCGATTATCTGAACGATGATGGAGTTTCCTACACCACCTATGGTGCTTCCGATTCCGCCGTTGTTGGTCACCTTGTAGCATGTCCCGCAGTTTCCCCTTGGACACTCTGGGGCCGCGGCAATTATTGGAGATTTCCCATTGCAGTTCGACGGATTGACGCTACCAGGGCAGGTACCGCCAGAGATATCAGGGGAAATATCGCCAGCGGCAGCTCCATATGTTCCAGGCTGTCCTGCGCGAATTAGCACATAGGCACTAGACAGGATTTCGAGGATGGAAGATATAAGATCCATGACCAGGTATGAAAAATGACCTACCTGATTTTGGTCCACAATTCGTGTTACTCTGAGCGGCATAATTGTTAAATGTAGCGACTCCAATAGGATAGCTGGCTCTTTTCGAAAACAAATTTGTAGGCTGACCCGCAGCCGTAGCGACCAAAACAAGGAGAACAGAGACAAGCATGATGCGTGGACCTTTACCAGGGATCTAGCAGCCTGCCACCCTGTTGACGAGCCTAGTAACGAAGGACAAGGCTTTTTTGTGTAAAGAAAGCGCAAGGAGAGAGTACACGAAAGAGCGATTATAGCAGACAGCAGCCAAACTCGCATAACCGAAGAGCAAAGTCCATGTGGGAATCTACTAAGCTTATATGACACTCGCATGGCGGTTGGATGTCTTCATGCCGAAGACTTACCACTTCGAGCAAGTATCAGGGACTTTCTCGTGAGAAGCTTTGTGGGACGTAACAACTCAGGCCGTGTTTGCTTCCGTGGATCTACAATATAGGCGCGGCCGAGTATGTTTGTTTCGGAGATGACCAAACCGGGATCAGTCAGAATATGCAATATTTCCCGCTATGCGGCCACATTGTGAATGCTGTAGTCGTAGATTTGCATGGAGTCTGAAACGATTGGGGAGCACGTTGGCTGTCGCGTAGTTGGTGAGAGGCAAGCGCTCCATTGAGACAAAAAAAGCACCCTATAGCCGCGGTCCAACTTTACTGAGAGCCTCAAACGAGACCCTGCCGAGAACCGTGAAACACTCTTCAGAAATGCTTCATTGAGGCTTTGACTGTTTGCTCCTCCAGACTCTTCAGTGAATTGCTTAGCATTGGTGGTCATCTCGCGCCTATCTGAGAAGTTTTGCGCGCTCAAGAGATTTTTTTCTCAATAAATTGGTCCGGGATAGTAGAAATCCATGGTTGATTTGATGATCGTTATATGACGATCATGATTGCGATGTCAATATCAAACGTACGTTGGGGTCCTTCGAACCCTAGCATACCTCTAAAAAACAAAGCATTGATAAATGGACCTGGTATTGAGATATCCTTTGAAAGCTCTAGTGGCGACAATCAGGAATTAGTCACTTGTATGATAGATAACGCCCGGCAACTTACCGTCCTGCGCGGTCCGAGACCTCATGCGAGGAATCTCCGTCAAACAATCTCATTTCTGAAGCAAGCTTCATGTCCAGTCATAGTCATTAGCCGGCATGGAGGATCTGTTCCCATAGCTTGCGTACTTCAGATGTTCGTACACTTCGTCTCGCAACTCGAGCGGAAGCATGAAGAACGGCATGGGACGTTCTCGCTCGAAGATGTCTTTGATGGTAGAGGCTACAGCGCTAACGGTCTCAAAGTCGGTGGGACTGTGCTTGCATCAGTCACTCGGGCTTCTGTGCAGATTTGGGAGTTCAGCTTTTGATCCGTAGTCCCAAGCCGCACAGCCCTGTCGTCTCGTTCTAACGCTGTAATCATGATTGGGATCCAAGTCTAAGTCCGCACGGCCGAAGTAGAAGTTGTATGTGCAGTTTGTCCTATGTTTGAATTCGACGAGGCCTCGAGCTGGATGAAACTTAGGAACACTTCTGGCTTGTCGCGTTGCCATGGGCGGGCCATCTTGGGACCAATTCCCTTTTGCCGTCTTGTTGAGTATGCTAGACACTTCTCGAGGATCCCCATGCTGCCAACGGTAATCAGGGTCCTGCAGCCAAAGTTCGAGGTAATCGTCGAGCCGGGTGTTGACAGTGACTGTGTTGTGCTCGAGTAATGTGATAGTCAGATATGTGGAGCTGGCCGTACCCGCAATCACTGCATCCCAATGGAGACGCAGAAACGGACATCGTGAATTTGGGAACAGGTGTTCCAGCCACGACACTAAAACTCAAGCCATGTAGGTCCCACGAAGGTTCCAGTCTGTGTGCTCCCCATATGGAGTACGTATCTCCGAAATCACACCAGAGCTCCAGGGTTCGACCAGAGAAGACAATCTGATACTGCCGTCCAGAAATTAGGTGTCCCCTAAAGATTTCCAGGAGCTCCCTGCTACCTTGTTCGAAATCAACATATAAATCGTCGTCACCTGCTATATACCTTGTACACTCGTACAATGGTTCGAAATCTCGGTATCCTGCCCAATGCAGAAAGACTTTGCGTCGACTTGAGCCACTGAAGGGTGTTGGAGATTCGGTGATTTTCAACGCGCCCAACTGCAGAGCGCGACCAAGATCGAGGCATCCACCATCAACTTCGTTATTGTATTCCTCAATCTTGGGTCTTACAGAAAATGGAAAACAGTAAGCAACTTGATCAACTTCCTCGTTGCTTAGGATCAGGGCAGGCTCTCCCGAAAAGCCCTTCCAGAGGTCTAATACGACCTCTGAGCTTGACGATAAGGAGACAGAGAGCTTCTTTGGTTTCGACATATTGAGATTTATGTCTTAGAGTGAATGTACTGCTATGGTGCGGAATCAACGCAGCGACTCATTCGAGAAACAGGACGCGTTGTTGAAAAATAGGCGATGCACTGTCTTGAACCCGGCTGATGTGTTCTTCTGATGGTAAGTGACGATGGTCCACGGAATTTCCCTTAGGAGGGTACTACCTCTTGCTGGTACCGTCTCGTCTAACTCTCTGGAATTGGAAGCTCTGGCTGGGCTATCCCCGAGATGGCTAGACTCGGCTGTACCTGAGCGGGATCTCAGCCAAGCAATTTAGCCTTCGAGTTCCCATTCTAGCCATTGAGCATCAATGGGAACATTCTTTTCGGCTTGAAAAGCCCGGATTGCTTGTTGTTGTTGATAAGCAGCAGCTGTAGGATCAAAAGCTGAGCGTACTTGCAGCAAAGGCATGCGAAAGCTTTGCATGTCGGTCGTTAAAACGGCGGATCGACATTTCAATCTCCTGGCCACTAAGAAAAGCGGCCAATAGAATGAAAGTCGCTCAGGGGAACGAGCAAATCTCCCACGTTTGCTCGACCTCCCTTCAACCTCTGCCAAAATCCTTTGAGTCGACAGCAGCAGTACCTCCGGTGGCATCCACTCCTTCCCAGTTTTCAGTCACTCATTTGACCTCACTTACAGTCGTTCTTTACAGTTGTTCTTTACAGTCTAATTTTGCGTTGACGGCGATTGACAAAGGAAGTCGCGACTTTCCCGACCGCCAACCAACACTATTTCTTGCAGCATGCACTACGTCCCCAATACAATGCAGTAAAAGGAGGAGGAACATCTCGCAATTGTCTTGAGCTATCTAGCTTGATAATCTGTCGCTTTCTCTACGCAATCAGCTATGGGTCGACGATTGCACCACAGCAGCCATGGCCTCCACCTTCACAAAAGAATACCCAATGCGATGGCTTTGCCAAAACCACAATCATTTGAACATCTGATTGAGAAGCCTATGGACAGATTGAACTCGCTTTTCAAGCGTGGTTCAAGCGGCCCAACAGACGAATGCAGCGGCTCTAATAGCTCGAGTGCCCAATGTCAAAAACCTACGGATGGGACCAATGTCACTCTGCCAGTTTCCTTAGGCGTAGCCATTCCTCTTTTCGTCGCTATCGTCGTCTTTATCTATCTTCATCGAAGGCATGTCAAGAAACTTCGAATCGAAGACGCCAACGACCCACACAAGTCTTTGGACTTTGGATGGAACCCGAAGAACCCTTCTGCTATGAAGGGTAGGAAGAAGAGCAGGAAGGGGGGCCCTGAAATGGCAATTACTGATCTTGGAACTGAGAAGAATGGACGCACTCGTGGTATGTCCATGGACATGGATCTGGGCAGCCCTTATCTCCTACCGCCTGGACTCAACGGCTCCCGAGAGTCACTACATCCCATGTCACGCACTATTCGCAGCCAAGACGATCGTTACCGGCCAGCTACAGTCTATACTACGGGCGACATCAGGTCACTGCACTCGGCTAAGACTGCTCGCAGAGGTGCCGACGATTCGTCAAGCGACAATGGCTCAGATTCATTCAGACGTGGCCAACGCGATGACATGAAGCAAGACTTGCTTGGCAACGCTCAGCGAATGTCAAGATCTATGCCGCCTACGAATCGCTCGCCTGTGGCAGAACTTCGTATCCCAGAAACAGCAAAGGAAATGCCCCGTAAAGCAATACCGTCAAGCCCCCAGAGTGCTGGTCTTTCGCCTAGCTTTCCCTTGTTGGATACTAGAGACTCCTACATGGAGCAAAACGGTGCCGAACTTCGCAAGAGCAACAACTATTTGGGCGCTTTCATTCACAGCAGAGAGCCATCCTCAGACCTTCTTGCTCAGAGAAGCGAATACTCTACTCCCAATGAGTTCCCTTCCACTGCGTCATCAAACCTTCAACAGACCTCCAACCGAAAGTCACCTCCATCGTCTATCAACACAGCAGAGCAAATGATCCGCAAGTCACTACCGCTCTCTACCAATGCAGAAACTTCGAGTTCACTACCCCCGAGGGGACAGTCTCTGCGTACTTCCGAGACGGGTCAGTACGAGCATTACTTCGATGATTCAAGCGAGTATGGCGACGGCTCTAAAGTGACGCCTCCATCACCACATGCCCCACAACAAGGACAATACGACTCGAACCGCGGGTCTAGTCAAGCAGATGTGGCCCCAATAGACGAGTACACGCTCGGCGCAGACGACATGAACGACTTAGGCTATGATGTCCAAAGGCTGTCAATGGGCGTTCGACCATTACCACCAGATGATCCAACAGACAACCCAGAGCAACGTGCGAACCGGATCAGATCCTTCTATAAAGAGTACTTCGACGACTCGAAACCAGGGCCAATGCACGCAGCGGGAGGTTACTACGAGGATTACGATCAGGAATACCTACGTGACGGAGCCATTTTCGACCCAGTCTCCGGCCAGTATGTTACTTCACAGCCTCAGTACCCTGAGCAGCGTGGTCGTCCCTTCGCTGAACCAATCGGCCGACGAGCTATGACACCACCACCACGTGCAACACCACGATTGGGACGCAAACATGGAGCTACAATGTCTGGCAGTTCCCGTTTGATGACTCCCGGGCCGCGAGCTTTCTCATCTGCATCTGGCCGCTTCGCTCCCTCTGTCCGAGGCCAGCCACAGAAGCAATTGCCTCCACCGAAGGCTTTGAACGTGCTACCCACCCCTCACATGTTGAAGGACGATTCGTTTCTCAACTCGATGGACTTTGCTCCTCCAACATCGGCCAAGGAACGACAGGCTGGTCATCCAGAAAGCCCGAGGGGTGGACTGAGGCCATATTCGCCAGCGGTCCCTGCTTTCCTGCCTATTCAGTCCTCGTTCGATGATCTCGCCGCCATGCCCAGCCCGTAAGTGCTTCCGCTTTACATTTTAGTGAGTAGCAGCTAACACCACCAATAGACATCTTCTACGCAGATCAGGTACCTTCACCGCCCTAGACTTTGCACCTCCTCCCCGCTTCAAGGATCGTGACGGCACCGCCTCAGACTCTGGTTCGATCCGCTCTAATCGTAGCGCCATGTCAGCATCAGCAGCCCAAAGCATACGCGCCGGTGCCTATAGAGTCAGCCGAATACCAAAGGAGGTCGTCGGCACGACGAACGAAATCAACGAGAGCCTAAGACCCCAATGGGACCTAAACAGGTAGAAAATAGATAGGGATATGCGACACGTCTTTCATCATTGTTGGACTGGGATTGCTGTGCGACCTCGAGGCCTCAATCATCACTATAGAGTCGCGGCATAGCAACGAAGAAACGTGGATAGTTTTGCACAAGTATATAGTATGCAATTTGCATGGGATTCCTCGCCAAGGATCCATTTGTCATTATCGAGAAGAGGAGGAAACATTTCGGCTTTCAGATACAAAAAAGCTAGGGATTAATATCGGAAATTGCTTGATCTGCTTGATCTGGAAGAACGAGATGGGGGCATTCGAGTGTAATACTAGGATTGTGCAATCCTCTTCGCTTCTACTGTAATCATATTCTAGAAATATATTCACAGCATGCAATTCAATGAAAACATGCTTCTGAATACGCTTCCTCTCATTCGTGCCATCTTGAGACCTGTCTGACATGCCTTATTGGGTTCGGCTGCACGCTCCTGAACACCCTAGATTCTCTGCTCGCCCAGCTCACATAAAATCATCCTCATCAAACCCGTCCTCATTACTCCGCCCCTCCGCACTCGCCATCAAATCATCATACCCCCTCTCCCTATTCTCCTTCTCCTCCCTCCGCTCTTTCATAAACTTCTCCTCCTCCTTCTTCTTCTTCTCAGCCTCCCGTCTTCTCTCAGCACGCTGCCCAGCCATGTATACTTCTTTTGCCGCAGGCAACTCATCTGCAGAGATAACTTTCTTGGTCTTGTCGAGCCGGTTGATGGTTGCGTTAATGCGCGTTGGGACGAGGGTGCGTTTGACCTGTATCCGGCTCAGCTCCAAGGCGAAATAATTGAAAGTCCTAGAGAAGCAGAGGGGAACGAGTAAGTGGTTAGCGAATCTGGAGCTGCCATACCTTTTTTGGGTCGTGGAAGGAGACTTGACCCGTAGCCATGCCGTTGTTCTTCAATAGGTTCGACCAGGGCGTGTAGACCACCGTGACATTGTCTTTCTTGTTGCCTGCGTACGTATCATCCCTCTTAGTCCCCATGGCCTCGGAGAGGTAAGGTGTGGGGCTCGCACCTTCAATCGAATTCGCCTTCGTCAACTGCGCACACTCCTCCACCAGCGCCGGCGGTAAAGCGTCCCATTTCTGCTCGGGCGTGAGGCGCAGGTAGACGTGGGCGGAGGAGAGGTTGTCGGCGTGAAACTAGAGGGGTGGAGTGATGATGTTGGCTTGGGCTTCAAATTGGTGTCGTAACGGCTCTTTTAGGGTATGGGGACGAGAGAAGAAAGTAGCCGAGTGCCTTCAGACGTACCCTGCAATGATCGTAAGCGAAGGGTCCGTGGTGCAAGAGGGAGGTGGATGTCACCAGACATCGCAGTCCCAGCCAAATTTGATCAGCTCTTCATCTGGAGGACGTTAGTCTGGAGGGACAATCGGTGAGGGGAAGGGAGGACCTACTCTCGAATTTGTCTTTGCCTACGTAAATGGTGGTGGGAGGGTCTATGATGTTGGAGGTGAAGTAGTAGACCATTGTAGTGGATTCTGGCTGAGTAAGGTGCAATGGGAAGGAAGGGAGGTTGTTAAAGGCCACGGGATCAAGGCACTCCTTTGGGGGGACAACACAAAGGAAAGTACACAATAACGGGTCATATGTCAAAATAGTGGAAACGTTTGTATCTTGTTCATTGATTAGGAGTCCGTGGTATCCCTAACGCGCCGTTGAAAGTGAGGAACCTTCACCCCTATGAATACAAGGACCGTATCTGATCGAAGCCACCGCGCAGCCAATGCCGGCTCACATACCCCTAGAGACTTCTAAAGAGATGGGTGAATATTCGAGCCCTTGCCGCCGAGATATCACGACTTGCGCCGATAACGTCGAGGTCTATGTACATGATGAACGTGTCGTTGAGGTAGGATGACATCCACCGAAGAAAATAGGTATCAATTAGTCCACAGTTTCGAGGACTGTGTCCGGGAGCTGGTTGATCTTTTTCTTCAAGAATTCGAAAGACGAAAAGAAGATAGTGTTGATAACGCAGGAGCGTGCCATGGAGACGCCCAAGCCTGGCCGATATCAGTATAAATTTGGTGGAAATGTAAGTCAGGTCTGCTTCTCACCTCTGTATTGCTGCCGCTTGAAGAATTGAATCTTCGGAACTTTCACTGGCTGCCCTTTAGCCTTACTAAGACAATTGCGTTGATAGTGCGTTTTTGCTGTATCAATTGGGTATATCTGGTCAAGGGTGAGTCGATCTGGTCTGGAAGGAGCTTCAATTCTGAATGTGGAACTTACGCAGGCCCAAGACGCCAAGCCGCAAAAGCCTCCAGCAACCGCGACGGAGAGAGGAGAAGTAGGGGAGTCGCTGCCCTGGAACTTGACGATCAGCTGTTTCGTGCTTTCGTAAGTCGTAAAGTAGATGGTCGTGCCAATTGTATCTCTCACTGGATGCGTCCCGTAAGCTTGTGATTATATATGTATATAGAGGAGAGGGCTTACGTATATGTAGCTTGAAACCCGAGTAGAGCCCAGGGAAGCCACGGTGGGCTATGATGTTCTTTGCCGTCTTGAATGTTCCTTTTCGCTGGTAGCTCAAACGTACAGGGTCATCCATGCTAGAGGTGTTGCTCTTCGCCATCAGTGTAGAGATTTGCGCCGACAGCTTGGTAAGCTCGAATGGACCTGTCTGCGCGTTAGATGTCGATATCATAGAAGATAATTAATTAGAGCTTACAAGATATGACGGTGATGATCGATCCAGCTGTAGCTCCCGCAACTCCAAAGCATAGTATTGTAGCAGGAGTCGGAATGCTTCCAACCCTGTTGACGACCACCAACGGCTCGTCGCCCCCAGTGGCTTTCCCAATAGCAGCCGAGTACTTGTATTTCGCCTTCTGGTAGATCGAGAAAGACGTCATCCTGACCGCGGTGACGCTGAAAACAGGAGCGACGGCGCCTGTTTGCCACAAGATCTGTTAGCATTCGTCTGACATTGATCACTGTCGCTCGAAGTAGCAATTTGTCACGCGACCCGACCCCGCATGAGCGGTAGACCACTGTGGGCTCGTCGGACTCAAGCGGGCGTCTTCTGGAGCAGGCCACATAGATGATGGTAATGCAGTCGTAGTGTAGCGAATGTGTCTGGGAAGTGGCCAATCCTATGCTGCTCATAGCGAAAATTGAACGTACCTCGCCAGAAGCCCCGGACCCCCTCCGAAGTGTAGGTATGCGAGACGCACTCTTGGAAATTGCGGTATTTGTAACTAAAGCGAGTCAGACCAGACACAATACGAATAGGGCGAAATGACTGGTGATCCGTACGCTTGCATTCGTGTCTTGATTGAGTCCAAGGGAAACTAAAACCAGGTCAGTAGAAGCACTCCTGCTCGGCCTTCGGAGGGAGAGCTTACCGCTGTCACTGTGGACAAGACACTGCTCGCACCAGACGCTATTCCAGTCCGGTATGCCCTCGCCCAATGCTTTGCATGCTCAGCGGTCGGCGTCAACGTACTAGGCAAGGCGGCCTTCGATTCCTCGCTGCCCCCGTGGGGCTTGCTCCCCTGAGTGTCATCGCCGTCAGGGCGGCCTTGGGCAGCAGCCATATTCATCTGGTAGGTGGGCTAATGCCCTGCTTGCTGTGGGTTCGTGGCCCAATTCGCGAATATTTGTCGTTCCTGGCGTTGGAGTCCATTTGATTTGCCCTTGATCAAAACATTGGTGATCACCCTCTAGCGCCTCGGCAACTTTGATTGCCCTGTGTACAGAAGTCCGGGCCTGTAGATATTTGTTGCAGGCTGAAGCCCGGCGGTGGTGTAGCAGATATAGGGAGGGAAACGTGACCGGGTGGGGTATGTAGGGACCTCAAAGAATGGGGAAGCTATCATGAGTAGTATTTATATGGATGATTCAATGTAGGTAATGGATCACGCAGGAATACAGGTAGGCGATAGACAGAAGCACAAAGTATTGGAGAGATGAGGAAGTTTTTGTTGGACTGAGTTCGCTGGGAACTCGAGCCACTTCTAGCGCCTCAGAGTAGGGGCCTCGGGAGCGCCATAAAATCTAATCTACTTTAGATCATCATCGTCATTGATCAGAGTTCCTAGTGAAAGATACGAGTGAGATACTTATTATTTGCCACAAATCAAAGTGGTAATTGAAGCATGCTAAGAACGCTATTTCTCCTAACTTTCGTCGTAATCCGTCTATCCCGCTCACTGGCAGATAGCCCTTGAGTGCCGAGATGCTATACAAAGCAAGACACCATCATCCGCAACGAAAAAGCTGAATGCATAGCCGTCGTTTTATCCTGCTCAATCGCTCTTCCTCCGCTATTACTTGCTAGTTTTACAGTTTGAAGAAACTTTTGTGAGGGCTTTTGCCAAGCCCGCAAGCAAATGCCATGGTGTAGCCCAACGAAGCCTTGTTTCGGGGCTTCCCCAGGCATTTCGAATTGTACAAGAGTGAATATCCCCTCGAGTAGGAATCAGCAACATTGAATGATGGCTTGGTTGGCCGCTGAGTAAGAAGCTGTTCGACTTACCTCATCAGCCATTTGTTCTCGATATTTCAATGCGCCTTCTCTTGACAGCCTTCAAAAAGTGAAGGGCCGCGAAGAAGACCCAAGTGTAGCCACGACGTATCATGACTATGAGTAGCATCTTTCGTGCGTTGGCTTAATCACTCAAAACAATGACGTCTTCCGGAGCCCTCCTACTCAGTCGCCTGTGGTCTTCATAGTCGTGATGGATAGGTCGTCCGTTCTCCAGCCGCCCATTGGTCGAAGATACCCTGTCGTCCTCCCGCATGTACAGAGGCCGATCCTGGTGGCCTGTGTCGAAATTCCTAGATAGCAAAGGATCAGCTGGCGATAGCCAAGAGGAGGATAGCCGCAAATCAGACCATGGTTGTGCATCTGACAAAGGTACAGATCGAGGCAGTCGTCTAGCAAACGGATCGGCAGACTTCTGTCCGACCTGCATTGGAATGTATTGGACAGCCCTCTCATTTCGTCGGTCGCCAGGCTGGTATAATTGGTTGTAGGCAATGGGCTGATATTGGTTACTTCCCGACTGAGGAAGCATGTCGACTCGTGCCCGAAGTGTATGTTCTTGGCGGCGTTCCATGTACACATCTTCTTGAGGTCCCGAAAATCCATAGAGGTTCGCTGGCGCAGCCTGCTCAGGAGCATAGACTACGCGTCGAGCCGCCAAGTCACCTGCCATATCAGAATCATGATCCCTACTGTGCCGATCATCAATCGTCAAGTCGCGAAGGTCATTGCGCACCTCTCTTCCTGCGTCATCAAAACGCTGTAAGCGTTCCACGACCGGCCGAGAGCTTGCAAAGGCTCGCTCGCCACTTCCAACATTACCAGAAGCATGAGGGGAAAATGGACGAAATTCATGAACTTCACGATATGAGGGAGCAGTCTCAGAAGCGCTGAAGGAAGAAGGAGATTGGCGACCATAGACAGATTGACCAGCATCTGAACTTAAAAGAGATTGCGGCTGTCCACGAGCCTCTGCACTTGTCAAAGGAACTTGAAAATGCGCGTGGGGCAGTTGATGGATCGATCGATCCTCAGTCTGCCCAGAATGAGAAACAATTTGCACATGTCCTTGAGGGTCTTGGCTGCCTGCTGCTGCATTTCTAGGAGGGAGCTGTACAATCCTCTTGTCGAGGCCTTGCCATTGCACGCGTATATCTCGTGCAGCCTCAGCAGACCGTTGACGCATGGCATGATAGCCGTTTCTATCGTCGAGAGGAATCAGAACAATTCTCTCCTTGTTTTGAGACTCGATATATCCTTGGTCGTCGATTTTGGGTTTCTTCCCAGGTGGCGGTTCTTCATAGGTACTGCGATGGAAGTTTGCTGGAACCAGACTTTGTGGCATTACACGATGGGTGACATCAACCAACGCAAAGGGGGCATTCTGTTGGGTATGCTTGCGAGGCGGAGTTTGTTGATTTGTCGGACTAGCAAGCCCTCCTTCAATAGAAGGCAGGGCCACATTGGGACTCCGGCGCGGCCAGATTGCAGCACTGTGTGGGTGGGTGGCATCATTAGCCTCGTAGACACTTTTTTTGGATCTTGCAAACCTTTCATTCCCGTCACTATATGCATTCGAAGAGTGCTGAGCGATTTTTGGTTGAGGGCTGTGGTGGCTGTGACCAGCTGCTTCTTTTGAGTACTGGGCAAGAGCTGGGTGGGCTGATCCTCGTATCGGGAGCGACTTATAATGTTGCAAGGGGTAGGCAACCTTTTGTGCGTCAATTAAGGACCGCTTACAAGGTGACCAACCGTTGACTAGGACGCATGCAACTTTTCTCTTTCTTGACTGGAGGCTCGAACTCACCTGCTCTGATCCCCCCTGTCCGGTCTCTTTTAGCGAAACGCGATTGTCTGTTGCACGCATGGGCTGTGAATTGTGATAATCTAAAGCTCCTGCCATTCGATCTCGCGGTTCCATACTATGTATTTCCTGGGATCGTAAATAACTTGAGAAATCTAAGGCTTCTACAGCAGCTCGATCCTGAGATAATAAACCTTCACTATCATCCGCGATATATATTGGCTCGGGGTCTTTGCGGCGACGATGGAGGGCCTCCTCGTACCGGCGATGGCGGTGTTGTACCATTTGGTCGAGACGGTATTGATTAAGTTGGGGTTGCTGCTGCAGATATAGCGGTCTTTGTCCAGAATCCGGAAGAGGATCTCCACTGTCCATGTCTGGGCTATCGAACCCACCTGTACGGCGTTTGCGGTCGACATTCCCATAGTTAATAGCTTGGGTTTGCAGAGAATCAGCTGATATGATCTCAAGACTGTTGTCACGCAGGGAGCGGTCGTGAAGGGAGGCTGCGCTCTTGTGCTTTCGGTCTTCATCATTCTCGTCATCATCAATGACAATTACCTCCCGCAGAATATCGTCCATTTTGTTAGCGTCGTCTTCATCTCCTCTCCAGGATATTATTTTATCAAGACAAATTTGCTCAATCATTTTCCTTGCATCGCCCCACTGGTAGTGCCTCAACAAAAGGTCGTAGTTTGTGTAACAGTGACGGATATGTGCAAGGACTGCAAGTTGGGCGCGGTGAACCAGAGTCAGTGAATCGGCTGTGCCGACAAGATTCTTTCCCTATAGAATATCAGTGCCAAGCCATGAGCCCAGAATTAAGACCCACTTTCTGGAAAGATCGACCAATGACAATATGGAGGTCTTCCAAAGGGATCTTCGGGAATAGGTCCTTGATAGCTTCACGAGCTTGAGTATCAATGACTGCCTGGGTCAGGTTTGTCATGTTGTATTTGGGGGCCTCTTGCTGTTGCTTTGTCTTCTTCTTGCTCTTTGCGGGTTGTCGATTCGAAGACGTTGAAATCGCGACCCCCAGATCTGAAGGAGCAAGTCGGGATTGCGATACATGACCAGAAGCTGTGAGGGATACACCTAAGCTTTGACACGCTTTCTCGACACTCACACTTGGGAAATGGTAACCCAGTCTGTGGACCTGTACAGCGATTCCATTTCCTTTATCGTTCGCGGACTGTACCCGATCAATGTCATAGTCAAACGAGGACTTGACTACTTACTGAGACGATATATACTGTAAGGCCATCATCCATGGCCTCCTGCTTGCACCTATTCGTAATCTGTGGATCTCCCGCGGGGATGAAAGTGTATCCTGGTGGAGCCCTTTGCTCCGTATATAGCTGTAGGGGACATCAAACGTTACAAAAGAAGAAGAATGAAGAAGCTAGACAATGACCACTGACCAATGTTCTCAATTTTTTCTCCTTCTTGTCTTCATCGATTTCCTCGTAGACCACCTTGTACGAGGTCTTCCGCTTTGGGAGTTCTGCCCTCTTAGTCTGGTCTACTTTTTTGCTATGATGGGTTCGACGGGCACGCGCAGAGGCCGACATAGCGGCCTTGCCATGATGCCCGTGGACGAGAGTCATTGTATACTATGAATCTTGGTCCAGAAATGAACTCAAGCACAAGAAATTTGGTATCTTCCACCTGGTCAGGCTGGGCAGATGCCTCAGCGCAATTCACTCACAATCCTGGTATTTGCTGTTTTTATTACTACGATTTGCAGGCTGTATGCCTATACAACCACAATCACGAGAGATTCATGTCCCTGGATATCTGCTCCATGAGCATGCATTTTGACATTCCTGGAATTATGTAGGCGAGAGCGTTTGAGGAGTCTGAAAGAAAGACAGGAGCTTGAAGCGGACTTTGCAGGCGCGGGCGCTAGCCCTACCAAGCTAGTAGCATTGAGCCCGTGAGCCTCATTCTACGGGGCTTTGCGCTTCTCAATTCTTGAACCTCTGCAATCTACCAGAAAGTTGGTAGGATGACCTGTGATGGCGACCGACTTCGACCTTTCTACAGCCTTCATACCTTCGCTACATAAGCCCTCGTCTCTTCTTCCAATAGCCCGTCATCGTCAGAGCCTTCTCTATCTCATTGAAACCTTTCCAGTCACTATCGTGGTAGGCCAAACTGGCAGTGGAAAAACGACGCAAATTCCGCAATTTCTCGAAAAGGCGGGATGGTGCGAGGAAGGCAAAGTCGTAGCGGTCACGCAGGTAGGTGAGTTTGAAAACCCATCGATGACTATATCAAAGTACAGACTGGTGACTATGACAGCCTCGGCGCGTGGCTGCCACTACTGTTGCTACCAGGGTGGCAGAGGAGATTGGATATAAGCTTGGGGAAGAGGTGGGCTACTCGATTCGTTTCGAAGACTTGACCAGCGCGAAAACTCGTATCAAATTCTTGACCGATGGATTACTCCTTCGGGAGGCTTTAGCAGACCCTTTGCTGTCCAGGTACTCTGTTATCATGATTGACGAAGCACATGAGCGCTCGTTAAGTACTGACATTCTTCTCGGTGTGTTGAAAAAGATAAGGAAAAGGCGGCCGGATCTACGTATTGTGGTTAGCAGCGCAACTCTGCAAGCAGAAGACTTTTTACGCTTCTTCTCAGGCGAAGAGGACGAGAAGAATAGTGATGGGGTTGAGAACACCGTGGGAAATATCATCAGCCTGGAGGGACGTATATACCCCGTCGACACCCTGTTCCTAGAGGAGCCGGCCGGCGACTATGTTGAAAGGGCTGTCAAGACTATTTTTGACATACACGCTAGCGAACCTGATGGTGACATTTTGCTTTTCCTGACTGGCCGAGAAGAGATTGACACCGCCCTGCAAATGATAGCAGACCGCGCTGAAACATTGCACCCTCGAGCCCAAACCATCCTTTCGCTACCACTCTACGCCGGCCTTACGAGCGAGCAACAGCTTTATGTCTTTGAACCTGCGCCTGAGAACACTCGCAAAGTGATCGTTTCCACGAACATTGCAGAGGCCTCGGTGACCATTGACGGGATTGTGTACGTAATAGATTGTGGTTTTGTCAAGTTACGCACTTTCAACCCTAAGACAGGGATTGAGACATTGACAGCAATTCCTGTCTCGAAAGCCTCAGCCATGCAACGCGCTGGTCGAGCAGGGCGAACGAAGCCTGGGAAATGCTACAGGCTGTACACTCAGTCGGCCTATGAGACTATGTCAGAGGCTACGATACCGGAGATCCAAAGATCAAATCTTGCACCCATCATTTTGCAGCTGAAAGCACTTGGTATCGATAACGTCCTACGTTTCGACTTTCTTACGCCACCGCCAGCCGAGCTGATCATCTGTTCCCTGGAACTTCTCTACTCTCTAGGCGCGGTGGATGATTATGCTAAGCTCACACGGCCACTGGGTGTACGCATGGCCGAGCTTTCAGTAGAGCCAATGATGGCAAAGGTTCTCTTATCCGCGCCTACAATGGGCTGCTTACCCGAGATTCTGTCCATCGCGGCCATGACTAGCCTGCAAGGAACTGTGTGGTTTCATCATGACGGTGAGAAGAAGGCAACAGACACCTCACGTCGAAAATTCGCTGTCGAGGAGGGCGATCATCTTACTCTGCTCAACGTCTATCAAACTTTTGTCACCAAAGGCAGGAAGGACTCAAAGTGGTGCCGAGACAACTTTCTAAATTACAAGTCTATGACTCGAGCAGTAAGCATTAGAGCTCAGCTGAAAAGGTATCTGGAGCGATTTGGCATCAACGTTGATGAATCTCTGGCTGCGAGGAGACCAGACGAGATGTCTAGCAAAGGGGAGCAGATCAGAAAGTGCTTGACTGCAGGATACTTTGCTCATGCGGCCAGAATGCAGCCTGATGGTACTTTCAAGACTGTCAATGGGGGTGTGACGCTGCATGCTCATCCGAGCTCACTGATGTTCAACAGGAAAGCTGATTGGGTCATTTTTCATGAGATACTTGAAACTGGCAACAAGACATTTATTCGAGACGTTACGAAGATTGAGAAGAGCTGGTTGCTGGACGGTTCACTGTCTATCTATTATCAAATCAAATGATCATGTGTCTCGAAAGAGCCTTACGGCGTTTATGCTAAGACCTTGGGGCTGATAACGACGAGTGAAGACTTTTGTAAACGAATATACAGACATAAATTGTAAAATAAAGTGAAATTGGAATGGCTCTTGCTCCTCGCTTTCGTGCAGTTCTTACAAGGCTACGGAACTGGTTTACGCCTTCCTGAGTGAATTTTGTCGCGGTTACGTCTCAATTCATCTATCCCCCAACACCTTCTCACCATGATTCACCATGTCTCACCACGACGGGCACGATCACTCAGGCCATGATCACGGCCACGCAGATCATGGTCACAGCCACGACCACGGCCATGACCACAGCGACGAGACTGAGCCAGCTCTGCAAACCCTGATGTGGAAACAAATCGACTTCGCCAACATCCGAACCCTTAATGAAAGTGAGCATGATGCTGGCGCTAAGATTGTGAAGAAGACATACCAGCAGCGTATGAATGCCGATCCAGAGCTTGTCAGTGACTCTGATGAGCAGCTGCTTATGTTTGTGCCGTATGTTCTCGAGATTCACAGAGAGAGAACTTGTTGTATTGACCTCTATACAGCTTCGCCGGCCAGCTGAAACTCCACGCCATCCTCATTCGCGCCGACACTTCGGACTCCTGCCCTCAGACTCTCAAAGTGTACCAAAATAGGGACGATCTCGACTTCTCCACGGCATCAGATCTCTCGCCCACCCAAACCCTGACTATTAGCCAAACGAATGACATCCAAGAGCTGCAGGTCAAGCGAGCGAAGTTCGGCAATACCTATAGCCTGACGCTGTTCATGGAGGATAACTACGGTGACGATGTTACGAGGGTCTACTGGATCGGCTTCAAGGGGGAGTTCACGGAATTGAACCGGGAGCCGTTTGAGGTTCTGTACGAGAAAGCGGCGAACCCAAAGGATCATGAGTTGATTGCTGGGATTGGGGAGAAGGGAGCTATGAGTGGGGGAAGACATGGGATGTAGCATTCCTCTTGAAGAAGGGGCAGCTGCTATGGCGGACATCACAGAGAGCAAATATAAGCCCTACATGAAAACGATATTTATGAGCACGAATGACGAAATGGATGTACGATATTAGGGAATACCAATATGACTCTATATTGCCTATGTAAACTCCAGCGCTATGCGTAAAATAATCTCTCGATATCTATGCCAACATCGGCTCCGCAGCTTGTGCAGCCGCCCTTTCCGCCGCTCTTGCTCTGGCCCTCGCTTTCTGCTCTCCAACCTTTTTCAATTCGCCAGCAAACGCTGGTTCACTCGCAGGTGCTTCTGGGTACCCGACGGCCTCGGCAGTATCCGACTCTCTGACCCCGTTGAGCTGGTCTTCCATAGCCTCCAACTCATCCTCTACTTCATCCTCTTCCTGATTGCTCATCTGCCCACCTAACATCTCACCAATCTCTTTCTGATAAGCCCTTGCATCCTCGCTCTCACCCATCAGTTTCTCCACGTTCTCTATGCCACCCATCTCGTTATGGATCTGCTTGAGCACGCTCGTTCCTTGTGATAGACCGTAGATGACATCTTTTTGCACTAACGCAAACTCGACGTTGCTCGTAAGCTGCTCCAGGGTCTCAAGCTGGGCGTCCGTCTTCGCTAAGAGGGTTTCCTGGAACTTCTTTCGCCGTAGGGCAAGGAGGGCTTTCGACTTGTCACCCCGGGCGAGACATTCTCGGGTAACTGCAGTCTCTCGGTCTGTGACGAGAGTGATCTTTCGTTGATATTGGTGCAGTCGGTCACGCTGATTCTTCATATCAAGTATGGCCCTACGTCATGGTTAGAGGTAGACGTGAAGGTGACGGAGAGAGCATACTGGTCCTGCGCCGTGATTTTGGGCAAGCTTGGAGAGTTCCCCATCGCGACATCGTCTCGCTCTTGATCGTAAGTAGGCAGAGAAGATGTAGCCTGGCTCCTGGATATTTACGACTTGCACGGAGACATACCGTTCTCAATATGGTCTAGCCCGCTTCGTTATCGATAAACAGTTTTCTCTTGGCGCAATTCAGGCTTCGAGCCTGAGTTCAACAGTTCTCCTGCTGTTGTGTCCAAGGCTTCTGGGTGTCATGCCTTCAAGACAGACTGCGTGTAGAGTAACCCTAGGCCAGGGTCTTGACAAAGAGGTACCCACTCGACACTAAATTGCCGGATGTTGTGATACTGATAAATCTAGGTCTACCAAATTGTCCGCAAAATTATCGACGAGCACGCGCAATATGGAGACACCCGCCAGGCGAGACTCTCCGTCCCTACAGTCTATGATAAGATCAAAAGATCCAACTCTAGCCTGAGCAGGAGGAGCAAGAAGCTACTGGAAGACAGCATAGAAAGAGTTCTCGAGGTTTTAAGGCAGGACGCAGCCAGCGAGGATGAGGTAGGCTCAATGGAAGGGTCATTTGAAGACATCGAGATCGCAGATGCACCATCTACAAATAGCATGAACAGAAGCATCGTCGGGCAGTGGGCGAGGAGTACGGTCAAGACGGCTGAAGAGCAGGGTAGGCAGCCTGCAGTTCCCGTGTCGAAAAAGCGCCAGCTCAATGGCGAGCCTCTACCAAAAAGACGCAAAGCAGCTCCCGTGATCGATCACTCCCCTCCAACCCACATTAGTCTCGAAGATCTAGGAGGCGTTGACCATATAATCAAGCAGTTGGAGGATTTGATCGTTTTGCCATTCTTTAAACCTGAGATATACATCACATCTAAGATACAACCAACCCGTGGCTTACTGCTTCATGGTCCGCCAGGGTGTGGCAAGACTATGATCGCCAACGCCTTTGCGGCCGAGCTTGATGTGCCTTTCATCGCAATATCTGCTCCAAGTATTGTATCAGGTATGTCAGGGGAGTCGGAGAAGGCGCTCAGAGAGCATTTCGAAGAAGCAAAGAAGATGGCGCCATGTCTCATGTTTATTGACGAAATAGATTCGATCACACCAAAACGAGAGAGCAGTCAGCGTGAAATGGAGAAACGAATCGTCGCGCAACTGCTCACCTGTATGGACGATCTCGCTCTCGACAAGACCGGAGGGAAAGCTGTGATCGTGCTTGCTGCCACAAACAGACCAGACGCACTTGATCCCGCACTACGGCGAGGGGGCCGATTCGACAAAGAGATCAATATGAGCGTACCAAGCGAGGCGGTACGGGAACAAATACTACGAGCACTGACACGGCACATGGTTCTTTCTGACGACTTTGATCTTCGTCATCTAGCAAAGTTGACGCCAGGGTTTGTCGGAGCTGATCTGAATGATCTAGTGTCTACGGCGGGCTCGGCGGCTATAAAAAGATTTCTAGAAACGCTCAAGACGGAAAGCCAAGACATGATCGTCGATGACAGTATCGCTCCGATATTGGAAACAAATTCCGACACAGTCTCGGAGCTACGAAGACTGATCAAACGGGCAAAGGAGCCCTCGACGGCAAAACCCTCGAAGATCTCAATCACTATAGATGACTTCATGACGGCATTACCCAAAATTCAGCCATCTTCTAAGCGGGAGGGTTTCGCTACTATTCCCGACACCACTTGGGCAGATATTGGGGCTTTGCGACCTGTGCGTGAAGAGCTGCTCACAGCAATTGTTGAGCCTATTCGGAATCCTGAGAAGTACGAACGTGTGGGCATTACAGCACCCACAGGGGTTCTCTTGTGGGGCCCACCAGGGTGTGGGAAAACGCTTCTGGCAAAAGCTGTGGCCAACGAATCAAGGGCAAATTTTATCAGTGTAAAAGGTCCTGAGCTCCTCAACAAATACGTAGGAGAATCAGAAAGAGCAGTAAGACAAGTCTTCGTGCGCGCCAGGTCTTCGATACCTTGCGTGATTTTCTTCGACGAACTTGATGCTCTTGTTCCTAAGCGAGATGACACGCTCTCAGAGTCGTCTGCAAGAGTGGTCAATACTCTGCTTACAGAACTCGACGGCTTAAGCAATCGTGAAGGCATTTACGTGATTGCAGCTACTAATAGACCAGATATTATCGATCCAGCTATGCTACGTCCCGGGCGACTTGAGACATTGCTGTTCGTCGATCTGCCCGGAGCAGCTGAGAGGGTTGAGATACTACAAACGCTCAGTCGTACCCTCTCAATACCATATACTGACGCCATCGCGGATGTCGCCCGAGGTTGTGAGGGCTTCAGCGGCGCAGATCTCGAGAGTCTGCTTCGAAGGGCGGGCTATGCTGCTATCAAGCGCAATGATCGTATCAAACTGGAGGACTTCATGTCTGCAATAACCAAAGTGCGACCTAGCGTGACTGACAGACGAAAGTACGATAGGCTGAAAGCTCAGTGGGGCGCTGGCTTGTAGGGCTACGCCAACACTCCGCAAACAGACTTACCGAGGTTAGCTGTTCCATGGCCATGATCCATTTACGCTACGGCTTCGGAACTGCCCTGACTAGGCAGGCGAGGCTCAATCTACCTCAGTGATCGTTCGAATGGATGAGGCTACAATTACTCAAGAGCTTATTCTGGATCAGCGTGTTCTACTTGTTATCCCAGAGTTTGTCCAGATGTGAGCTGCATGGGCCGTGGCACAGTGTCCCGCGTCCGGGAAATTACCGCCGTCCACTGCCCAGTGAATGCACGACACGTCTTTGCGCTGTGCAAGAATGCATCAGAGGTACAGAGATGATTGACATCGGCAGACGAATATCACCAATAGATGAGGATGTTGGCAATCCGAGAAAGTCTGGGGTAAGAAAATGCGGGGGAAATCCTTGAGCGTTGTTAAAGAAGGCCGTTCCTCGAAGCGGAAGGTAAGGTACTAAACTTGAGCCGCGACCAAGCGCCCATTCTACCATTTGATCACCCTTATGACTTGCATCGTCACAGGCTTTTTCAGATGTCTCGGGGTGCTCTGTACTTGGAGCCGTTGTTCTGAACGATCCTAGGCCGCTGATCTACAATTGAGGCCGGGTCACCTCGTCACTGTCAGTTGCACCCATTCAATCTCTCTGTGAAACGAGAAAGATAGGTCCGAGCAGTCTTCCAAAATCAAGAGAACTCTAATGATTCTGCGTACTTGTCCTTGTTCCTATTCAAAATATAGGCTTGACTCAATCAAAGGCGACTATTTACCAAGACCGTGAATTAGACGGCAAGGATTTCCACCATTTCCGCAAGGGTCATTAGCTGCAGTATGCCACCTGATATGTCATGCATACGGCCCTAGCATGGCACCACCCACTCTTTTTCTAGGAGTCCGGGGTAAGTATGGGGAAGTATTGAGCCTCGAGATGATACGCTACGCCACGGGCGAAGCACGCCCGGCCTACATCCAGGACCGAAACCCCGCTCTCCTGCGTTCATGACCACACGTATGGCAATAAAGGATGACTTTTGAGGCTAAGCACGGAGATGGAAGGTGTATGCAGCAGTTTGAAGATGCCCCGTGTGGGGATCAGACGGACTCCGCAGCCAAAAGGCTATAAGACTCTCGGTGTATGCCCAACTTGTCTTCCCACTAGCAACAATTATCTCTTTTTCTTGTGATCATGTGGTTTCAATACTCTGCTCTGCCTTTGGCTTCTCTTCTCTCCTTCTCATATGCTGCTTCGACATTCTCTCCAGCACGTCCCCCTGCTATCCCATTAGCAGTCAAGTCTCCCTATGTCAATTGCTGGCAGCAAGCCGGCAGCGATGCTGAGTCTGGCGGCCCCGGCAACGGGGGTAATCTTGCTGGACAATGGCCTACTTTTTGGGCGTGAGTCTATCTTTTACTTCAAGCTCTTCAGGCTGACATTCATGGAAGAGGTCAGATTCTGGGCTGGACTGGGCTGATCCGAGTTGATGGCACATCCTACACGTGGATGGGCGCCCCTGCTCCCCTGCCTACCGTTGTGACTCAGACGTCGTTTGAGTACACTTCGACGAGAAGCACCTTCATCATGGATGTTAGTGGACTAGTAGGAATGAATATTACGTTTCTCTCGCCTTTGACGCCTACGGATATGACACGGCAGTCGCTACCATTTTCCTATGTCGATGTCATCGTATCTTCTTCTGACGGCGCTACTCACAATGTTCAGGTGTACACTGACATTACGGCGGGTAACATACATTCTTTCATGCATTTAAATAACTTTGGATCATATCTAACTGCCAGCGTAGAATGGGTGTCTGCCGACCGAACCGCTATCGCCCAATGGGATTTTGGTGTAAAGTCAGAAACTAGTACAACAACCTCAAAGCGTTCTTTGGAGCCCAGACAAAGCGTCAGCAATAGTACAGCTTCAACCAAGTCGACAAACGTTGATGGTACCTCCGGTGGCATTGCCTATCATAGATTCTACCGGCAAACTCAATTACTTTGGTCTGAAACCCTAGACCAAACGGACTATGGATACTGGTACTGGGCAACGGACAATGTGGCAAATCTGACTTTTCAATCTGGCATAGACGATGATGTACGGGATGCATTCACCACAAATGGTGTCCTCGCTAACACCAACGACACCAACTACCGAGCAATCAACGACACGTATCCTACTTTTGCGTTCGCTGTAGATCTCGGATCAATTGATGCTACTGCTGTCAGCACGCTTTTCACTCTTGGGTTAACCCAGGAATCGGCCATTCAATTTGACGGGGCGAGTGGCAACGTTAGTGTGCCTTCTTTGTGGACGAGCTACTATGCCACTGAACTTGATGCGGTGAGTAATCATAAGAAAATAGGAAAGGCTCTGCTGAATGGTTGATAGTTGGCTTTCTTCCATAGCGATTACGCTAACGCCGCCGGCTTGGCCACGACTTTCGATAGCAAAGTCTCTGGCGATTCGAGTGCAGCTGGCGGTGCAGACTATGTAACCCTTACATCTCTTGCCGCTCGACAAGCCTTTGGCGCAACTCAACTGGCTGGAACCCCAGACACACCTTACCTGTTTCTCAAAGAGGTCAGCTCAGATGGAAATGTCCAGACTGTGGATATCATTTTCCCATTCCACCCTATCCTAGTCTATACGAATCCAACACTCTTAAAACTACTCCTGGACCCGCTCTTCATCAATCAGGAGTCTGGACAGTACCCAAATACGTATTCAATGCACGACTTAGGAACTCACTACCCTAATGCAACAGGCCATTCGCTTGGCAATGATGAGCAGCAGCCCCTTGAAGAATGTGGAAACATGCTCATCATGACCCTGGCGTACGCACAGAGAGCAAACGATACTGCCTACCTAAGCCAACATTATACCATTCTCGATAAGTGGACTCAGTACTTGATCGAGGAAGCCCTCATTCCCGCCAACCAGATCTCGACTGACGACTTTGCCGGCGCACTTGCCAATCAAACAAATCTGGCACTCAAGGGTATCATTGGAATCGAGGCAATGGCTGTGATCGCTAACCTTACCGGCAAAACAACGACTGGTGCTAATTACACAAGCATTGCTCACGACTATATCACACAGTGGCAGACTCTCGGAATTGCTCATGATGCGGATCCACCTCACACAACTCTAGCTTATGGTATGAATGAGACTCATGGTAAGATGCCCCTAGAAAAACTTTTAGGACGAAATCTTACTGATTTGCTTTCTGAGGCCTTTTATACAATCTTTTTGGTGATAAAGAGCTCGGTCTCGATCTCGTTCCCCAAGCGGTCTACGACATGCAGAGCAACTTCTATCCCACCGTCAATGAGCAGTACGGTGTCCCGCTTGACACAAGACACGATTACACAAAGAGTTTGTTAGCCCATCAATGCAGCGTAGTGTATCTTTCTAATCCTTGACTTCAGATGATTGGGAAATGTTCGTAGCTGCCATTGCCTCAACCAATACGACCTCAATGTTCATCAGCGATATTGCGAATTGGATCAACGGCACGCCCGCTAATCGGGCTATGACGGATCTTTACAATGCTTCTGGCGGAGAGTGAGTACTACTCCAATTGTTTGCAAGGGGAACAGTACTAATATGGTGTCATAGCTACGGGGCGGTTCCCGGTGTCACCTTTACTGCTCGTCCGGTAGTTGGTGGTTTCTTCAGTCTCTTAGCTCTACCCTCATAACCCCAATGTGAGATGATTGAAAGGCATGATCGGCTTTCAATCCATGATTCGCTTCTTCAATGTACATACTGGTGGCTGCTTGCCATGCGAATAGTCCAGGATTGTGATTTTGATGTTTCATATCCATTCTTTGCAACTTTAAAGTGCTTTCCTCAGTATGTACATTGATGGCTGTTTACCATCTAGGAAACGATTTTTGCTTGTCGGTAGTTGCAATCTGAAGCTCTTTCCCCATAACTGCGTGTAACGGGAAGGCACGAAAACCAATGGCACCAGCCTTTCGCTGGATTGCAGAAAGAGCATTCAGTTTAACCTTGGGTTGTTTACCACTCCAATCTCCATCCACCCCTCTTCTCTTTTCATTCCATCCACCTCTACCAACATTTACTGGTTGCAGCCTTCAGAACAAGCAGATAATTAGGACTTCATACAATTCCTGGCATTACAATGGACAGCACGCAATCCCAATTCCGAACCATTCGTAGGGTGTCCCGAATAGAAGTCCCCTCCTGCTTGGAAGGTCTCCCAGGCACCAAGACCGCAGAAAGCCAAAGCTCAGAGGACAGCTCGATCAGTCCAATTGAAAGTCCGGTCGACAGGCACCCGCTTACCGCCGTACCTAGGCAACGTACCCATCTCACGCCTCAAACGAGCCCGAAGTACATCCCAACAGACAATCACGCACCTGGTATCTTCCTGAGTCAGCTTGATGGTCCTCCGGTAACAGATTCACACGACTCTCATCGGACTAGCTCTATACCCAACAACAGCAACACAGCAGCAGACCTCGAGCAAGACACAGCAGACCATCATGTGGCTTCTGACTATGAAACACAACCCGACGGCGTACCTAGTGGGTGGAGAGGTCATAACATCACAGCTATAAGCCCGCCGACTTACCAACAGACTGTCAGCCGGCCGAGCTTGCAGCCTAAACGGAAACTTCGAATCCCTCGACTGTCGCCTTCGCAGCAGAGCTTTGGCAACGGCTGGAAAGCATTTGTCTACTGGCTGCGTCTTGTTTGGCTTGGTACGTCTCCCTTAACCGGCTCGCTTCCGTTCTCTCATCCTAAGGTCCGGTGAGACGTCATTGAAGTTGTACTAATCACACTTCTACAGACATCCTCTTTATGGCCCTTACCTCACTCGTCCTGGGCGCAATATATCAATGGGCTCCAGTATATCGATGGGAACGTCGCCACTTTCCCGTCGAATGGGATGACAGTCGTAAGGTGTGGGTGGGTCCTGTCCAACTGAGCTATCCTTTTGACGGCTTCGTTATCAGCTGGGCCACTGCTGCTCTGGTTTCACATTTTGTGCCCTTTGCCATATTGTTAATCACCCAGCTCTGGTTGCGAGATTCTTGGGACCTGCATGCTGCAATGTTCGGCTTGGGAAAGTGTATCATCATGGTGTATGTCTCTCCTTCTTCCTGGAATTGGTCATTCATCTCGCCAGGGAAATCACCGCTCGCGTCCGGCTTTTCTACTCACCTCCGTGGAGGGGTACGAGCAATCTCAATGACTAACGCATATTCTAGACAGTTTATCTCGCTCTCCCTCAAAGTGTACATCGGTAGTTCTTCCCAATGTGCCAGAAACAAGGAGTTACATACTGACAAGTATCAGGGGAACTTCGCCCTGTTTTCTTGTCAATATGCGGACAAATCGATATTCAAAACGTCGTGGAAAGCCCTCATGGTTATCCATTCGCTACTCCACTCCATTGCGCGGCAATCCAAACACCAAAACAGAAAAAGAAGTTGATCCAGTTTGCAATGACATCGTTTCCAAGGTGCGTAATGTTTTCAGTGCCGCTCGATTGCTCTACGTCAAAGCCTTAAAATGACTCAGAAGCATTGCTGACTTCAACGTCTCTTCAGTGGACACACCGCTACAGCCTTTGCGGTTGGAACCTTCATGGCATTGTACCTCAATGCAAAGTTGAAGGCATTCTCGGACTATCACATGAGCTTCTGGAAAATGATTGCCGTGCTAGGCCCCCTTATTGGAGCTGCGTTTGTTGCTGGGAGCTTTGTATCTGATCGGGTATGTTCGCAAAAACTTCCCCATGTACAATCTTTCATTTCCATGGTATCTGACTCTTGTACGGTCTTTTTTTGGGACCGTTCAATGCGATGTCAACCAAGATACAAAAGTTTCGATGGTACCTTACCCTTGTACAGTCTTTCTTTTTGGCGGCGTCAGATTAAGATGCCTGCATTTCGATAATACCTTACCGGCCTCGCTGACTCTACTTTCCCTTCAAGATTCATCACATCCACGATATTCTGCTCTCCATCCCCATCGGCGTCTTTATTGCTATGGTGGCTTACCGCGCCCACTATGCTTCCCTGTTCGATTACAGAACCAACCACATGTACCTACCATGGTCAGCTACCAACCGTAGTGTCAACAAAGGGGTAGATACCCCAGCTGCAGTCGCCCAAAACCCGCCAAAGCGCCATAAGACGGCAGTCCCTTGGCCAAGGGCTCCCAAAAGTCGAACCCAAGGCGAGAATCAGCGGGTAGGTACCGGGCTTGGGCTCGATGGTGCGGGTGAGCCTTTGAATCGACGTGTTCATCGTCCGGGTGCCTTGATGGGTGGGAGGACAAGACAGGAGTTATTTCCACAGGAAGAAGCCACGATGGCAATGGTAGGTAATGAGATCGCAGTGCCTGATGGTAGTGGAGGTATAGTAAGATACCCGACTGATTTTGCGATGCAGGGGGATAATACCAGTACTGGGGTGCAGAATCTGAGGCGGAGGACTAATTTGACTGGTGGTGCCATGGTATGATACCGAAGATTGGGTGCATGAGTTATGAGTTTCTTTTTCTCGATTTGAACAGCGTGTTCCTTCTGATTGTTAGCTGGTAGATGGGTATGCTTTTTTGGGTTGTAGTCTTTGTTTCTATGATCAGTGAAGGCTATCGATAGAATGTACATCTCACTTCCTCTGTCTCTTCGAGCTTCTGTTGCTCATATGACTGATTATACTTGCACTTCGTTTTCTCATCCCTTCACTCTTCGAGGTAGGAGCTGCGCTTGCTTGCGAAGAAGCCCCGCCGCCATCGTCATCGTCTCCATTGGCATCCTCATTCTCTTCTTCCATACTCTCGTCATCGTCGCCCTCTTGATTCTGCTCCCCGTCATCGTCGTCTCCCTCTCCGTCCTCGCTTCCCTGTAAGTCTCTGGCCTCGTCGGCTACAGAGTTCTCATCAACTTCGCCCTCAGCGTCGTCTTCATCGTCATTGTTATCGCTGTCATCCTGGTTGGCTTCGTCCTCACTTTCTTCCTTTTCGTTCTCCCTCCCATTTTCATTTTCATCTTCATCGTCATTCTCATCTTCCACCTTAGACTTATTTGCATTCTGCGTGTCTTCCTCTTTCTGCTCTTCATCCTCCTCATTCTCAATAACCTGCTCCTGCGCCCCCTCCTCCTCTTTAACCTCCTCCCCTCTATCCTTCTTCTCCTGTTGCTCCTTTTGCGCCTTCCACACTTTAATCTCCCCTTCGACTTTCTCTGTCACCTTCCTCGCATCTAACAGATCCTTTATCTTATCAATCAGCTTCTCGTACTCAGTCACTACCTTCGTCGTTGGCATGACCAGCCGGGGCGGTATCTTCAGTTCTGTCAGCGCAGCACCGATGCGAGTTGTTTGAACGCCGGATTTTGCTATTCCGGCTTTCACGATGCGCTCGTGGCGGAATTGCACACCAGCTGTGATGCGCTCGGTGGGGTGGACAACGCCATACTTGGCCTCTTCGCGGGCAGAAAGCTGGCGCCGGCCAGGGTGCTCGCCGATTGAGGCCCGTTTGTCGCCGCCGCCGAGAGAATGGCGCTGGTTTCTGTCCATGCCGTTTTGGAGTTCGCCGGCTTCCATGGCTGAGCGGCGCTTTTCCTTTTTCTCGAGTTCCTTGTTTTTGTTCTGTGTGAAGAGGTTCGCCATGAGTTGTGTGAGACCGGCGGAGGTTTGGTACATGGCTGTGCTGTAATCGCCACGGTTGGTGCCGATGGGAGTTTCGAGACGCTCGTAGAGCGCTTCGCGTTCTGTGGAGAGTTTTTCTTGGTTGGCTACTATGCGAGAGAGTTCTTTAAGGAGGAACTCTTCCTCGTCCTTTTCTTCTTTCGTGCGGGACATGAGTTGTACTGCGTAATTTTTCCGTTGAGTCTCACGCGCGGGATTGTATTTGGTCATTTTTTCGTAGGCGTCGAATTCGGAGCTTGACATGCTGGAGAGCGGGTTGTGGAGAACCATGGCTTTGGCAGCTACGTCGTAGTAGCGGGCTTTGAGATCTTCTTGTGTTCGGATTTTCGATTGGAGGGTGATGGCCATTGAGTCTTCTTTTATTTTGGACTGCTCGCTGGGTTTGTATTCGTATCTGTCTGCGACGAGTACCCATCGTAAATCGAACTCCGTGACAAGGTCGACCAGGTATTCCGTCTCTTCCTTGCTCCAGTCCTCGCTCTTAAGATGAGTTTCATATTGCTCGTCCGTATATGAAGGCCTCTCGACCTTGACATTCCATTTTGCCCAGTAGGAGTCATGTATCGTAGGTATTGCCTTGTCATCCGTTTCCATCTCTGACGCAGCGTTCGAGTCCGCCGGAGTAACAGGCATACCGGCCCCAATATTGGTCGTGTCACCTTTCCTCCTCCAATGCTTAAGTACCAAGCCATCCTTCCGAGCTGAATTACTAAAGGGTGTATCCTCCCAAGGCCGAGGTTTGAAGGGCAGCTTCGGCTTCTCTTTGAACTTTGGGGCGACAATTGATATGGGCGGCGCTCCTTCGTATTTCAGATCCATAACCTCTCTGCTCATTCCCGTCGGCCCTCTGACCTTTGGTTTTGGGGCCTTTGCGGGCGCGGGCTTCGGTGGGCCTGCGCTGGGCAGACCCATCATCTCGCGGGCATCTGAGCCCATCATCCTCGCGGTTGTGGGTGTAGAAACGCGACCGCAATCAATTTATTGGTGACAGAAACATTTGTCGCAAATAACACCTCGTCAGCAGAATCGCAGGGCCATGATGTTGAGATACGAAACAGATGGCGAGTAGTTGTAGTGAAGCCGGAGGTCGAATCGTTTTCCCCGATCTTCAACTTTCTTGCCAAAAAGTCTCGTGTCCAAACACTTCCACCATTCCCTTCCATTCAACAAGCATGGAGACATCACAACGGAGGCCATTGTGCCCTTTATACCTTGCTTTCTACTTACTCGCATTGAACCTCGTGTTACCAGCGCAAGCTCTTTACTTCTACCTGGACGGCGCCTCTACAACCCCCAAATGTTTCTACGAAGAGCTCCCTAAAGACACTTTAGTAGTCGGTAAGCACCCATTATCCTCACTTCTACGCACCCATTCATCATCTTCTAAGAATATCCATTCGCATCCAAATATCCGGCTAATTGCCAACCCAGGCCACTACACGGCCCTCCAATATAACCCCCAATCCTCCACCTACACCACCAACCCCGATCTCTCCATAACCGTAACCGTCGACGAAGTCTTCGACAGCGACCACCGGGTTGTCAACACCAAAGGCTCTCACACCAGCAAATTCACCTTCAGTGCGGCCGACGCCGGCGACCACCGAATCTGCTTCACGCCCTCCGGGCACACCTCCGGGGGATGGCTGAGCTCGGGGCAAGGGGGTGGGCAGGTGCAGATGACGCTTGATCTGGCGATCGGGGAGACGAGTCAGATCGAAAGTACGGACAAGGGCAAGATGACGGAGATTGCGCAGAAGGTGCGGGATTTGAATAGCAGGTTGCAGGATATTAGGCGGGAGCAGGTTTTCCAAAGGGTGAGCGTTGTCTTTTCTTATGGAAGAAGCTCGCTAATTTTGGCACTACAGGAACGTGAGGCTGAGTTCAGAGACCAGTCCGAGTCTACAAATGCTAGGGTCGTGAGGTGGACGATGCTGCAGCTGATTGTGCTGGGCGTTACGTGTGCTTGGCAGCTTTCTCATCTTCGTGCTTTCTTCATCAAGCAAAAGCTTACGTGAGAGTGCTACGAGAAGGTTTTGGGGGTCGTAGAAGTGTAGACTATGCAGAGGATATATCGAAGCATCGCCATGGGACAAACGATCTCGGCGTTGACAACTGTGTCACTTGATGGCTGGCTATTGAAGTTTTCACCTTTTGCTCGGAATTAAAGTCTTGTCAGAATGGTTTTATGCACATGGCAGACACCGATGCAAGGGTTCGATTGGAAGTTGTGATGTATTAATTGTTACAAAATCTGTAGCTAAAGTTGCTGACAATAGTCGGCTCAAGCAAATGGGTATTGTTCATGAAGCCATACTGTCCGTGAAAGATCTTCAAGCTTTTATGCAGCAAAAATACTGCTCCCATGTTCTTACACCGCCCGATGTGAATAATCACTTCTTCATGCCTCGCACCTGGTACGCAACGTCATCTGTCTGCAACTCATCAACATCCATGTCATCTCCACCGTAGCTGTGCAGCCGCTGCATGCCAGCTCGAGACTCGCGGCCCCGGCTGAAGAGCGTGCTGCTAGGCCTGGAGAAGGAGGAACGCTTGGTGACGTTAGATCGAGTCCGGGATTTCTTGACTCCATCATCCTCGCTGGTCTCTACTCCTTTCCCCTTTGCCAAAACGTCGAAAATACTCAAGCCTCGCCGTGCCTTACTCTCATTGATGTTCGACAGTCCCACTCGCGTCTTTGTGCTCTTTGGTGATAGAGGGACTCGTTCGTCTCCCGCTTCTAGCTGGCTGATCCCGAGTGTGAGTCCAAGACTCTCCTGAGAAGTAATCGATTCTGTCTTGGCTTTCTTGGGCGTTGAGCCCGAGCCAGAGCGCAGGTCACGCGTGGCTTCTTTCCTCTTAACGCTCAAAGTGCTCCCATCTGAGGCTGTCGGTCGGTGAGCCTTCTTCTCCGGCGATGACTCACCGCTCTGGGCCTCAAAGGTGGAGTCAAGAACAAATTGACGTCGTACGAGTGTATCTCTGTTTGGCTTATTAGCATCAGCAGAAGGTGCAGGCTCGAGCAGTATTTGCGGTGTGGAGGTGGCGACGGGAGGGCTCGAGAAAACCATCGTATCAGGATGCTGTGCTAGGCCTGAAACCATATTAGAGAAGCCTGGAGCAGGTCTCGGACTGGAGGGAGGCCCACCGGCATGGCCATCATCATTAGTGGCCGACACCTTCGATTTCGCTTTGTTTTTGTGCTTGTGCTTGCTGAAGTCGAAGTCAAAGCCAGAGTAATCTTGAGGACACAAACACCGTTCCGGCTCGGTGTTGTCTAAGAAAGGATCTTCTGCTGATTTCGAGCGCAAGCTCCTAGACTTCATGCTCTCATATACCGGCAAAGGTTTGCGTGGAATGTGACCGTTACCCGTCATTGACTGGACTTTGGGGTTGCTGAGGTTGCGTCCTTCGGCGATACGTCGTTCTAATCGTTCCCGAAGATCCTCTTGGGATTGGTAGTGTGGTGCTGGTTCAATTTCTGAACTTAAGCTCGGTCGGGTAGACATGCGCCGGTTTGGATTCAGGGGTTTTTCGACGGTGCTGTTGTTGCTACTGTTGCTCAGCTTGCCCTTGATCGCACGAGTAGCTTTCACGATTGCATTCCTACTTCTCTCAAGTGGCGACACCTTAGCTGATTCCGCTTCGTAGATGGCTGCTTTCTGTTTCGTTTGTGCTTCTTGGGCTGCAGCCTGCTGCATGAGGTTCGAGATTTTCCTGCTCAATTCTGCGGCATTCGCTGTAGTAGTTGGGGCACTAAAGTTACTCTGCATAGTGTGACTTGTAGTTGGTCTGCTCGCATTCGGAAAAGCAGTATTCGATTGATCTAGCTGAATCGGAGAGGAGATATTTGGTTTGACCGAGCGCTTTCCCGGACTTGCAAGAACCTTCATGTTAGTAGTTTTGGTTCCAAGAGCTGGCCTGTTCTTCCAATGTCGTCTTTGTTCTGCAAAGGGTGCAAATGGATCCTTTGGAGGCATGGGTGGTAGCGGCTTGTCTAATAGCCCGGGGTCAGATTTGCTTGTTTGCGGACGAATGATATCTTCAGTAGCTATTGCGCCGAGGCTATGTATTGAAGGGAGTCGAACGGGTTGGTGGGGTAGTGAAGGTACGTTGTAGAGCAGTGCAGTTTCAGCAAGCTCATCGCCACTCGATTCGTCGATTCTGTTCTTGCTTCGTGAATTATGCATCATAGACTTGGCTTTCCCAAGGCGAGAGTAGGCTGAGATTATAATGGACGTATCAGAAATTTTCGCTCATTTTATGTGACCGGGGCCTTACCTGGACGTTGTAGATTCGGGTCCTGTTCTGGCTTGTCATCTTGGAAGACCGAGAAGGAGGACAGCAGGCCCTTCTTCCTCTTGCCGTACGTTGCCATTGAGGCAGGGAACCGGAGCAGGATTCACTGGCTGTGTTGTAGGTGGTGGTGACACAGCTCAAATGATAGGAAATTATTTGGCATGATTACGCAGATGCAAATGTTCTACCAGCGCTAAGGAAATACGGTAAGGCAAGAGCATCTTGCTTAATCGTTGTTGCTCACGAAGTCTCAGAAATCAAAATACTACTATGAAATGTGTTCGTTGCTTCTCAGAGTTTGCGTGCATATCCCATAGGCTTGTTGGATGGCCATCCTCAGGATATAGAGTGATTGTCAATGATTGGTTGCAAGAAAACCCAACACCTACATCTGGGGTATCCAGCATTGTCCAATGCCATCATCGTCAAGATTCTATCCTCCCTAGTACTTTAATGTTGTTGGGCCTTCTACGACAGGATATTGCTGCGAAGATTCTCTCGTTTCAATCTACCCTCGCCAGTGTTATTGTCTGCTCACATGAGGTCTGCTCCACGGGTGCAAACAACAATCGACCTGTTTTTACCGCATGATGCTGGGTAGATATCCGTAAATCTCTACAGCCGTCTGAGCGACCTCGATGCCATCTGGCCTTCCTTTCAATTTCGACCAGATGCCTACGGCAGCCTTCGTGCCGAATTCGCGCACAGGGTCAAACACGATTGAGTCTCAGTCAAGGTCTGCTAGCATCTTTCACGCCGCGACTCCAATTTTCGAACATTTGGCTGTCTTGGTGGTGAGAAGGAAGAGGGAGTGGAGGTTGTGCAGCAACGATCTTAGTAAGCTTGACAATGGCCAATCAGACACGAGACATATGTGAGGTAGTCAGCACGCCTCGGCAGCGAAGACAACGATTTTGTTCGAGCACATCATTGTACAGTCGCGAATATAAACCTCTAGCTAGCATTGAGCAGTCAATAGATTTTTCCTTGACCACATTATCAGCACGCTCGCTGTCTTACTTTTTTGTGTCAATCTGTCCGACTACAAAGCCACTCAAGTCGTTCACAGATTTTTAATCTACCAGTAACATCCTCATACACCAGTGCCACCATCTGAATTCCGTCAGCAATAAGACCACTAATACAAAAGCTTTTTACCTCAGCCTCCTAGGGCTTCCTTGTTTACCATCTTCAGTTCGACTCAATGTCTTTCTCCCACCTGGTTTCTGACATAGCGTTCAGAGATAACGCAAATGTTGGATCATCGCGTGTCTCAAGGCCTTCCGCAAGGTCGACTGCAGGATCGTACGCAAGGTCATACACAAGCACAGCTGCGACAAGCGTGAGCATATCGGGGGACATCTCAAGTCAACTGCACGGAGGATATAGTCATCCTCTCACTCGGTCATGGCAAGCGGAGAGGCAATTGACAAAGGTACTACAGCCCACTCTGAATATTCGAGCCCTTGATAACACCTCTAGTCTATGCTCATATATCCTCTTTTCATATCAGACCAGGATGACGAAGAAACCCTCATTCCCTCCCTCCCAAACCAACACCGCCGTGGCATCAATAAATTAGTACCTTACCTGGAGCCCCTCGTCCGCAAAGGCCTCCGCTCAGTGATACTATTTGGCGTCCCAATCGCCGCCAATGTCAAAGACGCCCTGGGTACGGCAGCCGACGACCCCCAAGGCCCAGTCATACAATCCATTCGCCTCCTCTGCGCCCGCTTTCCCTCCCTCTTCATCGTCGCCGACGTCTGCCTTTGCGAATACACCTCACACGGGCATTGTGGTATCCTCCGCGATGACGGCGGCCTCAATAACAGCCTCTCTGTCGACAGAATCAGCGATGTCGCGATGGCATATGCTGAGGCAGGTGCCCACTGCGTCGCACCCTCAGACATGAATGATGGCCGGATACGAGCTATCAAGCTGAAGCTGATTGAAGCAGGGATCGCAGACAAAGTGGTTCTCATGTCATACTCTGCCAAATTCTCAGGCTGTCTCTATGGACCCTTCCGCGACGCAGCTGGCTCATGTCCTTCGTTCGGCGACCGCAAATGCTACCAATTACCCCCAGGTGGCCGTGGCCTTGCCCGGAGGGCTATCAATCGCGATATTCAGGAAGGTGCTGATATCATCATGGTGAAACCTGCGAGCTCGTATCTGGACATTATCAGCGATGCGAAGGAGATTGGGAAGGATCTACCGGTGGCAGCGTACCAGGTTAGCGGCGAATTCGCTATGATTCATGCGGGCGCGGCTGCTGGGGTCTTCGATCTCAAGACAATGGCTTTTGAGAGTACGGAGGGGATATTGAGGGCGGGTGCTACGATCGTTGTGTCGTATTTCACGCCGTCATTCTTGGATTGGTTGTCTAGCTGATTATATTCTTGCGAGGAGAACGAGATTTGCATCAACTATGCCTGCCTCAGCGATGCATGCATTACGAGTTAACATTGTACAAATACTGCAATGAGATACCATATGTACAGTGATACTCATTTCCTCGATGAACGACTCCTCATGTTACTGAACATTCTGCTACCTGCTACTGGCATGCACCAAAATCTACAGGATCACTGTCAAGCAGAGGGATTCACGCGCTGCGGTTGGGAGGGCGAATAAAGGAAGACAAGCAGTGTACGTTTGAATGATGGTGGAGCACTGGCGATTGCACTCGACTTTAAGCTGCACATATTCTGCCCATGCTCCCACGCACATTCCTTTCAGCAAGTTGTACTGACACTCTCCATCTCATGCATGCCAGTAATGAGTTAGCTCTTGCTGAGATATCCACAGGTATCATGCCAATGCTGCCATGTACATAGTATTCATCTGGCCAGCTGAAAGGGTATCGAAGATATGCCATTCCATCCGTGATCATGACATGTCATCACCTGCTGAAGAATGGCAGCTGTGTCTAAGTGCACTTCTTTTCGCCCTTTCCCTGTTGATGGTATTGGCACGGGTCTGGAATACGACACTTTCGTAAAATGCCATTGGCTCAAAAACTTCGTCTTGTTTTCTATGTTTCATTTGCACCATGCCTGAAGCCAAAGACAGCCTGCTGCTGGCACAGAACGTTCCATCGCGCACGTGCTTTGAGCTTAAAATGCCGAAGCCCAGTGGGTAGCTAGACCTAACATTCTAGGTACATTCTCACAATATCGAGTTTATGGGCAATATAACCTAATTCAATCAACACTCGAGAAGATTACCTAACTTCTTGGACGCCTTTAGGCTCCTATCCCTGGTTGAAGCGATCAATAGACCAGTCGGTGGACAAGCACCGTGAATCCTAGGGGACAGCCGTTGGGGTAACAAGTCTATGAGTATTTCAAAGGGCATTGTTGACTCTTGAAACAATAAGCCTACTGCGAGCTCTCCGTCCACTGCTTTTCAGTACGATGGTAGCGAGACTGTGCCCCAGAGTGAGCACGCTGAACACTCCAGCAAAGATTGGCCGATGAGGAGGTAGCCTTGTGGTCTTAGCTGGGAAAGACCTAGCGACCCGAGGGGAGGTTGTTTTGCCTAGAGTCGTTCCTCGCGGTATGTAGGAGGTCAGTCGGCCACCCTGTAGGGTTGAGTACCCGGAATTTTGTTATTTTCCCACCCCCGAGGGTCGGTCAGTCGGAACATGACACATCAAATAGCCTTATGATCCCAGAGATTCTACTCTTTTTATACACACCAAGGGCCCCATAACTGTCTACAATCTAGTCGAAAAAGCCTTTACGCTCTGAACACTGTTCGAAACGCGGTGTAGAAGGTATTTTTGGGGGAAATATGTGGTAAGATCTGCGGTGTTTGACCAATTTGGTGTGCCATGTTCCGACTGATCGTCCACGTCATCTTAAAAATGAAATTCAATGACGGGCCCAGGGCTGCCCCGGAGCCGAGCCGGGAGATCCTCCTACGAGCGCCTGAAACCACTCTCGGGGAGCCTTCAGGGGCTCGCTTTGGGGGCTCGCTTATGGGGCATCTCATTGAACTTTATTTTTAAGATGACGTGATCGTCCAGGGTCTAGCTCGAGGGACCTCTTAGGGAGTAAATAATCAAGTCACTATAACTTGCGTTCCATATCAGTATGAATGAAAGTTTTGGCACAAATGTGATAGAAATTAGTAATTACTATACTTTTGCATGAGGAACCAGAGTATCAAAACGAACCGTTATGAAATTCGTGCAGGGTGGCCGACTGAGCGGTTTGGTCGACTGAGCAGTGAACCCTTCTAGTCCTAGTTCCAGTCAAACCTGAGTCGCAATAGCAATATCTTACAAATGATTGCCGGCATCTTCAAGCTCCCTTTGTTGATGCTAATAATCGAAAGTTCCATTTGCGACTGGCATTCGTTCAAGACAAAGTCGACCACAATGCTGCCTCTGTAGTGGGGCCAAGATCCGAGATGCATATTCGCGAAGGCGGTCATGCCATGGGTACTGACGTAGCCGCTCAACGGACACAAGTCCGTTCTTCAACAACGATTATTCGATTTCGACGTTTTTGACGTCTTACTTCAAATCCAATCCAGTTTCCTTGACCAACTACTTCACCTTCAACAATCGCCCTAGAACCAAGAAAAGAGAGCATCATGCAGACAGCAAAGAACGCCGTCAAGTCCGCCACGGGCAAGGACTCCCAATTTACCTCTGGTGCGCTACCCCTTTCTAAGGCAAACCAATAGTAGCTTACAAGCAATCCCAGGCCACCAAGTCCCCATCCAAGACATGTCCCAACCCTCCAACCAATCCGACATGAAAGGTCCCGACCCCACCAACAAAGAAATCCCCACCGAAGATGGCGGCTACCAGACCTACAAAGCGGCCGGCAAGCTCGAGGGCAAAAAAGCCATCATCACCGGTGGTGACTCTGGCATCGGGCGGGCAATTGCGATCCTCTACGCTATGGAGGGTGCGGACAGCATCATTGCATATTTGCCAGACGAGCAGAAAGATGCTGAGGAGACCAAGAAGACGGTCGAGGAGCACGGGCGGAAATGCTACCTTTTCCCTACTGACGTGAGCAAGATGGAGAATTGCAAGAAGTTGGTAGAGGAGGCTTTGGACAAGATGGGGGCGATCAACATCTTGGTCAATAATGCCGCATACCAAAACATGATCAACGGCATTGCTGAGCTCTCTGAGTACGTCTTCCCTTCTCACCCGTCCCCCATCTCCCTTCACAAAAGCTTGTATAGCTAACGCTGCCATCACCACAGAGACCAATGGCTCAAAACCTTCGACACAAACATCCACCCCTACTTCTACCTCTCCAAATACTCCCTCGCCCACATGAAATCCGGCGACACAATCATAAACTGCGCCTCCGTAAACGCCTACATCGGGCGCCCCGACCTACTCGACTACACCAGCTCTAAAGGCGCCATCGTCAGCTTCACTCGCGGCCTGCACAACCAACAAATCTCCTACGGCATTCGCGTAAATGCTGTTTGCCCAGGGCCGGTGTGGACGCCACTGATCCCGAGCACGATGAAGGAGTATGCGCAGGATCAGTTCAGTGCAACGCCGATGGGGAGGCCGGGACAGCCGAGTGAGATTGCTACTTGTTTTGTTTTCTTGGCGAGTCAGGATAGTAGTTTGATTAGTGGGCAAAGCCTGCATCCGAACGGGGGTGTGGTGATTAATGGGTAGGCCATTAGTGGCATTGGAACTATGATGGTTAAGTGCTATGATATCACGATACACGCAGATAGACGATGCATAGATAACATGTAATGCAAGCGTGATTCACGAATAAGCTGCTTGGGTTGAGATTGCGACGTGTGACTACTTGATCATGAGTGGGTAGGACAGCAAAGGGAGTATGTAAAATAGCAGGGTATATTTGATCAGCATGCATCTAATGCTTACCTCTATCCGTAGCTCTCTCTAAAACCGTTCTCGCACTCGTCCTCAAAGCTCACAGCGACTTTAGCTAATTTTACAGCACTGGCGCCAACTCCTCGTAAAGTATCTTCGCGTCCATAAGTCCTGACAACCAGCGCTGAAGTCAAGTCGAAGCTCGAAGCGCACATTGTATACAATAATGAATGGAAGCCTCCGTAAAGACGCAAGCATAGTCGCTTCTTCTTGACAATGGGAATAACTGAAAAGTGGTGTATCTGTATGTGAGCTTGTAATCACTGCCCGTCGGCGTTGCCATCGTAGATGCCTCGGCTGACTTTGGCTGGGTTGCCAGCGACAACTGTGAAGCGTGGCACATCCTGCGATTGTTGATTAGCCAGATCCTTGTTGATTCTCGAAAGATTAAAAATCACCTGATGTAGCAAGCTGCCGGCACCAACAGTGCTACTCTTCCCAACTCGCACGCCAGCCAGGATAGTCACATTGCTGCCGATCCAGCAGTCCTCCTCGATAACGATGTTCCTGCCCAGAGCAGGGCCATTGCTACCCATTCGGCGGCGAGGATCGATGGGATAAGTCGCACATACAAGCTTGACGTTCGGGCTGAAGATACACCTCGCACCAATTGTGACAGAGCAAGTATCCGAGATGCGGCAGTCAGCACCAATCAGAACATCGTCTCCGACAGTGATGTTGTAACCATAGTCACAGTGGAATGGGGCCTCCACGACGACACGTTCACCAACGCTGCCGAAGGGTAATTCCATATTGGGCCGTGCAACTTCGCCGCTAGAGCCAGGTAGCTCGGGTGTAGGACGTAATTCAAGGATCTTACGGAAGAGACGGCTGCGCTCCTCGGGGCTGGCACCGTGAGACGGATTGGTGGCATTGTTGAAGCGCCAGATGGCAGCGATGCAGCGCTCGCGGTCTTCAGTGAGCGCAGGGGTTAGAGGATAATAATAGAGTCCCTTCAGCATTTTTTCGCGCTCGGTGAAATTTTCGTTGCGATTGCGCTGTGGAGATGGTCGATGAGACGCTGGGTGCGTTGCGGCGGCTTGAGCAATGGCTTGAACATTGTTGTGAGCTGGTGGGGTGTTGTTGTTATTCGCTGGATGAGGTGCAATTGAATATTGGGATGCTGTCGAATTAGTACGATGTACAGAAGCTGGCGGATGCATGCTTTGGTCTTGGGAATCAGGCGAGATCTCGTAAACTGAGCCACGATGACCATTTTCGGACTGGTATTTGGACATGTGTGGAGGGTTGCTGGGATAAGGACGGACTGCCTTACCATATGCAGACTTTTGTTGTGATTCCGGGGGACTCGCCCTTCCATAAACACCCTCGCGCTCATCCACGACATTGATCGGCTTGCTACGGTCACCTTGGTCATAAGATTGACGGTGGCCCTGCTGTGGAGGGGGACCGGGATATTCGGGGCTGACTTCCTGGTAGCGAGGTGGGTATGGAGCTCGATTGGGAGTCCCTTGAGGCGGCCCGTATCCATTCTTTGATTGAAGTGGAATTGGTTGTTTGGCATTGGCAGGTTTCTGCCAGGTGTTGCGCATTGAGTATCCTTCACACACGAATCCACCTCGCAAGCAATTGTTGCCTATTCATGTTGTCAGTAAGAATGTCTCGGAGAAGGGATTGCTCGAAACTCAAAAGAATACCACACTTACATTCGGGGTGCTGTTCATCGCACTTCTTTTTCCTTCGTCGGCAAGTCATGCAGCCGGTCTTGGTACGATTACTGAATACACGCTTCCTTCGCTTGCGGTCCAAATCCTGAGAGCTACGATCAGCACCATAGTAATGGCCGTGAGGATCGTCATCATCCTCGGGAGAACCATATTGTATTTGATCTCGAGGGCCCATTGAATCGTAGCCACGATTTTCGCGTTGCAAAGCATTGGCTAGATGAGCCTCTTGAGGATCCGAGTAATAAGGCCTTGGTGGTGCTGGACCAATGGAAGGGTCGACGGGCTGCTCGTAGTCATGACGTCCCGGGACAAGCTGATGTCGTTCTGGGCGTGGATATATCTCAGGTGGGCTCTCACGCATGCGTGGGGGTGCGGCGTACCCGTCTTGTGGTGGTGGAGGGTACGAGGATCCAGGCGGTGGTGGTGGATATGATTGGCGATAACCATCGTGTTGACGATCCCTTGGATAGCCATTTCCCATATCATGAATACGTTGTCCTCCTGGGCTTGGAGGTGGGCCGTTCATGTGATGTGCGTGAGATGGATGCTCATACTCTGGCCGGCGCTGGTCAGTCTCGCCATCGAATGATCTCTTTCTCTTCTGGGTGTGTGGACTCATTACTGTTGAATTAGGTTGTTGATTGCTGGGGTTCCTGGAATGACCATTCAGATATTGTGTTCTTGAGTCATTTGACATCTCAGGGTGTTGAGAGGGTCTGGATGCTAGGTGTTCTGCAGGTTGGATTGCCACCGGAGCTGGTGTTAGAGGCTTGGAGCCTTGGGCCGGGGCAGGAGCTAAGGCCTGAGGTACCGGTTGGGAGCCAGCTTGAGTTGCAGGAGGAGGCGAAGGTCGCCTCTCCATGTTTACAGGTGCCGAAGCACTGCCCGGAAGGTCTTGACGAGGTGTAGTCGGGGATTGTGCACGATCCGGTTGATTGCTAGGAAGAATTTGACGATGATTCGACACTTCCGCTGCCTCTTTCTGGGGTTCAGGCTCAAGTCTCGCTTTCGCGGGAGGAGCTGGAGAGGGCGTACCATTGACAGCGGTGAATGATGGCGTAGGCTCAGCTAGATGGTCATTCTCATGACCTCGAGGGCCTTCACCAACGTGGTTCGAGGCAACTTCGGCCATGGTTCACGCGCGAGTCAACTTCGTTGCGCTTACTGCGTGCGGCAGACGCGACAAAGTTGAATCTAATACTACGACTCTTGTCAGTAAATGCCATCATAATGAATGAGTATCCACCAACACTGGTTGTGGAAAGGCATATCACTTACTCTTCGACACAGCTCGATGGCAAGCTTGGGCGCGCGTCTGAGTGCGTCTAAGGGGCCGAGTCCTGGTGTGCTCTGAGCGAAGCCCACCAATTCTCAACAGATTAATTTTATAACTCGGCGTGGATGTGGAGGCGTGTCTCAGTGACAGTGAAGAGGACCAAATTCGCAGAGTAGGTGGAGGGAGTGTGTAGAGTGTGTCAAAAGAGGGGGATGGGGGGAATATAGGTGTGGGCGGAAGGGCTTTTCTGCGGAGTCTGCGCTAAATTTTAGCGTCTACTTGCGCGCGGAGCTCTCTCAGTCGAGATTCATTGATCTTCCAGTGAATTCCTACACCTTCCAGCTTTTGACGATGGTGAATCTTCAGACTCTTTAAAAGTGAGGGAAGGGCAGTCCCGGCACTGTGGTTCTTTCTATTAGAAGTCGCAGTCGCAGGGTGAAAGGATGCTTCGCAAAGGGCGGCTGTGTCGATTGCTCTCAAATTTTAGTGTGGTACATAATTTAGGGCGCCTTGTTAGCTCGCTCCGTGCAGCGCCAGAGGCATAATCTCGCCTTATTGGCCATCCATAATTAGCTAAGAGACACGCCAGGCACTGCGATTGGCTGTGCGAACATGACACACTGCTCCATCAATATTCCTTCCATGCAATCTACAGGGCGCTTACAATTCTTCAGGCAACAGGCAGGGATGCAAGGGTCATGACCTGCATACAAACGCCCAAAGGTCTCCGGGGTGGTCGACACGTGAATTTTGAAAGAGAAAGCTGTGCTTGAGTGGTGGAAGTGGGCGGCAAACGGGGTGAGGGTGGTGAAGCCAAAAGCTTTGACCCTTAGCTCCTCAAAGCTGTCACGGTAATTCGGAAGGGCCTAGAATTAGCGCCTCGTATAGCTCCCATAATTGACGAGGGGTGCTCTCACTTGGCTTGCATTGGTCATGGTGACATGGTCAGCAGGTGTCCCTGTCCTCCATTTGTGAAGTGTGACGGAACTCGACGTCTCATTCGATAACCACATTTCAAGCGCCGGCGTTCACCCGGCAGGCAGCTACCGTCCAAGTCTCGAAGTCCGACACTGACTCATATCCACTACGCAAGAAGCCGTTGATCGATCTATTAACAAAGCTGACTTTGAAGTCTTACTATCTGTCTCGTCCAAATATACAAGCAACGGCGGAATTGGTGGCACAGCATGCGGGCTCAGGATGGTAAGTAAATTCGGAATCACGTTGCATGGAAACACACTTGAGACAACCCCCGCAATCCTGCATGACGAGCCTCGCTTGCCGATCTGACAGGAACCGACAATTTGCCACTGGGAGGCAGCGATCCAACTATTATCAGAGAGCACATCCAAGAATGGCAATATGACTTTCACAGGGCGAAAGCGCGACGACGGGATGGCAGGTCTTTGGATAAAACCATCTGCAAGGAAGCGCGCAACGAATCAAAGATCAGCGATTGCAATGGCCAATGCTCGACATGATCTTCCCTCGATGACCCGGGCGTTGCTTTTGGCGCAGTGGATGACATCACTTTGTGCCACGCTAACAAGGTTTGTGAATTGTGACCATGCAAAGCTCAGGCCATCCCATCCTGCAGAAGTTGCAGGCTTGCCAGGATGGCGCTTGCGCGGTGGGCGTTGGCCTCGATTCAATGTCGGGTGCCTCGCTTTACCGCCCCAAATTGGAGGCTAGTGCCACCATCCCGATTCCAAGCTCTAACGAGTAACGCGCTCTTAAAAAGGCCAAACCTAACCCTTATGTACACCTAAACCACCACCATGAAATTCAGCTTCGAACAATGAAGGCAACACAGCCTTCAAGTGAAATTGCCATTGCAGCAACTCCGTCGGCGGAGTATCTCATTGGAGGCCCAACAGCCGCCAAAAGCACTGCCTCCCACACCCTGAGCCATAACAGGCTAATTCCTGTAGGAGCATTTTCGTTGCGAAAACAAAACCATGAACAATGACAAATCGTGCTATCTGTCATTCTGCTAGCCGAGATCTAGCGAGCATTTCTCTCATCCACTACAATTGACCAGGAGGATCCGGAATGGTCTTAGCGGCAACTATGAGAGTGAAACGGATATGACTTGGAAGCAACGTTGATCCTTCCATCCTTCGTTCATTGTACTCAGCCACATCCTTCAATGTTTAGAGAAAAGCTCAGTTCTGAAACGGAACCGCTCATTGTACTGTGTTTGGACTTCTAAATCGGAAAAGAAAAAAATGGTAGTCGCAGAGACAGAGACTTTGACAGAAATGCAGGACAAGAGGTAAAGACTGGCGTCACGAAATAGAAAGACAAATATAGACCCAAAACACCAACAGAAGAAAACTCGCAACACTACCCCGCGCGCCTCTCAGTTATTACTGTTCCAATCGGTAACCGCAATAGCAGTCCAAGGATACCCCGACGCTTTCGCAGAAATACAAGCCCCAGGATATCCACCCTTATGCGACGTCGAATTCACCGCCTTCAACCCCGTGATATCCTTTCCACCATCCCACTCACCGGTGTACATGGTAACCGTGTTGAACTTATTCGTACCACTACCGAAATAGATGCCTATGTTATCAGTATCGCTAATTTTTGTAAATCTGGTGGGCATCGGGTTGCCATTGTAATGCACCCATGCTAATTCGGGGCGGTGGATGTTGTCGTCGATTTGGTCGTTCAGGAGATAGGCGTGTTTGCATTTATAGTCGTCGGGGCTGTAAGAGGCCATCCATCCGGTGTTTCCCAGTCGTCTCTCTAGAGAAGGGGTGCTAAGGGGCTGAGCCTAGGCGCCGGCGCCTAGGCCTAGAAGGAGGAGAGCGGTGAAGGTATGCATTGTTGATTCCGTCTGATAATGCTAATATATACGATTCTGATAGTGAATATTGCGTAAGGGAGCCAATGCGATCTAGATGAGGAGAGCGAGTTGTGGATGTGCTTGCATGTACCGTGTGAAAGCTCCACTCCTTATAGAGAGGAGTATGCGCTAAGTCATTCAACAATCAGAAGCACGATCATAACAACCGCAACAAGTCCTTGAGCAAGGGACAAGCGAACAACACCAAAGTGCTGGGCAGTGGCACCAAGAACAACAGCACCATCAAAGCTCAGAACTCAGCAACGGCCACAATCCGCTGTTAGAACTACGCGAATGCCTTTGTCTCGCTTCTTGAACAATAAAACGTCAAGGCTCCGGAGGTAGCAATCAGTATAGGTTGTCTTTAGGCCTGACCGAATCCCTTCGGTGCTTTGTCTTACGTATTGCGCTACAAATTTGTTATATAACAATGGGTATCATTTGTTCTTCAATCTACGCGAGTTCCGTTGTCTTGCTTGTCGCGCAACAAAATGCCTTATGGTCGGATCGACGGGTGTCAGTACAACATTGAAAGCAACTTTGTGATGGAGGTGGAAGCCCGTACAATCGACTTCATGTTTATGCTAAAGACGTGGCGAGTGGCGCTCTTGCCGTAAAACCATGCCTATTGTAATAGTTCGACTGCTGAGCTGTATCGGTTTGTAGAGTAGGCCGCAGGCTGTCTGCGACAACCACGAATTTCAATATTAGTAGAATAACCTGGATTTCGTGGGATGTTCTCTACTTGGTCCTGCTTACGATGTCCCGTGTACTATCTATCGTACAGATTGGCACCTGTGGTTGGACTAAATGCCTAGACCGGTCCCCATCACTCCAATAATAAGAGAAACAAGCAACACTACCCAAGCTCCTCTCACAGCTTCCACGAATGGCTCCCACAGCTACCCACTATCCAATCTTACCGTCAGCATTCTCTCAACCTAGCCATCAAATCGCAAAGGGAAAAAGTGGGGAAAACAAGAGTCATAAAATCAATATTTTTCCTGTCGCCAGACTAGCATCATCAACGCCATCATATAGCACGCTTTACCTTATCATCCCACCCCCTCCGTCTCTTCCAACGCTCTCAAAACAATTTCCACTTCCTTCGGATCACTAATGCCCCAAACTCCACCACCTCTGACAGAATCCGTCCCTCTCATCCCAACTTCTTTCCCTACGAGATTCCTCCCCACCTTCCCGGGTCCCAAACCCACCCATCTCCTCACCCCCTCCTCCTGATCCAACCAGCGGATACTATCCCACCACCTTATAGTCTCCACCGCCTGCCTTGCCAACAGCGCCCTCAACTGCCCCACACTCCCAAACGGTCTCGCGCTCACATTACTCACACACGGGAACAAGGCCCCATCGAAGTCAATATCTGTCTCGTCGAGTATATCCCGCATAACCTTGGCTGCGGGCGCCATTAATGGCGAGTGAAACGGACTGTCAGTTGCCAATCTCACAGCACGCGGATCATGTCCGCCAAATTGTCTCAACTGTACCAACAGCGCTTGAATCCTCTCTATGGATCCACTGAGCACGATCTGGTTCTTGCTGTTTATGTTCGCTATCAGCACTTGCTCGATAGCCGGGGTATGGATACTCGAATCATCGCGGCCGCCCTCGCTAGTTCCGTGGCCGAGGAAGTCGTGGATCGTTTCAATCAAGTTGGACAGCCGGTCTGGTTCGCAGACAAGGGCGATCATGCCGTATTCGCCTCCCTCAGCTTTGCTTGCGTCGCGACTACATTTTGCCATGACCTCCGCTCGTCTTTGTACCATGCGTAACGCGTCGCCGTATTGTAGATAACCAGCGCTAACCAGCGCCGCGAATTCGCCTAGGGAGTGACCTAGACATATATCAACCCTTTCAGCGGTCTTGAAACCAAATTCTTGCTCAAGGACACGTAGGACCATTATGCTAGTCGCGAAAATGGCGGGCTGAGCGTTGGTGGTAGCCATGAGGGTTGAGTTGGGGCCTTCCGCTATGATGGTGGAGAGGGAGTGCCCCAGGAGGACGTCCATTTGTTCGAGGAAGGGTTTGCAGGTTTTCGGGAAGGTTTCGAGCCAGGCGGTGGCCATGCCTATGCGTTGGACGCCTTGACCTGGGGGTACCGTTAGATGAGTCCGTCACGGGGTGAGGCGGCCCAAGGGAATAGGTATACCTGGGAAGAAGAGAGCGGTCTTTGGGTGGGAGGAGGGGTTGGTAGAGGTCCATCTTCTACTAATGCGATTGCTCAATGGCTTCTCTGGCCTGAGGGGTGCGTTTGTCGCGCTGTGTTGTAATCGTTGTGGAAGAGGAGGGGCAGGGCTACCGATTGGGGCGAGCCCATTGGGACGGCGGAGCGCAATGAGCCGCTTCATTGTAGGGAGCTTCAGCACGGAGCCTTGCTGGCAGATGTGCTCCTCGCGTAGCTTTCACCATATTGGTGCTTCATTCAGAGATGAGGAGTCATGTTTTGGTGTAAATTCACGGTTGAGTTGCGGAGAACGGGAGGTTGAAGCGGACAGGCGGGTTTGCCGAGCAACGTCCAATAATGGGCTTGGGATGGAATGGATAGAATGTGTATCCATCTCTACAAAGGGACGTAGCAGTGATGTTCAAGGTCTTTTCAATTCTCTGAAGCCTCTAATCTGGGCCACATTCGCTCTTCTGTGCTTCAAAACGCCCAATGTCAATGCCCCTGGCCCCGATTCCCTAACGAATGCATTCTCATAACGGCTGTAAAATTGAAGGGGAAGACTGCGTGCTGTAGGCCCATCCTTCACTTGCGATACCACATCCCTGACAAGAATTAGCATGCTTCAACAACCTGCAGATGGTAGGCTGTACTTGTGATCCTCGTATGCCTCATCTTCTTCTGTAGTTGAAAGATGCCGTACATCAGCGCCTCACTGGTAGGCGGACACCCAGGAACATAGATATCCACAGGGACGATCCGATCACACCCTCTCGTAACGCTGTAGCTGTAATGGTAATAACCTCCTCCGTTTGCGCAAGAACCCATGCTGATAACCCATCTTGGATCCGGCATTTGATCGTAGACTTGTCGTAAAGCAGGCGCCATTTTATTTGTGAGGGTACCGGCGACTATCATAACATCTGATTGACGAGGCGATGCACGGAAAATGATACCGAGTCGATCTTGATCATAACGAGGCGTAGAAAGATGCATCATCTCAATGGCGCAGCAAGCGAGTCCGAAAGTCATGGGCCATAGGGAGCCCTGGCGAGCCCAATTGGCGACTTGATCCATTGTGGTTCTCGGGAATTATCAGCATATAGTCCAAAACAACCAGCCATGAAGCATACAAGGCATATTGCATGGCGCCCTCTTTCTTCTCTTGGCTAGGCAATGGAACCTCTCGTCGAGGCTTGCCCGTTGCTGTGAGGGGTGGGCCTTGGCCATGTTGTGATGGAGTAACTTCTGTGGTGGCGGCCTTTGATGAAGATGTCGACGATATATATGCTGATGGGCCTGCGCGCATGCAAAGGAGTGAAGTAGCTGGCTTGGCTAGGAACGACAGGTCAGTTGCTAGTGGCAATATGATCTGTATGGAGATGGCATACCTTTGAACGCCAGCGAGGCCACTGACCTGGTTGTGGAAAGCATGATATTGATTCAGAAGAGGAGGAAAGTCCAGCACGGAAAGTTGAGGTGGAGGTTGGAGGTAAAGCAATTGAGTGATCGAAGAAATTAATGTCGATGTTTCGGGTCGATGCAAGTGGTGATGCCATTTTGGGTCTAACGCGTCCAGGAAAAGCGCTTGCTACGATCTTTGCCGCCGGTGTTCTCAGACTCTTTCTTCTTCTCGTCCTTCAGCAGTCCAAGATAGTCAAATCGCTCGTTCCTCTGCATCAAACCCAGTAGTGATTCGCAAAAAAGACCGTCTTCTTCGTCCCCCGATCTGGTAGCTTCCCTTTGGATGGGCTCATTTGACTCCGAAGCTCGCGATGAAGAAAACCATCGGCGCATCTCAGGCATGGAAGACTTGCCCTTGAAGCTGGTCTTGACTGTCCTCCATGCTGCTTGGACAGGTGAGCTTGGGGATATAGCATCAGTAACCTCGGATGAGTCACTGTTTTGACGATCTTGGGAGTCGTTGGAGCTCATCTTCCTTGGTGTTGTATTTGCTTGGTTGCGTGCCGAAGTGGCTGCTAGAGGGAAGTCAACACTAAACCATGAACTGGACACTACTCATGACTATGAAATGAAGCATACAGCTTTCTCACGATTTTGTACGGTGGAGGTGGTGAATGCGAATTCGCCATTCCCACGTGGAATTCGACCTAGTGGATTGCTCTTTCCGTTCAGAGATCTTCTGATTTCCTCTGGTTGCTTCGACTTATTCTCTCTCGATGGAAAGCTTGCCTCTCCCTACGTGCGTGTCACAATTAACGTGCTCGTTGCTCGCTTATATTGCACAGTTTGTGTCCCATTACTATGCAGTAGCTCTTCGTTTGCAGTCTCCTCTCTTAAGCTTCGTCGATGTCCCCATGTTAGCAGCTGGAGGGCAGCCTCCTGATATCACGTCAAGCTACACCAACCCTCCCAACAAGCGCACAGAGTTACTTACGATCCATATCTCGTTGACAGCGCTTGCTTTGCTGGTCGTCGCCCTGCGCTTGGTCAGTCGGTACATGATCGTTAGAAGTCCGGGTTGGGATGACCATGCAATTTTAGCGGCGATGGTTAGCACTTCCATGGATGCACTTCAGTTACGGATGATCAGATGCTAATATTGTTCAGATCATGGTTGTCGCCCAAACTTGTCTTATTCTCTCATGTATCCCCCATGGAGCTATGCATTTCCAGGACATCCCGCCTTCTGCTGACCCACGGTACACAATGAAGGTGAGCATAATGTGTCAATGTGACCCACGAGAGGTCACAAGACGCTAATCGCTTGAAAGATTATATACACCACTCAGATACTATACAAAACGATAATAGCACTCATCAAATTCTCCATCCTTCTTTTCTATCTAAGAATATCTCCCTCCGTCCAATTTCGCAGATGGGTTAAAGCAACTATGGCAGCTTGTGTCTTCGAGGACGTGCTGTTCACGCTGTTGAGCTTGTTTCAGTGCGATCCACCTAGCAAGGCCTGGGAATTCATACTTCCAGGCAAATGCCTTAATAACATTGGCTTATACAAGGCGGAGGTCATCTTCAGTCTAGCGACCAATACCGTGATCCTCATTCTCCCTATTCCCACGATATGGGGGCTGCACATGGTCTTGAAGAGGCGACTGCTGTTGCTAAGCGTTTTCGCCATTGGCTTACTGTGAGTCATCTCGTCCTATTAAGTTTCGTCCTGTAGTACCAAACTGACGGATTCAAAGTCCAATCGGGTCCTTGATCGGTCGACTCGTTCAGACGCATAACAGCAAGGAGTCCAAGTTAGTCTTTAGATCACATCCGACCTGGAACATCATCTTTGTGCAGACCTGGGAGGCAATTGAATACTGTTCTGGCTTGATCTGTGCCTCACTGATCCATCTCAAGCCTCTCATCAAGAGGGTGACACCGAGCCTTCTCGGTCCATCCCGGTCCGTATCACGCCACTTGTGGAACTTGGGTCACAACGCTCCGCACTACCTTCTTCAGGGAAGAGACTCGGTGCCATGGGGAGGTCAGCGTAACATCAGATCGGTAGTCTCCGCTGCGAGGTCTAGGGGTGAAGAGGAGGTGGAGCCGCCCGACAGAGGAATCATGATGAGAAGGGATCTCGAACTCCGCGAATCCTTTCATGAGAGACCAGATGTCATCCAAGTTCCAAAGAGAACTATTATTTGGGGATCAGAGACGTTTTGATGAGCTGATAAGGAAGCGCCTCGATTTGCACGAATGCTGGATCTCGGATGGAAGTGGACCGTTGCTTTGCTATTGCTTTGCTACGCATTGCTTGTACGGTAGAAAAACTCTGTAGGCTGCAGACAGACTACAATGCTCTGAGCATCCTGGATCAAAGAGTAGAATAAATTCGTGAAGATTAAGATATCTGATGGTATCACTTCTTGAGCGCTAGTGCTCAGTCTGCTCGACTTGTGTTTCATTCTCCAAAACACAATATGACAACCCCCTCAATAGCCTGCATAGGCGTAATAGGCAAACACGTACATCTCCTATCTACGCTCCCCTCCCTTCAAACTCCCATCGATCCCCTACCCAACTAACCCTCTTCATAGGACAACCCTCTCCACATCGCCCTCTTCCCCCCACACCTCACCTCCCCATCCGCTCACCTCGAACTCTCCTTCCTCCTCAACGCCTCCCTCGACATTTTCGACGCCCGCGCCCGCGACCGCAACCGCGTCGATCAGGACCTTGGGCTTCTCCAAGCCGTAGACGAACGCCTGAGTATATGGGGCTGGGAAACTGGGACCGGGACGAGATTTGCAATTATGGTTGATGCATGGGGGAGAGGTGGGGATAGAGGATTGGGAGAGGCGGGGGAGAGGCGGAGAGGATTACAGGATGGGGATTTGAGGGGAGTATGTGCTCTTGTTTCGTTTGTAGGGATGGAGGAGGGGTTTTTAGGGTGATGGGCTGATTTATGGTGATAGGCTTTCAAGGCGCTGCAGACGGCTTATATACGGTTGTTGCAGAATCCGTTTTATACGCCTGATGAACATACGCCCATGGCTGTTGCGAGTGGGAAGGGGAAGGGTGGGGGGATTACGAGTAGGAGGTTTATTGCGGAGGTGAAGAGGATTGGGGAGAGCTGGAGGCCGGAAATGGCTACCGTGTGAAAGGAGACTGTCAGGTTTATGAGAGTACGTTCTTGCTGGGGAGGGGAACTCGTTGCGAATTACACCCGTTCGAACATCTTGGAGCGGAGTTGAGTGCGCGTGTTTCTACGATGAGTGAGGAAGAAATTACACATACATGTGCGAAATGTGATCTACGATGATCCTGAAGATGTTGAGTGCAATATGCTCCAGGCAATTGGAAGGGAATATCTCTACGAAATGGCAGATTGACAGAAGAGTTTGAGCATGATCCGAATGTTTCTTCCACTTCAGATACTAGCAAAACTTCCGCTCAGTCCTAACCATTCTGACGAACTTCAAGAATCCAGTATCTACACCCAATTATTGAGGTCTCCATCAGCAACATAAGGCTTTACGTCACACGCCCCGCTAGAACCACTCTCAAATTCGACGTTGAACCCTCCATGACTAGAAGACACGCATTCTCCCAACTTACGAATGGACTGGCAAACGCCTACGCCTTCTGGACAACGACATCCGCCTCGACTATAATACTAGGGGTGGGACACCAGCCTTGAATACCTTTCCGAGTTTTCATGACGGCAGCACATTGAGTGTTCGTCCATTGTGTCGCCCAAATCGCAAGACGCGCCTCGCAAATAAGATGGCGGCGGGTGTCCAGCCTCAACCTGCCACTGCAGAGCAACCTATGTCTCGACAAGACAATCGTCAAATCGAGGAGCATACCAGTGACGAAAACGATAAGCAAGTCCCTATCAAGCGAGAGCAAAGCTCACCATCATCGTCGCCCATGCCTCGAGAGTCAGCCCTTCAAGATATCACAGCCAAGGTTACGAACGTGTCTCTTGTACAGACTCTTGTTGCTCAGATAGAGCTACAGTCCGTACACTCAGCAGCGGCTTCGGACGCATATATCTCGCTCACCTTGTGCGGTGCTTGTGGAAGGCACTGTGGATGTGAGAGAAATGAGAATGCTCCTGCACAGGAGCCAGTGGCTAAGGACTGGCATCACTCAAAGACGTCCGTAGGTGGAGATGGAGACGGCAGGAGTGTACGGAGGAGAAGCAAGCGTTTACGCACGGAGGACTGGAGGACGGCTGGACAGGAATGGGCCGGAGGCGATGACATATCAGGGCTTTGTGATAGGCTATGTACAAAATTGCACCGCATTTGGATCTTCGATTGTCTCTACAGCATGACTTGATTTTGCAACAGCTTGACTCTCTTGAGTGCATTTTAGACCCTAGCATGTACGTTCTAGACAATGCCAGCAAGGATGTAGGCCTGAACACAGTCAAGGTGGCTTAGTACATCCGTCTTTAATCCTTCAGTCCAACATGTTACAGCTGGTGAGAAGTCGAATCTATCTCGAACTCCGTCCTACATCAATCCCTAGCACAGCCCCTTCCTGTTCCTGAATCTTCATCTGTCTGCGCATCCTGCATCCCACATCCTTCGCCCCTGTGCTCAGCCTCGTGGTCCCTGCGCCACTCATTTCAGCAGCAATGCACAATCCTTCGAGGCTGTGCGACGCTGCTGCATTCGCAGGTAACGGCTGACGCGGCGTACTACGCTACCAAGACCACACGCCTTATAAAGCGCGTATGCATATTAGCAAAGATGGCACAGTCAGTTCGGACACTCGATGACCGCTCAATCGAATTCAAGCTTCAATAGTGTGTCACCTTAGTTCTGCCTCTTTCCGCGTTTTCAGTCGTAAGTCGCAGGACATAGACAGTCCGTGGAACAGTACTGATCACCTTCACACCAGACTCAGAGCCTTTTCGTATGGTCTTGTATTACCAAAAAGGGCAGATTTATCATCCTTTCTTGTCCTCCATGTCCTCCTGGTCAAGCTTTTGCTCTTTCCTCTCTGCGAGACCTTCAGGTCCCTTGCCCCAGGCTCCAGCCTTTCGACCCCATGTCATCATTCCCCAGGCATGCTGCCAGCCCAGCTTCGGTGGAGGATCTTGACTCGTGCGAAAGGGACTGGCCCCATGTCTGAAAAGCTCGTCCTTCTTCTCGATCACCTGCGCTCCTATTGATACCACATCCTCATCAAGCAACCAGGCTGGTGCATTCGACATTTCTTCCCATCGTCGTACATCCTTGCCAATAGGCCTCCACCAGCCTTCCTCTTCTCTCGCCCACCATCTACTTCCACACATTTCCCATAGCCTGCTTCGAGCCCGTTTGTAGGCGAAGCGCTCATCCTCTCCAGTAAATGTTCCTGTACGTGCGAAGTCTGGACCATTCTGTCGTCCAATCTCATTGCCAGCACCTGGAGCACCATCGCTAAGGCCATGGCTACGACCAGCGCCGAAGACAGGACCAAAATCGCTATCCTCGTCTGCCAGTACGGAACGAGCAACTGAAGCTTGGGATGGCGAAGAAGGTAGAGGGATCGATGCGTAAGATGGTGGAGAAGCGGAAGCTGTGTAAGATGAGATGTTGGGTCGGAACGGAGAAGTCTGATCTTGATAGATCTCCGCGAAAGTCTCTGAGTAAACGCTGTCAACTTCGGTTTGAGTGTTACTGCTGTCTTTTGGAGGCTGCTTGATCTCAGGGAAGAACAAATCATCTGGTCCAGCTTCTGCGCTTATCAGGAGCTTGCAGCGAGCTTCGTAGAGGGCGTCCAGGAGAGTGATGAGACGTCGGGCTTCATTCTTTTGGTACAGGTTTAGGATGGGGACATCAGTCAGTATCAGCGTATGGAAGGTTGAGGCAAGAGTGATGTAGTCTGCTGGACCTAGGTTTGTGCTGCATAGTTCAACGAAGGTCCATTTAGTAACACCAGCAAGGTGGCGAGGGATAATGAGATTGCGGCCGTAAACACGGATAGCGGTGGTCTCCCATGGTATGCTACCCTCAATAGAAGGTTTCGCTAAAGAGCCATAAATTGAAATAAGCTCTTTCGCTTTCCAAGCTTCTTCTAAGTCCACCAGCTCCTGCAGAGGTAAGGAAGGCGAAGGTGGCACGAAGTAATGCTTAGGGATAGTCGCCTTCGTTTTCTTCTTCACTGACTCCTCTTCGCTTTCAGGCTTTACGTGGAGGCTCTGTTCGTACCCTAAACCCCAATTTCCAGGCGCCATTGGCTCCAGGCCGTCAAGACCGCCCTTGTGAGAGCCGCTTGTGAGTGCGGCTGCCTCTACTTCTGATTCGGCGCCCTCTTCTGCTTCACGTCTTCTCCAGTCCTTGCCACCCTCCATATCCCAAACCTCGCATCTAGCCCTCAGAACCTCTAGAAAAGCTGCAAAGTCCCCCTTCCCAGCAAACATGTTCTCACTTCTTCCGCCCTCGCTTTTGGTACCCAGAAGCCCCCATCTGTTTCCTAGGAGACCAAGGCGTGAAGCAGGTGGTGCTGCAAATTCGATTCCAGACGCATTCGCCAATTCTTCTGGCATTCGATTACTCGTTGCGATCAGGACGCCTCCGAGGTGGAAAAAAGTAGTCAGAAGATTTGATAAGATCTTCGATGCAGCACGATCTGGGAGCTGAAATTCATCTAAAAAGAGTATAGGAGAGGTAGAGATCATGTCTCTTGCAAGCCACAGGAGAGAGTGTTCTTCGTCTGGCGTGCCATTTGCCGCTGCCCCAATTGGCTGTTGTAACCTACGTTTACGCAATTGCTCTAACTTTGCAAATGTCTCCAGCATGAAGGTGTTAAAGTGCCATCTGCGCTTCTTGCGATTGGGCAGGCAGTCCGCAAGTAGATCTACCAATAGACTCTTTCCTGTTCCTACTTCGCCATATAGCAGTAGCCCTTGTGGTGACTGTAACTGTATTGCAGACTCATGGCTCGTCAGCTTCCTCGTCAGTGCTGTGACCTCTCCCTTCTCCTTCTGTCCTCTGAACGTTGAAAGGATACCCTTTCGGTCCTGAATGCTGCCTGCTGCCCCATCTTCATGTTTGGACGAGGAGCCTGCAGATCTTTTGACGACACGGTTGAGTTGATCAAGACGATGGCTGAAGTCGACCTCAGGCTGGTAGTCCTTCAGCCGGTAGTAGAGCTTCTGCAGATGTAGCGCGAGTCGATGCTGCGCGGGGTCTGGGTCGACTCGCTTGGTAGCAAGAAGGGCGCGGTACAGTACAAGAGGGTTAGTAATCGTAAGGCCTGTCGAGCTAGACACTGATGGCATGAGGAAGGGTTACAAAACGTGGGTGGTTGAACAATGGCGGGGGGTAGGCCATTATCTATACGCCAGTATGTGATTATGAGGCACTAAGCTCAATAGCGAACGTCTAAAAGCGCTCGCACTTAAAGAAGTATCTTTTCAACTTCCACCACCTCTAGATCTACAACGATTGACTCTACTATTTTATATGGCCCAAGAACTTAAAGACCGTACCGTTATCTATAACTTTATAATAGACTACTTTTCCGTAAAACCCGTTATTGCCGAATCATTTCGAGTTTCTGTAGGATCGGTACTTTTGAAAAGGCGCCACCAAAATCGACGGCCTTTTTTGCCCCAAAAATTCGAGCCATGTCTTTCCCCAAATTGAGCGTAGAAATGTCCCGATCACACTCCAAATACAGTATAAGGGTGGATTTTGAATGCCAAGGAATTCAGCGAGCTTGGCATTAGCACGCTCCAGTCACAGACTCCAACGCAAGCTACTTTCAGCGCTCTGTCTCTCTACCCAGCGTCTTTAAACGCAGCGAACCTGCGAGAGAAAATGTAGTTCGGCTTCTTGACGGTACCTTTGGCGCAGAAACTTTCATCTCAAGTCTCATCGTCGCTTGGTCAACTTCATAATCGCGCTGCCAATTTCCTCGTTCCTGCATTGTTTCCTATAGTAAAGATCTTGGTTGGAATATTGATGCGAGAGGCGCGAGGGTGCATTAATCAAAGTTGATATTGACTCTCTCACTATTAAGAAGATTTGCTATTTACATTATCTTTGTTGAGTAGCACAAAAGCCTCTCCGAGATGGAATATAATTGGGGTACAATAGGGTGGAGTACGACAATGTTTTACTAGAACGTCTCATCTCTAAATGCTTACTTCGAGACTAGGCCTAGAGGCAACATAACATATGCCAGGGACACATGGACGCAAGTATCGCTCGTTGCATGAACGATCCACTTTCCTGGTCATTTTCTCGTGACTTGACTCTAAGATAGTATCATGATCTAACTCATTTAGTGCTTGTGATCAAAAGCAATTATTGAGGTGCACATACCGTTTCAAAGACGATGACACATAATGTAAACGCTACTGACGTACCATGATCCTAGTTCCTTTGGATTTGACGTCTGCTTTATAAAGAATGGCTCATTCCCTTCCATCAGACAAAATCAAAAGTATCTCCATGCTTCTCCTTCAACATCGACATGTATCGTCCACTGCCAACAACCCGCTCAAGCTTCAAAATGTCCAGTCGTGAGAAGAGTGCTCTTGCATTTGCTTCTCGTGCATCTAGTTTCGTAGCTGCAATACTTGCACCCAGGAACCCCCCTACTACCTCCTTGTAGAAGATTGGATTCTCGGGGAGCCCATACAGTATGACTCTCTTCACTCCTTTCAGATTGTAGCGGCGAAAATGGTGAGCTCGCTCAGTATACAGTAGTACCGAGTGCCGACCAGAAAGGAAGTGACTGCGAGCGCGGGCAACATCTTTTTTTGAGGTATATTCGGAGATTGAACCGAAGGAGATGTCCTGGGTAGCTGATGAAGAGGCCAGGTAATTGCGAACACGCACAAAGTCCGCATACGATGGAAGGTAGATCAACACACCCTGGCCTTTTTGGCCGCCGTGCTTCGAATGTCTTGTCATTGATGGTACAATAGCAGTGGTAAAGTACCTGAACCGATTCTCTGGCTCATCGATTGGGGTGCTAAATTCAAGGCGAGAGAAGGTTTGCTTCAAATTTATGCCTAGGTCGAGCATGGCGCCTTCTTGCTCTATGGTATACTTCAGCTTACCGGCAACATTGAGCATATGATGAGCATATAGCCTGTTGAGGGATGGGAAATTGAAGCTAGAGAGTAAGACCGTTTGTCGAAGGTATTTGGCATTACCGTCAAGGTACCATTCTCTGACACGGCTGAAATCACAGCCATGGGCTTCCTTTGGCTGAAGATTAAGATGCTCAAAAACATACTCGATATGTTCCCAATTCTGCATCAGCATAGCTTCCGCTTGGTCAATAACGACGAGCTCAATCGAGCTGAGAAAGTCGTTATCCTGTTTCTTTGGGTTGTCTGCTCTAAGAGCCATACGGAGGCCTAGTGGGCTAGCGAAGATGATGTCTGAATTGTAGAATTGGGAGAAGAGTTTGACGGTCTTGCGCGTGAACTTCAAGCCAAGGCGAAACATATCATCATCGTTCCCAGCAAAAAGTTCTCGAAAATCTTGGGGCTTACTCTCTGAAGCCTCCTCATTTGATACGTAGGTATCTTGGAAGCGGTTCTTGTTTTCCTGCTGTTCTGGTTCGCAAAGTGAGACGATTTCATCGACGTACTTGACGCATGTGTTCCTTGTAGGCAATATGACGAGGATCTTCGGCCTTGTGAAACCCTGATCTCGAAGCTCTATATCTTCTCCGGCATCTTCCCGGCTAAGTCGTGCATTATTCTTGATCACCTTATCACGTGTCTTGAAGACATGGTTGAGCGCATGAAGACAAGTCAACTTCCGTAGAATTTCGGAGTTCTGCAACGTGCGTTGAGGGTAGAGTACATCTCGATAGTTGAACAGGGCGGAAGCCACATTACCAGTCAATTTATCCAAGGCTGGTATTACTTTTTCCGCTGATACTTGGAGTCTTTGCTTTAGCATCATGTCGGTTGTACTTGAGATGTTGCTGAAGGACGCCGATGCAGAGAGTACTGGAACACTTGGGACGCTCAAAGTATGGGACCACTGAAGCTGCTTGCCACGCTTCTCTGTGTTCCACGTATTGTTTTTGATTGCTTGAATCTTCTGCTCCAATTCCTCGGCTTTGGTTTCGGAGAAGTGCTTTGAAAAAGCATCAACGTCAACTTCGATTTCATCCGCGTCTTCTGCCACTGATTCAACGTCATCCAAGTCAGGGTCTTCGTCTTCCTGCTGCTCCATCTCAACATCATCTTCCCTTCCGGGCTCCTCTTGGACGACATCGTTGTCAGTCTTACGCTTCTTTCGCTTGGGCTCGCCCTGTTCAACGTTCGCATTCAAAGATTGTAGAAGTGCATTGTATGGCACGACAGTATTCTTTGACAGATCTTCATCGTCGCTATCACCCAGCGACTCAGAAGACTCTTCAACGCTCTCCCGATCATTTTGGCTAGACTCTTCGTCTCCCTCTTCAGAGATACGCCCAGGCTGTTCCTCTACCCGGGTTGAATAGAATGTGCTTCTATTCCCGCCTGCTCTTGCTCCGTAGCCGCCTCTGTCCCTCCCTCTTGGTCTTTCTCGGCCCCTAGGAGCACCTCTAACTCCTCCTCGAGAGGAGCCTCGTGCGCCACGTCCACCTCTGAAGAGTGGAGCCATTGAGAAGTTGGAATTGCATAACTTGAGGGCGAACGTCAAGCAATGTATTTTAGATTACTTAATCAATGCCAAGATTTCGGCCCACAACTTTTAGCCGTTTGGAGGTGTGTGAGCAAAGATAGCGAGACACATTAAAAGTCGAACGAATTTAGAAGAAACAATATGGTGGAGGCGGACTCATTTCTCCATCTTGCAAGACCTCTGGGTCCAGCGGCAGTGGGATCGCAACCAACAACAGCTCCTCTAAATGTGATAATACAACCGCAGGTAGGCGCTTCATTTCTCTGAATACCGTACGCTTGCTCACGAGCTGAATAGGCCATCTTCTCCATCCTCGACCACTCCCTCCGCCGTAATGCAGACCAAGAGCGGGTAATTGGCACCCTCCTTGGCGTCCGTAGCGAAGATGGCCAAGAAGTTGAGATCAGGAATTGCTTCGCAGTGGGGCACACAGAGACACAAGAACAGGTCGAGGTCGACATGGACTACCAAAAGCAGATGCTAGCGCTACATTTAAAAGCGAACCCCAAAGAAGTTCTCGTTGGCTGGTACGCTACGTCTGCAGAGCTCAATACCTTCTCGGCACTCATCCAGAACTTTTACGGTGGACAAGGCGATGGTACATGGCCGCACCCCGCGGTACATCTGACTATTAGCACGGACGCAGGGAAGGAGATCGAGGCGAGGACGTATATTTCTGCGCCTGTGGGCGTTACGGCGGAGAGGGCTGCGGACAGTGCAGCATTCACCCCAGTGCCACATGAGATACGGTACGGGGAGGCTGAGAAGAGTGGGCTGGAGTTGATCTCTGGAGCAAAGGACAATAATGACAGGACGGCCAACGTTCTGACCGACATTGATGCGCTGGAGAGAGCTATTGAAGAAGTCTTGGCCATGCTTGAGAGGGTGTCTAAGTACGTCGAGGCGGTGATAGAGGAAGAGACGGCGCCTTCAAGTGCGCTCGGTCAATTCCTGCTGAATGCTTTAGCGCTGGCGCCGAAGGTGGATCCTGAAGACATTGAGCGGGACTTGTATGTGCTCCATCTCCACTTCTCGTGTCGTCTACTGACACGTTCCAGCAACAATCACATCCAAGACGTACTTGTCGTCTCGTACCTGGCAAACACCATCCGGACGCAGATCGACCTATCGAATCGGCTAGCAACCGCTGCACTGACGATGGGAGCAGGGGATGGGCTAGGCGGCGGACAAACCAATGGTACGAGTGGGGAAGGCAATCAGAGGGGCCAGCGCAGCGGGAGAGGGCAAAGGGGCGGAGCTAGAGGTGGGGGTGAGGGTTCCTGAGCAATGACTTGGTGACTGCACGAGCAATGCATTGCATGGCAAACAGCGACGGAAAAGGTCTGGCGTCGGGCTCGGGATAGAACCCTTGCATGTCTGATGACTTGAAGCTCAGCTGGTATTTTTACTAGCGAGTGGGAGCTTTTATGACCGCATGTCCCTCAAGCTCTTTGTTTTGAGGGCGAGGCTTGAGCAGGTACTCCGCAAGCATGCCACTAGCAATCCCTCCGCCAGTAAACAAAGCTCCGTTCCTAAACCACCACCAACAGCTGCTCACCTCCTGCAATTTCACTTTCCATATCATGAGACCCAAAGTTGCAGCTCCAGACCCACAGCTACCAACGAAGAATACTGGGCCCGCTCCCATAGCAGTCCCAGCTGTGGCCAGCAGCCCAATCTGTACAACTGCTAATCCAGACAACACGGTTTTAGTCTCCTTCTCATGCCGCAAAGCAATGCTTTTAATGCCCACTATAGCGTCATCTTTGATGTCCATATGTGCATAGATCATATCATACAACACCGTCCAAGAAACACAGCTAGCGTACAAGGCTGCCACTGCCTTCAAAGCTGCATTATCGGCCAACATATTCACACCCAAAGCCGGAAAACCCATGATTGCGCCCCAAGAAAACGTAAGACCAAGCACTAATTGTGGATAGTCAGTCACCCGTTTTGCGAGAGGATAGGTCGCAACAAGTAGCAGACTTGGTATGCCGTAATAGAGGCATGATGTCGGGAATTGCAACAAGACGCCTAGACCTGCCAGCATTTGGAAGCCTGTGAACGTGAGGGCCTTGAAAGGTGTCACGGCGCCGCGAGCAATTGGCCGAAGACGCGTACGGGCCACGTGCGGATCCAGGTTGCGATCCCAAAGGTCGTTGATAGTGCAGCCGGCACCGCGCATTATCAAGGCGCCGCTGAAAAAGTATAACGTGGTTGCCAGGACTGGAAGAGGGGCTGCAGCAGTGTATGAGGCGGCCATCAATGTCGAAAAGAGGCAAGGAAAGAAGAGGTAGTAGGTTCCAGCGGGCTTGTCAAGGCGCATTAGCTCCGCATAGGGAATCCATGACTGAGGAAGGTACGACATGAAGCCTATCGTAGGATGTCCGTAAATTGGCAAGCCAGGGCCTGGAGCCACGGCGTCGGGTGGTGATTCGGGCTGTGTGCTGGTAAATGCTGTGACTTGTTGGAGGTACTGAAGCTTTGGAGATTCCCAACCTTGAGGTCTAAATATTCGTATTTGACTCTGAGAGCATGCCGTTCGGCAGCTGCCTTGTCTTTGGGTTCGTCTTAGTGAGCATACTCGTCTTATGCATAATATGCCGCCGACGTAGATAAGACGTGCGTTGCTCCTTAGCCCCGTCGGCAAGAGATCTTGATGTCTGAAGCATGGCTGTCTTCCGGCCTTGGAGCAGGAAACCGCTCTTGCGAATACAGTCGCACTCATGAAAGCAAAAAGCTGGTTGCTTTCCAATTCTGGATCAGAACGTTCGAGCTGGCCCAGGTCAATCCTTAGTAGTCTTCCAACAAGCAGCCAATTATGAAGACAGCAAGGAGTCTTAGAATTCTGCCGCAGTCCTAAGTAAAAACTCTTTGCTTCTAAAACTACTATTTCTTGGGGATCAGTAGCCTCGCTGGACGACAACTTGGGTACTGGTCTTGTCACCAAGCGAGGGACTGATCCGTCATCGTTGACAGAGCCTCGATTGCTATATCTGTGTGCAAGGCTTTGAGAAGCACGTGAAGCCAATGTAAATATGTTCGGTAAAACAACGGAGCGGAATAATGATTCTCCGTATCAAGGCGAAAGTGCTAGTCCTGTTTGAGATTATTGTCTTGCGCTAATAAGTCTAAGGACGGACTTCAGGTTCACAACATTTGCTGGAACACGACGTACAACGTTTGGGAGGACTCTAGGCTTATCTAGGACCGCATCAAAACAAAAGTCTCACGATGAATGCCAAGATCCTAATATATCTCGAAATCCTGATGATGGAGTACATGCTCTAAGGATGGAGGGTCAAGATTCTACAAGATACCGTAATGTATGAACTTTATCGTTGAGTGTGGACGAGTTATTCTGGGTGATTTGAGAGGCTGCACATTTTAATGCCGGGGCTAGACCTGTTTTCCGGGTGTTGGCCCCAGGTCACTTCAAGTATGAGGCCGCACCAAGCATTTGCTATCAACTATCAACCAAGTAAAAGTGGAACGCAAAAGCCCCGACCGATTACTACCCCTTAAAACCAGGAGCCAAATAGTGCAAAAACAAAATGGAAATCCACCGCAGCTATGAAGGCTGTCAAATATCATACTTCTTGTGATATTTGGATCTCTAATCGCTGTGGTGGCAACATATGAACTACGTCTATTATACCTTCGGCCATCTCGTTGCTCATACCGATAACTCGACATAACTTTGATATGAATCGAGATTACCCGCTGAGTTCACAATAACCATAAGCACAACGAAGCAACCCTTCACAAGGAGTAAAAGTCGATGATGATAGAATATAACATCCAAAGTTGCCGATGGCGGCGCACGATCATATCTATGCACAGCATGGTCTCGATGCTTCTTCGTGAGCTATCATTACTGGGTTGCTTTCTCTGAGCCAGAGACCTCCCTGCGCTGGCATATTTGCCGGAATACGATTTCGTATACGAAGCGTATGAACGTCGATGAGGTTTCTTCTGTGGATAATTCTTGGCTCGTTGTTTTTATCTTTCTTGCTTCTAAATCGTATGTTTCTGGGGCTTCGTGACTCAGCAACATGATCTGTCTTAGAGAACACAGAGATGCGGTGACACAGCCATGTTCGCAGGGTATATACGCTGTACCAAGAAGCCACAAACATCCTTTGCTTTCCTAGAATATCTGCATTCGAATCCTTCACAGTATGCAGATCGTAAACACGTCGGTCGAGTACAGCCGAGAGCTGCCTCTCAGGAGATGTCATGACAATCTTCCTACAATGCTACCTACATTTTCTGTCTTTGGCGTCTTTGGCTTACTTCCTACACCGCGGTTCGAGCATGTCATGCTAGCGCTGGTTCTCGCATGTTGTTCCAGACAGCCAGTCGGCCACAGCGGGGATGTCAGAGCTAGCATCTTCGTCTGCTTCTTCAGACAGTCTCGAACCTTGATTGGGTGAACCTTCATAATGAAGATGCGTACCCTACGTTAGCTAAAGTACGTAGAAGAAGGGAAGTGATGGAGCATTTCGGCCCCGAGAGAATGCGTGAGAGACCCAGAGAGCACAGGGACCAGGACAACGGATCTCTGTGTTTAGCGCACCAAAGATTGGGTTCCGTACAGCAATAACTCACCGTTTCTGCATGATAATGCAACCTCATGCTTTTGCATATGTTGTTTCTCTATCACACCAGCCCCTGCAGTGATCGATTGCAGAATTCAGAGATCAATGGACTCGCTACAGCTGGCCCAGAGCGACGACGAGGTCTTCAGTTAGTATAAATTCTGGCCAACCTTTAAGCTTTTCCCCTGTAAGTGACTGAACCTTTTAGGTTTCATAAGGCTGTGGTTCTTTGAGGTTCGCTGTGAAAAATGAATTCAATATAACCGACTGCGACAAGATTATCAACCTATCTGTGTCATAACGTACCAAGATGGACAAGAAATGGTTAGCCAGTCAAGTCATGAAACACTCAAGGTACATTCACGAATACCCGTACCTTACGGACCAACCGGGACAGGTAGAGCGCCGATTGCTGATGCATGAGAACCAGTGGCTATTCGAATCATAGTTGTGTCAAAATAGTAGATCTTCTGCATCTCTCCATGGCAATTATCTATCCGAAAACCACGAGATACTCCATGCAGCCAATAGCATTGCAAAGATCCCGGATTTCATGCATTTCTCCAGAACAACTATCTGTCCGAATGCTGGGGTTGCAGGCGGATCAATGTTAGCCCGATTTGCGCACGCCAAGGTATATGCACATGCATCGTACTCGTACATCTCAGCCTTTCGCTGTGCAACATGACCAGATACATAATTAACTCGATCTCTGCTCCTTTTTTGCCCATGATGTTTGGTTCTTACAGCTTGACCAATAATAAAAGCAAAAAAACCTTTCAATCCTTAGTCAAACATGGTCGCTCTCACTGACATCCAAGCCTCAAACTCCCGCATCGCCTCTTCTCTTCCTCCAGGTCTCGTTGCCGTCTTTGTTGGTGGCACTAATGGCGTCGGAGAGACTACTCTGAAGGCATTCGCGAAGCATGCACGTCAACCGCGTGTCTATTTTATTGGCCGCTCGCAGGAGGCCGGAGATCGTATTAAAAAGGAATGCAAGGCACTGAATGCGAAAGGGGAGTTCACGTTCATTAAGGCAGAATGCAGCCTGATACGGGTAAGTTATAATTTTGGCGGTTCGATGCGTCTTTCTGCGCTTGTTTGCGAGCCGTGAGACAAATATTGCACGATCAACTGGCTTCCAGGCTATATGTCACAGTGTCTTTCCCTTCTTCCTCTAGAAGTAATGCTGACTTCGAAAATGCATAGAACGTCGATGATGTCTGCCGGGACATCAAAAGCAGAGAGAAGGCGATCAACATTCTATTTCTTACAACAGGAACGTTGGTTTTTCAAACCAGTATGTCTTCTGCGACATCTAAGATAAAGTACCTGATTAACACCCACGCAGAGACTGCAGAAGAGCTCCACATTGCCGTAGCCCTGACGTGCGTTCCTCCGTAGTCCCATCTTCCCCTTCGGTTACTATTTTTCGAGTCGTACAACTTACCTCAGGAGTATCAGCTCCTAGCGGACTTCTTGGACCAGTCTCATGCACTCATAACACACCTACAAATGGCAATGCTAACAATAACTCAACGAGTAGATATTACTGCCGCACACGCTTCATCATCAATCTTCTCCCACTCCTCCAACAAGCCACTTCTCTTCGTCGAGTCGTCACCGTTTTTGCCGGAGGCAAAGAAGGTCAGATCTACCCCAACGACTTCCAAGGATGGAAGGTCCCGATGATGTACGTCTTTCCCTCTCCACCATTCTGATCCTCACTCCAAATCTCCCACAGGAGTCCCCACTCCTCCAACCCCCCGCAGCACAGAACCCATACATATCACAGCTCAGCCAACAGCACAAGGGACTTACATTGCTAACTCCTCTTCTCCCCACAGGAATGGCCGCGGCCACAACAGCTCACTCGTCACCCTCGGCCTCGAAGCCATCGCCCAGAAAGCCCCCTCCGTAACTTTCATCCACGAGTTCCCCGCGCGGGTCAAATCCGGCATAGCGCGCGGTGTCAACCGTTTCGTCTTGGCAGGTATGAAAGCCGTATTCTCAGTCATAGGACCACCGCCTCAGATCCCGGTCGAGGAGTCGGGGGAGCGGCATCTGTTTCTTGCGACGAGTGCTAGATATCCTGCGAATGAGGGGAGTGGGAATGTGAATGATTTTGCGGGGGTGCCGTTGGCGGATGGGGTTGGGATTGCGAGGAGGACGAGTGGGGAGGCGGAGAAGGGAGGGGCTGTGTACTCGATTGACTGGGATGGGGAGAGTGCGGGAGTGAAGGTTGAGGAGTTGTTGGCTGGGATGAGGGGGGAGGGGATGGTGGAGAGGGTTTGGACGCATACTGAGGGGGAGTATAAGCGGATTACTGGATCGGTGAATTTGGTTTGATGAGCAGATGGATGGTGATGATCTTAGTTTGCGTTATTGGAGGATTGTGACATGACTATGAGCGTGCGGCTATGTATTCAACAATGTCATTTGCAGTATTGGGCTCTACTTATAGAAATTTGTGATCACCGCTTGTGTCAGCAAGTGTTCCCGACAGGGAGGCTTGTACAGCATGTGAGTCGTGGTAGACTGCAAGGTGTCAAGCTCATGTTAATGTAGAATGTCCACTGTCGCTTTCGTGTAAGAGAAGTACTTGGATTGCTACATCAAGTACATAGGGGGGAATCAACAGCTCGCAGTGTTCAGGGGAAACTTCCTAGCATTCCTTCTTCAGAACCGTCCTTCTGGAGGACCCTTCTCATTGGCATGATAGAGAGACCACTAATCCACAAGGACCACACCGACTGGCATCATAGAGACACAACCACCTTTTTAGCAGACATGCCCTTCTTCTGCACATCAAACCCGGTCTGAATATTCTCGAGACCCTTCCCAACGATCTGAGCATCTGGAACGGCGACATATGTGCCTTCTGCAAGAGCCCTTGGGAGGAAATCCACCCAAATCGCCTCGCCCACTCCATTGTCGATAAGAGTACTACCGAAAATAAAGTTGGTACGTATCCCTCCCGTCTTGGATTTGAGGAAGATGCGAATCTGCCCAGTCAGGAAGTAGAAAACAGTTTGGAGGAAGATGAAACTCTTCGGTGGAGTGGGAGGATTGGGATAAGAGGCCATGGAAAGGAATTTGTTGCCTTTGCATTTGCTGAGGACATCGAGGCAGAGGTCCGCTGCTCCATTACCGATAGACATGGCGCCGGCGCATCTTTTGCCCTTGAATGCCTTGATCAAGTCAGGTACAACAGTCCTGCTCTTGTAGTTGAAGACCTGGCTGGCACCAAGTTTCCTGACGTAGTCGAAATTCTTGGGGGAGGCGGTGGTGATGACTTCGTAGCCGGCAGCGACAGCGAGTTGGATTGCGTTGCTGCCGACGCTTGTCGAGCCGCCCCAGATGAGTACGGTCTTGCCGGTTGGCTTCACGGGGACGCCGGGGCTGGGATACTGGAGTGCTAGCTGGTCTTTCTGGAAGAGACCGCAGGCTGCCGTAGACGCACCTAAGGGGATGACAGATGCTTGTTCGTAGGATAGAGTGCCGGGGATTGGTGTTGCCATGTGAGCGAGAAGGACAGTATAGAGTTGGAAAGCGCCCTCAGCGGCGCTATTGCGCTTCTGATCCATGCCGACTGCGTATCCGGTCACACGATCACCAACTTTGAAGTTGGTGACCCCGCGGCCAACTTCGACGACTTCGCCGGCGGAGTCGGTGCCGACGATGAAGGGGAGTTTGATCCAGCCGAAGAGCATGCCGCCCATGTCTAGCTTCATCCAGTCGACAGGGTTAATGGCTACTGCGTGATTCTTGACGACGATTTCATTCTCGCGTGGGGGGGTGTAGGGCGCTGACTTGACCTCTAATTTGGGGTTTCCTTTCACGATCCATGCTGCTGTGTTGGAAGGCATTTTGGGGATGGAGGAAGAGTTAAGGAGGATAGAAAGAAAGCTGTTGCTGAGGGAGAAGGCTGTTGCTGATCAATGAACAATGGAACATGATGCAGTAAAGAGAGACGCGAGATGTTTTATGATTCCGCATCTTCTCGGACTTTATATTCATCCGCATATAGGGACCCGGTGATATGTATGGTGGCACTGGTGGCACTTTCCTTAAGATCTTGAGTGCAGATACAGCGAAACACTTTTTGTCCACTGACGCGCCGTTTAACATATCGCTTTAGGCTAGCGCAATCATGGAATGCCATGGGAGATTACAAATCTGATAGGGTGTCACGTTAGCGCATTTGATGAAAGCGAGTCGGGGTTAGCGTGGTGTCGAAATATGTAATCCCACAGAATATTGGTACCATTCGGTGTGTCAATTCATCCGCTTGGTTGCAAATACCTTACTCCATCGGTAATATTACACGTATCAAGAGTAAAATAGCCCCAATCGCACCCAGGAGAACCTGGTTATGGGCAGGATTGGCCTTGGAGTGGGTTATCGTAATATTACGCCATTCAGAGTATCCTAATTAGTACCTGTCTTTATGAACGGGACGGACCAGTCAGCCGCAATCCCTCAATTCAGCACCCAAGGCAGTGTCATCATGGTCTGCATCCCATTCTTTCTATCTCATCTCAAGACACAGTCATGACAGACCGCTCGCCATCATCTGACAAATATCTGGACCGTAGACTCAGGGCACACAGAAAGTCTCGCGGAGGATGCGGTAATTGCAAGCTTCGCAGAGTCAAGGTAGGGAGGCCTCTACATGTCCCAAAGCCAAAAGAGACCCTGATTGAGTCGCGCGTCTATAGTGTGATGAAAGCAAACCGAAATGCAAGAAATGCACAGCTTATGGCGTCTTGTGCAACTATGTTTCCAGAAAGTCTGATCTACAGTTATCTGTTGACGGGGCTTGCAACATCGAGATCCTCCAAGACTTCTCTCATTCATTGAAGCAGACTACGCCTAGCCTAGTCGCTCCGGCATTGACACAAAAGTCCGCGGCTTCCATTGAATGCAATGCGTTATATCAACTAGGGGTGCAAGACCTGGAGCTGCTAAGCAAATTCCAGACGAGAACAGTGCTCAGTATCAGTATTGGCAAGAGCCTCCGCGTCTACCAGAATGAGATGATCAAGCTCGCCTTCTCAGTGAGTTTCGACAGCTGATGTCTGGCGAGCCAAACTAACCTCGACGGATCAGCATCCATTCTTGATGCATGCAGTACTGACCCTGACACTCATGCATGACCGCCATTTTTCTACCGCACTAGATACCAAAGGCTCTCCTAGCGAAAATTTTCATTGGTGTCAAAGTATAGCTCTGTTCAACAGCAAGCTATCAGGGCCAATTCAGCCTTCGGAACGAGATGCTCTCTGCTTTGCTGCAGCTCTTCTTGGCGTCTTAACGTTCTGTCATATTGAGGCCAAGACGCCGGAGCAAGCATGGCCGCTCAAGCCATCTTCTGCTCTGGACCTTAATTGGCTGAGGATGAGTGATGGGAAAAAGCAGATTTGGAGGGTTTGCGAACCATTGAGAGCCGATAGTGTGTTTCAGCCTCTGGGTCCCATCTTTGTGAATGGCCCACCAGCCTTATCAGTGATGCCTGGACTGGAGACACTTCCACCCGAACTCATCAATCTCTGCGGTCTTGACGCAACATCAACGAGCGACAATAATCCCTATCAGGCTGCTGCAACTGCCTTAGCACGATCACTGAACATTGACAGCTATCAGTCTACCATTGTTAGCTTTCTATCCTTTATCAGCCACATGCGCCCAGAGTACAAGCGATTGCTCGAGCGGAAAGATCCCTGCGCGCTTCTCCTCCTGGCGTATTGGTATGCGAAGGTATGCCAATATCGACATTGGTGGATCTTCCGCCGCGCAGTGTTGGAATGTCAAGCCATCTGCATGTACTTGGAAAGGTATCATCGGCTTAAACCCAGTATGCAGGAACTTTTGCAATTCCCCAGGATGATCTGTGGTGTTTTTGCTGGCTGAGGCCGTGAAGGCGCAGTGAACAACCAAGAGTCTGTATATCGACTAAACGAGAGATGGATGAGAAATCTTGTCGGCAATTTGAACTACTCTAATGGACTTTACGTTGACTTTTGTTCACTTTTAGCTATGAAGCTATCTATAAGAAGGGTAATTTCTCCCTTCGAAGGCTTCCAGATCACGCCCGTTGCTGACCTAGTGCACATAGTTGAAGGTCGTGGCCCACGGCGAGTCTTGCGGGGCCCAGCATCGTTGACTGCTAAAGTTTTGGCAATTTTGACCTCCATGCTCTGTTGCGGACATCACACCCTTCGTTGGCCGCCCGCCATTGGTCTTGAATATCATCGCGAGTCCACACGAATCTCATGTTTGCGGCCAGATCCGACTACCACCATTTAGTACGTCTATCTTCGGCCTGGCGAGTCTTGTATTGATCAAGAGCAGACTCCACAGCCTGGCAATGAAAGTCCGCACAAGCATTTTTAAAGGCGGTAATCCATCCAGTTTGGTATCATGAGCTATAATAGCGTGCGCCGTGCAGCATCTGACTGTCTCGAAATGCGAGATAGAAGATCTCGGTATTTCGGATCCTGGCTCTTGGGCTAGTAACCGTGATGCCGAGCTCCTCCAGCAAGTCGATGGATGTTCTAGAGGACCAGTGACTTCCATACTGTCTGTACCTAGTAAGTTCAAGGTTGCCTCGGCGCTACAGCATGTGCGGTTTCAGCGGCAACGTTCCATCTGGTCTAGGTCCCTTTGCACAATAGATAAGCCCTCGTCAAGTCCTACCATGCACGAACGCTGAACGCACGCATCTCATACAGAAACATCTGGCTTTTGTGCTCGACTTTCCTTTCGAACCTTCCAAGAACAGTATCGTCAGGGATTCCGGACGCAATCGGTCTCCTGCATCAGACGACCTTTTTTCTTGATTCTTGGGTTGGTCTGAGACGATGTTGAAGCCATGATAATCATGGTTGAACAGACGGCAGACGGCGGTATTCGGTCTTCTCAGCGGCCAACTTTTGTGTATGGATAGAGCGCTCTGCGAGCACTTAAAGACATGTCGCGAGCTATTTGATTGGTGCGCTTTTGCACTAATACGGGTGCTGGACCTTTTCTTTTGCAAACTTTCGTTGGGATGACCTTGCGCGTAAACGCTATGGTTCGGAGATCGAGCGCCAGCGATCAGATCCTGCACAGATGCTAGAAGCATGACGTTGTAAATGTGGATAATAATCACTTATCTGCGTCCCTTCTCTCCATTCCTGTCCCCTCAGGCTCCTGCTCCTCTAATCTTTGTTCCTTCAATAGACATCGTCGAAATGAAGCTCTCTACCTTTGCCTGCGTTGCACTAAGCGGGTTCGCTATTGCCCTTCCATCATTTTCAATGGAAGTCGAGGTTGACATTACTGCAAAGGGAGGCGACTTCCAAGAGTACCCTTGAATCCAAATCCCCTCTCAGCTTGATATAAAAAACGAGATTTTAGCAATACCCCTCGAACCTTCGTCCTTACCCAGGGCCAGCAAGGTACTTGCAATTAGCATATTATCCATAATTGTACGTGCCTGGTAAGGTTGAATCGTGCCTTTCCGCTTAAACTAACGTTGTATTAGCACCTGTTTATGCCGCTTCTGTTACGCCAATCAAATGGTAAGTGTTCCATGACTGCAGTCCACTTCCAGTACAATACATGCTAAACCTCTATCTCCGGCAAACCCTAGGTCAAGCGACTGGGACAAATTTGTGCACCAAGACAACGACAGAATTGTTGTTGTGAACGTATGGGCCCCATGGCATGGCCCATGTCACTGTATGAATCCCGTTTTCGAGAGGTATAAACACTCCCTTGACGTATCTCGATGCCAAACGCGAACAAAAACACTCAGCCTTGGGAATCTTTATGACGCGGATTTCGTGACCGCAAATGTGGATGATCTTGTTGGTTCAGTACCGGAAATGGACACTATCCCCATCCTGCCTACCTATATATTCTATAAGAATGGCGTGGAAGTGCAAGATCGGTTCATGCACGCTGACCCCCCAGCACTTGAAAGGGCGGTGGCTAGGGTCGCTGAACCCATTTAGAGGTGCGAGATTGCAAGAGGCCGTTGATTGTAAAGATTTCTTCAGGGCGGTGAACGAAGTGATATGATCTTGAATGTTGCAGATGCATACGTGAGGAATGCAGCAGCCATAGCGATTTTGAGTTTTTGGACATTGACTTGTATTTGCGTTGGCAATTGCGCCAGCTAGACTCCAAATCCAACATTTTGGGCACTATGAGACTATGATTGAAACGGACAGATGCGAGCCCGCTGGCTACCAAGCGTCAGGAAAGACAAAAATCGGAGTCATCAATCTAACGAGGAGATAGAGCGCATCTTGGGGGTTCAATCTAGTTATTTCCGATTGTGATTGGGAAGTCAACTGCAAATCTTGACTACCAATGACTCACTCGATACGCTGCCTACGAAATCAGCTACAATGGAGCTTTACCTGGTTCGGCCCGTGTTTTCACCAGCATCTGCAAACCGTCTCAAGATTCCGGATCTTAGCGACCACTCCATCTCCAAAGGAGCCTGGATTGCTTTCGGTCACGGTAGTTGAGCTTCAAGCACTACTGGACCAATAGTAGCGTCTCAAGTGTGCAGCTTGTAGAGAAATATCTTGACCAAATCGGCGAACACAATGACAAAGGTCTGGAGTTGAACGAAGTGATTTCTAGAGCGCCACGCTCTGCCCGCCTTGATGGCGAGAGGACAGGACTACCACACGAAATCCCTATCATCGTCAAGGTGTGAAAAGCCATCTAGCTTCTGCGTGACGATCTATCATTACTGTCGATATATTTGAACCATAAAGCAAAAGGTCTTTCATAGAGCCTTTACTTGTGCTGTTATCAACAAGTCTTAATTCGGTTGCGCAGTTTTTTCTGTCACCCGCGGAGAGCTGCTTTTACGCGGCGTGAGAGAATACTCGTAGCTGTTAGAACAAATGGCGGCCTTGGTATCACATTTCACTGGACTCCGTTGCATTCGGGAAGGTCTTAGAAGAGATTTAGAGAACATGTACAGCATTCAGAGAGCTCTTAACAATTCCCGCGGAGTCAGAAATATCATATGCTCTCGTTGTGGATCTATCTGTATCGTTCAAATGGCGGGCAAGCACTTGTTATGATTGCTGGCCTTGCGGGCTTGGCGCAAATCGCGTGCCGAAGCGTCCAAGTCTCAAGCTCCCTCTTGGTTTTTGATAATCAGGCCACCAATCTGCAATCTTCTCCCCATATCACCAGGACCACGAAAGCTCTGTATCGTGGGGCTATGACCGTCTACTCCCTTTTAACTCACTCTCATCGTGAATAAGCGTGCTTTGCGCTGAACATCGCCCCAACCACCCGCCCCGCCCACTCTCACCTCACGGAGCTCTCGTCAGGCCACTCTCCCGCAGCTTCAAAACTGCTCATCCCACTTCCACCAAACTTTTCTTCTCGAGAGAACTGACATCATGCCTTCTCAAAGACCCTCCGCGGCGTTCGAGCCCATCTCCCCAGACCTCGACCTTCAGCAATTGGTTGAAGAGACGTCCAACTTTGAATATGTAACAAGGATTTCATGTGATATGATTGAGGAACAAGGCCATGATACTTTCGATAAATTGGTCTTGCTGCACGTCATACTTGGAGGAAAACCTCTCGTCATTGAGGGTTTCAACCAACGGCTGGACGAGTGGACTTTTACGAGCCCGTGGCTTCAGGACAATTGTGGGAAAAAATTCGAGCAAGCTCGTAACCTTACCAAACAGCAAAACATGCCCCTCTCAATCGGCCACTACCTTTCCAACGTGACCAAGCTGACCGACCAATGGACTCGAGATAATTACAAGGAGCCCGATCGGCAAAGAATCTACCTCAAAGACATCGACTGCCCCCAGATATGGCACGACAAATTGAAGGAGCAGGTACCTCCAAGCGTGTTCTATCTGAATGAGAGCACGGGAGAGTATGGAGGCCCTGGCTCAGTAGAAGCTGTTCCTGGAATAGACACTACGAAGGGCCAGGGAGTCGCGCGAGCAGGTGACCTGATGAGCGTTCTGCCTCCACCAATGAGGGCCGACAACATGATGTGCTACATCGGGCACGAGGGCACCTATACACCCGCGCATAGGGAGATGTGCGCAAGCTTAGGTCAGAACCTCATGGTGGAAACCTCAGGGTCTAGGGACGAGACCGGCAAGCCTAACAAGCCCGGGTCGTCGATATGGTTCATGACAGAAACCAACGACAGACATATGGTCTCTGAATACTGGCTTTCAATACTGGGCCATGATATAGAGGTCGAGAACCACTTCGCTCAGATCAATGCGTGGAAGCTTGCCCCATTCAAGACCTATATTGTGGATCAGCGCGCAGGAGACTTCATTTTGATTCCCCCATTAGCACCTCATCAGGTATGGAATCGAGGGACCAGGACCATGAAAGCTGCATGGAATCGGACTACCGTTGAAACCCTCGAGATGGCTCTCCATGAAGCACTGCCAAGGGCAAGGATGGTTTGCCGGGACGAACAGTATAAAAACAAAGCCATCGTCTATTTTGCTCTGCAAAAGTACTCTGACCTCCTGAAACAGGTCGAAGTACAACGGCATTCACCGAACGCGCAAATCCGAAGTGAGTTGGAGAAAAGCTTAAAGATTCGCCAACTACAGAAAGATTTCCGACGGTTGTTCGCGCTTTATACCGAAGTCTTGGTATCAGAAATGCTCGCCCCTGTTGATAAGGCCGAAAAACGTGGCCAATATCTTCCGTACGACAGCTTCGTCACCTGTTCATATTGCCGCTGTAACATCTTCAACCGATTTCTCACCTGTACTTCTTGTGTCAATACTCTTGAGAATGGCGACCAAGACACCTACGATATTTGCATGGATTGCTTTGCCATGGGTCGAAGCTGCTGGTGTATATCCAAATACAAATGGGTCGAGCAATTTCCATGGCAGGAGCTCGTTCAGAGGCACGATGCTTGGAGGCAACAGATCATCGACTTCGACGGCGGCGTAAGTTCGAAAACCCCAAAGGATCTCCAGACTTCCAGGAAGAATTTAGGCAAGAAGACCATCGCTCAGGTCTGCCAGGAGCAACTCAAGGCTCGACCTTGGCAGGATCCAAAGAAGCCAGCCCCTGTAATGACTACCAAAGACAGGCGATTTCCTGGCCGGGCAGATCCTGACAAAGAAGAGACCGAGGTGCGGGTCGACGACGACGGTAATGTGAAAAAGTCTAAATCCAAGAAAACGCGCGCAGAAATGTTACCAAAGGGAATGGCAATTGAACATGTCTCGCTTTATTCTCAACTACAGTGGAAGCTCGCGGCTTGCACCAAGTGCGATCGATTTTTCAGCTATGGTAGCTTGTATCGCATGTTTGACCTGATGCCTCAAGAGGTGATGCAAAATCCTGAATGGGAGTGTCCTGCCTGCCGGAACACCTGCTCATGTGGTGCTTGCCGGAAGAGAAAGACCAACAAACCATACGAGCCTAAAGGTACGGTCCTCGGTCATGATACAAAAAAGGTTGCGGATCCTAGAAGCGTTGAAAGCCTGGTGAATTACAGTCTCCCGAATACTCATTTCATTAAGGTGGCAGGCGATGATCACTCACACCAGAGCAGACGCTTAAGCCGCCGCAAAGATGAGGCAGAGAAAGCGAAGGCGCAAGACCCGAATTTGGATGAACACTATGTGGAAGACGGCCTCGCTCCAGCTGTCAGCCAAGATACAGATGCTGATATGCCCGATGCAGAGCCTGGTGAGCCTGAGATACCGATTGACCCGATGCTCAGTATGGACCCGCCCCAATGGCAGATCAATAGTAGGGTGCGGAGGCGCCTGGACGATGACTACGTCAACTCACGGTCCCAAAGTCGCGATGGAAGCGTGGATTGGGGTGCGAATGACAGAAGAGATGACTCGCCTGGGCATCACGTTGCTCCGTTTGCAAGAATGATAGATTACGGCCACCAAGGCGAGCACTTTGTGAGCAACGGTATTACCTATGAATACCCGGATCCGACCGTGTCCCAGTCGGTTCCCCCAATCATTTCAGGTCCTTATGAGCCACCGGTTATTCCCAGAGACCTAAGCTTACTGCAAAGTGATAGCAATAGCAACGGACTTGGCCAGCTCTCTCAGCTCGAACAGATGCTCGAGGACGCTAGACAAAACGATAGATATATCAGCACCGAGGCGACGTTCACCGGGAAGTCACTGCGAATCACACTGTTCCTTACGGGTTCCAAGCTTGCTACAATTGCGAATACCATCCCTAGACCTTCCACACTCTCTAATGGTGTACAAGCTCACCGTAAAGAGCCGCCGATTCTCTTGCAGTCAGACTATCCGTCCGCTTCCCAACCAAAACAACCCGCCGTGCCAAAGAAGAAGAGGACAAGGAAAGAGGTCGACAACGACTTTTCAACTCGGAAGCGACCAGACCGTAGATCTTCTGCCACGAAAGCTATTGCAGCGAAAGACACGCGCAGAACGTCAGCGAAATATGCTGAGATCTCAAGCGACTCGGAAGTCGAAGCGCCAGAAGAGGTCAGCAGCTCATTTGTGCCCATCAACAAGACCCAAGGGTCGCGCCCACTTCCTAAGTATTTAGCCAAGCGGACTGAAGAAGAGGATCTACCTGCTTCTTTGGACGAGCTTGCCAGCTGGAAAACGTCGGCGACCCAAAATGGTAGCAAGTCTCAGCCTGAAGCATCCATCCCCAACCCACCCCCAAAGCATGCTTCAAATGCGCTACTGTCAAAGCCAGGAACCGGGACGAAGACCAAAGCCGATATCGCACAGAAGCGCGCAGAGGACAACGCCAAAGCCAAAATGAAAGCATTGCATTGGGAAGATGACAATGACGACATGAATTCAGGCTCTGATTCCTTGGAAGTGCCAGCCAAGCCGAAAGGCGGCCTTCTCGCAATCCCCAAATCCATCTTCTCTAGGGCAAGGCCAAACGGAAAAAAGGCCAAAATCGTCTCTGCGAAGAGCGCCTCAACGAACGATAAAGCTGCGAAGGAGGCTATGAGGATTGCGAGGCGCTCTCTGGATGCTTTGTGAGCGGTTGGAGCCCATAACGGGTTGATCGCTACATACTTCTAGGAGCTGATTATGTACATTATCGTTGGCGCCACCACCTTTCGTCTTTTTCCTATGATACCCGCGAGATCCTCCATGTTTCCGAAAGCAACTCAAAGGCTAGGTACTCAGGACGGGTGGGATGACGAGGAGGACATGTGTTATTGGGCTTGCACATTTGGTGGATAGGAGGCTACTATGGAGCCGTATGTATGTATGCATGTATGTATTTATTTACACAACCTCTCGTAAGGCAGCCTTGACAAGAACCGAGACTTTGAAACCTGCAGATATCTCGGCAGAGATAATTCTCAGAGCCTCAAAATGCGTTTACCACGTGCGTACTTTCCCGTTAAAGGGACGAATAGCTGGCCCATCCCATGATAAAGCATTCACATGTGCAATCAATTAGAAAAGCGTGAGCAAAACGGGTCCATGACCCTTCAACCTCCCAGTGCCACGGAAGTAGCATCACCCCCGCCGCCCAGAGTGTCTCATCCGCTAATAAAACATCAGAACCAGATACGGTACAATTGTCACTAAGATTTAAATGATCATTACAGGAAGAAAGCACATATATCCTGCCTACATAGTAAGATTTAAAATCAATAATAGCACCAGTAGATACCCCCATAACCAATTCCCATCACCAAAAAATCCTAATTTACCACTCCGCAACCCTCACAAAATCTTTGACCTCTTCCTCGTCTTCGCGGCACACTCACTCCGACCACCAGTCGCCTCCCCACCACCAGTCCCCTTCCCACCGCCCCCCTGGCCCCCTTCCGCAGGCGATACAGGCACCACAGGTCCAGACCCAGTACTCGTACCCGTCTCTATCGGCACAATGCTTTGCACCCCTGTCCCTGTACCCGTCTCGATCGGGATCACGCTCTGCACCCCCGGTCCCGTAGCACTAGCGCACGGATAGTCACCACAGTAGAACAGCGTCGTCACATACGTGCTGGTGTGGGTTGAGAGATATTCTCCCAGACACGGCTCAGTTGTGGTAGTAGAGACGCAAGCATCCATCTCCGTGACTTTGGTCGTGAGGTAAGTACTAAGATGAAATCCAGCACAGGGCGTAGTTGTTGGTGTAGGACCGCAGGCGTCGATCCCTGTTGTCACAGTGCTGGTGTAGGTTGAGAGGTAAAGCCCGATGCATTGTGTGCTTGGGCTTGGCGTGGTTTGAGTGCAGCCGTTTGCTGCTGGGACGCCTGTAGTGGAGGTGGTTATGACGATGGTCCGTGTGCCGTCGTTGATTTCATCCAAGTCGATGCTAGTTGCGGGAGCAGTGGTGGTGCCATCAATCTTGACAGAGTCGATACCGATTACGGGAGTCGTGGTGGGTGGAGGCGCGACGAGATTGGGCTCGACGGGATCTGAGGCAGCTGCTAGAAGCTTTGAGTCCACACGAGCATCGGTAGGTGCATTTAGTGGCAGCATGACTGAGGTGTTGATGTTTGTAGATTTCATGAGCAACTCATTGCTTGCGCAGGAATATATGTCGCTTGGGGTTTTGGAGTAGCAGCCACAGTAGGCATAGACTTGCAGCCTGGTTGGTCTCAGAAAGGGGACAGGTCAATATCGAAAGGAGACTTGCGTGTAATTGGCGCAGTCCTTATAGCCACGCTCGGAGTCAGAGCATGCTGTCTCCGATTGATCGTTCTGTGCTAGGCATTCGTTGTATTGTACAGAGTAATTCTCACAAGTCTTCGTGTTGGATTGGTTGATGAAGCTTGTTCTACCGAAGATTAGAAAAGGCGAGAGGAGTGAGTAGGTTATAATTGCTCACAGCTGGTCTGAGCATGCAGACAAATTCTGGGAATTCGGCTTGCACGCATCGGCGATGATCTGAATCGCGTCAGCATTCCGTACAGTCTGTCCTTTGAGGGCGACTTACCGATGCTTCGCTGACGCCGGGTGTCGCAGGCGTACAGTCGCGACGAGCGAGATCTTTGCGGGTACTATGACGTGGAGCGAAGAAATTGCCAGGCGCGTAGGACGTCCCCAGCACTGGGCGGGCGGCCAGAAAGAGTGTGACGATCGGTAGAAGACCAGGCATGTTGCTTGTACAGCTGAGCAGCTGCGAGAGACATAGGGTCAAGCAGGCGCAAGCCATGGTACATGATGGATTGGATGAGGCCCGTGAGGAAGGCTGGATCGAAATTGAAACATTCCTCGGTTACGAGGAACGTGGGAGGCTGAGAGCATAACACCACAACATCGCTCCCCGGCAAAGGCAGTATAGTCGACGGCAGTGACCGAACGGACTTCATGATCATTAAAGTATGTTGGATATCGAGTTGCACTTGCGAGACGAGTGGAAAGAGCATCATCCATGCCAAGAAGCTCGTCGAATCCAAGGTCCTTCGACGGCTTGTTCACCACGAGTATGATGTTGCGGCATCTTTCAGTTCTAGTAGTCTAGTCATCACCTTTTCGAGCTTTACTTCCATGTATGTTCAGCCCAAGGCAAGGTTTGTCGTGTGGACACATGAGGAAGCAAACGATAGCTGTGCTGTGAAGAGGTAGGGGCTTCGACCTCGGACTATACTTCGTTGCAGCCAGCAATATACCCTCCTCCAGGCTAGCCTTACCAATAGATTCATGTCAAGTCCATGCCAGCGGTCTCTAGTGCACCAGGCCTTCACCGCCAAGCACAGACAAGGGTTAGATGTCGGCCCGATTGAGCAACACGGCGATCGCGGAATTAGATCCAGAAAGTGGTTAGATCCAACCAATAGGTCTGGATATAATTCTGTAGTGCCAGATCTGGCAGACCCGACGCAGCTCGCACTCGGCCGTATGCGTGCGGCTCGGCTCCGCGCTAGCTACGCATGGACCGCTTCTTTGACGAGGTTGGAGCGCGGATCTAACGTAAACCGCATATGGTGACAGCAGTACCAGAGAGGTTAAGAAAGGCACTGCGCTCGCCGATGTGGCTTGCCTGATCGTAAGCTGTGCAAGATGGATAGTAAACCAAGTGACGCGAAGTAGACTAGTAGGAATAATAGAAACAGCGTAAACATCCCATAAGAGATTGGTGGTTGGAAAGCCTCTCCGATCTTCCATAGTATCTTCGGCGATGCTTTAAAACCAACTCCATCGTTCCTTCGGATCGTGGAATAGAGGTACAGCATTCAAAGTCAGAAGACGGGGCCGAGCAGTCTGGGAGCGTCCAGGGATAGCGCGTGTCAACACTCAAGCCCAACCCGCGATCACGAGATAGCTAGATAGTTAAGAAGGCAGCGCCGGCCTAGCGTTAGGGCCCGTGTAGTCTTCCGGGGCCCGAGCTAGACTGGCCATTAAGAGCCGGAGTTTGATGGGTTGCTGCTAGAGGATTTGGCTCCATCGAGCTTCGGTGCCTGAGTGTCGCCCTTGTAGTTACTCCAAAACCTAGAGACAGCTTGTCGGGCCACACCGTTGTCATAGCGGCTACGGAAGTAGCTGAAGACCGCAAATTCGTCCCTAGTCATGACGTATGATGTTGGTCGTGTCTGAATGCGTTGCCAAATTTCGCTCATCTTCCTCTCGAGCATTGCAGCAACGGGAGAAGGCGTTGGTTGGTTCGGATCTTTGGCTAGATCGAGAGCTTTTTCAAGAGTCATTTGATTGCCGGATCCACCCATCTTGCGGTAAAAACTAAAGATAAGTAGCAGGTAATGTGGTGATTGGTAAAGGATGTAGTACGGATCAGATGGTAGCAGCTGAATGCAATTGGATGAAGACACAGCAAATGGGATGTAAGACTAGTAGCAACTGTTGTTATTGGGATAGCAAGATTTCCTTGCTTGATATATAGCCACCAAGGGGCAAGGAGCCGCAATTTCAACATAATAATTTCAAAATATTAGCTAAACTCAATGTTGGTCCACCCAGACTCAAAAAGCATATGGCAAGGTATATAGCGCCCACGGGAAGCTAGAAAAAATCAAAATGGATTGGATACCGCTCGCCGGGAAGGCATTCCATACCTATCAGAAAGTCACAGCAGATACGGTATTGTACCCTGATTCGTCTCGAAGTTCATGGTCCGTGCAGAGTGAGGCACGCCATGATCAACAACGTTGCGAATTAGCAATGCAGGCAAACAGTGATAAGGCTGGTCAAACGCAGCGGTCGTTCGGGGAATTTTGTCGCTGCCCTGCTTCATGCATGTGACGACGCTTACAAGCCTCATACTTTGGCACTAAGAAGTGACAGTGCGCCTACTAGCGAAGCTAGATTCAATGTGTAGGAAACCAAAGCGTAAATGGAGATTGCGAGATTACTGAGGTCGAATGCCACAGATAGTTGGTTGATAGCCCTGGTTTGTGGGGTTCTGATTCACCGATGCCGACGGTGCTCAAAGCTACTCGTAGGAATCTTACCTGGAGGCTTCAAGGATTGGAACAGCGGTCGGTGCTCGATTGTGCCTGCGACATTAGTTCCAAACCATACGTATCAAAAGCACCAAGCCTATTTGGCAAGTTACGTAGAGGTTGGTCTTCCTTTCCTTTTCGCCCAGAAACTAACGCTTTTCACGTGGTGGGCTCGGGGGGGGGCTCCCGCTGTGGCGAGCGGCCCTAAGGACAAGCATCTTTCCCCTCGTTTCCCTCCCCTCTTTTCAACGTGCTTGACTTTTGGGATGCCAAAGTATCCACGCAAAGTAAGCCAATCGCAAAAGGCCACATTGCCAGAGAAAGGGCAATTTCAGAAATAGCAATTGGCCTGTTGGGATTTGCACGTAATAGCTCCAAAGTAGCCAAAGATATACCTACTTAAAAGACGGGTATTGACTTCGCAGAGTATTCTTGACTGTTGATTTATCTAATAACCATGGGTTGAGTCTTCGTTGCACAGATAGCGAGGATGAGCCTACCGCAACGTTGTTCGAATAGAACATCCAAGAGACCCATTGTTTCCGTCAGCCTTGCTATTTTCAAATTCAGCTGGTTGCAGAGAGTACCGCTCAATTGGGGGCTCGAATTCATGCGCGATGATGTGGATGTGCTCTCTCGTCACTGCATTTGGCGCCACGAAAGGAAAGATGTGAGACAATCCCCACGAGCGAAAAGCGTGACAGCGATTAGCTTCTCGGCACTCCCTTCGAGCCATCTCCAATTTAGCTTGACGCTTCCATAGCGTCCTGTAACGTCAAATTAGACTTTGGACATCAGACCTTCGAAAATTGACCTCAGTCCTTGAACAGGGCCTCGAGTCCTCAAAACCTCATGGAACACATGGGCAGATAAAACTAGGCAAACCCTAATTGATGCTGGACTGCGGATGGATTTCGAACCCTGTAATTCGCTTGCCTCGGGTTCGGGTGTGGATCCCACTAACGTAGGCCATTTCCCCAAACCATGCAGGGAAATTCGATACTTCATGGAAACTTTGTAAGCTCAACCGAAAGACCATCCTGCAAGTTGACATGGGCGTTTGCCACATAAGTTTCGATTCCTTATGGCGCTGGTACAATGGTGTTGTGGTCTTGTTCGTATTTGTTGGCAGCGCCATTCGCCTCAGGGTTTTTGAAGATCTTAGGCCGGCAATGTTAGTTCGAAATCAGTGGTGGGAGGGCCAGACGCCTGTTGGTTGTGAGTCGTTTGCTAGGTTTCAATAGTTTACCATATTAGGTTCGCTTCCTAATGGCGCTGGTACAACGGTGTCGTGGTCTTGTTCGTATTCTTTGTGGGAGGCTTTGTGGTCCAGCTAGTGATGATGCAGAAGTCCTCCTAAGCTATACCCCATCGTTCGTTAATCCTGCAAACCACGACCACCCAAGGCTAGAGATGTCTTGGTCCGAATACCATCATCTAAAAGATGAGTGGGAAAATGGTGGCAGTACACTTCACCATCGAAGCTTTCATGATCTGGATCTCAGTGGACTCCTGGTTGAACCGACCTGGCTTGGACTCGGTCTTGGCATCAAATACTAAAGATCCGCTGGACCATCAATACGACCAGCGGCATGCTTCACAGTATGATTCGAGTTTGAGTTACATCATAGCGGCCTGGGTTGAGGATGCGGTCGTCTTTCGAAATGTTAGCAATTACAACGAACGAAAGTTACTTGCCGATAGAAAGGTATGCGGACATTTGTTGGAATCCAGGTGGCTGCTAAGACAAGGTTGCAAATTTTATAGATGCTTTTATAGATGCTTTTGTAGATGCTTTCCCCCTGATTGCGACGCGTTAATCATCGAATCATGCGCGTTCACCGCGTCCGCTTGTCTAAAATTGCAAGAAACGAAGTTCAGGCCATAGGTGCAGGTTTGGACTTCTCCAGTGTAGGTTTTCTTGAAGATTTTTGTCCTCGCGGATGATTGTGACTTCTTCAGAAGAGATTTTCGCGCCACCACCTTATCAGCGCTAACGGCGAGTCGGAGATACCTATGCAGCCCTATCAGGCTACTAATATTAAGTCCTGACGAAGGCATATCCAGCACCGGAAAGGATGCACTGAAAGCCGGAAAGCTTCAATGATGGCGCTCACACTTTCAGTACACACTCTAGACCGATCGGTACAGCTGTAATTCCGTCCACGAAGCCGGCATAATCCTGAACCCAGCTACAAGAAAGCAACTTTGCCAATATCAACATGAAAACCTTCCAGCACCTCCGAAGGGCCATCACCCCCCTACAGCAAACCCTCACAGGAGCGGCTCGAGCCTCCTCAAATCAGCCTACCCCGATCCTCAATCTCCTAAACCGCACCACCCACCAGCAACAATTCTCCTCTCAGGCCGCCCGCCAACGAACCCTCGCTGCGCGGCGAAAACCACTTACATCTCCATTCCTTCGCCAGCCCTTCCGGCAGCGGCGTCCCTACTCAACCGACCCCAAAAAGCCCCCCTATAACCCTACTCCCCACCTCAACTCTCCCCAACCCTCCCTCTCCCTTTCCGCGCGCTTCCGAAAATTGACCCGTGAATACGGCTGGTCGGCATTCGGCGTCTACCTCCTCCTGGTCGCCTTGGACTTCCCGTTCTGTTTCGCCGCTGTACGCTACCTGGGTACCGATCGGATCGGACATTATGAGCACGTTGTGGTAGAATGGATCAAAAGCGCTATTCCCGAGAGCGTGGTGGGAAAATTCAGGGAGTGGAGGGAGAGGTTGAGGAGGAAAGAGGATGAGGCCGAGATGGGAATGGTAACGATAGGAGGGGTGGCGGGGGAGGAGAGGAGGGTGGAGGCTTATGGGGAGGTTAAGGATGGGGTGGCGGAGGTTGTGGGGTTTGATCATGGGGTTAAGGAGGCTGAGGAGGCGAATGGGAGTGACAACGCTAGTGAGTGCCCAGCAAGACCACTGGAAACTGATGGGTATATGAGAAGAGTTGTTGCTGATAAGTCTAGCGGCAGGCATATGGACGCAATTAGCTTTGGCATACGCCATCCATAAAAGCTTTATCTTCCTCAGGGTACCCCTCACGGCTGCAGTGACGCCGAAGGTGGTGAAAACGCTCAGAGGCTGGGGCTGGGATATAGGGAAACGAAAGCCGAAAGGGCCTAAGTAAGATGGGGGCAAGGAAGCAGGAAAGAGGAGTTGTATATATCAACGATAGCATATATTGTGTCCTAAGGTTGGTAAAAGGAGGCACGCTCCTCTCACTTTGTAGAATACGATACAGCATAGCGATTGCTATTCGAAACCCGAAAGAACCTGACCTCTTGCTTACGCCCTTTGATTCGTCTCCACACGTAGATGATCTGAATTTGTTCAAACCAGCTTTTCGATGAACTTCGAGCTGGGTTATGCCTTGATTAAGCTCATCAGCTCCTATTTCTGATGGTCGCAGAACGATCGTTAAGCTGCGGATGGCATGGAGTTGCTCTGCACAGGTAAACTAACAGGCACCTGGATGGAGAAGTTGCTCCTCAATGCAGATCAAGAAAAGTCGGAGCGAGTGAATCAGAGGCAGGACGAGTGGGAGGAAAGCCATCGTCAAAACTGGATAGGTGCCGGGCGAAACATTGAGATTGTTACCAAGTATGCCTGCTGGGTATGGACGCCGAGCAAAGTTCAAGCGCCCTCGCTCAAAGCACATGCAGAGAGACCAAATATATACAGAAGAATTATGAAGTGAATATGGCAGGCAGCCACGATGAAGCGCGCTTGCCGGGCGATTCTTTAAGCTTCAGTCAGTCTTCCATCTCTCCAACGTGGATGGTGCAAGCTCACCTTCTGCAGGCGGCTTCGCCTGCTCCTTCATATCGGGAACATCATCACCGTCCTCCACATTCTCCTGCTGATTTTCAGGATCCTGTTCTTCTGCGGGCGGAGCCACTTCTTGCTCAGGTTCTGGCGCAGAGGGTCCATCGGCCCTCTTGCCCTTCCCCGCAGATCGTTCCTGCTGGGTCTCCCACGCGGTTCTCATATTATTTTCGTCCCTAGCCTTGCGTAACCTTTCCGCCTCCTCTACGCCGCCACTTTTCTTGAGTCTTCCTTCCTCGACAAAGCTGGCCACTTCCTTCGTAAATTCGCCTTCTTGTCGTGTCTCTAGCTCTCTCTGCCTTGCCTTTTCTGCACGCTCGATAGCTTCGAGCCTTGTCTCATGATTGGGTCGTAGAGCTCTGACTTCGCCGAGGACACCATCTTTGGCTTTCATGGGATCGATGTCTTGATCTGATGCAATGGCTGCTAGGCCTTTGGATGTGCTGCGTAGAGCTACGCCTTGGCCTTGGACGGATTGTAGATTTTGCTGCTTGGTGGCTTGCTCGACGAGGGCAAATGTTTGAGTAGCCTTGTCTAAGTCATCTTCGAGGTCGGCAGCGAGTTCCTCCTGCATGGTCAGTAGGTCTCTGTCGTTGCAGACAAGCTCCAGTTCCTTCTCCCAAATTTTGGTCCAGATGGGCTTCTCTCGTCTGAGGAATTCCTGCATCTTCTTGAGGTCTGCTGTTGCGGTGCTGATGCTCTTGCTGACTGTTTCCAGTTGACGTGGCAGCGGCCGTACCCCGCGCAAGACGACGTCTTTGCGTAGATCCTCCACAATGTCCTGCAAGTCGTCGACGCAGTTGACGATCTTCTCTGACTCTTCGCCCAAGGTCTTCTTGCCGGTATTGACGTAACTTCGACCTGTTGAAGCATCTAGATTGGGCAGCACACCTTCGATGGCCATTGTCTTGATCGATGAGGCGTTGACCTGCACCTTAGCCATTGACGTGTTCATGTCAGATACCAGAGAGGAGAATGTCTGGCGGACAACGGCAAGATCCTGTCGTAGAAGTTGGATGCCAGAGATCTGGTCGAAGGCTCGCTTGGGGTTGTTCTTTAGGATGGTCGAAGGTAAGATGCCATTGGCTCTTGGTTTCTCGAAGGACCTTGTGGGAGTAGAAGGTACTTTAGGGGCTATCGACAGGCGCGTCACCTCTCGGGTGGTATCCTGTTGGCGCTCAGAGACTCGTTGCAATGCCGTCTGCTGGCTATCTACAGCAGTGCGGACCCCTTCCACCATTCTTCGTAAACCTCCAAGACCCTCATCAATATGCTTTTTTACTTCATCAAGCACTTCTATGTTGAGCACAAGGACAGATCGATCCTTTACGTCCCGAAGGTCTTCCAGCTCATGACGCACACCGGAAACTGGATCTTGGATGTATATTTCAGGTAGATCGTTCCCGTTATTGTGAGTGTTCCAAGCGAATTTCTCTATAAAAGCCAGCTGGAGTCTCGCTACCGATAGATCGCTTGATCCTTCTGGTAAGACAAATTTCTTGATCTTCGATTTGTATTGCAAAAATAGCGTGAGCTCCTTGCCTGGCTGTGGGGACTGCTCTGGTACGAATTGATCCGCCTGGCTGCCTTCATTGGATTGTGGTGATATACTTCTTTGATCGGCTGTAACACGACGTGGGCGCTTGCTAGGCTCTATATCGTCAACTTCAGAGGTATTATAGGCTTGTAACCCATCCACAGGGCTTGTCAATGTCGCCCCCATCTTTGGACGCTCACTACCAGCACTCGCTCCAATCAGCTCCACCGTGCTATGCGGCGCGCCAAAATCTCCAGCCTGGCTTAATTGCTGGCGAGCTTCACTGCTATTGTTGCTTTCCTCAGATATTCTGCTACCGAGTGTACTGTTCCTGACTGGCGAAGTCTCAGCACGACGGGTGGACTTCTGCCTGCTAAGTATTCCTGACCCTCGATTCCGAACCGCAGTCATCGATTCTCGAACGTCCTTACCTCTGTTTGGTATGGGACCATGTTGCGCTGGAGGCATCATGGGGACGCCATTTGGAGAAGCTCCAAGATGCTTCGAGATTTGGTATGCCGAATACCTTCTCGAAGCACGTCTTTCGAGGTCTCCACCTCTTTGTAGCGCTGCCAGTGCATCTTGCTGTTTTGGAGGGGGCGCGGGGGGAGGTTGCATGCTTGGGAAATTGCCCCTTTGCGATGGTGGGTGCGGTATGCTGGGCACTTGCTGGTTTTGCTGAGCTTCCCCATCAGGGTTCGGCGACAGAATGGAAGTGCTCTGTGAGGTACCACTCGAGAAAGAAGATTCTGAGAGGGAGACTGGAATGTGCCTTTGGCTTTCCCGGTTCGAGCTTCGGTTCGAGGTCTCAACCAGAGCACCACCACTCCTCTGGCGCGTTGATTGTACAGAGGAGTTGCGAGGAGGGACTTCTTCTCCACTGGCCCACTCCCCATTCATATCTCCAACTAGCGTGCTACCACCACTACCAGTGCGTCGCTCGGAAGAGCCGCGCTCGCCTGACCTTCGTGAAGGCACATCTTCTAGCATCTGCGTAAGACCAGTATTGAGACTACTCGAGCTTCCAGATGGACCAAGATTACCACCGTTTGGAACGTTATCCTTGCTTGTCTTCGCTCTCAATCTCTGCTGTTTTCTTTTCAAGCCGTGAAGGAGCGTGATAATGATGTCCCTTATCCGTGGTAAGAACCTGTCTAGGCTGGCTGAGCTGGCCTCTTGGCTGAGAGTTTCTTCAAGTATTGCTCGGAGTAGCTCTGGTACTGGCCCAAGATCCGAGGTATCAACCCCAATACCATTGAATGCGCGACATGCAATGTTGAATTCATAGCCAAGGCGAACGTAAACATCAGACACCTCCCCCTCCGTTGCAGTATGCCGCGACCATTGTGTAAGGGTTTCTAGTAACTGCTTAGTGGCTATAAGGAGGTGCGTGACACTCTTCTCGATTTGAGAGAGCTGTTGCGCTGGCTGATCATGCAGTAAACTGTCAGTCAAATGTGAATACGAAAAGGGCATCCCACTCCTTCGTCAAAAGATACATGGCCAGTAAACGTACATTTTGCCTGCGATAGTTTGATGACCTTGAGGAGCCCGACGACGTCCGAGTGCCTGCTGGTGCTTGAGAAGAAAATGCAGGTGCTGCTGGGGGAGGAGGAGGGTTGGACGCTTCGGGCGCCCTCTTTTGACCCGATCGTTGGGAGGTAGACTGTGCTTGCATGGCTCTATTGGCCTGTGCAGACCGTTCCTTGCCAATGCAGCCGTTGTGGTTTGAATAAAGAAGGTGGAGACTGCAAGCAAGTGAGGTTGGTACCTTAGTCTCTGCTGTGTACGTTTTCTAAGCAGCTTATCCGCTTTTCTTAGTTCGCCGTCTTCTCGCTTGTTTCGGGTTTAGCGACGAACACCCCAGCTTCAATCTTGGAAATCTCAAGTGGACTCGGACACTTTACCCCGTGAGCTCCAGACACTGACTAGATACATATCCCGCAGCTCTTGACTAGAATTACAACGTACCTCGTCGAATAATACTTGGCTTGTTCTCTCCAGCACATCTTTCAATTGCCTCTGGGCTTTCGGCGGGTTCTACCGCGGCTGAGGCTCTCCGCTAAATACAAGGCGCTCGATCCCTGAGTTCCTAGCGCGAAACATTTCTACAACTCCAAGTTCAACATCACTCTCTCCTACACACTCAACCCATTGATTTCAGCGGACTTCCGCAGTACATATGAGGTCTGCAGTTTAACAATTAGCACCTCCTCCTAATCACAAGCCCGCCTTTGCATCCACACAATCAGTACCTACCCGGTCGCGGGTTGACCGCTGGCAGCAACCCTAGGTGTTACAGCCATGGCTACTACCATGGTTAATGGAGGTCCTTCAGGCACAGAAGGCAACTCTACCAACATCATGCCAAACGCTGGAAAGCAGGATAAGCCTGCTGGTGGTGCTGCTAACAGCAAGAATGTCGATAGCAGTCGCAAGCTGGCGGGTACTGCTACGCCAAATGATGGATCCCAGAGGTAAGAACTAAACCCACCCATTCACAATGATCACTCAGACTGTCACTGCCTATGCAACATTCGTATTCAATGAACATCTTATTCTCTTTGACTTGTCCGCGCTCCTGCCTGCTCCAAAGCTCTTAAAACCCTCCGGGCTCACCAGAAATGTCTAGCCGGAACCCCACTCCAAAAGCTTGGACATCCGGCAGGAACCCTATTACTCAACGCTCTAATACTCCTGGACAATCGAATGGTGCTGGACCTCAGATACAAAGCACAAGCAAGGCCCCAACAAACCAGGAATTGAAATCCGCTTCGAAGCTTGTCAACCACGATCGCTTCTTATGGTTGATGGCGACTTCTATGGTAAGTGAAGCTGCTGGCCAGTAACCTGTGGAGAGCTCTCGTTGACATGAAATCTTTAGGGTCAACCTGCCACGATCACAACCACGAACCAAGATGCATTCTCTGGTCTTTTCTGGGGAGCATCTATGGGCAACGATGAATCCGCTTATCTACTCAAGATGGTGCGACAGATCAAGAACGGCGAGAAAGGGCAAGCAAACGGAATTCAAGAGGACACTGCAGCCTACGTGGGTGTTGGTGATGAGCACGATATGACGTTCAATGTGAAGGACGTTGCCGAGGTTGCTATTGACGGAGTGCAATTGAGTGGCCAAGACAAATATCAGAATGGTGAGTACTCTGGTGTATCACGAAGGCCCATTAGCTCACCGCCGCAATCTAGGAGCTACAGCGGGCTTCCGCACGGATACGGATATTTCTGGCAATCTAGCTCTCCGCGAGCGTCAACTTCAACCCTGGGCTTCTAACGCTAGCACTGACACTGACGTTGATCTCTCTCTCGAGGGGTCAGGCTCTGGGGCAGGCGAGACGTGGGACCAATTCAAAGCCAATGAACGGCTTTTCGGTTTGAAGACAGACTACAGCGAAGATTACTACACCACAACCATAAACCGGTCCAATCCTGCCTACCGCGAGATCGAGGCTAAGGCTCAACGCGTTGCACGGGAGATCGAGGGGTCAGCTTCAAAAGATGCTCATGTCAGAGAAGAGCGTGGTATGGTAGATGAAAACGGCGAGATTGACGAAGAATCGAAGTGAGTATTGCTTCACGTGGAGCTTGTAAAAGTAAGCTAATCCGGGCTCAGGTACAGTGGTGTTCGTCGCAATGGCGCAGATTACCCCCCTCTACAGCCCAACCAACCCCACAGATACATGCCACCAGCTCGTCGACCTCTCAGCGGCAAATCTTCTGTGGCAGGTGCGCCAGTAGATCCAGCAATCATATCTTCTCAGATTGCTCGACCGGAAGCGAGTCTTCAGACAGAAACTAATGCCGCATCGAAGCCGACCGAGAACGGTACGGCTCTCGCTGGGTCTAGCAATGCTACGACAACAGAAGCCAAGCAAGATAGTAACAAGGACGGCTCTACGGTCAATGCAGCTGCCACGAACACTTCACGTCTAGCTGAAACTCCTAAGGCACCAATATCGAACGCTACTTCCAATGTGGACACTGAGGATGCCCTGGCTGCTTTCAAAAACTTCGCCAGCACCGAGAAAAATAGAGTCGCTGAAGACCGCAAGAGGCGTGCAGTGCATGACAAGGCTATTAAGCTCAACGATCTGAAGAAGTTCTCATCAAATTTCAAGCTACACACGCCAGTTCCAAAGGATTTGGTTCCAATCCTTGCAAAGGATAAGACAAAACAACAGGAGATCATGGAGAAAGCGCAGCGAGAAGCCGAGCAGAAAGCGTCTATACCAGCAAAGACTCTGGCAAGTTCAGGAGACCAGCCATCATCAAAGGGTCTTGATGAATCCAAGACTGATGGCACACGAGCTCCACCAAACACCTCCAATGCCGCCCGTCAGGAGTACAATCTCCGTCAAGGGCTTCCACCTCGAGGTCCGCAGGCAGGTGTGTCATCCCGCGATAAGCAAACGCAATTCGCCAACATTTTCCCAGCTTCTGGGCACGGCGGCCAAGGCATGCTGAGCCACCGCCTGGCTGATCAGCATAACCGTCACAAGGCTGGCCTTCAGGCTGGCATGCCAGCTACTGCTCCCGTGCCTCCTCCTATCCACACTTCTCAGAAGCCTCCTAGCCGGCCTTCATTTAACGCTGCACCAGTCCCTAGCTCACAAGCATCAAGCACCGTGCGCACCCCAACCTCCGCAGCCTCCATCAGACTCAACGTGAATGCACACGAGTTCAAGCCAAACCCTACCGCGAACGTTTTCCAGCTGCCCGGATTGTCCAGTCCTACTTCCAGTTCCAGACCCAATTCAAATGTTAGGCCTACGTCTCGAGCACCTAGCCCAAGTGACTTCTTTGGTGACAAGAAGCCCGTGCCAGCTGGAGACAAGCCTTCGATTATGGAGCTATTCAATCCCCTGAAGCGCCTGAGGGAAAAAGCACAAAAGGAGAATAAGGTCAAAGACTACGCTTCCAATGGCGGAATTGTCTATGCTCATGCAACACCGGTTACATGGAGCCAGGTGAAGGATGAAGAAGACTTCAAGTCCTACAAAAACATGTACGATGACGTACCTATGCCTTCGCGTGGTGCCACTCCTCAGCAACCCGCAATCTCTCCGAATCAAGCGTTCCCTAATCAGCTTCCACTCCATCTCCAGCATGGCACGCAAGGCACTCCTCACGTTCAGGTGCCTCAGCAGCCAGCATACCACGGTCCACCCCAACCCCATCATTATCCAGCTGGACCTCATCATTTCGACGACCGGATGCATCCCTCCCCGTCAGCGAATTCAGCATATTCAACTCCTCGTGGTCAGAACGCTTATCTGGCCTATCCTGCACCGATGGGTCAACCAGCGCACTTCCCCCATGTTCAGCCAATGGCTCCTTATGGGATGGCACCTGGCGGACCTCAAGCCCAGAACTTTGGAAGAATGCCTAGTGGCCCTCCTTTTGCGCCCTCTCCAGGCCAACACTACGCAGTTCCGATGATGGCCCACAGCTCTTCTCAAGGAGGCTTTATGGGCCCGCAGGCCATGCATGGTCCCCAAATGCAGATGTTTCCCCACGGTCAGATCCCACCGTATGTTGGGCAGTCACAGCCAACAAGTGGATATCCTAGCCCTGGTAGAGGAGGAGGCACTCCTATGATGCATCAAGGCTCATTTCAAGGACAAAGTACCCCAATGTATATGAGCACTTCTCAGTATGGGGGACCTGTTTACGCGCCTCAACACCCACCGAACGGTTAGTCTCCTGGAAACTTCTTAAAACAACCTACTAAAATTTACCTAGGCACCCCAATGCGAAGCTATGCATCCCCACAACCGCACTATAACCGAAGCCCTCAACAGCAGCCTCATTTCCCTCACCAGATCAGCCGCGCACCTAGCAATAGCTATAATCACTACCCACAAGCCCAGTACCCACATATGCAAGGACAGCTCCCTGCTCCCCCTGGCGTTCCAATGGAAGGTGGGGAAGCTATGAAGTGAAAGGAGCGTGGTCATCGCGGATGCATACGTCTTTCAGACAGGCCTCTGCGCGGGGCTTCGCTGCACTTTGAATGGACGTGTACACAATAGGTATCGCACGCAAGGCTCCGGCAGCAGCTCAGCATTGGCCATGCACTATTGCATTGATTGTTCTACGATTTAGCGGCATGATATACCCGCGGCATTAGCGAAGGGCGTTTCGGTGCCGGACTACGTGCCTTTCGTCATGAAGGCAAGACTGGTTCCATTAACGAGAGCCAAAAAAGCAGGGTGGGAATTGACAAGACAACGGGGGGCCTTTTCACAATGGCATGGACAGAAAATCCTAAAAGGAGAGACCGTAATTCTCGAGTATGGCGCCAGTCCAACGAGTAAATTGGCAGGAATGCGAAGAAGAAGGTGGAGGTAGCTCAAGGCTAGTATGGCTGTTTGGTATGCCTAGGTAGTCAAAGTTGCTAGAAGCTGTATGTAGCCTGAACACTTCACCCGACCCTTCCCAACATTCGACGCCACCCTCGGCTCTGGAAGAGCTCTCCGGATCTTCATTTTCCGTCGTTCTGGCTTGATATGAGTTTCTTTCGCCTGTACAGTCAATTGGCCAATCGGAGTTTCCGCTGATAAGATTAGCTTGTCTCTGACGTCGAGGCCAGAGGATTACAGCCGCTGGTGCCGCAGAGCGAGAACGAGGATGGATTGTTTACACAGCTTGAAACCCTTCTCGTTGTTGGTAAGATAAGGTTTCTGTTATATTGGATACAAGAGTGCTTGTCCCTGTTATACCCAGATCACATCTCATGCGAAAGGACCCACTCGTGATACATGTTGATGGCTTAGGATGATTACTGATATGTGAGCCGGCCCGACTAAACCTAACAAAAGCCTCACAGATCCCACCAGCCTTCTGATTGTGAATATTAGGCTGAGGACCTCCCTTCGTTCTTGACCGTCGCGAACATCAATCAAACCTATAAGCGCAATGGACAACGTCGACAGAGACCTCGAGAAGGCTGAGCAAGCAGCCAGTCCCGACCGATTCCCAGATACCTACTTCCCAGATGGAACGCCAATGAACGAAAAACGGATTGGCGAGAAGCCCCCGAGCATCGAACGACAGCATACAGCGTCAACAGGGTCGTCAGCGTCGACCGCCTCGGGAATCATACGAGAAGAGATGCGCGTGTCGAGAACCAATACACAACGAGATCTTGAACGACACCCAACAGAACTCGGTCGTATAGAGACGCATCGGACGCAGCACAGCGGTACAGTTGGGAGGACCATTACGTCGAGAAAATCAAAGAAACCACTGCCGAATTTTGGGGCGGGAAAGGATTATCCTCCTCAGCTACCGGCCAAGGAGGATTATGTCGTGGAGTTCGATGGGATAGATGATCCAATGCATCCGCAAAATTGGGCTATGAGGAAAAAGTGCGTATATAGTCTCGCGTACGAATGTGGCGGCCGGCTGACACGATGTGCAGGATCTTGATTGGTGTTGTGCTCGGTTACACGACCTTGACCTCTGCCTTCGCTAGCAGTATCTTCTCGGCAGCTACGATTGCGGTCGCGGATCAGTTTGGAGTCTCTGAGGAAGTTGGAATACTCGGCCTTTCCCTATATGTGCTGGGTTTTGCTACGGGACCCATCGTATGGGCGCCATTCTCAGAACTAAAGGGTAGGAAGCTTCCTCTTCTACTCTCAACTTTTGGGTTCTCTATCTTCTCCGTTGGAACAGCTGTGGGAAAAGATCTCCAGACAGTTCTTATCTGCAGATTCTTCGCCGGCGTATTCGCTTCCTGCCCGCTCGCTGTCGTCGCGGCGGTGTTTTCAGACATGTTCAATGCTAGGACCCGAGGTCTTGCGATTACTGTCTTCTCCATGACCGTGTTCACTGGTCCGCTTCTGGCACCGTTCATTGGTGGCTTTACGGTGATGAATAAAAGTCTTGGCTGGAGATGGACGCAATACTTCACAGCAATCATGGGCTTCTTGGCCTTCGGACTGAATGTTCTCTTCCTCGAGGAGACATACCCACCCATTGTTCTAGTGGAAAAAGCCAGCGAACTACGCCGAAGGACTTTGAATTGGGGAATTCACGCCAAACAAGAAGAAATCGAAGTCGACTTGCGAGAACTCATCACTAAAAATTTCAGTCGGCCGCTGCGCCTGCTCGTCACGGAGCCTATTGTTCTGTTGCTCAGCATTTATATGGCCTTTATCTACGGCTTGCTCTACCTGTTCCTCACAGCTTATCCAATTGTCTTCCAGCAGATCCACGGCTTCAACCAAGGCATTGGTGGGCTACCCTACTTTGGCATGATCTTAGGAATGCTGCTGGCGGGTGCCTACATCGTTTATACTCAAACCGATTACAACAAGAAGCTGGCAGCAAACAATGGCGTGACCATACCCGAGTGGCGTCTACCTCCTGCAATTATGGGCGGAGTCTCATTTACCCTGGGCCTTTTCTGGTTCGGCTGGTCTGGATACCGAGCAGACATGCACTGGATAGTACCTACACTGTCTGGATTGCTGACTGGGTTCGGCTTGTTATCCATCTTCCTGCAAGCGCTCAACTATCTTGTTGACGCTTATCTTATGTTGTACGTCACCTTACCCAATCCGTTTTCTCACTTACAATAAGACTAACATCTCCCAGCGCCGCTTCAGCAATAGCAGCGAACACCTTTCTTCGATCACTCGCGGGTGCAGTCTTCCCACTCTTCAGTATCTACATGTTCAACGGCCTTGGCGTCAATTGGGCAGGGACACTGCTGGGCTGTGTAGCTCTGATGCTTGTTCCGATACCAGTCATTTTCTGGAAGTATGGTGCTAGAATTCGCGCTAGAAGCAATTTTGCACCGACGGCGCCACCACCACCGGCTATGTCTGGAGATGAAAGCAGCGAGTAATGGTACAATTGGATGTTTTTTAGCAAGAAGTAATGGGAGCGATGGATTTGGTCTAGGATACATAGTGTGAGCCTTATCATTGGATCAGAGCTCTCGTGGTGAGGATGCGTTGTTGGAGTAAGTAAGTGATTCGGAAAAGTGACATTGAAGCGAAGAGAATACATCGTTGAATTGTCCTGTAAGATGACTCTATTCTAATCTAACTTCCGAGGCTACTGCTGACTCTGGGCTTTGAATGTGTGTCTATGCACGCCATTTTCCTGGGTACGTACTCTGCCACGGGTCCCCAATTCTGCTCTGTCACCTCTACAAGACAAGTACATGCTACTCCTTCCGCTCCAATAGGGTGAGAGTTGCCACGTTTCCTCCTCTGTCGCTACCTCAATCGCCCTGCCCCCATGGTCTACAACTCAAACAACTCGCAACATTCATGGTTTTCCTACGCCAATGCATTCCATTTCGGAGTCGCAACCCCTAGAGATGATATTTTTGGGCTGCTTTAGAGGAAGCATTGTTCATTTTTGCCGTATTTCTAGGCTTCCTGCCTTAAGAAGCATTACATTTTACTCGGCGCGCCTGCTGTGTTCTTGCCCTTTTCACGCTTATGTAGCTTTGATTTTGCTTCTGTCCCATTCCATTTGGACCTCGTTATGCAATTTTTTCGATTGGCTACTGCTACACTCTCCGCACCTTTCAATGATGCGTTCTCGCATCCTACATGCACTCAGCCATCACTTCCCACTATCTCCACTTCTCTACCACAGCACCATCCAATTTGGATTTCCTCTGCCAACTCTAGATCACTCAAATCAACCTCACACCCGTCAACTATTACAACGCCAGATTCCTCATAGAACGACACCTCCCCACTTTTCCGTGGTATTGAGATAGCACGCCACGCCACGAGTGTGCTACCAGCGCCCTGACGCCGGTAGGAGAGCACTCCTTTTCACATTCGAACATCTTCACGACCAGTGAATTCCACTCTGAGTTCAACGTTATTATTGCTCCACTGGGAGAGATGGCATCCATGTTTCAATGTTCATCGTTGGCATGAACAACAGCAGGTCAAAGACCCTTCAAAAAAGGATCCTTCCTCTTCTAACCTCTTCTCAAACAAACAACTCCACACTCATCACCTCGTCACAGCCCAAGTGAGTGGCAAACATTCACCACTAGCCTGGCCCATACATATCCACAACTTGGGTGCTCCACTTCCATATCACCAATCACTGGTAGATCTCGGTCTCATGGCACCGGCCAATTAAATTCATAGAGAGCATGTTCACTGACGCAGATGACCTTCATAGGTATTGGCATTCCTTGGGACTATGAATCCATCCGTGTGAAATGAGGGAAGGATACTAGCAGTGCTAGTGACAGCCTGCATTATATAAACCCCCAACTTCCTCCCTTCTCTCTTACAACCATACACTACCAATACCAACACCTCCTTCTTTACCAATCAACCCTCTTCTTCGATGACAGTCTTCTTTTTCTTATATTTATACAAATATATGAATCTTTCCTGAAGCCGCCGGTGAAGATGTTTGGCCTTCTGCTTCGCTGCCTTAACCATTCACTCGGTCCTGCATTTGCTTGTGGTGCGTGGAGCGGGCCAATGTCCTGCTACAGGAGCTTGCGGAGCAAAATTGCTGTCGAAACCTGACCTTGCCCCACTCTTGGGTAAGGGATCTGGATGAGGCAAACAAGACGTTGAAGCGAATGGAGGACCACTTGCACGAGAATCACAAGCTTACAAGAAAACAACTCAAGAAGTGGTCGAACTTGCCCGCTTATTCTTTCTCTCTTTTGTCAGACCGCAGACTCGTCCGTATATCTGGTCCAGACTCACCTCGCTGGGTGTCGACAAGGCCCAGCACCCCAGATTCCTTCAACGATGATGTACATAACAGTACTGAGAACGATTTGTCTTTCCTTAGGCCATTGAATCCTGTCGCCTGTGAAGCATTCGATGCCACCATCAATGAAGTGAAACGCAATGCTGACGCTCCACTGATAATATCAGACGACGTCGTTCTACTATATTATCGCTCCCGTGAAGTCCCTTTCGCCGTCATCGCAGAGCTCCTTAGGCACAAAACACGTTTTGCGCCAGGGTAATCATGCTCGTAATTTCATCACCTGTGACCCTAGGACGGAGAGAGCTCGCACCCCGCAAAGAAATCAACAACAACACATTTTTTGGCAAATCCTCTGAATCATCGACAGCACCTACAATTCTAGATCAGGTAATTGAGGTGCTGCAGTGCACTCACGCACCGTACGTCATACCCCCAAGCACTCGTGCGCAAGCTGCGCAAGCTGCGCAATCCACTACGTTTCGAAACGACATAGTGAAATGCGATGAGATCCCCCACAAAAAACGTTTGGAGCTATGGCCGGACGTGTTTCATCCAAAGAATTTCTTACAGACGAAATGGATAAACAAAAGTCACGCGGCGAAGATTGCCTCCGAAACGAACCCCGGCGAACTGACATACACGATCGTGTTCGGTTTTGCACAGATGCATGGCGAAGAAGGTTAGCCGCCAGTATTTTCTCGGAAGACGAGGACACGTCAAGCAGGATCCCAAATTGGAGGAATATACACGTGAAATTATACGCTTCAATTTCGCAGTTCCAGGCATCTACGCAATAGCAAGAGCGTTTTGACGTGCCTCTATCGGATACGAATCCACTCGTGATCGTTCTCATCATATCGACCGACAATATCTCCCTCCTGACTAATTATATTTATATTTTTATTCTCGGCCTCATTCGTGAGCATTTTAAGGCTCCGATATTGACTGTATTTGAGAAATAACGTTCAAGAACGTGGACCTCCTTCCGCCTGCTATACTTGGCTGGACAATTCTCATAACTTCCCTTGATTATACTGATTGCGTATCATATTCGCCTTTAAGGGCTATAGGCCCCTCAGATCAAGAGCTGTTGGAGCGGGGATTGCGGGTCTCCAATGAATTCATGGGAATGTATCAGCAGCCTCGCCATTTTAGCAGGAGATCGGAACGTGGCCATGGGAACGGAGCTGCCAGAAGACTGATTGATTGGCTCGGATTCAAGGATCCAGGTTTTCCAGGAGCAATGGACCAGGAGAGCAGGCGCGACTTCACAATCTTAGAAGCTGCTGAGCCACACTGGAGCATTCTCAGCGCGAACAATATCCTCCTCGGCTACTACCACCGAGACTGCGGCCCAGATAGAGGTATGCAACGTCAAAGAAACTCTCCCTGATATGGCCGATCATCCCGCCTCTCAGGTCCGCTGGGGCAGCAACCTGGACAACCTCACCGCATCCGCCTACGAGCGAGTTGAGCCAATTCGAGTCTTTTAAGCGTCGTAGAGTTGGCAAGACCCTCTGTGGCTATAGGCTGTCATATTGGCAGGTTGAACATTGAAGTCCAAGGTGCTCGTGCACATGCGACATTTCTCCCAGAGCAGCGTGCAACACTACTGGGCGAGAAATTTCCACCAGTGGTCTACAATGACATGGATTGATCGAAGAGTTTCTACGCAGGCAACTTTTAGAAGGACTTTGCGAGTTACACCGCCGTGGCTGGATGCATCGGGACATTACTGGGGCTAACATTTTCTTACGGGAAGTTGTACAAACATCCAACAAGCAGTGTAACGAACTTTCCACATCCTGCAGCTCACTGTTGCACAGCCCACACCGATCTCTTTGTTGTTGCTCATCGCCCTCTCTACAACATAGCGAAAGTACATCATGGCTCCACTGCAAGAATCACAGAAAAAGCGCCTCAACCTCGAACAAAAGTGTCATGCAATCCAGAAAGTCAATGAATGTCTTGACCTCTTGCAGCATTGCAATTTTGCCCTCCAGAGGTAGACCCCAAACCCCAATGCGAACATACGCCCCGAGGACACATTCCCGACGGAGGTCAGTCTGGAGAAAGAAGCGTTGAAGGTCATTTTCTTCTGCGCTCACGCTCCCGGTATATATTTTATCGACGATGATTACGTGATTTAAATGAGCTCCGACGATGAAATCTCGTTCCAATGACACTGGCTATCGACTACACCATCGATATGCTCTAAAGTATACAAATACTCGTTTGGCTGATTTCGGAGTTGCAGTATATTACACAGCTAATTAGAGATAATTAAGCACGCGCTCCCTAATTCCGATGAGATGATGAATCCTTTCAAGGCCAAGGAGGTCCTCTATTGTCCTATTGTCTTACACAACGAGTTTGTTTCAGGTTCTTCACATTCCCATCTACTTTTGCCTTTGCTCTTGTACATGTCGTCATGGAGATAATGATCCAGATGACTCGAGTTTTTGGATTTTCGGAATTCCACTCAGTACTCGTACATACACTATTGGCACTCATTCCATTCAAGACCACTACCTATCTCAACTCGGCTTAGTACCACACAACTGAACTACTATCTTCCTCGTAGCATCGTTGATCACGTTCAAGATGTCAACTTACGAAGAATATCGGATTGCGGGGGTGCCCTCGACACTACTTGGGCATTGTTTCACATCATGGACCAGGGAAAACATCCGCGTTGTTCTCGATCAATACGGCAAGACCTACCAGCGAGGAGCATCGAAGCTTGAACTGATGCATGCGCTCGGTGAGCTCGTTTCCAAGCGTGGGCTGCTAGCACGTGATCACGTCTTGATACTGAAGGCTCACGCAACCGGGGGACCGCTTCCGGAGCTTAAGCCCGTCGTTCAACAACCATCTACCATTGTTAGCCCGGGAGTTCAAGTCGTTGTGACCCACGGACAGGGAAATGTTCCTCCTAGGGTAAGGCTAGAAAGACAAGCCTGGCGAGCTCGAAGGATAGAGAGACGCCGATCCTAGGAGGAACGGCGAGCTGCAGAGCGTCGGGGTCAACTCCAAGCTTCCGCAACACTTATAGCACCTGACCTTCGATTTTGCCATCAGTAACAGCGACCCAGATACCAATTGATGCCGCTGCTGATTTGATCCTGCATGAACCATCAGCCATCGGAAATGTCGTAATATCTGCCGTCAACCCCTAATCGACTCAAGAAAGACAACAAGCCTTCTTGGCTCGTAATGCACATTTGGGCAGGACCTGGGCGGTATAAATGGTAGAACGTTAAGACGCTGCCAGGAGTAATGCAGCCTGCCCCAATACTATAAAGGGGAAAACAAACTCTTACTCCAGAATAATGACGGCACCGAAAATGCAGAATGTGTCACAAGGGACAAGTGTATAGATATCGGCCGTATCCTCTTCTAAATCAGTCACTCGGAAACTCTCCGCTACCCAGTTTCTCGTGGCTTCCGCTCCTCGCATTGTCCAAAGGACTGCCCAAGCTTCTGACTCGCCCAACAAGGCTGTGACGAACATAGAAGCGACGGTACTGGTAGCCCCAGCAACTCGAAACTGCGCTGTATACTTTGAGAGCCTGACTCCGCAGAGCATACCCCAACGCATTGTCACTTTCACCTGCCAGTACGAGATCAATACTTGCAGCTAATGCCTTCTTATCTCGATCTCTACCCAACTAAACGAGAAGATATGGGATCAAATCGACTGCCTAAGCTGTGGTGGACGATTGACAGCTGACGATATTTAAGCATTGGCCGATAGGCAAACTCGCGAAAGGTACGTTATTATGTTCTCTCGATATTAAAGACAAGGCTGATAACTGGTACAACGACCTGGCCTTTGAAGCATATTTGGCAGGTAGCCAACAGTTTCAGCGGTGCCGCCATTCAGGTTGTGAATCTGGTAGCTCCTACGACCCAAGTTAGACCCAGTGGATTCTGTGCGTGACTTATGGGGGGCGAACTTGCATTCAGTGCGATATCGTGTGGGAAAATGGCCATTCTTGTGTTGATGTCACTGCTCGGCGAGCAGAAGATGAGCTACGTAGTGGACAGGAGGCTGCTACATTGGAGTACCTGAGCAAAGAGACCAAAGATTGTCCAAATTATGGTTACCACACAGAAAAGAATGGTGGCTGCAATCATATGAGATGTGAGTGTCCTTAGTCCATGTTTTGGCTGACTTCGCTAATCTGACCAGGTCGCAAATGTGAACATCAGTACTGCTGGGTTTGCCTTTCCGAGAGTGTGTAACAGTAGCAATTTGGGAATGGCTTCTTGACAGAGATTGCGAATGTCTGCTGAATGGTGTTTGAGAATGACCGGATGATGTTTGACAATGCTGAGTACTAATTTCGCTTTGCGAGTGGGTACTCGATAAAGTTAGAGAATGAATGGAATAAGGAGTATTGGAGCGCTGAGAGTCCGTAAGAGTTTCGTGATGAGTGCTGTAGATAGTGCTGCCAGGTTGGGTGCTGACGAGGGTGCTAGCCGGAACACTGCATGTCCCCGATGGTGTGACGGTCACAGTAACCGTCTGACCATTGAGGCGTTTGTTGATGGCATCTTCGAGGATGGCGCGAGGCGCGGCCGCCGCTAACCCAAGAAGGGAAGAGATGATGACGGTAGAATGCATTATTGCACGCGCTGTAACGTTTCGAATGAAGCTTTGATTTCCACGTGTAAGACCGGCTTGTGGTAGAAATGTGCAGAGATGTGCTTGTTGGTTTGGAATGAGAGACTGTGGCTGTTTCCAGAGGATGCTGGTGAGTGCTGATGATGAGAAAGATTAGTTGGGTGGCATGGACCTTCTTATAGGATTGGGACTGCATCTCCATCAACTGGACCTCGCCCTCCTTGCCGATCCTCACGAGGCCCATCATGGTCTGTAAAGTCAGAACGTCTAAGAAAACGTGGGCTAGACTAAGCCACAAAGGTATATAGGTCAAGAGCACGCAGTAAACAGACACGAGGGAGGCCATGTGGATTCCCGTGGGAAAGGCCACAACAGAGTTGTCGAGCGTCCGCCCAGCTCCACCTAGTCTGGCTCAGAGACAGAATAGCACATGGCGGCTGAAGCTTTTAATGTGGAGAACGTCTAGCCTTCGCAGTGGCAACAGCATCAAAGTCTAGACGCCAAATGCAAAGTTAAATTGCTTGCAGTCCTTATCGCAAAACTGTGATTCAGCGGTGTCTAGCTTTTGAGCAATACAGAAAGCACTGGGACACGAGTGAGACAGTGAAAAGTCAGGGGGAAAAAGAACGGATGCATGAGTGTATTGATCTCGCAAAAGAGGGCCTCAATCATCCTCTCTAGGCGATGTATTCTCGGCAAACAAGAACTGGGTTTTGGAGGCGGAAGTAGGCTCTGACATAGGTTCCGAAGGAAGTATATGAAGATCGGATGACTTTGACCGATTGAAAATCAAAAGAGAACCTTACCATTGGAGGGCCATCGGAATAGTAGCTTTTTTCGTAACAGCTCGAGCAGCTCCTTGAATCCAGAATAGACAAGAAAAGTATGGCGCATGCCCAGGCCCCCTAAGAAAGCATGGAACGAGGTTAGCACATGGCAGACACCCACGTCCGATAACCAGCCCTTAATTGGTCAGTGCTCGTCGTATGGCTTGCTTATTGGCCTCGTGTTATTTGACTTAAAACCGTGAAGATCCGGCCGCAGCCTTGGTACTAGTCATGCATGCGAAATCGGTCTAGACACTAGTAGCTGACTAGATGGACGCCCCGATCCACGTTCTATCTTTGGACGACAGTCCTAGGACCTAGATTCTGGTGCCAAAGGTATAGCACGACTTAGAGCAACGGGCGATTGAAGTACGAAGGTTGGCTCCATTGCCGATTTCCATTCAGGATGCGGAGGATATCCATCCCTGATGCATCTAGTAATCCCTGGTGAATAAACCTCGACTTATCATCTCAAAGATTGTATAATTTACCTTGGAAAGGCTCTCCTTTAGAGTTATATTCGGATAAACGGGACCAACGCAGATGGTCTCGCTCATCCACATGGCTGCTGTCCACTAAATTGGCCATTCCGTTTTCCTAGTAGTTGTGGCAAATGTTTCAGAATCGTTGCCATATGAGAACGGCAAGCCTCCGCTAAGCTTATCGACAGCCTCGCCGGCCAGGTGGTTTTGGCTTTCCCCGAGAATCTGAGCTTGAGTCTTAGTAGTGATACAAGATCTTCCACGTGAAAGAGTATGTTTGTCGCCTTGATATTCCAGACGGAGAAGTGACCTCAGAATTTTTGAGTTCTCACATCTTAAATGACATGTGAGACCCAATGTAGGAGAGCATTCCCCTCAGTCCAGGAGCTCAAGGAGTAGCTATGATAAGCATCTGCGCCAAGTACATGGCGCCGGCCTTTCGGGAGGCTCGAAGTCGGGACGAGATCCTGAGTAGCTTCCATGTGCAAAACACATCTCAGAGGGCTCGTACAGGTGAGATCTTGGATGGCGTCCATGTGGGGAACGTACTTAGATCTGAAACACGTCTATGCCAAGGAAATGGCGTCAATTCCCAGAAAGGTTTGAGGTCGAGACCTTGTATGGTGTTTCCTGGGAAAGGATGCCTAGCCATCACGCCAATAGATACATTCCGCTACTGCTCGCACCCCCTAACGGCTCGTCCCGTAGGGCTGAAGCCCGGAAGACCCTTCGGCCCCTAAAGAACACCCTAGAAATTCGTCTCCGGGCAACAATTCGGGAAGATCCGGGGACTATGCTTGTCGCGAAAGTGATCAGGACTAAGGCGGCCTCTAGGCGGCTTCCAGGCATCAGCCCTATGGGTGAGCGGTTAGGGGGTGCGAGCAGTGAACCCTGGGCAAATTCAAAGTTGTGCTAGGCCTTTTCGAGCTATGAGTTCGGAACGACATGTCGAAGATTGTGCGAGATGTTTCGGCAACAAGTGGCTTACAGTGCCGATGATACAGACGCTGTCCGAGTCCTCCAAGTTTGCATGAAGATTTCGTGGTTCCTGGCCCTTCAGTACCGACGTACACGGAGTCGTGCTGTAGAAATTGACGAGTATTGTTCTCTTTCCCCTTTGAAGCCGAGGTACGTCCAGTAAGCCCTCATCTTTGTTCTGCTTGAGCTCATGTTGGTCAGAGATCGCGTCAGGCGGACGGTTCGGCAGTGGGAATGAAAGATGATCTAGCTGATTAAGGTATGATTGGCGTGTAGCCTTCTTGGCATAGACCGGCATGCCCAGCCTCGTATTTTCCGACAAGCCTCAAAGAACTTGGAAGAAGCTTGTTAACAATTTTCACGAATTCACGATGAACAATTTCTTTCCTTTGTCGTTGCATACGTTCGAGTTTCATCTTCTTGTATTCACTTGATATGACTGTAAATCTGGACGACCAATACATAACGCGCCATTGACCCATTGTGTCACCAGTATTCAAATATCGCCCCTCTACTTCTCCGTTCAACCAGCATCGAAATCCTTGATTTGAAGCAGGTAGAACAGCAGAAATGCAGCCTCCGCCTACATTCGAGCTTGTGCCTGCCTCATTGCTCATTCTGATCGCCTCAGCCCTCACCCGTACCCAGGCCCGCGAGATACCTTGGCCGTTCGGTTCCCTGTCGTCGAGAAGCTCGTCCCGCAATGGAATATCGGTAAGGGAAGAGGAGGCCCCAGAGACAAATACCCAGGACCATATGCTTGTCGGAGTGCGAAGGATGAGTGGTGACCAGGGCGAGATGTTCTTCCCCGAGTACTGGAGCTTCCAAGCCGCAAGCGATCACAACGCGCAGCTTAGTCTAGATACGAGAAAGCTTACACTGCGTCCTCTTGGGCACATCGACGAAAGGTATAAGCCGAATGAATGGGCCAACGCCAGCATTTCCCGGCCACTTCAAGCGCCTTTCGCCCTCCACTCCGATCAAGAGCACGAGAGTCGACTACACTTAAGCCGCCTACTCATGTCACCCCGAGCCATTTCCGCCCTTGATAAGCGCCAATTCCAATGTCCTGGCAGCACGGTTGCTTGTACTTCAATCAACCGACCGGACAGCTGCTGTGCAACAGGAACTACTTGCAACCTCATCACAGACACCGGATATGGAGATGTAGGGTGCTGTGGGCAAGGTGATAGCTGCACAGGCAAAGTAGAAGGTTGCCCGTCAGGCGATACAGCTTGTAGTGAAAGTTCCGGTTCTGGAAGCACCGGTGGAGGATGCTGCATATCAGGTTACACCTGCAAGGGGGCTGGCTGTAAGTCATTGCACTCTTGATCGAACACTCTCCGCTGTCGGGTGCTGATAAGCATACTTTTAGGTGTTGCCGACTCAACAGTAACGACCACGGTCCAACCTGTCGTCACCGCCTCTCCATCTACACGCTCCACCTCAAACACTATCGTGGCCGGACCCCTGCAATCTGCTTCCACCGACCCCACAACAGCGACTTCTACATCCACCGCAGTAACCTCGGTCATCTCAACAGTCACAAGCGAAGGCCCTACCAGATCTCCATCATCTACCCACTCAACCACATCCATTACCTCCTCCGCACTCGTCGCCCCCGTCCGCCCTACCTCCGCTTCAGCGCCCACAACCACGACCACCGCCCCTCCGACGACGATAACAGCATCCAATTGTCCTACAGGCTACTATCAATGCTCCGCCTACTACCACGCTGGCTGCTGCCAAGTGGGTCGAGATTGTGGTCTCACATCATGCCCAGCGGCGTCCTCGACGATAGCGTTGACCAGCGATGGTGTAGTCGTTGCGGTTCCGACGGGAAACAATGATGCAGCGCTTGGTCAAAACGGATGCGCCTTGGGCTGGTTTAGTTGCGCGGCGGGGCAAGGGGGAGGATGCTGTCCAAGTGGGTATGCGTGTGGGACGAGCTGTACAGCTACTGCGGTTGTTGTGCAGGGTGGTGCAACTGGGACTGCCAAAGTAGCCAAGGAGAGTAATGGGGCTGGCCAATTAGGCGGGAAAGGGTGGACTGCGTGGATTATGGTGGGAATGATGAGTGTGGGAACGCTCATCTTCTTTTAATCTCACTGAGCGATTTGGGCGAATGAATGTTCAGAATTTGTGCATAGCGAGGTCAGTGCATTGGAGAGCGAGCATGTTCCAGCGATCTTTGTCGATATGATACCCTACATTTCGGAGACTCAATACAGAGGCACGATGACTGCAGCATTCAAACTATCAATCTTTGGACTACGAACGTGATGCGCTTCAATCTGGTAAGAGAGAAAGCCGCTAATAGCCAAGAGCCTGGAATACATAAGCTGAAGGAGGTACTTGCGTTCCAGCAAGAGGCTCTCTATCTCTTCCATCGGTTCAAGTCCGGTTCAAATCCGGTCAGGAATTAGAGATGCCTGAAGTTGGATCCAGAAAGAATTGTTGAGCTCAGGTAGGGATAGCGGTCCGGTCCGGAGTAAATAGTATAATATGGATTATAATATATCTTGTGGACCGGACCAGGAACCTTTCTTGCAGATGCTGCATCTGGAATTTCCTTGCGCGAGAGGAATCTAGTGGGGTATGAGCTTGCCTTTATTTTCATCATCTGCTCTTCAATGGACATGGTGTGCTCTGAGATTCTCAGATTCTCAGATTTGGTGTCTTACGTACAAAATACTTGCAAGAGGATTTTGGGTCATTCCTTGACATTGGACTCTCCTCCAGTTTATCATCAATTAACCAGCGCTACATACAAGACTCGAATCTTCTCTCCGCACCTACTGCCATGTCCCATGGACTGGAACCTGCGCCGCACACCCGGTGGGCACGGTATAGCTCCTATTCGGATCCGCCTCGAACGTAACGCTCCCATCACTTTCCTTTTTGATATACTTGTACTTAAAGCTCGTCCCTGCAGGTAAGTTGACAGTCCCATACCACCTAGGATAGCTGCTCTGATAATCGCCTGCAGAAAGCGCTACAGCATTCGCCGTATTCCAATTGCCCAGCTGAGGGATAGAACCAGAGATGAAAACATTCTCGCCAACATTGGTGGTTTCGGCGACGTTGAAAGTCACGGCGACGGATGTTACTGTGCTGCATGGAGGTAAAGGCGCAGTTGCAGTGGGTGTCGTGTAGGTGCCCTGGGCTGAGGTACCAAAACAGGATGATGGTACTGTGTTGGCGGTTGACTCATTCCATGAAGCGGGGACTTGGCCTTTTCGAGCAGCGACCGCGGTCAGAAAGGCAGCGTAACTCCAGGTCAAGTCTGTAGCTGAGAGGGGACCGCCATTACTACGAGAGAATTGTTCTGCGAGTCCACCCCCTGATGGAGTGTACTTCTCTACAATGCTCATGTACCCGTCGGCATAAGTTTTGATCGCTGTGGTCAAAGTGGTGTAAGTCGAAGAGGATGATGCATAGGTGCCTGCAGTCACAGAAGACGAGAAGTCTTTGAAGAAAGCGAGGCTGGTGACGGTGACGGTGATGGAGCCGATCTTGTCCCATTGGTAGAGAGCATCATATAGCTGTTCTGCAGCAGCCAAGGTCGTGAGATACCAAGAGTTCCCTCCTAAGTAATTATCCTCTGGATATCTTCCCACTGCAACGGCTGAGCCTTCGGCGATACCAAAGTTGATGGCAAAGACCGTCCGGAACGAGTCAGTAGTGACTTTGTGGTTTGCTAATGCTTTATCGGAGCAGGGCTGGAAAGTACTGGCATCACAAGAGGCAGACGGATCGAAGGTGTGTATAGAACCCAGGATCGTGTTGACATCTTTTGAGCTTCGACCGTTGTTCTCGTTGAGGTTTGCATGAATGTATTGGCCATTCCAATAGGTTTGGAGAAAGCAAAGAATTTGGGGGGCTTGCGAAACGCATCCAGGACAAGTCTTACCGATCTGGCTTGCCAGAGTGTTGCCTTCCACCAAAGCGCGATGCTGGACAGCTGTGGTGAAGAATGACGATCCATCGGTTTCCTCCCAAAGATCGAAAGTAGTCTGGTTCCAATATTGTCCCACGTAATTTAGGTCGTTAGAAACGATCGGCCAGATCACGTTTGTGATTGTAGCGGTATCACCATTGCTGAGCAGCCAACTCGAGTAGGCTATCAAAGCCGTTGCCCGCAAGGCTGGGCCATCCCTCTGTGGCCTTCCCCAAGCTCCAGTGAATGCGGTGCCATCAACCTCGAACTTGGGCTCACCGAGTCCAGCACCGTTTGATAGACCGCCGGAAGGATTTGAAATAGCTTGAAGCTGAGCTTGCGCGTAGATGTAGTTCTGAATCTGTGCCTGCAGGCCCGTGTTGCCAACAATAAACGCGTCGACCAATGCTTTGAAAGTCAAGGCAGAATCTCTCGTCCAGCTATAAAAATCTGTTGAATCATAAGTCGTTTGCTACAGACCGGCAATAGAACAGCAAGACAGCAAAATTTTCGGTCCTGGGATACAAGCGAGCATGAGAGGCACATGAGTGACCAGAAGCCAATTTTGTAGTTCTTCAGGCAACGAATCGATTTTGACCACTAAGATTCGGGAAAACATAGGCTCGAAGCACCAACAACGACAGATGACAAGCGGAAGAAAGCTACTTACAGTCGGGGTTCGATTTTGATGGACTTGCCACCACGAGACCCGGAGCGGCTCCAGGCGCCTTCGAACCTGCAGCTCCAATATTGTTCAGCACGCCTTGCAGCGCAATGGGGCTCTCCGAAGCAATGAAATCGTTCAGGGAGCCAGTGGCGCGTTCTTCGTTTAAGATAGTAAAAGAATCGATAATAGGAATTTGAGCGAGGAAAGTTGAGGCTGTAATGATGAGGAAGGAGAGTGAAAGCATCTTTAAAAGATGAAATGTCAGTAATCAAAATAGTTCATATTGAGCAATAGCAGGGCTCAGAGTGTCTTGTGCAATTACTAGTGGGACGGCAAGGGAAGGGTTCTGTAAGCAGATATCAAGAAGACAGGGCATCTAGAGTCGTATCTTTCTATTCACTGGGGACAATGTGGAGGGGAACATGGCCGAGGTCGCGGAGTAACATTGCACGAGTATGCCAGAATTTCAGTGCATCACAGACGTCACTAAGCCAATATGTCCGAGAGGTGCAGCGTCTTTCGGGGATGACCTACTGAAAGAGACGAAGGGAGCGTAAGTCGACCCATCTTGTTGGCCGCGTTGATAATACTACTTGTACAAGAGAATAATGGTGTGAGGGGAACACTAATGAAATGGATGCAAAAGTCTGGTGGCGTGACATTGATAGGTTGAGGCTCCAAATTAGAGTAAACAAAAATGCGGGGAAGGCGCTAGCAGATGGAAGGCCACGGAAGGCTAATGACAGGGTCCAAAGGGGAAGGTGGATTTTTTCTTCATATCATATGTCGCGGTGAGGCTGCGAACGTATTGGTGAACGAAAGTGTTACATGTATACAAGCCCCATATCCAACCCTTCCAGTCCCTTTACATCTCATCATTACTGACCATGGATCCCCTGATCTAGCAACATGCTTGTGTGACTCTCCCCTAAACGACGAGTCCACACTATGTCTCATCACCAAGTTTGAGACAATGCCATTGTCCTATGCCTATCGCGCGTGCCTATACACTCTTCATTTGCTAGTACGTAGCTATCCAGAGTTGCCCCCTTGCATGATCATGCCGTCCCTGAAACAATACCTCCTACGGCTATGTGCAGAATGGCTGTCCACTTAGACTAATGCTTTGTCTTCCAAAGTTTGTAACATGAAGACCTTGTTGTATAGGATTTGCATACATTGATGCGGCCTGTGATAGAGCCTTCCACGTCTAGAATTAGTGAACTCGAAGGTATTTGAATCAATTGAATCATACCGTGCGTCGATATCGAAGTTTGAGAGTATTAACCATCTCATCCGCTCCTGAGAAGGATTCACCGCATGTGAAGATAAGGTACTTGAGCGTTATTGCAATCCTCACGAGCTCAGAAGCGGTTTGACAAGCAATTGAACGCCATTTACTGTAGTGGAGAGGAATGAGTGTTGAGTGAAGCAAGAAGTACTCTATAGCCTTGTAGAATTTCACAATTGTATGACCCTTGAGGTACTCTTGAATCGGTTCTATAATTCACAATCGCCTCTACTGAGATCTACTCTGCTTTATACCCAACCTCACCCAAGCTTTCCTTCAGTGCTTTTAGCGCTCGGTCAATGTCATCCCTCTTTGAGTCGGTTACGCTGACGCCCATATGCCCAAATCGTATATATTTGGCCGCGATCTCCTTATGCAGGCCACCAGCAAAGATGACTCCCTTCTTAAGGATGTTGGGCAGTATCTCTGGCGGTTTGATGTCGTTTGGTAGGTAAATGGCTGTCATGCCATTTGCTTGATTCTCGGGCTTCGTTGCTAGCTGCTTGAGGCCGTAAGATGTGACGGTCTTCTTTATGCGCTGAGATGCTTCACGGTGAGCGGCGAAACGCTCCGAGAGAGGCCGTGACAGGATGTGGTTCAGAGCGGTGTGAAGAGCGTTGATGAGCTGGGTTGGAGGAGTGGCAAAGTATGACGGCTTTTTGCCTTCATAGTTTTGCATTACTTTAATCAGGTTAGCATAACAGTCCACAAATGAGTCGAAACTTCCACGTACTTGGTAGCCAATTCTTGAATGAGGCAAAGTACGAGGCTGGCGGCGTCTTTCTGTTCTTGAAGACCTCGATCGCACGTCCAGAAAACATTGATATCGATAGACCAGGTGGGCAACCAATAGCCTTCTGGCTGGCAGTGATCACGGCATCAATTCCCCATTCGTCGAAGCAAATCTCTTCACATCCGACACTGCACACCCCGTCTACAATCACGAGAGTCTCCGGACTGACTCGGTGTACCATCTCTGAAAGCGCCTTGATCTCACTGAGAACGCCCGTTGAAGTATCCACATGTGTGACCGTGATCAATTTGTATTTCTTGTCCATCAACGCCTTCTCGATATCTGGGAGCTGTGGTCGGTCGCCAATTGGCGCTTTCAGCTGAGTTGCCTTAACGCCGTAGGTCTCAAAGCATTCCGCGAATGAGTCTGCAAAGTAGCCTGTGTGTAGAACTAACACCTCTTCCCCTCGCTCTGCCAAGTTCGCTGCTACCAGATCCCATCCTAATGTGCCGCTACCAGATATCACAAAGGGCTGAGATGCCTCATTGGTCGTTTGCATAAGTTTCCGAAGCATTGTGAGCGTCTCGCCGAATGTAGCAACGAAGGGTGCGCCAACATGGCTCTGGCTTAAGCTATTTCAGTAATCGCTCCTCCGGAAGCAAAAGTAGACAACGCACCTAAAGTGACCCATAGAATTCAGAACAGCATCATCGAACTCAATTGGCCCTGGAATGAGCAGAGCCGGGTGTTCTGCTTCGTTCGACATCTTGGGTTTCGTCTCTTCTTGTGGGGCAGATTTGGGAGGGTATCTCTGGATTGGAGTGTAGTCAACGTCGTCTTGCCCGGTTGACTGTCTTTCTGTAGAGAACGGTGTATTGATCTCCAGCAGCGGTCTATTTTCAAGGTGCCTCGAAATGAGGGAAAGACGAGCGCGTGGGGGAGCCAGGGCTAAAGAGGGGAGGGGTCTTCGGCAAAGGAGAGAGCGGAGTATGTGAGCCAGGATGACGTCTATCCGATGCTGGACAAAGGGTCCTGATTGGTGAAGATGAGTATATAGTAAGAAGTGAGAAATCCGAGTACTCAGACATTGAAAAGTTTTGTCAATAATAGAGCAGACTCGATGCACGTGCTTGCATATAGCAGTTGCAAATTGTTGCAACTTCTTGGCAATTGCCAAAACACGCTTTACTAGCAAGTTGCATGGACTTGTATTGAATATCTTTCTATCCACTATATATAGATAATAGCTGCTGCACTGTGACAACGACGTCGACTTCTTAGATCCGGCTAGATACCTTATGGCACCTTCTTTATACACGTTTGATGTCCCAAACATTTCCACAACCAACATCGGTCGGCCTTGCGAATCATGCACTCAACCACACACAGCCTCGCAACTACCATTTGACAATCTAGAATAACCTTATCATGATCCATTTGTGCGCGATTGTGACGCTGGAGGCGGTCGTGGCTATTCGGTGATTTTGTTCTAGCTCAAAGGAGTATAGCGTACCCTAGCCCTAAGCCTGCTTAGCCCGTTTTTGCAACACCATTGTGATATCAGTCTAAGAATAGTCCTCAGGCTTCTCATGCAAGTGACACATACCTACAATGCCTTATATATACGACTCCGACCAGCCCCTCCGCTACTCCCGCGACTACGTCATCCACGAAATCACCTCCTTTTATACCTTCCTTACTAACCTCTACATCCCTCCCTCTGCCCTCCGTTTTCCACCCGCTGGAGGCTGGCTCAGCATCGATGCCCAATCGTACTCTTTCCTTAAGAAGAACGAGACCGTAATAGACCTAATGCGACACCTTCCTTACATCACCCGCGAGGAATCTCAAGGAGCGCCTGAAATATATCCGCTTACGGCAGCTGTCGACTATGAGGGCGAGCAGATGAGGAGGGCAATGAGATTTGCGGAAGAACGTGGGCAGGAAGTCGATCTGTTTGCTATAGAACCTGATGCGGGCGAAGGGTTGACGACTATCCCTGCACATATGCTTGTGCTGGCTAGTGAGACTAGTGGAGCTGATGGGGTTTGGTTTTTGTTGGATACGGATAGGGGGACAATGACGTTGTATGATGGGGGCATTGGGTGGAAGCGTAAAGGGACGGTGGAAAATGAGGCGAGTGAATCTTTGCTCTTTGCTTCAAGAGAGAGGCGCGGGGGAATAGGAGACGGAGAGGAAGAGGCGACTGACACGACTTGCTTGCAGCCCGTAGAGGAAGGTGTCAACGACGGCGAACACTGGCGATATCATGCCACGTGGCGTGTGAAAGAGTTTTTCGAAATGTTGAAGAAGCAATATAGGAAGCTTGAGCTTGTATGAACCCATCTACATTCCTCGCTTGTTTCTTTTTTGCTTTTCTCGGTCCCTTCCAGCTCTCTAGCTTCAGTAAACACTGATAAAGCGACGTTGAGAAGGTGCCACAAAATACCAACGATGTGCGTGAGAGACTCGAAGGGGATCTTGAAAAAGCTCGTAGAAGCATTTTCGAGGATTGCGGGTGGCCTGAAGAAAGTAGGTATAGGAAAGATGAATGCATGGAACGAATCAAGAAGCTGGGGGATGAGTTTTTGGATACTGGTAAAGTACCAAAAGTTTGATCGAATGGAAGACTAATGGCGTGGTGGATGTGACTGAACGATCGATTGATCAGATGAACGATTGCTTAATCTGCGCTCATGCGCCCGGTATGTTTGCGACATCTATGAAAGACGTGCTCATACAAGACATAAATACTCACTTCTCCCGTCGCACCGTCGCTATGCTTTACATTTCGAGTACAACAAAACCATTTGACCCGTTGAAGACTCCAACAAATGCATCTAAGAACATCACCAACGCCATATTGAATTCCGCCAGCGGAATAGCTCAAGCCTCAAACGAGATTAATTGGGTACTGCAGGCGCTGTCGTCGCCATCGGTAGGCCCGGGCTCGCTGCCTTGCGCTCAACCGATTCAACAAGCCTTACGGCTTCTTTTCTAGGAAGGATTAGAGTAACTGTGGAAACAGCCTCGACATTTTCTGGCGGTGACATATTAGGACCCTCGCCATTAATGATAAGTACACTCGCCTTATCGTCCTCTCCATTCTGCTCCAAGGCTCTGCGCTCCTTGGAACAAGTCCTGTCGGCACACTGGATGACTTCGACATTGTTGTTGAGTTCCTCATCTGTCAGGCGGCGGGTGATATTGACGTCATTGTCACGGATACCAAGGAGGCCATTGGAGGAAACGTCGAGCGATCGTCTCCGTCTACTAGTGTTGGCAGGGCCGCCCTGTTTTTGGGCTTTATTCGCACCCTTTCCGTCGTCCGAAGGCTCGCGCTATGGGCCCCCAGGGTTACCGGACTTGCCGCCACCGACCTTAATCTCTGGATGCTTCTTGAGCCAGGCCTCTGCCTCGTCGATCAGATCTTGCTTTGGTTCGTCTGTTCCTGGATACTACGCGGAGATCTGGTTTAGGAGTATGCCCATGCTTTGTGTAGAGTACCAATCGTCCTCGGTGTCGAGGACCCAACCCGGATCCATGGGGACAATTGCTTGAGGCCAGCAAGGGTTGATCTGAAGGTCCCAAAAGGTGCTCTCGCTTGGCTCCACATTCAAATCTGACCTTTTCCAATCGAATAACATGGAAAAGGTGGCCCGGTGGTATTCAACCGACCAATTTTCGTACACGGTCTTAGGGTCATCTTTGCCCCTGCCTTTTTCTTTGCGCTCCTTGAGTTTTTTCGCGTGTTTGACAAGGTCTGTATTAAGATCCTTCTCGTTCTTGGCAAACTGACCATTTCCTTCTCCGCCGTCATTCTTCCCACACCAATCATTCCACAAACCTCTTGCAGCCATATTGGGTCCGCCTGGTAGATATGTGACTACCTGGCCCTTGTTTTTATCCTTTCGAAAGTACGCCGGCGGATATTCGTCTACTTGACAATTCGGCGGCTGTTCTTTCCCTTTGTCTTCTGCGCCCTCGAATATGTGAGCTTGAGTAGTGTAATCGTTCCATCCTTTATCACTCTTGTGTTCCCTCTTCCATTTGTTGACTGCGGTCAATACCTCTCGATAACCTTTATGATGGTCAAAACAACCGAAGTTGTTGAAATTTCTGTTGTTCTGGATGCCGGAGAAATAGTTGTAGTAGGCTTGTCCATATTTATGGGCATCGCACGGAACTCTGACGGTCGTAGGTATGGCCTGAGACTATTGTGAAAAATGGGTCAGCTTTTGTCTTAGACATGCTTGGGGGTCCCGAGGCATTTGAAATGTAAATATAGCCATGTATACAGACATCTCCTTCTTTCGAAATATGCTTGAGCGTCTGCCAAAATGCACTCAAGTGGGAAGAAATAGCTCTGATATTGACTTACATTTTTGTCGACGATTGTGGAGATAATGGTACCATCATCAAATTGGTCTGTACTGGTGTTAGCTGCGGTGACGCTAAGAGAAAAGATTCGGTGGGGACAAGAAAGAATGAACGTACCCTTACCCTTAGGATTTCGCTTCTGCTTCTTACAAGACTTGTCCTTCTTATTATCTTTCTTACAATCCCTCTTGGGGTCATGCTTCTTGGGGTCGGCCTTCTCCGGTGTCTTGGCAGGATCTGGATCGCCTTTGTCACCAGGTTTTCCACTGCCCTTTGCGATTCCCTTCGGAGGCTCGAATTTGCCGCCTAGGGGAAGCTTCTCGTTCTCTAGTTTGTTGAAAGCTCGCCCAATCTTAAGTTCTGATTCTCCCTATATGGCGATGAATTAATCATTGAAAATTTGCACTTTATGTGGTTAAGGCGTCGATCAATGCTTTTTCTCTTGCTTACGAGACGGCTCGGAGTAGATCCGAGGCTTGGCACCAAATTCCATGCAGGAGATTTCTTGGCGCTGACTTTAAACGGATGGCCCGCACACCTTATTTGGGCGGGCCAACACCGGGGCAGGGATGTCGGTTGACTCGCGCAACGTCTCGAGCTTCACCATTGATATTGAATCAGTGAATGACCATACGCCCTTTAGAACTACTAAACAGCCTTCCTTGATACCTGAATTATCCTACAAGCATGTTTGATTGAGAATTGGAGACCGATTAGAACAGAAGACCGACACGCGCCAAAGGAAATCCAGGCATCTCTTTTAGAGACAAGCAGATATTCGGATATCAAAAGGGTTCAATGACAGAGAGGATAACCTGCAATGGCGTCCAGACTTGTGCTGGTTCTCGGTGACCTCTTCATACCAGATCGAGCACCTGTAAGATATGCCCCACCGCGATAATTCCTTCTACACATCGACGAGACTGACCCTCTCTTAGGATATCCCGGCAAAGGTACGCTCCGAACGTACCAGCACCCTTGCATCACACATACTCACGTAAACCTTTCCTATAGTTCAAGAAGCTCCTCGCCCCCAATAAAATAGGACAAATCCTCTGCCTCGGCAACCTCACCGACAAAGAAACCTACGACTTCCTCCGCGCCATAGCCCCCGACCTCCAAATAGTAAAAGGCGACTTCGATGTCGAAGCGCCTAACCTCGCCCTCTCCAAAGTCGTAAACCACGGCTCTCTACGAATCGGCTTTACACATGGCCATACCATAATACCGCCTGGAGATGCGGATAGTTTGTTGATTGCCGCACGCCATATGGATGTGGATGTATTGCTGTGGGGTGGGACGCATAAGTTCGAGGCATATGAGTTAGAGGGGAAGTTTTTTGTGAACCCGGGGAGTGCGACGGGGGCGTTGGGGACGGGGTGGTGTGCTGGTGGAGAGGAGCCTGTGCCTAGTTTTTGTTTGATGGATGTGAGTCTCTCGGACATGGACACGTGAACGATTCCAAGACTAATTCTGGCTACAGGTGCAAGGGGATGTGCTCGTGCTGTACGTATATCAACTGAAGACTGACTCTAATGGCGTGGAGAGTGTAGGTGTTGAGAAGGTCTCGTTTCGAAAGAATAGTGGACTGGCAACCTAATTAATACACAAACTCATCGTTTCGCGTTACCCCCTTCATCTACGCCCTCGATTTCGACAAATCGCGTTGCTATCCGTTTTGACATCCTACAATATCAGCATGACTACGGTAACGAAAACAAAACCCGCCAGCAGGCATCCCAGTCTTTTCAACCGGTTCTGTCTACTCTTGCTTTCTCCTCCCTCATCTGCTTGGCTTTCTATAGCCACTTCTCCAATCCTGGCTCTTGTAGCCGTAGGTGTTCCCAGGATCCTGTCACTTATTGGCAGATTTTGGGCTCTATACCCTGGGACACCAGGCTGACAATTCGGCCATGCCCAGGTTGGTTTTACGGCTGCAGAGCCGGGACTTTCTGATAGGAGCACGTTCTGCGCAGGAATTGTGGCTGCGGCAATTGCGCGATCGGAAGACTCTAGAGGTTGAAAAAACCTCGTCGCGATAGCTGCAGCACCCGCACGATCAGAGGCGTGCGAAAGGATGCAAGATATATCTCTTATGACCGGTGTGGGCTTGAATACAGCGAGTGTCTTATAATGGTATTCGAGGCAGAGGTCTGATGCGCAACGAAGTCCAATCGCACAACATCCTCCATGTAGATCATGAGGACACTCGAAAGTGTGCACTGGACACTGGGCTGGTGAATTGAGGCCGCAGGACATCCCGTACGGGCAGCAGAACATATGCGATGTAGTGTGGGAGGAACGAAGGCATGCGGTGTTCGGCGGACAACAGAGCTCCTGCGGATTTAGGTTCAGCGAACCCCAGAGACAAAAACTAGGGAGCAATACCGGATGGCCATACTCAGCGCAATGGTTTTCTTGGTCTCCGCAGAGCGTGAATGCTACCTGCTCTCCTCTCTTATCCAACCCAAGGTCTTGCGGCGACAGTACCTGATCGATGGTATCGGGAGTGGAACTCGGACCCTTGAGAAGGACCGTCCGTGTATGAGGAGGCAGCTTGCTGACCAGACCCAGCACTGCATGTATGTATGCGAGCAGCAAGACGATAAGAAAGGTGACCATAATGCCGCCAGCGGCGATGACAGATTGGGGGCGGGTCTAAAGGTAGAGCTCTGGAGCTAAAAACGTGGTAACGAGAGGTTGGATTCCGGATGGGCGCCGCAAGACCTGCTAGGGGCGCCAAAAGAAACAATAGGATAGTACCAATGTGCATTACCTGAGGATGAAGGTTGATACTGAAAATACGAGCAGTCCAGCCATCGTTGGAGAGTCTGTACCAAGACCAATTAGAGCAGGATTCGATGGAGAAAGAAAGACAAGACTGACGTAGGTCAAAGTCATGTTCTGGAAACGCAAAGCTCCTTCCACATGTACGTTCGAACAGGAGAGTTGCAAAAGGCTATGCCTGGAGAAGGAGCGACATGCTTGGAATAGGACCGCAAATGCTCGCGTACTGTGAATGGTAACGTCGGTTCTGAGCTCATTTTGTCACAGCCTTGCCAGGTAATTGCATCATCTCAGTCTAGAAGGAAAAAGGATGTTGTACGTTTGGGATGGATTGATATGTCCTGAACGGGGTTAAGCTAGGGCTAACAAAACAACCGAGGCAACCTCGGCAAAATCCCTTCGCATTGACCTCATTACTTACCCCAGAATTCCGCTGCTCTTCAACGCCATTGTGTTTCGTGAGAGAGGGAGAGGCTTTCGAACAGTTTTGAGAGCGTTATACTACAGCAATCATCCTCAATGGCACCAAGTTGGGTCAAAAAGCTCACGCCCTCGGGGCCTCAAGGCTCAGAGCTTCTAGATCAAGAGCGGGCCCAGTCCACCATACCTGTAAAGAGGCTATCGGAGTTCCTCTTTACGAAAGAAGTCCTTGCCCGGCAAGACAAGATCCTTGGCATCCTCAAGGGGGAGAAGGTCTTCAACAAATCCCAAAATTACTTCGCTGGCCGAGAGGCAAGATTCGAGACAGCTCTTGCCCGGGCGAAGCGGTTACGCCTGTTAGCTGTTCAGCACAAATGGACTAAAGACGAGTACATGATGGCCTCAGAGCTGACTAGCGAGCCAGGCCCATACGGGCTGCATGCTAGCATGTTCTTGGTATGAATCCAATCTGCTTTTTTCGAAGGCCTGCGGGTACTGACATACTGCACAGATTACACTTCGAGATCAGGGGACCCCAGAACAACACAAGCTATTTCTAGAGAAGGCGGACAACTATCAGATCATTGGATGTTACGCACAGACCGAATTGGGTCACGGATCAAATGTTAGAGGCCTCGAGACCACTGCGACGTGGAATCCAGACGACAAAACCTTTTCCATCCATTCGCCACACCTCACAGCTTCAAAGTGGTGGATTGGCTCTATGGGAAGAACTGCAAATCATGCCGTGGTCATGGCTCATTTGATTATCTACGGCAAATCCCTCGGCCCGCACCCGTTCGTTGTTCAAATACGAGACTTGAAGACACACGAGCCACTTGAGAATATACATGTTGGTGACATTGGACCCAAGTTCGGATACAATACCATGGACAATGGCTTTCTGCTTCTGAACAACGTCAAAGTACCTCACATCAACATGCTGGCAAAGTTTTCGAGCGTCGACCCCAAAACCAACAAATATGTAAAGCCTGCATCTGCGTCGCTCGTCTACGGAACCTTGACCTGGGTGCGGAGCACGATCGTGCTGCAATCCGGTGGGGTCCTTGCCCGCGGTGTCACAATTGCCACAAGATACGCGGCTGTTAGACGGCAATTTCAAGATAGGGATGCCAAGGAGGATACTGGTGAGAACCAGGTGCTGAATTATACTATGGTTCAAGTCAGGCTACTCCCTTTACTGGCTGCCACTTTCGCTCTGCACTTCACTGGTAAGGGCATGATGGCTTTGTATCAGGAGAATCAAGAGAAGATGGCTGGGGACGTGGGCAAACAGGGAGGCCATACTGGCCGAGGACCTAGCCCTGAGGAGCTTTTCCCCAGTACAGATCTGCTGGCTGATCTACATGCTACTTCGTGCGGTCTGAAAGCCTTAGCTAGTACTACGGCAGCCGAGGGTCTCGAGGTTTGCAGAAGAGCATGTGGTGGCCACGGCTATTCCAGCTTCAGCGGCATCGGCTCTTGGTATGCCGATTACCTACCGACTACCACTTGGGAGGGAGACAACTACATGTTGACTCAGCAAGTGGCCCGTTATCTACTCAAAACGGCACGGTCGATTCTCAATGGTCATCCATCAAGTAACGACACTACTAGAATCTTCAAAGAATTCCTGTCTCGGAGAGACATTGGCGCCGCCTTCGACGTTCTAGGTCGCGACGAAGACATAGTTGCAGCGTTCGCATGGAGGACCTCTTTCCTCACCTTCGAAGCCCTGAAGCACCGTGACGAGGAGAAGAAGAGCTGGAACAGCTTGCTAGTGGACTTCTGGCGCCTGAGTACTGCACATTCACAGTATCTCATCGTTAAGAATTTCTACGAAGCTCTCCGCTCCGAGTCCATCACGTCCGAGCTTGACCCAGAGACCGTAGCTCTGATGCACAAGCTCTTCCGTCTCTTCGCCCTCCATACTTTGGAGAAGGAAGCTTCAGAATTCTTCTCATCGAGCGCTGTCACTGTACGACAGATCCAGCTCGCCAGGACCAAGGCTGTGATGAAACTGCTTGAGGAAATCAGACCACATGCTGTCCGTCTTGTAGACGCCTGGCACTTCCCTGATTGGCAGCTCGACAGCAGCCTGGGCAGATATGATGGGAAAGTCTACGAGGACTTGTTTGAGAGGGCGAGCGAGATGAATCCCTTGAATGCGATGACAATTGATCCATACCCCGAGAGTGATGTTTTGATCAAGAAAGACGATAGGGAAAAGTTCAAAGCAAACTTGTGAAGCGGTCGGTTTCGTCTTCAAGTATATACAGGTGTTTTGTGTGAGCTGATGTATATAGGTAGTACTCATTTACATGGGACATTGTCTAATATGATCCGTTTGAGGATGTAGCGGAAATTCTTGACCGGGTGAAGACCTTACAGGTCGTTAGGTTGAGCCTGTCGCGGATTCGGAAGACCATTTCTATCTCCCAAGCGAGAGCTGAGAACCAGTCACTCGTAACGCGTCTTCCAATCTTAGGCAATCGAGCTCTCTCAAACACCTTCAAAGCTTATAGCTCCCACAAGGTTCGTCGTCACGTTCGACCAACTGAATCGGAAAGTACGTTCACATTTCGATGTCAAGATATGGCATTAATCAATTAATCTATTTGCCCTTCACCTGGCTTCAAGATCTGGTAGCATGAATTCATGTGAGGGTGGAGGCTGTTCGAAGCTTCGATGTCTCTCAACGGCGGTATCACCATGAAGTCAATATCACGTCAAGACAGCATTCACGTCGTATTATTTTTCACAGTCAAACAACCATGAACAGGTGACAGACACTCAACGTCAGCTTGAACAAAGCGGGTCTCATCTTCCCATCTATCAGTGACTAATTAGCCTGGGCCCAACCAACGAGGGAACAAGTACATTCATCGAAGAGGTAAACCACTACCTTAGCTTCATACATATCAATGTTTCCCGAGTTCATTCAAGCAAATGAAGGAATCTTATTATAGTCACGAACGACAAGCTGTGATATATATACCCTCATCATGCCCCTCTGTTTTTCCTTCTTACAATTATTCAACGTCAACGTTCTACCTCCACTTCCACCAATCGCAGTCACCTCCATTATCTGTCTCCTCCTTTTATATCCATACATCCACATATACAACACTCTGCGTCTTCTTTTCCACCTCTTTTCGCTTCGTCTGCACGAGGTATAACTTCGACTGATCAAATCTGTATCTCCTCGACCCAGGAGAAGCCGATGAAACAGCTCGTCACATCAAAGCCTGACACAAGTTGCTTTCATAAGCTACGGGGAAAGACCGCAAATGGCGATCTGCCAAACGTCAACGTCCCAATCATACCACAATGGGCCTGAATGTCCGCGTCCTTGAAAATGCAGGTGTCATCGACCACTCTTCCCTTGCGTATTCGAACCCCGGTTAGATAGAAGTTCAAACATGGCTAGACCACCAGATCAGGTACTTGACGAGCTTAGCCTCCAATTCCCACAAAGCAGATTGCGAGATGTTCGAATCTAAAGCTGCATTTGGACCTGATGCAACGGATGATGACATTAAAATTACAAGGAACTTGAAAAACTTTGTGTGGTACCTTCCGCATGGGATTCTGAGCTCGAGAAACATCTTCAGAATCCTTCCGGCGATGCGTTCATATGTAGAGGCCTGGCCAATACCAACATTACTCGAGGCGATTTGGCCACAATCTTGCCGAACGACCAGCTACAATCTCACGGTTGGCTAAACAAGCGTGTTATTGAGAGCTTCTTCCACATCCTGGTTAACGATCCCATGACGAGCATAAGTGCTGTGTGTATTGTGGATGTGACTGAAGAGCTAATCCGGGAGAAGGCTTCGCTTGCAGGTTTGACTGGAAAGACACTCTTTGACCACGATATCATATTCTTTCCTACATTCAACGCGGGAGCTGAACACTAGGTGCTATTTACAGTTTTCCCAAATACAAAGACCATACACTGTTCCGACTCGCTAGAGGATGGGCTTCGCAGCTTGGGCGACGGTGTCAAACTCCGGCTCAAAGAGATGCTTGAACATATGTACACAGATGAATGGGTTGTCGAGCACAACGCGTGCCCGATATAACACGAGTATTCATCGTGTGCAGTGTGTATGTGCATTAACGGTGTGCTTCTAATGCTTGGGCAGCGACCAGAAGGACTTTACTCTAGCAGCGATACCCCTTTCCTCAGGCGTTACATCGCAGCTATCCTCGGTGAGTCAGGGCTTCCCGCAGGGAACCTTATGCAGGAGGAGGACGGGTAGGTCGCTCAACGAATATGTGTAAGTCACAGAACTCCCCGCGGAGTGGGGAGGCGGAGTGGGGACTTAATTGACCCGAGCTTGCCGGCGGAGGAGAGGCTACGGCGGAATTATAACATATCCACAAGGCTGGGTCGCAGGGGCGGTGGTACTATTTTCTTAGGGATGGGAAAGTCTTGTGAGGGACTCGCACGGTGTGGCCAGATGTCTAAGAATTCAAAAGCTGCGTCTAGAAGCCTTCATGAAAGTGCCAAGTAATTTATCTCCCCGTGCCAATTATCATCCCCATTGACTTCCTCAACCCCCCAGTTTCACTTCGCGGGAGATAATTCTAGCTTTAGTGCCCCTAAAACCCTACTGGTGCGAGCTAGAGGCGAGCTATTAGAGTTTTGGGGGGTTAATCTAGCCTTCGTCCTACTCACCGTAGATTTGTATCTGGGAAACAAGTAAGCGTACCGTGGGCATAATGGCAGACCTCATGCGCTCAGTGATCAAGTGCCCCTACGAGTACACTCTTCACTTCGATGACCACGCACCTAATGCGCATGCTTCCATATCGCACAGTATGCATTTAACACCGCGACTACGGCAGACACGAGTATCGAGTGGATGGAAATGCAATGCCAAGATGAAGCGAATGCGCCCCTGATCGAGCACCACGAACCCGCCATCTCCGAGTATGGCGGAGAAGAGTCCGTACAAGAGAGCGATACTACAAGGCCGAGCGCGTTCATATGGGCTCTGACCTTTACAGCTGGCATTAGTGGACTGCTGTTTGGCTATGATACTGGCGTGATCTCGTCGACATTGGTGTCGATTGGCAATGACCTTGGCCGCCCACTCTCTGCGCTCGATAAAGGCCTGATTACGTCTTGCACCAGTCTGGGAGCTCTAATTATTAGTCCAATCACTGGGGTGCTGTGTGACAAGTTTGGCAGGAGGCCGTTCATTCTGGTTGCAGATGTCCTCTTTATCACTGGCGCGCTATGTCAAGCCACTGTTACCAGTGTGCCCGGTATGGTGGCGGGAAGGACAATCGTTGGCCTTGCGGTTGGAGGCGCCAGCATGGTAGTACCGCTCTACATATCTGAGGTGTCGCCCTCAGCTTTTCGAGGAAAGCTGGTCACTTTGAGCGTATTGTTCATCACCTTTGGGCAAGTGATTGCGTACGTGATAGGATATGCGCTCTCCTTGGAAGCTCGTGGCTGGAGATGGATGGTCGGTCTAGGAGCTGCACCCGCCATCATACAATTTGGGTTGATGTTGCTTCTTCCGGAAAGTCCCAGATGGCTAGCGAAGGCTGGAAGGGTGCAGGAAGCTCGCAAAGTCCTCCGAAAAGTCTACGCGATTGGGAATGATACAATTGTGGAAGGAGTCCTTCAAGCCATCGAGACAGAGACAACAGACGAAGAGGCCATCAGCGATGATGTCTCGGTGTCTGTGGAAAGCGGTCGAGCGAAGACATGGATGACCAGGATGCGGAATCGGTGTGCTGAACTCTTCTCAGTTGGAAGAAACCGGAGAGCTTTGATCATTGCCTGCTTGTTGCAAGGGCTGCAGCAGCTTTGTGGCTTTGTATGCTTCTCTGTTTATTGAGGTTGAGATTGAGCTAACGATGGTCAGAACTCGGTGATGTACTTCTCCGCTACCATCTTCTCGCTGTTGGGCTTCTACTCACCCACCCTCACGTCGCTCTCAATCGCCGTCACTAACTTCATATTCACCCTCATCGCACTCCTGATCATCGACTGCGTAGGTCGCCGTCGCATTCTGCTGCTCTCAATCCCAGTCATGATCGCCGGTCTCTTAGCATGCTCAATTGCCTACCAATGTCTCGGTCGTCCACGCTTAGGCGCTGACCCCTCCAGTGCAACAGGCAGTCGTAGTCCCTGGGCTGTCGTCATCCTCGTAGCTATGGTCGTCTACGTCTGTGGCTATGCTATCGGCCTTGGTAACATTGCATGGCAGCAAAGCGAGTTGTTCCCGCTATCAGTCCGATCGCTTGGTTCTGGACTGGCTACTGCGACAAATTGGGGAAGTAATTTCATTGTGGGCCTGACATTCCTGCCAATGATGCAGTATCTGACGCCTGCTTGGACTTTTGCAATTTACGCGTTGGTGTGTGCAGTGGGTTGGGTTTGCGCATGGAGGATCTACCCTGAGACCAAAGGGCTGGGACTGGAGGATGTGAGGGGGCTTTTGCGGGACTCGTATGGTGTCCAGGAGAGTTTGCGACGAGCTAAGCTTCGGGAGCCTTGAAAGCGGCAAACATCCTGCTCGCCTCATAGCTTACGTGGCAACGACCAAGGGCGTCATACCCTTCTACTTTTTGCATATGGCCGTGTTCGAAGATGACAATCTCATTGCTCAATTCGACTGAGCGTGAAAATGCAGCAATATAATTCGACATGAGACTTCGAAATGGAAGAAATCTAGCTCATCTCGTGTTCTTGAATCCTGGATTCTAGGAACATCTAACCCATCTGTAGTGACAGTGCGACGTTGCTTGAAGTTGCGAACTCCATTTCCCTAGCACGTCGCTACCAGATCCCTAGAAACTCGCTTCCAGCGCTCAAGTCCGCATGAAAACGCCGCGATGTAGATTGGGTTGAGAGCAGATATGCGCAGCATGTGAGCGTTAACATGCTGTGCTCTCAATCAATGTGTCAGCATATCGACCTTGTGAGTTCTGAAGGCATCTTAATTTCCACGTGCAAGAACGAACACTAGTTGGAATGAGAAAACACCCCTACTAGGCTCATCGACACATCGAAATGGTACCATTTCAAGTATAGGAAGCCCTTTTTCAAAAGTCGAGTTCAATGACTTGCGAGCTGAGCGTGTCATATTGCACGCTCTGATGATATACTCCTGTACAAACATTTGCCTGCCTAAAAGCGTGAAAATGGTCGTTTTATTCATTACTTAGCTAGTCACCATGCTGCTTTGGCAAGACTGAAGTTATCATGAGCTCCAATATGCCACGAGTAATACCTTACTTTAGGACTGTGCAAAAATCCTGGCTTGGCTCATCATCCGTTAGCTTTAACAAGTCTGATGAAATGATGATTTGCAGCACGCGAAAGTGGAGAATCTTTGGCTTGTGCAAGTGATGAGATTGACTGGGGCATGAGTAGTGAAAAGCAAAGAGCAGTGCTAGACAGAGTATACGAATACACTTGCTTTGTTCACCACCAGCTTCATAAGTAAGTTTTGAACTCATCCCACCCTTCCACCACGACTAATAAAAATAATTATTGAATGAGGTTGGATGCTTTTCGGCTCAGCATCGATTAATATACGTCAACTCAGCTTACCAAGGAGCAGTAATCCAGCCATCATGAGCTCGTGATGAGCGTGTAGTTGACCTCGCTCAGCTCACTTTTGTGTCACTTTACTAAGATTTCAGGGTATCCTACTGTTGCTATACAGCGCTTACTGAGATATAGAGTACACAATGATTGCCACCCGATTTTCCACCTTATTAGTAGAACAATCCCTGACGCCATCTTGAGCGTTAACATACAAGCATCGGGACTAATTGGAGTGGTTAAGGGCAATTTCTGAGGCATTTTGAGCGACAAAACAAGAGGTGTCATGTTGAGTGTACGAACATCCCTACGCAACCCATCATCGTGTGTTGACGACGAGGCTAAGGATAATCTGCCACCACAAAAATGCCGGAATACAGCCTTTTTGAAGTTGTACCGGACTCTTTTATAGGTAAATTACCGGATAACCACGCACCACAATGTCTCACCTCTTCCAAATCAGCTACAATCCCGCCCCCTACTACAGTGACAAGATTGGACAACTAGGTAGCCCACCCTAGCCAATGACTCAAATAGGCGCTAAAGGCTCGTGTGACAGAGGTACAAGTACGCCTGGCCAAATCCGACGACCTGACCGACAAATTGACCGACCAACTCCTCCGCGAGCGCCTCGCAGCCTTCTCCTCCAACGCCAGACGCATCGACAACCGCATCGCCATCGAACGCGCCGAATACGCCGAAGAAGCACAAGGATACTACGACTGTGTCGCACAACTTTACGAGTTGAGGCTCTCGCTCTGGCCGAATGGCCCTGGGGTCTATCATCCGGCGATACGAGACATGTGCCAGCAAAGGAATGCGCATTGGAACAACGCGTTGGCGTGTCGACAGACCTACCAGGCGTTGGATGGGAGCGCGGTGAGGGAGAAGGAGAAGGTGAGGAAGGCGGAGGAGGAGTTGGTGAGGTTTGAGGTGAGTGATGTCTTGGGTTTCCGGGTTAATGGGAGCTGACGGGTTGTAGGCGTATATGGAGGATAAGCGAGCACGGAGGGCAGATACCACTGGGCCAGAGGAATAGTATCGTCATTTGCATCGCGGGTAGAGGGGAAAGGGGGAGGAATGGGGACTGGCTATAGCTTGTGTCGAAACGGATGAGAATTGACAATCTTCAACACTGTGCTCTAGTTTCAGTGCCGAATTGCTTCTGCGTACTCTACGCCCACTGCCAGTCTCACCATTTTGCGGTGTCTCGCTTGCCGAGTGTCTCTACGCTGCTCTATCCGAGTACCTGGATCATTCTGCCGAGTAGCCATAAGATGTCGACATGCTGGTCATTTCTAACGTCTACTAAAAAGAGCTTGTCCGCAAGCTACGTAGCCTATCTTGAGACTCTCTGCATTCAAGAAGTACAGGAGGGTTTATGTTGTTGATGGTTGAACAGGCGAGATGGTTGTCGTAGTCAGCGGTTCGAGCTTGGCATATTACCGCTTATAGCCGCGGGTAACCGCGTCTTGGCGAGATTACCGGAGCAGCTCTCTCAGGATTTCTCTCGTCAAGCATTTCACTGTTCTTGAGCAACATGCGCATACACTCTGGCGATCTTTGGAAGCAAGGAGGGTGACTTGAGGCTTTAGGGAAGTCGGTGGTGGATGGAGTGTGGTCTAGAAAGAGAGTTGCAGACGGTAGTAAAGGCCCGATACTATGTTTTAGTGCTCACACCACAACGTAGCGTAGGTCCGGTGTCGGCATGCTGGAATTTTCCGCTATGATTGAGTCATATGCAATATATCGCGTGGGTTGTGGAATTGTTGCCCATGTGCGTTTGTTTTGGGCAGGTTCTCAATGAAAAATCATGGTTGTGCTCTCGTCCAAACCCAGGGCAGCGGAGCCTTTCAGCTCTTCCATTTCAGATGCCCCACCATCAATTGCCAGTAACGGCAAACCGTCCAAAGCTAGCTCTAATCACTCATATTTAGACACACCGCTTCAGTCCGAATTTGCAAGATCTTCTGATACCATCTCTGATATTTCTATATATTCTGCCGACAATGAAAACGAAAGACGTACGGGCCGCCTACTCACAGCAACTTCTGGCGTCCGTCTACCATCTAGATCTCCAGCCCCTCCAAGAACATGGAAGGGCAAAATCGAAGCATCCTGGGTCAAGAACAAGGGCTTGGCACTAGTCATGATATCGCAGCTTTTTGGTGTCATGATGAATGTAACTACCAGGCTCTTGGAGATGGACGGCAGCCATGGACCTGGGATGCACCCATTTCAGATTCTCTTTGCTAGGATGACATGTACACTAGTCCTGAGTGGTACCTATCAGTGGCTGGCCAAGGTCGAACACGCCCCCTTCGGGCCGAGAGGCATTTGGAAGCTTTTGATTGCAAGAGGTGTGGGTGGCTTTTTCGGAGTGTATGGGATGTACTGTGAGAATCGCACCACTTACCGCCTCACTGTATCATTAGTTGCTAATCAGAGTTTTGAAAGACTCACTCGAGTTCCTGCCTTTGTCCGACGCAACTGTTATCACCTTCCTCGCGCCAATTGTCGCTTGTTGGGCTTGCTCTGTCCTGCTCCACGAGCCCTTCACACGTAGTGAACAGATCGCTGGTGTAATCTCGTTTCTCGGCGTTGTGCTCATTGCCCGACCTACCTCGCTCCTCCCAGGCAAGTCCGAATCAGGTCCTGTTGCAAATGGAGCAGGTGACGGACTACCATCCACGAACGTGACTCGTCCGGTTGACCTGCAAGGTCTCGAGGATGTGACCTCCGCAGAGCGTCTTGGTGCCGTTGGAGTGGCTCTTATAGGAGTTCTCGGAGCGGCTTGCGCTTATACCACGATCCGCTGGATTGGGAAACGCGCACACCCTCTGATATCGGTGAATTACTTTGCAGGATGGGCCACTATCGTGAGCACAGTGGCACTCCTCGCCATCCCAGGGATTGGCTTTCGTCTACCTGCAAGCCTTCGGCAATGGATCTATTTGCTCTTTTTAGGTATTTGTGGATTTGTTATGCAATTCTTACTCACTACTGGGCTGGCATACGAGAAGAGCAGTCGTGCAACCAACATGGTCTACACGCAGATGCTCTTTGCACTTGCATTCGACAAGCTTGTCTGGGACACAACACCTGGATTTTTGAGCATCTTGGGCAGCAGCCTGATCCTGGGGAGCGCCTTGTACATTGCTGTGCTTAACAACAAAAAGAAAGAGACTGATGCAAGAGGTGGTAGAGGAGACGAAGAAGTGGCATTAGTGGCGGCTGAAGCCGATGAAGAAGATGACGCTACTAACGACGGACGAGGGCCACTGAGGGGCGTCCAGGAAGTGCAGTTGAGGACGCTCAGGGTGTAGGCACCATGTTTCTAAAGCGTTCAGGGATTACATGACTAGCGGATATAATATGAGTGAGGTGATATAGGGTGAAAAAGTTATCCGAATCTTTTACCTATCTATCCACGAGATTCAGCTAGCTACTCGTACATCATCGCCGTGAAAAGCATGCTTTACAGTTGAAAAAACGGGACGACAGCAAATATGTGCGTTAAACCCTGACCCGACGTGTTAATACCAAACCAATCCCACAACCCCAGACCCCTTTTTAAACTCAACACACCCCAATTCCATCTCCGCGCCAAGCCCTTGATATTTACATTAAGACCCTATATCAAGACACCAATTAAGCGCCATGACCTAGCTGCCCACGGCCATCACCACAACACCACAAGCGCTCTCCCTATCTGAGCCTTTCCAAGTCTAAGGATGATCATCTAGATCCATGGGACCTTACCACGCCCCGTCCGCGTTTCCTTGCACTTGCTTGATTTCTTCTGCAAACCTCAGGGGGGTTGTATTAGCCGCCAACAATGCCATCACCACCCTTTCTCCCAACCTGATTTTGCCACTGTGTTATGAATTATTGGTATTTTTTCCCTCCTTTGATTTTCACTTCGAAGCTCGTATTTAGGTTCTGGGCTGGTTTATTGGTTTTGAGGTTCGGATCTGGGTGGTGGTGCATATCGGAGCGGTTACGGAGCTTAAAAGTAGCGATGGCTCAAATCGAGTTGAAGAATTTTTGAGCGGGGGTTGGGACGTGCAGTTGGGACACTTGGGGTGTAGTAGACATGCATAAGGGATTATCAGAGATGTAGATACCGGACGGTTTCGCTAAAGATCAGCTGGGAAATAAGCAGTCGAGAATTACAAAGTCAGATGGTCTAGTCAGAGACCGATGATCGATTCGCTATGCTAAGATATATATTCTCCAAAGTGCAAAAAAGAAAAAAAGAAACTATCTTAAATAACATCCTCACTCAAACAAAAGCGCTTCCCACCCCCGCATCCCCAATATCCCCCCTCAAACTCTTCAACCCCGTATCCTCCCTCCTCAGCCCCATACTCTCCACCATCTTCTTTCCCCTCGAGCTCCTCAACTCCACATTCCCCTCCTTATCAATCGTTCCCAACCCACTACCCTCCGTATGTGCTTTCAGATACGTCTGCCGGTGCGCAGCGCCCAAATTCCCACTATTCCTCAAACTATCGATAAGCTCCTGGTCGTTGGCGTCGATCCGAGAGGCTCTGTTCATGGTAAGAGGATTGGGGTGATCTGCGTAGCGCCATCGCCGGTCTCCATTTTCATCTCGTTCTAACTGGATGCTGGCGGCGCTTTCGAAGCGTGAACTGGTATCCGAGCTCACGCTATCATGGCCACGGGAGGACAGGGACAGGGCGCGGACTGTGAAGTTGTGGAGGAGACTTCCTTTGCGGCGGGGTGGTGAACCTGATACGGAGTTTGACGATCTTGGGGAGCTGAGGTTGTTTCGGGGTTCGAGGGATGATGATTGTGAGTAAGAACGTCTGACCTTCTGCTTGCGAGGGTTCGAAGACTCGGACTTGATGTCGCCATTGCTGCTGCTTTTAGGTGAGACGCGGTTGTGCAGGGAGTATTTGCGAGCTGAAGAGATTTCGCCTCCGGAGAAGAGAGGGCTTGACGTATTCTTTTGGCGGCGGAGTTTGTGGAAGGCTTGCAAACGTTCCGGATCAGTGATACTTCGCTGTCGAGTTGGGAAAGCGCCTCTGTGGCTTCGAGGTAGAGCTTTGACTGGCCAGAGGTTTTGACGGGGCTCATCGTCATCTGACACCTCGTGGATGATATTAGGGGTTTTGAATTGATCGAAAGTACTGGAAGTTGGAGGGCGAGGAAAATTCGGCATCCGAGATCCAAGGTTATTCTGCGTCGATGGTCTCTCGGGTCCATGGGGCCCGTCGACGTAGATGGGGTCGTTGGAGTTGGACGCACTCGTTGTACTATCCCAGCTGCCTCTACGCGAGCTATCTAAGCTGCCTCTCCGTTTCAGACTGAAGTTTCGCCATGATTTAGTCACCACGCCATATCCGGGGGGCCCGCCAAACATTTGACCATCGCCGTGACCAACGCCTCTGTTACCGATGAGGAGACTGCCACTCCCTTGGCTCATAGCGTTTCGCCCGTGTCCAAGTCCACTCACTCGCAAGCTTGAAAACTTCGCCGAGCTTCCGAAGCTGTGACGCGAGCCAGTCTTCCTCTGTTTCGAGAGTTTCCTAGCCGGGAGTGGATCGATAATGAAAGATGGTCCTTCGATGCTACCCGCTTCCAGATCACGATCTGTTGCACCTGCTCTTGCAGGCGAATGTTCTCCGGATGTCTTATCGGAAGCAGGTACAGCGGCGAATGGCGGCAAGATGCGTGAGCTTTCTAGACCTCCCACATACTTTTGCCAAGGATCTGACTTGCGACTTTGGGCGGTGCTGCTGGTGGTAGCTTTAGAATGACGAATGTTAGAAGAGCGTTTGTTAGCACCTGATTTCCACAGACCTGGGATGTGGATTCTGGGCGCTTTGGATTCTTGTTCTTGGTCGCCATCGAGCGCTCCAGTCATCACGAGGGGTGTCTTAGGTTCATCCTGATTTTCCTCTTCTACCTTTAGTCGGCGAATTTTTCGCTTCTTTTCCTCCTTCTTCTCCTCGGATGACTTGATTTTGAACTTCAGCTTCAATCGCCACTTCCTCCTACAACAGCAGCATAGCAAGAGAATGACTCCTAGAACCACCGCTAGTGGTACTATGACTGCGGCAGCAATCCACCCCTTACGTGGCGTTGATCTGGATGCTGGTTTAGCCGTTGGTCCTTCCGAAGTAATAGAGGTACTGCTTGCGCTACTTGTCGTGTGACTACTTGCGCTTATTGAAGATGCAACATTGATCGTGAGCACTTGCGATTGAGTTTGATTTCCCAGGCTTGCGGTGATATCGACCTGAACCGACTGTGGCTTCAGGTTGCTCGGGACATGGCCCTGGATATCCAGTCCGCTCGAATTGAAGGCTAACCATCCAGATGCTGTCCCAGGGTCTACAGTAACATTTACACCCTGGACAGAGGAAAGTGTATTGTTGAAGTCGTATGCAAAGTCTGCCCCTATTGTAGCGCTCAACGTAGGGAATGGACTAATCAATGTTGCCCCAGAATTGCCTGCTGCTGCGCTAGCAGTGCCAGCAGTCTGGATTTGTATGATCGTACTAGTATTGTCTCCCCAGGAGTCCGTCGCAGTCACTGTGATGTTTTGCGCAGCTACTCCTGGTGGAGGTGTGCCATAAAGCGCGAGACTGTCTTGATCCAAAGACAACCATGATGGTGAATCTGCCACGACTTGACCAATGTCCGCAGAATTTATGATCTGACCATCCAAATAAAGATTGCTCCAAATTCCAGTGTAGTTTACGGGGAAGCCATTAGTAATGTTGATGACCTGGGACTTGTTCCCAAAGGCAAATAGGTGGCCCTCGATAGTCAGCTGAAAGGTTGCGATTGCCCCTGCAAAGCCAACAACGTCTGACGCCGTGAGCTGTATCCCATAGGTCTGGGATAGTGCTGATGGCGAAGTCGCTTGCGGAGTTATACCTGAAAAGGTAAAGCTTGTTGGGTCAAATTGTATCCACGAAGGCAAAGGTGTATTGTCTGCGCTCAAGGCGTAATATACAGTATTTTGGTTGATGTTTGTAAATGTATCTGGAGAGAATGAAAGGGATAGCGAGCTCGAAGGTGTCAGAAGAAGGCCATCGGGGATGGAGAAGGGGCCATAAGCTGCAAGCTGGGTTGCCACTGGCGTACCAAGTCCCGGACCTGGAGGAACCATGACAACAAAAGTAACATTCATTGGAGTTGAACCTGTCTGATCGGTCGCCACCAAGTCAAAACTGATAGAGCCACTATCTTGCATCCCTGGTGTCCCGGAGAGGGTCCTGCTAGGGCTATCCAGTTGTAGCCATCCAGGGGCGTTTGTGAGCGCATAGCTGATCGCTGTAGTAGAAGTGAAGGTCGATGTAGAGAATAGGAAATTATAGGGGTGGTCGACCCGTGCGACGGGCGGTACTTGAGCATTGATGGAGAGGTTGGGGGCAGGAGCCCCTCTGGTCGAGCTTGACAACGCCAGTAGTAAAAGGGGAAATATCATCATCCGTGCCGAGTACGTGCTCCCCCAGGAGTCAGTGCTCGCAGGCAGCGATTAGATCACCCTGCGCACGAGCGCCAAAGGCAACGAACTCTGGAAGTTTGCTGCAATGAGCGGCGCAAAAAATGGCAGAGAAGCTCTGAGGCCGATGGCACATGGTAGAGCTGGGACAAAGAGATCGACGATTCCATCTCTTACTGTTGCTAAGGGGCCGGACGCGATGCATTTCTTTCTTCCTCCAGAATGCAAATCGCGACTTGATATGCAACCACTATAGATAAGATCCAATGATAGGACTGAACGAACAATGAACGTGAAATGCGCAAGCCTGCAAGGAGAAAACGGGTATAGCGCTAAGCTGCATTCCATTCACACTACAAAGAATGGTGCAAGCCTCACGACGATTCGAGACCTAGGGCCATGTGAATACCTGTGCGACCTGGTGCATAGTAATCTTGGACTTTGTTCACCTCTTCAAAGCCAAAGCGCTCATACAATTGTCTTGCTGGGACATTTTGCTCGGCTACCCAGAGGTTCATCTTCGAGCTACCTTGCTTTTTCAGCCTCTCCATCTGGGATGCTAATATCTTTCTTGCCACGCCCTGACGTCTGAAGCCTACCAAAACGCAGATCTTGTGCAATGTGACGACGTTACCGGGTTTAGAGTGGACGAATACCACATATGCAGCCAGAGCTGGGCTTCCTTGTGTTGGGATGTTAGCACTGTCAAACACAACCACGAGTACCGTATTGTGCTTTTTTAACTCTGAGCCAAAGTCAATGGCTTCATGGCGTGCAAAATTCTTCTTCTCTGCGCGTTCCACTTGAAGCAGCATGTTCTGTCTTGAGAGTTGTATCGCCTTTCCGGTCTGCAGCGAGTACATCAATATGGTGGCCATAGCCTAATGACGACTCGGTGTATCCGATCAAAATTTCTCACAAAAAGACCGCATTCTTTTGATTCATTGCAAATTTGTAGAGAGCGAAGAACGAGAGTTGCCGTCAAGGAGATGGCGCTAGGCTAACCACGGAGGTAGCGGAGATAAATTTGCCTAATATTGTTACTTCAATGCTGAATTGAGTCCTTGACAGCTATACAATGCACGATCAAGCCAATGAGTTGGCCGACGAGCTGCTAACGTTCACAATATCAGAAGAGTTAGTACCATCGATCATCAAGCCACCCTCGCAAACCGTCACCCTCGACCTCAATGGCCTCCTCGATCCACCTCTCGTTCTGCAAACAAACGAGAAAGAATGTGGAGGGCAGCTGTGGCCTGCTGGCATGGTCCTTGCCGAGTATCTCATCCGTAACAAGATGAACGGGTTGAGGGGGAAATCGATGTTTGTACGCTCCGACGTTTCTTTACGTCTTACGTTCTAGGCGTACAGCATGTGCCCAACTAATCCGTTTGTCTCTGCAGACTAGAGCTGGGCGCTGGTAGTGGCCTTGTAGGACTCGCGCTTGCACTCTGTCTCAACCATAGCGGTGATTCCAGCAGCACAATCCATATCACCGACGGCCTCGACGCCCTTCTGCCGCTTATGCAGAATAACATCTTCCTGAATACCGCCAACATTGGTAGCGAGACCCATGTCCATCCAGCCCTGCTATCGTGGGGAGAGCCTCTTGATTCTGGTATACCCGAACATCCAGACGTGCTCCTAGCAGCCGAATGTTGCTATCTTGAAGCCACCTTCCCGCTTCTGCTGAGCACAATGGAGGAATCAATAGGGGAGAAGACGGTTTGTTACTTGTGTTACAAGAGAAGGAGAAGAGCAGACAAAAACATGATGAAAATGGTGCGCAAGGTATTTGACGTGGAGGAGATAGAAGGTAGGTGGCAGACGGAGAGAGTATTTCTGTACGAGATCAGGAAAAAAGCTCGGTAGTAGTGAAGGGCTTGAAAGGGAGACGAAAACGAAAGAGAGGCATACTCGCAGGAACGGATTCCATAGTAAATGGGATTGAGAACGTGGAAATCGCTGATAACGATCCGCTAGCGATACGCCGTACATGTTCACAGCTTGAAGCCCCCAGCCCCCTTCCCCAGAGTGGCACGGCTTTTGACAGCATTGCCCTCGACATCTCGAATCTCGCCCTTCTTGCCGATGACTCTTACGCCACCCTTCTTCAGGTCTCCAATCACGCCTTGCTTCTCCTTCGTCTTCTTGGACACCTCTTTCCCGCCCTTCGACGGCACCAATCCACCAGCTTTCCTAATCCGCTCCTTTTCCCTTCTCCGTCTCCTGGTCTTTTCATCCCTAGTCATTTCTTCTCTCCCAACAGGTAACCCACTCCCCGTGACCACCTCTACTTTCTTGTCCCTAGCCTCACCAGCCTTATACACCTCCTGCGGCGCCAACATACTCTCACCACCTACATCCCCCCCAGCAGCAGGCCTGGCATCCTCCATACTAATCGTTGGCACATCAGCCACAACATTGATAGTCGCACTCGGCGGCTTGGGCTTGTAATGCCAACTGCTCAGCGCGTCGAGCTTAGAGGAGACGTCTTGCCACATCTGTTCGATCTTAGCGTGTTCGCGCTTGAGTTTCTCGTCGCGTTTGTCCATGTAGCTGGTTGGGTCGATAGTCTTGAGATGTTCGGCCTCGTAGACTTCGGCGAGGCTCTGTTGCGGTTTTGTATCATCGAGCTCGAACCGGCCTCTTCTTACATTAGGTCCGCCAGTTGCAAGGTTTCCAGGTCGTCGCCTTATGACTTCATCGAATTCTCGGGCGAGGATGCGTCGTTTGATCAAAGCCTCAATATCTTCGCTGACTTCTTGTGTGATGATGGGAATTGGTTTGCCAGCGCGCTCGAATTCAAGATCTTCTTCGAGAAGGGAATTGATGGGGCGGTCGGCGGCGCGAGCTTCGCCTGAGAGAGTCCAGTCTCGTTTGGCAACGGCGGCTGCTTCAAGCTTTCTGATCTCAGCGGTGAGTGCTGCTTGGCGTTTCTGGTGGGAGGAGCGGGCATCGTTGGTGTTTGATGCAGCTTCATCATCGTCCGGAGTGAGGTCGTCTTCGAAGATGTCACGGCGGACAGCGGAGATGGTGCGTTGGACGTCATCTTCTGTCTCTGGTTTCGAAGGGGGTTGGGTCTTGGGAAGAGCACGGCGGCGGCTGGGTTTGGAGGCTTTGCTTGGTAATGGCGCAAAGAAGTCTGCGTATTTGATGTCGTTAGTGTTGTTCATAGCTCCCATATCTTCCTTCTCGACTCCATTATCTGAAGCGTCGTCGTCTTCATCAGAAATGTCTGGTGGGTTGAGGTCTACATTGCCAAATGTGGGCCCGTCCTCTTCGTCTTCAGACGCTTCTTCGTCGTCATTGAGATCTCGGCCTTTGGGTGTTGATAGGTTGCTCGCGAGAGGATCGACATCCCAGTCTACGTCCTCTTCGTCACTTGCTACACGGTAGTTCTCTCCACGCGCATCTTGCTGTTCGAGAAATTCCGATTGCCGATTGAAGTCATCAATGGAAAAAAATCCATCATTCAAGCCCAATCTATCCGGGACAAAAGTCTCCTTCGAGTTGTCATCGGCATCGTCATCGTAAAGATCTTCATCGCCAAATACGTTAGCAAGATCCTCTTTGTCGAGTATGTCGTCTTCCTCCACATCATCCATTTCCTTCTTACCATCCAATGTCGACTTATCAGAATCTTCTGATGACTCGTCTAGATTTTCCATCAGCTCATCTTCGTTGATGTTCTGATTCCCCGGATCTAGATCGATGAATTTGGCGTCCTGCTCATCCCGGAACCTGACAGATTTTCCATTTGGGGCGCCATCTTGACGAGATTTCTTGTGGCTATTCTTCTTTCCCTGCTCTTGAAGAAATGTCGGCAACGATCCTTCGATCTCCAGCCTACTTGCATCCAAGACCCGACGCGCCTGCTCCCACACCTGCTCGATCCTGAATCCTTCTAAGTAGACCTCCTTGAGCTGTAAAGGTCTTTCCGTGCCATATTCATCGCCACGCTTTCGCTTTCGTCGTGAGCTCTGCTGCCGCTGCGTCTGTGCTTCGCTCGTAGAAATCGCTAGAGGATCCAAGTAGTGTTTTGCAATGCCCAGAGCCGCGGTGTGTAGGTTTTCTGACGGCTGGAGAAAGTTGTAGATGGAGGTTTGAAGGGCGGAGAGTAAGGCTGTTTCTGATGCAGGTGGTTGCGACGCCATTGTGTGCGTAACTAGAGTAGATGGCGCCATCTTGACTCATTGGTCATGGAGCTCTCATACCCTGTAACGGGAAGGTGTTGCGCAGTACGACAGCTCGTGCTGCCAGTCAAATGAATCGAGATCTGCTTGGAGTGCCCACTGTCAAACCTGCATGGTCAGCATAAAGTATCAGTCCCCAAAGTTTGAACGCAAGCCATCAGGATTTGGAGGCGTTGGCACCCGCGATCTTCAGATTAGGGCTCGAGATTAGGGTTCAACGGCCAAGAAGTCGCCAAGGCCTCGACCAAGGAAAATGCTGAACTTGCGAGGTAAGAACTCGCGTGCCCAAACAATCTCTTTCACCTCACACCACCCTCTTTACTTACACTTCATCAGTCATTCTTTGGCCTGATCCTAGCGTCTGCATGATCTTCACGAGCAGCAATTGGCTCAAACCCCGCTCGTTCAGACTGCCGGAAGGTAATCCGCTTGTTCCCGCCAATCATGAATGACCGAAGACGATTCTTGCACCCCCGCGAATAACGACTTATAGAGGCTCTGGGACTACTTATTATTTGTTGAGTTTCATGGTTTTAGGGTCCTCCATCACTTTCCTTCACTTCCTGGCGGGCAGCGGTCGACATGAAGTACGGGGATACATTGCAGCAGAGGTCAATCCCACTCTGGGAAAGTTGTAAGTCCAGTTGACCTCCCCAATTGCTCTCAATGGCACGTTCTGACTGGTCACGCGACACTAGACAATATCGACTACAATGACATAAAGCATCTCATCAAGGTCCGCACTACCCAGGGTCAAGGCCAAGCAAAAGCTATACCCGGCAGGAACAATGAAGCAAAAGATTTACGTGGATTCGAGGAAGAACTATACAGGGAGTTGCGTGAGCAGCATCAGAGGATTGATCTATTCGTACGAAGCAAGTCCGGAGAGATATCGAGAAGATTGGCCCATCTCGACAAGCAGATTGCCCAACTTGGACTACGGAGCTTTTCCCGAGGTCCTGCTAAGTGCCCGGTACGGCGCCTAGAGAAGTTCTCTAAAGCAGAAGAGGCTACATTGAAGGCGGGAGAGGACATCCAATCACTGTCACGATTCGTGGGAGCTCAGCGTCTGGCATTCCAAAAGCTTCTGAAGAAGTACAAAAAATGGACTAGCTCTGCCGAGCTTGGTATCCGCTTTCGCAGTGAAGTATTGGATAGTCCAACGAGTTTCTCGAACAAAGAATTTGAACCACTACTTACACAATGGACCGAAGTCTGGACAGCTGTAAGGGCGCCCTTCACCAATGGCGTCAATTGGCAGTCTGGATCTGGGCGACAAGAGAAGGTACCAGATGGGTTTGTGGAGCACAAGAATGAGACATTCCAGCGTTCGAGTAGAGGATCTAGAAGCGCTGCAGATCTACATTCGGCCTGGGAAAGCGGTTCAAACATTGAGATTGACACCGCGCTTGCTATATTGCCGCTCGGTGGTGGAGCGATCAAGGCTGCATATTGGGTCCACCCAGACAATATAGTACAAGTACATGTACTTCTGCTACAACATACCAGATTACAGAAATCAGATGACTCGATACCCGGCATTCCTTCAAGCTCAAGATCTACGCCTCGAGGATCTGTCAGCAGCCCAAATGGTCGACATGCTCCGCGAACAGACGATGAGATTAGTTGCATAATCTGTGATGATCTCCAGCGCTTCGCCAAAAGGCGGAGCAGCGAAACTATTAGCGCATCCGAAGATTCACCAGGCACTGCGGCTGAAAAGGCTGCCGCAAGTATCCGATATTCCTCGGCAGGCGAGGCCATCGTTGCTGTTAACACAGTCCTTGACAATGCCGGCGGATCTACAAGCTCAAGCAGCACATACCTGCCAAAGAAAGCGAAGTTCAAGCGCAAAGCTATACGCCAACTTTTCGAAGCGTCTCGTTCGGAGCAGTGCTCTAAAGCGGACAGGTCGAAAGACTCTCAACGTGTATGTGAATGGCTTGACGCCCACCAAGAGGTGCAGCCTCTGGTGCAGGTACAAGCGAGACGAACACGGTTTATTGGCCTTGGGAACGATGACACTAAGGGTGTATGGGCTACGCTCGATAAAGATATTGTGATTAGGGGATGTCCTCCAGAACGACTGGCTAGTATCGGATGTTCGAGTGCCGTTAGCGAGCAAGAGGAGGATGGCTTGGAAACGTTCCCACATGCAGTTCTTGAAGTCAGGATAGAAGGTGATGGTGATACGGATCTCATTTCTGCATTGGACGCCTCATATCTCGTAAGCAGTTCTGCTAGATTGTTCTTGAAAGCTTTTACGTTTTTGCTGAAAGCAAAATCAGACAGAGAGAGTGCGTGGATTCTCCCTCGAAACGCATGCCGTAGCAACATTGTGTAAGCCTCACGGCATGCCTCGTCCATTTTGGGTAAATACGGTTGCTCAAATACGACACCTCGTGCTAACCGCGTGCAGATTCCGGCTCTCAAGCAAGATATCCGAAAGATACCAGCAACAACCAAGTCAACGAAAACGCGGACTCTACAAGGTCGCTTGTCTCCTAAAGAATCAAGCACTCGACACAGTTCCGTATCGGCGTCTTCGACCCAGAACGGCCCATCAGGTAGCGGGTTCTCTGCTCAACGCGGTGAGTCATCTGCGACATCGGCACCAGATGCCCTCACATCATCGCCTCGGGACGCCCTCATGGAGAAGCGACGGCGATACCATCGCAAGAGTATGCTCCAAAAACGTCTTCAACAGGCTTTCCTATCTGAACAGCAACGCTACTGGAATGAATTCGACGACGGTAGCGAAGGCTCCGAAAACGAAGCCTACACCATCTTCGTCGATCCTAACGCCTCTTACAGGTTCCCAGGCGCTGATGCATTCAACAAATTCTACACCTCTCTCACATCGAATATCAAAGCCTCGAAGGACAAGGTCTCGTCTTGGCTCACTAACTCACCAACAGGCGCCACAAAAGAACGTGAGCGCCTCATCAAAGATATCAATGGCGTTAACGGCGTTCACTCCCCCAGCATAGACGACTCTCACGATGGGACCTCTTCTTCACAAAGCAACCCAGCCCTCCAACGCCGCTACTCCACCTTCCCTTCCCTTCCCCAACCCCACGCCGTCCGCGCTCGCGAAACCCTCCTACTTCGCTCCTGCATAGCATCCTTCTGCGCCTCGTTTGTTCTCCTCCTTATCGCCGCTATCCTCGAAACAACAGGCCGCCGAAAGGCAGAGACGACAGTCGATGCAGGCGTCATTATCGGCGTGGCGGCTAGTTTGGTGTTTGCGATCATTGGGGTAGGGAGTATGGTGGGACGGAAGGATGATGTTGGGTGGGTGCATAGGGCTAGTGTGTTCATCGTTTTTGTTTGTGTGGTCTTTGGGAGTGGAGCGTTGTTGACTGAATTGGGCGATTTAACCGGGAAGCGATAACATTGGTTGGTTAGTCTGTCTTTAGATGGGAGGCCGACTCTTTGCGAGGGTTGAGGACCTCTTACGAGGGGGTAATGTCTATAATGCAATTAATCATCATTTCGAACCTTGCCAAGGAAAACACTCGCCCAGGCTCAAACGCGGAGTCTGGCGAGAGTGAGATTTGCATGTCGATACATTGGAAGGGTTTCTATCACGGCTCGCGAACATTAAGACGCTTGTGCTTCGGAAATCGTTATATTCCCACGTCTTTGCCACCAGCAGCCCACAACCCGATAGATTTCTGGCAAATCATCGCGCTACGACAGCGAGACAGGGTCATCCTCGAGGCGATGAGGCTAATAGCCAATTAACGATTTTGATAGTACAATATATACACCGCTCAAACGCCCCACCCCATCTAATTTGAAGGCATCCCCCTCCTCCCCGTATCCGGATCCCTCCTCCCCTTCCTCCTCTGCCTCTCCTCCTGCCACGTCTCCCCTGCCTCCTCATCCCTCCTCTTCCTCTCCTCCGCCTGAAACTGATTGAACCTCTCCCACCCCTCCCTCTCCCTCCCAAAGGCTCCCTCCACCCCCTCCCTACCGGCTTTGTCCAAACCCTTCGCACTCTCCAACCTATGCACCGTCCGCTCCAGCTCCTCATCCCCATCCTTCCTAAACCTCGTAACCTTGGCGATATTCCGTGCCGTGATATCGCGGATGCCGGTCTCGGAAGCGCGCTCGCGGACGAGGGTTTTGGCAGTCATGGCGAAGCGCATGTCGCGGGGCCCGTCGACGAGTTCGAGGATGGCGGAGGGGGCTTGGTCGTTGTTGCGGTTTAGGGGCTCGATGCGGAGGACGCGGGTGTAGCCGCCTGGTCGTTCGAGGTAGCGTTGGCGGAGTGTGGTGAAGAGTGTGGGGAGGTGTTTTAGTGGTTCCTATACCATGTGCATGTCAGCACCAGATATTCCCCCCAGTGTAGTAGTGTTGGTTGGTAGGTTAGCACATACGAAGAATATTTGCTCCGCTCTCCGCTTGCTGGCATTGGTATTTTTCTTCCCGAGCGTAATCAGCTTTTCGGCTAGTCGTTGGGCTTCTTTGGCTTTGGGCCAGGTTGTTTTGATGGATTCGTGGGTTATGAGGGAGGTGACGAGGTTGCGGAGGAGGGCTTGTCGGTGTGAGGATTTGCGGTTTAGATGGCGGTATTTTATGGCGCCGCCAGCCATTATGGTGGACTTGAGGGCAGAGAGGATAGGGAAGGTGGCGTGTTTGGAGTAAAGGACTAGTAGGGGTTCGAGGGATCTGGGATGGCCGTCGTCTGGAGAGATGGCTCGATTCGATATGGGGCAGAATTGGCGAGCTGTAGGTGAAGCTGTGTATTGTGCATAACATTGTGCATTTTCATTGGATCTTGGCGAGATCTCACGCTAATTCTTGTCGGGGCTGCGCTAAGTCTAAGGTGAGGACGAACTTCAAGTTCACACAGTGTTGAGAAAGTCTTCATTCTGTGAAAGTAAACAAACGAATGTCGCCTGTAGTCTTTTTCGACAATGTACTCATACTCTAAATTGAAGTATAAAGATCAAGATCACAGAAGTCTCAGGATCTCGATGTAAGTAGGTGAACATCGGATCAGTATGTAAAACCCTCACAGCGCTTAGCCTAATTGCGTCTATATTGCATCCAACCAAGCCTCAGCTGCTCACCCGGCCAATACCTCTCACGAAGAACCCGCGCGCAAGAGTAGCATCGGTGGTATTGATTTCCACACCAGACGTTGGACCAATAAAAGTACCAACAGCGTTCTTCGTGACCCCCAGTCCCTGAACGAGTGTATTGACAAACTGTTGGATGATGGGCAGGTTCGAGCTAACATCTCATTGTAAGCGCAAACTTGCCTCTCTCTGTCGATTTGAGTGAGTAATCCTTTGGCAGCGCGACCCAAGTCTCTCGGCTGGCCCTGCGTTTCCGAGTCGACTTTTGTATTCGAGCTGACCTTGGTACTTGAGCGGCTCGTTCTCTCCATGATCCTTTCATGGTCGGCCTCGTTCTCGCACTTTCTGACATGCTGATCCCGCTTCTGGATGTCCGTTTCGTGCAATCGATTTGAGAGCAGTTCGATGTCGTAAGGCATCATCTTCTTTTCCTTCCACGCCTTCAAGTCGTAGCGAATCAATTCGTCCTTGACCCAGTCTTCGACTTTGGTTTGTTGTACTTTGAAGATCATACAGAGATCACTAGTGAGACATGATGGTATTGTTTTCCAGGTATATGGAATTAGGCGTCTCGAACCTTCGAATATGTCCTCGAGCTGGGCGGGTGTGGATTGCGAGCCTTGAGTGTCAGTGGGACCCATTGTGACCGAAGCTTGGAACGGACCAGCCGTCTGTAGAGTTTCGCTTTTGACATTGCCATAGCCAGAATTATGGCTATTGTGTCCACCTTGAGCAGCAAGACCTTGACTGCTCACGTACGCAGGGACGTGCTTTGGTTTCGCTGGTGCAAAAATTGGCTTTGCTGGAGGCTCCACGTACTCCGATTGTTCTTTTCTCATGTACTCAGGGTCATACTGTGGTTTCGCTCGCACACAGCTCGCCTTCATTGGAGAATTCTCGTACTCCAACGGCTTTTCGTCGATGAAACCTGTCTCTTGTTTCTGACCGTGACCTGGCACATCTTTGTGCTGCCTCGAGATTGGTGGGTAGCGACCATACTTGTACGGAACCATGACAGTGTCACCCGAAGGCACTTGGCTAGGGACACCGAGATGGTAGTCGTGTCGGCCCAGGCTTGCCTCCGAGAAGGCTACTATCGTTGAACTCTCATGAACATCTGACTGCCGACCAAGGTCAGAGCCACGTGCTTTCGTAGGGTGATAAGCAGGCTGTGGCCCTCTCGAGCCTTTGACGTTTCGCACAAACTCGGAGCCCTGCGATAGAGATGGTTGATGTTTCAAAGGAACAGCCCATGAGCCCTGCGGCTGTCGACGGAGCTCTGACTCTTGCAGATCTCGTGTCGCTCTAATTATCTCCGGGCCTCGCACCGCTGGTAGCTCGCGTTGGTTTAGAACACCTGGTACGGCCGGCTGTCTACGGAGCTCTGAGCCTCGGAAATTCTGCGGCTGTCTATCAAATTCTCGGCCTCGCACCGCTAGTGGCTCGTGTTGATTTGGAACACCTCGTGCGGCTGGTCGTCTACCGAGCTCTGATCCTGGGAACCCTGCTGGCTGAGCTCCACCGTAGTCTGACACCATTGAGGCGCTCTCGCTTGGAAGAATTGAGCGAATAACTGTGTTTAAGGAGTGAGGAAGAGCTATCAGGCTGGGGGAGGACTTGATAGAAGTGATACTGGATTGCTGTGCTGTCTTTGATATGTTTGTACTTGATATAGGGGTGGAGTAGTTGCGGAACCAAGGTGAAAATTCATGTCTTCAATCTTGCCCACAGATATTGAATCGAGCTGCGACATGGATTGAAAAAGAGGGGGAAGGAAGGGAGAGGAAAGATTTATGTAGATACTCAAAACGACACACATGGGGCGTAACACAGAAGTCTCCTGACCAGACAGTTAACACAAAAGGTCTGAAAAGAGGGATTCAACTCAAATCCCCATGCCTGCCTGTCAATCTTTCTTCCTATCTGGGCCCTAGAGGCTTGATGGATCCTTGATAAAGAAAGTCAATGGAGGTATATCAAATTTCTGTAAAATCAGTCTAATCAATATGAATATATAGAACGCCACAAGTTCCACTTCATTTCTGTTAAGAAAATCAAGCTGAGAAGAACACTCTGCTAGATGGGCCCTATGACCCTACCATATACTGCATTTTACCAAAGGACATTTATAGAGCCCCATCAAACAAGGCTGCATGCATGCCCCAAATTTATACCTTAACGACCTCCCAATTTGCTACTACCGCTCGGCAGTCTAGACCAAATATGAGAGACTTGCAATACCTGGAAGTTTGCACCGTCAAAAGCGTGATCAAAGTTGCTGAATTGTAGATCATCGCCAGCATAGGAAATCTTCAGGCACCAGAACCGGCCAACATTCCCCTTTTCTGGGTCATTTGTCAATGCAGGTGGCAATGCATGATCGACTTTTTCCTGTGGGCAGTAACTCAAACTCGCGGAGAGCATCAAGGCGGAATTCAAAGTAGGTCTCCAGACTCTAATTCCCTGGGCTAGGGCCCGGCCCTCCACCTTCGGTCATAGAACCAGCACAGAATCGTAGACGCGGTCACAGAGTACCCTTGAGTAGAAAGATTCGCAGGCTGACTTCAATTGGGTCGATTTGCAGCCCACCAGCAGCTTGTGGACCGTCGTCATTCCTGAAGACGACCCAACTCGCAGATGGACCATGGTTCTTGGAGTGTGAGTGAAAAAAGTATGTGGGGATCCGCCCCTTCAATTCTTTCCGCCCCATGGCGTAATTTAGTGTCAAACCCAGGCACAAGGAAAGTTTCTAGCCAATGCAGAGTGATGCCAGAGGGCAAATGTGCTGGGCGAGAGTTTCACGAGCCGATGGTCTTGTGGAAGACCGTGCCATCAGCTCGACGAGGGTCCGAAGAGTTCCGCAAGGGTGGCGTTTGTCTCTGATCCTTATCAGAAATTGGATACTCTTTTCCCACGGGCGCATTGAGGAGCGGAATTTCAAAGATTCGGATTCCTTGGCTGCGTTGGATGCCGTCCACACGAAGTCTGCTCTTGATGGAAAGCTTCTATACCTCTCCGTCCAGGCGCTACCAAAGCACAGAAGGCTTCGCGACCATGCGGAGACGCAATAACCATGCAGTCTACCGATTGAATATATTTCACCTCAAACCCCCAATGACTCCAACCCATCACAACCTCCTCTCACCCTCCTCCACCCCAACCACTCTCCCCTCCAAACCCTCTCTCACCCCCCTCCAATCCACGCCTTGCACCCACCTCACCGCACCCTCCACCTCCTTGTTCCACCCATCCTTCCACCGCTCCGTCCAAGGCGCCTTCTCAATCCTATAATCCCTAATCCCCTCTCTCAAACCCCCACTGTAGTTCGCATCAGCTGTCGTTTCCAATTTGCTCGCTATATCTGGGTCGGTAAGCGATGTGAGGAGGAGAGCTTGTTGGTGGAGGATAGAAGCTTGGTGGGCACGGGCGCGTTGGTGGTAAAGGAGGGAGAGGTAGAGGCTTGTTGACGTCTGCATAGATTTCGCGTCAGTATGGGTCTTTTAGGGGGGAAGCTGAGTCGCGAGCGGATAGTGTGTTTTTCGGATATGTCTCGTGACCTGAAGAATGGTACATGTAGGGAAGGATTAACTGCAAAATCGTGACTCACGAGGGTAAAGCCGGAGAAGAGGGAGGTTGTGAAACCCATTGTGCGGGGCGTTGGGACCCAATCGGCGTTCTTGAAGAATGTGGTAGTATTGAACGCTGCCCCCGCGAGATATTTATATTGTAGGGACTCAAATTTACAGTCTTACGGTCGTTGAATTTGAGTTCAGTTGGTGGTCTCGGGTAGTTTATTGCTACAATGCCCAGCGTCTTTAGAATATTCAGGGCTCGGCCCGACGCGGTCAACGACGAGAATGTCCCTTTCACCCTGCCGGAGCGACAGTCCTCGCTTGGGCCCCCGGTCTAGCGTCGGGGCCAAGCCGCCACCGAGCTTGGCCCCGCCCGCGCAAACGCGAACTACGAGAAAGACGTGCGCAGGCTGTTAAACCACCGGTAAATATAACGAAGTAGAGGTAATACCCCGAGGAAAGAGTTAAATATTATATATAAAGATAATAAAATAATAGTTTTATAGTAGCTTCTATAAATTATAAATATAATAATAATATAATATAATTAAGGCCTTTAATTATCGTTATTTATATTATAAAAACTTTATATTATTATATAAAATAATAATCTTAAAGAGAATCCTCGGTAAAAGTTAAAGATTAATTTTTTAATAAAAGAAATTAAATCTTTAAACTAGCGGGTCCTTTTTAGATTATCGCTTTATATTCGCGAAATTAATTTCTTTTTTACGGGGGAACCCTTATAATAATCTTTATAATTATTTTCTTAAATATAAAGCGATAATCTAAAGATTTAAAAAAATCGGCCGTAGGCCGAGCGAAATTTTTATAGTATAATTATTAATCTAGGTTATAATCGTCGGTTTTTAAGATAATTTAATTATAAAATTCTTATAAATTATTTTTCTCGAAAGATCGTAATCTAAATACGAATATAGATAAGATATTACGAGAAATATAATTAAGATAAAGGTCTTAATTAAGAATTTATTTAAATATCTTTTATTTTTATTAAATTTTTTATAGAATTATCTAAATTCCTATTTTATATTATCGGTCGCCGTTATAATTATCGATATTTACGCGTAATATCTAGGGACTTCGTTATTATCTTTATCTTACTACTCTTTATATATAAGAAATATATTATTTATTACTCGTTCTAATATTTTATTCTCGCTTTCTTAGTATCTTCCTCGTTAAATACCTTTCGTTTTTTATAGATCGTTTTAATTAACTCGGTCTAAATTCGTCGACGATTCGCTTTTTTTTTAGTATTAAAGATAGTATATAACGCCTAGAAAGCGTCTTTATTTACGAAATTTTAAAGATTTTATATAATCGTCTAGATATATCGTTATTATTAATATTCGATAAAAGTATTATTTAAAATAACGTACTTTTTATTCCTAAAAGGATTTTTTTAAGATATTTTATACTATAAGGTAATACCTATAATATAATTATCCTAAATAACGTAAAGGCACCGGTATACCCTTTAATAAAAACTAGTTTAAATTATTTTATTATCGAAATAAAAGGGGAATATTCTTTAAAAAGCTCGCTACTTTTAAATTAAAAAGAAGATCGTCGTTAATAAATTCGACTTTAATATTATTAAGGATAATTTATTATTTTCGAAGACGACTTTATTAGTAAATAATTAATAAAGATAACCTTAGAGGCTCTAATTATTTAGGAACTCCGGTAACTTTAGTAGTAATTAATTAAACGGTTTTATAAATAACGTATTTAACGTTAAAGCCAGACTTCTCGTAAAACGAGAAGATATAATAATATTTATAACGATTCTCGATAATAACGCTATTCTTCTTTAGTTTTAATAGTATAGTAGGATTCGATAAAGAGGTATTACTTATAGTAAAATAATAGAATTATAATATTAAAATCGTTAATAAAGAAGGGAGGAGTTTATTATCTATAAGGATTTATTTAAATAAAGATTTATAATATAAAGATATTAATCTTTTTTAAAATAGAATAAATTATCGTAATAAATTTTACCTTAATATCTAAAGAGTTTAAAAAGATTAAATAATTTCTTCGGGGGTTCTTTTTCTAATAATTTAGTATTCGTCCGTTTAAATTAATAGCGCGTTTTATTCCTCTAGAAGTCGCCGATCTAAAAAAGAAATAACGTTATTAACGAAATATTATTAAATAAATATCGTAGATTAAGTTTATTATCGTCTTTAATTAATCTTCTATTTTTTCGAGGCTAGTAGTATAATAATTAAAATATAAATAATTATAAAAAACGAGGATAACTTTAAATACTTTTAGAAAATTACGGTTAATTAAATACCTCCGCTTATCCGCCTATATAAACTATTTATCGTTCGTATTTATTATATACTCTCTTAATCCTATTTAAAAACGATAAATATAATTAATAATATCGTTTTTAACGCCTTCCGTTAAATTATAAAATCTTAATTTAACTAAATCGTTAATAACGAAGACCTTATTAAACTTAAATCGTTCGATATTAAAAAAGATATATAGGATTATAAAGTAGAATTCGAAGTAATAAAAGATACTATAAAAGATACCTCGAAAAACGCGTATATAAAAAGAATTTAGGATAATTATCGAGGGTATTCTACTACGTTAATTCGTTAAGTTTTATCGGTAATAATAATAAAATATAAATAGATCGCTTTATTTAAAGACTTCCTTTATCGTTATATTTTTACCGATAAAGAGATCGAAAATCTTAATACCCGAATCCCCGAATTTATCGCTCTTTAGATATATAAAGCCTATAAAAAACCTAATCTAAACTCGAAATTAAAGGAATTTCGTAAAGCGAAGAATTAAAGCTTTTTTTATACTTATAAAATACGTATTATAATTAATTATTACTACGGTAATATCCTTAAACGAGGATCCGAGCCCTTTTATAGGGAGAAAAACGATATTTATAATAAAAATCCCTCGTTATTATAGTAGGTATTACGATATATAAAAAGCCTTTAACGTCGTAAGGTATATTAATACTACTTTAATTCCTTATATAAAACGATAACTTTATTAATATTTTCTAGATATAATCTAATAAGATCTTATAAAGTATACGGGTAATAACTAAACCTCTTTTTTAACGATTATATCTTTATAATAAATCGATTCTAAAGATATAGATCCTTTAATTTATAGGGAAAAACGAGAATAAACTAAAAATCTAAGGTAAATATAATCAGCGTATTATAATATAAATTATTTATATAATCTCGTTTTTATATCTTCTTCGCTTTAACGAAGTCTTAAAAATCGAGTATTATTATATTAAAGTCCTTAAAGAACGCGGTATAATCGAGTTAACTTTACCGTTCCGAAAGATATATTAATTAAGGGGTAAGTCGTTAAATTATCGATAATTTTAATAATTTATTAATAAATTTTTAGAGATTAAGCCTTTTATATTATACTTTAATTATAAAAACTCTTACTTTAATTATATTTACCTACTACTCCGTTAAATTATAATATCTCGGATTTTAAACGGATTTCTCTTTCGACTCTTTAATACCTACGATAATCCGTTTATATATAATTATAAACTATTAATAAGTACCAAAGCTAGTTATTTTTATCGTTTTTAATAATAATTTTATAGGTACCTAGCGTTTTCCTTAAGAATTTTCGAAATAATTTTTTTAATATCGGTGTTTCTCTTAAGTTATATAGGACTTATTCTTTTTAAAGAGGGGGGGTCTAGTATTTATCGAGTAAAAGACGATAGAATCTTTAAAAACTATATAATTAAGGGGGCTGGAGCGTCGCTTTTAATTTATTAATGATTATACGTTATTTAATCGATTAGAACGATAAACTAATAAAAAAATAAAAGGATTTTATAAATCCTAATATTTAGAAAGGACGCGTATACTTTAGGTACGGGCGAAATTACGATTATATATAGTATTTTAGGTAGAATTATCGTATAAAGCGATAATATTTAGGTAAATTACGATTTATAACGAGGGTTTTATATTAATATAAATAAATTTAATATTATATAATAATAAATATATTTAGAGAATCGAATTAAATAGATTATATAAATATAAGGAATAATTATAAATAGATTTAATTAATTAATTTAATTAGTAGATTTAAGAAGTTATATTAATAAATTTAATAAATAAAACTACT
>JAABUW010000097.1_pt1 | contig 181792 bp, 181 predicted proteins | sample 5560081 | NCBI WGS metagenome assembly JAABUW01 (sample SAMN10711882, study PRJNA513363) | rock metagenome | isolation source: Antarctica rocks | place: Antarctica: Victoria Land, Knobhead sud
TGATACCATTTCGAATGCTCACTCATGTAATTTGTCTACACGGGAAGCAGCTACAGGATGTTGTATTTCCTGTCTAGTGGCAACGACTGTCTTGAAGTCCGTTTATCTGCATTTCTATCTTTCTGTTTCCATCTGTCATCTTTCGCTATTATCAGGCTCATCTTGCCTCAGGACCTCAGACGTGTTTCCGTGGCTAAGCCCCTTCGGGTTAACAACTTCCCCTAAGCCCCTTTGAATTAGAGACCCTCTGAATGACTACTCAGCCTACGAACACGTTTGAGATCACCGCGCCGTATTTTTGCTAGATTGTTAATTATTTTGATGCGCACTCATACAAATCTTTGCAATTTCATTAAAAATCATCAACATTTATCTTTCAGATGCAATCATCAACGCAACACATATATATTTTTGATAGCGATAACTGCAATCAATACTAATATATTTATTCTATTTATCAACATAAATTTTAAATACATGTCTTGTGAATAATTGAATATACTTCTATTTCATAGTGAGTAGGTCAGAATTTAGAATTTTCAAAATTGAGGGTTCACTCTCTGCAAATTTTGCACTGCAACCAACCAATTTGCTGAAGAAGTCTAACCATCACCTCACAGATCTTTAATTTCTTTCATTCGATATGTAATATGAGATTATACAAAGACGATCTCTTCATGTATATCTGACGTGTTGCAAGATCAATTTCAGCGCGATTTCAGCGCATTTCAGCGCGATTTCAGAGCTTTACGAGTATGATTTCTTCTCTTGCCTTCATTCAGAAGAATCAAATAGCAGTGCATCTACAGCAGAAACTGTCGTCTGAGATCATTGTCGACGTCAAAGAAATCAATGCTAGAACTGTCAGAAGAATCAGAGCTAGATTAAAAACATACGATCAACACACATTTTCTAATAAAATGAGTGCTCAGAGATCAATGCTCTTGATTCATTCTGCTGTCAGAATTGATTTTCGACATTTTCTAGAAGATCAGTCATGATCATATCTGAATGAGATGCTATACTATCTCTTCAACGACTGAGACATCATCGTCGCTCTTTTGATTCTATTCAACGCTTTAAAGATCATGAAAATCAATCGAAAATGTCTTAAACGAAAGACTTTGAAGCGCTCGCAGAAGTGTCGAAATCTATACTTTCTAGACGTTAGTCAGTTCACTCATGAAATGCTCGTGTTTCTGAATGAGAGTGCAGTCAACAAACATACGATGCATCGTAAACATGACTGAGTTCTTTATGACATATCATCACGTATAATTTGATCAGTCAAACGAAGCGAAAGATGAAGCATTCTATTAATTTACTGCTCTGACGACATTCTGATCAAACATATACATCAGAGAGATATTTCTGAAGCTCGCTTTGAATGATTTCTGATGAATGAGATACTTTCAAGATGCAGTCGCTTTTCAGAGTTTAAATCGATGTTGATTCTTGACAATGCTTCTGTGCATCACACTCAGATGAGTGACGTTGATGTCAACATCAAGCTGAGCTCTGCTAACTATCAGTAGAAAGTCAAAGATTTATGTTGTCAGATCGATGTGATCTTACTATATCTGTCACTCTATTTTCCTGACTTCAACTCAATTGAAGAGTTCTTTTCAATGCTTAAGACCTGACTCAAAAGACATTACAAGCTGACAAAAGACATGAGTTTTGAAGTCTATTTGCACATAACGATGAAAGCTTCTAGCAAGAGTCATTTTGCAGTCGATCACTTCAGACATGCAAGCATAACAGTAAATATAAATACGAATTGATTTATTTTCTTGTCAATACTTCGTATGTTTACTATTTTGACTGATAGAACAGATACTTTCGAGTAAATGTATACTTAATTAAATATATATGTTATAATTCACGATCATCAAATATACTACTGTTTAAAAAAGTTAAACTTCTCAAGCTTCTCGTCTTTTAGTGATATATTCAGATTCACTCAATCTGATTTCTTAAAGTCGTGAGTCTGATCTCTGCTGTCGTTGTGACTGAATCATCGATGACAGCTGTTGCTTTGATAACAGCTGCTTTGAAAGAAGCTTTGAAAAGAACTTTGAAAGTAGTTTTCTGCTTCGAAAGACTTTGCATCTTTGTCGATAGTTTGCATTTGTTGACTGATTGTAGTTTAGTCATGACTAAATGAAATGAAGATTTATATGTATGACTGTTTGATTTGTGAAATGATGATTAGACTTCTTCAGCGAATTGATTGATTGCAATGCAAAATTTGCAGAGAGTGAACTCTTGATTTTGAAAATTCTAAATTCTGATCTACTCACTATGAAATAGAGATAATCTCTGTTACATCATGATGATCTGATTTTTATTCAAATTTTCAACATTATTTTCAAATTTTCAAAAATATGCTAAATTCATTTTTCATTACTCAATGATGTCATGATAAATTGACATATAAAGATTAAATCAGAAATTAAAGTCAAAGACTAAGTTGAAAATCAGATCTGAGTTAACTTTGAGACTTTGTCAAGACATTGCATAAATCACGTCATATCTTCAACTTAATATATCATGAATTATGTCATGTTCAACTTGACAATGCTTGATAAACTCTTTATAGTTAATCGATTTTCTTGAGTTATCAAGAACTTTTTAATAATTAGCTTTATTATAAAATATATTCATACTGTTACAAATGTGTCAGAATTGAATAAGAACAAAGCTTTAACTTTAATCAATTCACTAGACTGATCATCAAGTCAAGTTTCAAGTTGACATTTTAAATTCAACTTGATTCAAAGTCAAGTTGCTTACATTTTCAACTTGATTCAAGTTGAGTTGAGCATATTTTCAATTCAACGTAATTCGACTCGACTAAAAATCAAGTCAATTCAACTTGACTCATCAAGAACTTAAGCTTGACATCAAGAGAGTTAAATATAGAAATTTTTCCGATTTTTTGCTTTTGCATTATCTTTTTGATAGAGAGTCATGACAGAAAACATGAAGATTATTTAATAAAGAATCATGAAGAAGAGTCATGATAGAAAGTCATGAAGAAGAAACATGAAGATCATTTAATAGAGAGTCATGAAGAAAAGTCATGATAGAGAGTCATGATAGAGAGTCATGAAGAAAAGTCATGAAGATCATTTGATAGAAAGTCATGAAGAGAAGTCATGAAGAGAAAACATGAAGATCATTTGATAAAAAGTCATAAAGAGAAGTCATGATAGAAAGTCATGATAGAAAGTCATGAAGAAAAGTCATGATAGAAAGTCATGATAGAAAGTCATGATAGAAAGTCATGATGAGAAAACATGAAGATTGTTTGACTTTGATAGAAAATCATGACGAGAAAACATGGTAGAAAGTCATAAAGAGAAATTATGAAGACTGTTCAATCAAGCTATTTACATTTATTTAATATTTTGTTGAATTAAATTGAATTGTTGAATTGAATTATCAAATCAAGCTTTTCAACTTGATTTGAGTTTTTAAGTTCAACTTCTCATTTCAATTCAACACTTTTTCCAAAAAAATTTCAACTTAATTCAACACTTTTTGAGTTGAGTACTTAACTTGAACTTGAGTACTCAACTTGATGCAATCAGTCTACAATTCACAGTCAATGCTAGTGAGTTAACTGCATATTGATTAAAGTAAGCTTCGATCTGATTTAAATTTAACTCAGGTTTGACTCAAATATGACTCAGCATCTTTTCTCTTTCTCAACATCTTCTTCACTTCACAACATTCTTTCTGTGTCACAACATGTTCTCTTCAAATCTAGCGCAGTCTTTGAACATTACATAAATAAAAGTTCTTGTATCACTCTTCTTCTGTATTCTTAATATTCAGTTATAACTATCTTTAAAGAATTAAGCATATTATTCATGAATTTCACTGATTGAATCATTTAAACATGATCTGAACATTACATTAAAAATTCATTTATCATATGATATTGATTTCATTACTCATTTAAGTTAACTTAACTGACAACAAGATGAATATAAAGAAATTTATGTATTTGATGATCAATGACTTTAAAAGACAGAACAACATCAAGAAATTATTAGAATCAATGAAAACATATGATTATTGAATTGCTAGTAGAGAATCTAAAGCTCATTCAATACACATTAGTTCACTCAATTAATAGAATCAATGATAATGAATCTTCGTTAATTGCTTAAGAATCAAAACAAAAACAATCTCTTTAATTAATATTTTTCTTTCATCAACAAAATGTTTGACAGCTAACTTTTTGCTCAGTGACAGAATCTGAAAAAGTCGACTTGATTCAGCTAAAACCTAGCTAACAACTGACTAATCAGTTAAATGTTAGCTAAATTCGGCTAAAAATCTTGAAGTCAGCTAACTCAGCTAATTCAGCTAATTCAGCTAAAATATTTATTTACATGCTCGTTTATCTACATGATCATCACTTTACTCATCACTTTACTCGTCATTCTACATGCTCATCATTCTACTTGTCATTCTACATGCTCATCATTCTACTCGTCACTTTACATGCTCATCACTCTACTCATCATTCTACATGCTCATCACTTTACTCGTCATTTTACATGCTCATTATTCTACTCGTCATTCTACATGCTCATCACTCTACTCATCATTCTACATGCTCATCATTCTACTCATCATTCTACATGCTCATTTATCTACCTGTTCAGCTATCAAACTTCTTATCAAATGCTTTATTAAATTTTCTATTAAATTTTCTATCAAACACTACTGTTATTCTCGTGATTAGTAATCTTCGCTTTCAGTCGAAGATCAACGCTAGAAAATTTAAAGAATTCAGAGTTTTTACTTCTTCTCACTTCTTTCTTTCATAGTTTCTACTTTCTATTTCGTATGAAATAATGCTAATTAGCTCAATAAAACGCATTCTTCATGACTTAATATCAAACTTTCGATCAAACACTTTATTAAATTCTCTACATGCTTCAAAATACGCGTTGAACAAACGCATAACACATGTCAAACAGTGCTTCAAACAATGCTTTCTACTAAGTTTTTGATTAAGCTTTCTACTGATCTTTCTACTGATTTTTCTAGTGAGCTTTCTAGTGAGCTTTCTAGTGAGCTTTTGATTGAGCTTCAAATTGCTTCGTAATCAAGAATCAAATTTGATTTCTATCAAGCATTAAATATGACTTTATCATACACTTTACATGACTTTTTATTGAACATTCTACATGACTCTTTATTGAACATTCTACATGACTTTCTATCAAACATTCTACATGACTTTCTATTGAACATTCTACATGACTCTTTATTGAACATTCTACATGACTTTCTATCAAACATTCTACATGACTTTCTATCAAACATTCTACATGACTCTTTATTGAACATTCTACATGACTTTTTATTGAACATTCTACATGACTCTTTATTGAACATTTTACATGACTCTTTATTGAACATTCTACATGACTCTTTATTGAACATTCTACATGACTCTCTATTGAACATTCTACATGACTTTCTATTGAACATTCTACATGACTCTCTATTGAACATTCTACATGACTTTTTATTAAACATTCTACATGAATCTTTATTGAACATTCTACATGACTCTTTATTGAACATTCTACATGACTTTCTATTGAACATTCTACATGACTTTCTATCAAACATTCTACATGACTCTTTATTAAACATTTTACATGACTTTCTATCAAACATTCTACATGACTCTCTATCAAACATTCTACATGACTCTCTATTAAACATTTTACATGACTTTCTATCAAACATTCTACATGACTCTCTATTGAACATCTTACATGACTTTTTATTGAACATTCTACATGACTCTCTATTGAACATTCTACATGACTCTCTATCGAACATTCTACATGACTTTCTACCTCATTAGTTTTCTCATTAACTTTCTCATTGACTTTCTCATTAACTTTTTCATTAACTTTCTCATTGACTTTTTCAGCGCATATATTAAACTGTGTAAATAGCTATTATTTAGTTAGTCAAATTAATTATTAATTAATCTATTATACAAGTGCAATAACTATCTAGATTCTAGTCATTAATTCAATATTTGAGTGCTAATAGTTTAATAAACAAAATGCGCAAATGTTGAAAAAGTCAACAAAAGAGATAAAACTAATATTAGCTGAGCGCACAGCTAAGTGACAGTTATTTTTCAGCTAATAGTCAGTTAATAACTGAGAAAGTCAGCTAATATTGATCGTTAGCTGACACATGAGATTAACAGCTAACTCAGGAAAAGTCGGCAAAAATCAGCTAATATCAACTTTTTCCGTCTCATGATTTTGTCGATGTCTTTAAATGTCAGAATCGTGTCTAGATGATACAATCAATGAATATCAGAGTTGATAGTGCTTGATCTTTAAAGATAGCTATAACTGAATATTAAGAATACAGAAGAAGATTAATACAAAAGCTTCTATTTATGTAATGTTCAAAGACTGCATTAGACTTGAAAGAAATGTGTTTGTGACATGAGAAGAATGTGATGTTGATAAACAAGATGTTGGTGAAAGAAAAGAATGTTGGGAAAGAAAAAGAATGTTGAGTCATATCTGAGTCAAATCTGAGTCAAATCTAGGTCAGATCTCGACTAGATTGTTGACTAGCTCTAATCAGTCTTATCAGTCTTGATACGCTCGTAACATTACTCTTTTCTTCGAAAATTCATGTTTGCATAAATGTAGTTCATTTGCTCGCTTTTTGTTGATAGTTATTTCGATATCTTAGCGCGATTTGTTTGAATATAGCTTATGAAATTCATTCAAAACTTTCTCTGAGTCATTGAATTTCTCTTTATTAACATAGTATCATTCGTCGTTTCTATCTAGATTTATTTATTTGACTTTGTACTGTATTCAATCTCAATAGCGTCTGAAGTTCAATATATCGTTTATCTTTCAGTGTTCATCATCTTCAATAATGATTAATCTGAGTGATTCTGAATGCTGTTCTGATAAAGAGTCTTCTGAATATGATTGCAGTAGCTTTGAACTGAACATTGAATGCAGATGCTTTATGCTGACTGATAGACGAAGATGATAGAAGACACTCACTTTGACAGTGATTTGATAAAGATTTAGCTGTTTATCTTTCAAATCTTTGCAGAGTCTTGTTGTCTTAACGTTTCTGAAAGATAGTCAAACTCAGTCATTTACTTCATATGTGACGTCTTATTTATGTTTATTGATTTGAACTTCAATGATCAGCTTCGTCTTTTTCAATTGTTGATGATTAAAGTTCAATAGCTCTTTCATTAAAATGATAATATCATCTGCTTTTCTAGCTTCAAGTCGTTCATGAGTTGTTTCGTAGTTCATTGTATCTGAATCGAAACTCATTCAAGAGTGAAATTCTTTATTGAAGTAGAAGAGAATCATTGAAGTGATTGAGAAAATATTTGAATTGTCGCTGAATTTCATCATAGATATTTATTTGACTCAGTCGTCTTGCATGTAATTGCAGTAGATTCTAAGTTCGCATTCAACGTCTTGATTGACTCGTTTCAATTGATCATCAATCTCAGAATGATAGACTGTGAATAAACTAGCTGTGATTCTCAGTCGCTTGCAAAGACTTTTTCACATAGTTGATATGAATTGAGAGTCTCTGTTCAAAACAATAGAACTGAGTAGATCATACAGTCGATAAACGTTTCATAGCATGATTCAAACCGTTTCTTTGACTGAGATGTCATTATCTTTTCAATGACAGAAAACATAGTGACATTCTTTGATAAAATGACATATGATTGTGCAAATGACGTTATAGTCTTCTGACAGAGATAGTTCAGTGATGAAGTTCATAGTTATATCTTTTCAGCGTTTCTGTGAAATCGAAAGAGAATGATGAAGTTCATTGATGCTATTTCTAGAAGCTTTGCTTCGCTGACAAGCATGACAGTTTTGAATGTATCATCAAATAGTAGCTCAATGATTTGATCAATAGTAGAAACGCTGAACTAGATTAATGATTCGTTTATTGTTGAGGTGAGAGATTGAAGATTGATCATGCACTTCTTGTAGTAATTTCGTGTGCATGTTCTCAGAAACTCACAGTAGATCTTTTCTAAATAGAACGTTGTCAATGATCTTGCAGTTTTTCAGTTTAGTGATATGAAATTTGAGCTTGTTTTCGTTCATAGCTTGTCTATATTCGCTGCAAAGCTTATCTGTTTGATTGATCATTCATACTCATTGATAGAGATTTGTTTTCGATTCAATAGATAGAACATCGACTCTATTGAGAATCAGAATAGTCTGAAAACAATCTTCAAGACGCTGAGCTGATTCAGAGATGTTCGCTAGAGACATTCTGATTAAAGCATCAACTTTAGTGTTCATTTTGCCTGATCTAAAGATGATCTGAAAGTTGAACTTCAATAGAATGTTCAGATAGTTGACTTGTCGTTGACTCAACTGTTTGTTTTTCATGAAGATCTTCAAAGTCTGATGATCGATGAACATCTGAATGAGTAGTTCAATGCATTTTAGCTCAAGTCATCAGTGTTCGAAGCATCGAATAATGACTAGCAATTTCTTGTCATAGATGTGATAATTGATTTCAGCGAAAATCATGCTTTTGCTGTAGAAGATCATCGAATGAAGAACTTTCTCGTCATTGTACTGAGATAATATTTCATCTTTTACATAGTTTGAAGCATCGATCTTCAGAATAGCTTGTCATTTGAAGTCGAAGTGACGAAGTACTGAGACTGAGCTGACTTGTTTCTTTAGATTGTCAAAGACTTGAACACAGATCTCATTTCAAACAAAAGACGTGTTCTTTCTAGTCAGCTAAATAAATGATTTGACTAGCTTCAAGAAGTTCTTAATGAAACGACGATAGAAGTTAACAAATCTCACGAAGTTCTGAATTTCTTTTAGATTGGTCAAAGTGATTTAGCTGACTATGACTGTCACTTTGCTGAAATTCATACGAAGATTTAGTTCTGATACAATGACTTCTAGAAAGACAGTCTCTTTCACATTGAATTTGCACTTTTGAATATTCATCTGCAGTTCAGCTTCGCGTAGTCGATTCAATACTAGTTTAACGTAATTTCTATATTTCTTTCTCGTTTTGCTATAAATAAGAATGTCATCTAGATAGACTTGACAAAAGTCGTTCAGAAAGTCTCATAGAATATTATTCATATATTGCTGAAAGAAGATCGATTCATTAGTCAGTTTGAATGATAGTACCTTGTATTTATATGCTTCTAAAGCAGTGATAAAGATGATGTAATTCTTGCTATTGAGATGCATTCAAAGTTTGTTGAATGCTGATATGATGTTTAATCTAGTCAAATGCTTGCAACTCACTATTTTATCAATGATCTCGTCTATCAGCGATAGAGAATATCTATTTCTTTTGAAAATGACATTTAGCTTTTGATAGTTTACGCAGAATCAAAGATCTTCATTTGCTTTGAGAGCGAATAGAACAGAGAAGAAATAGAAGGTCTGACTAGAAGTGATAAATTTCTTTGACAGATTCTCGTTTAAATACTTCTTTACTTTCAGAAGTTTGACAGAAGACATTTGATAGACTCAATAGCAAGAAGACGTTGAATCACTGATGAGCTCGATTTTATGATCGTAGAAGCGATGAGAGGGTAGTTTATTCAATTGAGCTCGATCAAAAACATCTAGAAACTCATGATATTTTGATGACAGCTTCGCTTTAATATCTTTCAAATTCTGAGTCATTTCATCAATTGAAGAGACGTTTAGAACGTTCAAATCGCACTGAGTATTGTACGCGATTTCTCTATTGATGTTTATCATGAATAGAGCAAAGACTTCAATCTTGTTCTTCTTTGAATGATTCAACAATGTTTTAAACAAAGCTGCGTCTATGCTTTGAATCGAGAATGACTCTTTTTGAACAAGTTGTTTGAGCATCATAAAGATCTTAGTCTGAATGATTGAAGAGAGCAAAGATGATCGCGATCAACTTAAGTGCTTTGAATTGAGAGAAATTGAAAAAATCGAAATAGAAGTATTTAATTGATTCGAAAAAACAATGACGTCGTTTTGCATATTCAGTAATATTTCGTTTTTGTTCATTCAGAACTTACTCAATATGACTTCATGATGATTGATATTGACTATCAACATTAATACAGTCAATTTCTTATGACTTTCAATGATGAGATTGAATAGAATTTTATGAGTGATGATCTTCTTAGATATCTTTTCATTATAATCTCTTATTAGCTTCTCTTTTGTCAGTGATATAGATTGAATTCTCAGTTTCTCGCATACTTTATTGACTAGATTAAAATGTATGATTGTGTAGATGATTGAATCACTGTCTATTAAAGAACGAAGACTGAAAGATTGATTCTGAGAGATGAGATGAGTGTTAATTAGAAACGACTTTTCAAAGTAATTTTCTTTCGATAGAATTTCGTCTAGTTTGCACAAAGATATAATCTCTATCTCTTCAATAACTTTTGAAAAGATGACTAGTTTTTTGAATCGAAATTCGAATTGAAATCGAAGCGATCATATTCATTGTTCATTGCATTAATTCTAGTAGATTGATCAAGACACTCTTTAGAGCTATGATCTGATTTATGACATACGAAACAACTTTCAACTAGAATGTCTGCTTCTTTGACGTTAGTTAAAATCGCGTCGCGCAACTTTAGCTGATCAGACTTCAAGTGATCAACTGACTGAGTGACAACAGTCGCTTTATGAAAGATAGTCTTAGAAAGATCATCAACGCGTTTGATCTTGTTCTTGATCTCTCGAATGACTCGCTGATCATTATTTAAATGAATCAGATAGAAACGAATTTCTTTTAAAGAATCAGATTGAACTAGTTGATCTACTCAAATGAATTGAAGATGAAAATGTATTTTATCTTTCAGATCAGCGATCAGTTTCTTCTCGTGATAGTTTAGATAGAAAGATAGACGTTGAAACTGAGTATAGAATTCACTGAATTTCTTGAATTCTTGAATCAAGTTGTAGTATTCTCTACGAAAGTTGACTTTCTTATTCGAGTTATTGAACAATTGAGCTAGCTCTTTCAAAAGATTGTTGATGATTCTATAAAGATTGACACAGTCACGTTCGCGTCTAGCTTGAATGATCTCAGCTGCGTCATCGAATAATCTAGAATGTATATAGCTCAATTTGACTCGTTCATTAGAAAAGAGATTGACGTTGATCTCTAGTTTATTCTGAATTTTTCCGTATCAATTCTTTCAAGTAGAGTTCTTTTCATCAGTAAACAGCGAAGAATTAGGTATTTTTTGAGATTTAGAACGCTCAAAGTAGATGAAATCAGAAGAAGTGTTTTCTTTAGCTTGAAGTCTAGTCTTCAACTCTTTGATTTCGTCTTCTTGTTGTTTATTTAACTCGTAGAGTTGATCTGTTTCTTCATCAAGAGCTAGACTTCGAGTCTTTCAGATTTCATAGAACACGAGAAATATTATCGTTTCAGTGAATGATTCGTCATCTTCATGAATGAATGACGCAGCACTTGATGATTTCGTTCGTGATTTCGATGAATCAGCATCAAAGATTTGAGAGAAACGATTTCGAAATTCTTCAGAACGCTCTTCAATAGACGAACGACTAAACATAATGAGATTTGTTTGAAAGAGAATTGAACGAATGACGATGCTTGACGATTGAAAAAGAAAGACGTATGAAGTGATGTTTAATCTTCAACAAAGAAGATGAGGTTTGTTTGTTTGTTGATTTGATTGATTCTCTAGCAAACAACGAAGATTCTTTATCATGATTCTCATAATCAAGTGAACTTTGCATACTTAATAAGTGATAAGTAGTCTAGCAATTCAAACAGTCTCATTGTTGATTCTATTCAACTTTCTAGTGTTGTTCTATCTTTTGATTGTTGTCGATCATCAGGTAAATGAATTTCTTTAGACTTGTTCTGTTTATACGAGTATGTTGAATGAGTAATGAGATCAGTATCGTGTGATTAACGAATTCTTAATATAATGTCAGAATCGTGTTTAAATGATACAATCAATGAAGATCAGAGTTGATAGTGCTTGATCTTTAAAGATAGCTATAACTGAATATTAAGAATACAGAAGAAGATTGATACAAAAGCTTCTATTTATGTAATGTTCAGAAACTGTGCTAGACTTGAAAGAAATGTGTTTGTGACATGAGAAGAATGTGATGTTGATGAACAAAATGTTGGTGAAAGAAAAGAGTGTTGAGAAAGAAAAAGAGTGTTGAGTCATATCTGAGTCAAATCTGAATCAGATCTAGGTCAGATCTCGACTAGATCATTGACTAGTTCTAATCAGTCTTATCAGTCTTGATACGCTTGTAACATTAAAGATTAAACATTTGAACTATGATTTAACTTCATACTGTTAAGCATTACTCTTCATTTGATCGACTAAACATTCATCATGACTTGATTATTTGTGAAAGATTGCTTTGAAAGTTATTAAAGTCTTTATTATTCTGTCACTTTTGATTCAGTTATTTATTCTGAGCTGTTAGAAGTTGATTTAAAGCGAGTTATAGAAATGTCATTTAACTAATAAATAAATGCTAAGAAAGAAAAGTATCTACAGAAAAGAACTCAATTCTTATATGTGTGTTTCTCAGCTCTGTGCTAGGCTTGATTGAATTGACGTCTTACACATATGATGCAGAGTTTCAATGATATCATCTTTAGGTCAAATTCTCGCTAGACTCGATTAGAATGAAATCAGGCGAAGACTAGGCGAAGAATAGACGAAGACTAGAATCGTAACATTATTTTCTTCTCTTGACTATTCATGTTCGCATGAATGTTGTTTCTTAGTGCGCTTTTCTTAAATATCTGATATGAAATTCATCAATTATCTTTTGAGCATTCATAAACTCGTCATCGTCAGCGTTATATCAGTTGAGATCGTTGTCATAGCTCTTTCATTTAACTCAATATTGAAGTCGTCTTTGATATCATCGAGAGTTCAATATATCGTCGATTTCTCATTCGTCTTCATCGTTTATCACTATTGATCTTGAGAGTTCATTCTTTTAATCAGACAGAGAATCATCAACGGCAGAACAAAGAAGCTCTGAATAAAATATGTCATGTATACGCATAGTCTCTGATAGTTTCAACTTATAGAATGAGTCAACAGACTCAGTGATCTGAAATAAATTCAGCATCTTGTCATTCAATTTTTTGAAAGATCTCGCTGTAATGATGTTTCGTTCATTCAGAAACATCTTTGATTTGATTTCGTAATTGATCTTCTTTCTATGCTTGTTAGTTTGATTCATCATTTGCTCTCGTGTTTTGATCAGAGCTTCGCGAGCGAAGATCAGTGTTTTATTCATGTGATTGAATATATCTTCGACTCAAGCGATCTACAGACGTTCGCGAGTGCTTTCATACTCGATGATGTCAGAGTCGAAGCTCATACAAGAGTGAAAGTTCTTGTTCATGAAGAAGAGAATCAAGAAGATGACTGAAGACAAGACATTATTGTTGACAAACTCAATCATGAGTAGTCACTTAAATCAGTCATTCTGCATGTATAAACAGAAGAAACGAAGATATCGCTCGACATTTTGATTGACTCATTCGCTTTGATCGTCGATCTGAGAGTGATAAATGATGAACAATCAAAGAGAAATGCTCAGTCGTTTGCAAAGAAACTTTCAAAGAATGAAGATGAACTGAGAATCTTGATCGAATACAATGAAGCTTGATAAATCGTGAGTTCAATATATTCATTGAAGCAACATTTCAGCTGTCTTTTCGACTGTGATATCTTTATCATCAGTGATGCAAGAGATATAATGTCTTTCTTTCAACAATTTGCAAATGACAGTCAGAATAGTGTTGTAGTCGTACGAATCAGATAGATCAGTAATGAAGTTCATGACTATGTTTTGTCATCGCTGTTCAGATATAAATAAAGGTTGAAGCAAGTCATTTGATTTATTTCTTGATGTCTTTGAACGTTGATATACGTAGCAGTTTTAAATATATCGATCTATCGTTTTTTACATAGAAGATCAATAGTAATTTCGCTTTATGATCTTCATTGTTTTAAGAATTTCAGAATGATTAATCGACGATTGATCATGTATCTCACGAATCAGATTCATTTGTAGAAGCTCGTTGAACGAGACTCATAGCTGACTATCATGATACAAGATTTTATTCTGATTTCAACAATTCTTCAATTTGATATCTTTATATTGTGTCTCATCTCTTGCTATTGCTTCGCGAAGTAACGTACAATTCTTGTCGATCAACTCGATCTTGTGATTGTAGATATGATGAGATAATAGCTGATCAATCATTGCTTGATCGAAGATGTCTAGATAGTCATGATATTTAGAGAAAAGCTTGATCTTGACTTGCTTGAGAGTCTCGACGTGTAAAAGCTCATGTAAATTCACTTCTTCAGACTTGTTTTTGACTGTAGTTATGAGTCAATCGTTTTTCAAGATGATAACAGCAAAGATCTTGATGTCTGATCATTTGACTAACATTCTATATGCTGCTGCTTCTATCATGAATATGTTGATTGAACTGAAAGCTGGTTTCAGACTGAACGTCGATTTAAAGTTGACGCTAGACGAAACTGCTTCAAGCGATTTTGACTGTTTAATCGATTTAACGAACTTCTCTTTTGACTGATTGAAAGAGAGTGATTTCTGACTGAGTTGAGAGATAACAAAAGTGAACAATCTTCTCAGTATATGAGTAGATGTCAAGCTCTTCTGTTTCGTGATTATTCTATGACTTGAGAGTAGAACAATCAATTTCTGACTAGAAATGAAATTTGAAAATCGAAGAGAATTGATTTGCATATCTATTACTAGATTGATTTTGTTCATTCATGTTTTTTCAAGAATCATTTGATGTTGATTTAATCGAGTAATCAACATAAAGACTGTGTTAATCGTATGATCTTGAACAGTCAGATTCGAATAAATGACATGAATAATGAGTTTCTTAGCATAATAATCGTCGAATTCTCGAATTGAATTCACTTTGATCAAAGTCAGAGACTCAATTTGCAACTGATCATAAACAATCTGCGCGATCACTTCATCAATAAATGAATAGTCAGCAGCTTCGATGTCAATCAACGACTTCAATGAGTAACTAATTTCATTGCTAGAAAGTACACATTCAGTAGTCAAAGATTCAGAAGCAAAAGAATCATCTGACATGCTCATCATTGAAGAAATTAACACATCTTTCATCACGTCTTTGATGAAAGTCTCTAGTTTTTTGTCTCGCTATCTTCGAAAGAAGACATTTTCTCATTCTTCTTATTCTTCGAAATGATGATCTCATGTAGATGAGAAGTGAATGCACAAGATGTCAAAATATCAATCTTGTTCTGAGAGCAATTCTTGAACAAATGATTCAAAGTCTTGCAAGTATAGCAAATGATAGATGATCTTGCTGACTCAGAGATAAAAAAGATGATAGACTTAACATAATCAATTATCGAAGTCATTACTGACAATAAAGTAGCAACGCGTTTATCAGATACGATCGTGACTTTGATGATGACAGTGACAATGACAGTGCGACGTTCGCTGCGTAGCTGATAGTTGACTCGCTGTTTATTATTCACACTCTGAAGAAAGATTCTTAAGCGAGTGAGCGAAGTAAAGTTCTCTGAACAGACTGATAAAGCGTTCTGCAAGCGATTATTGATTTTATTCTGAAGATCGTTCATCAGAATGCAATTGTCATAATCGAGATAACTGAATAGCTTCATAAAGTTGAAGTAGAAGACGTTGAAAGACTTGTCTGCTTGTTTCAGAGCATTGTACTCACGACGACACTTTTGATTTCTATTCAGTTCATCGTATATTTCTTTCAGATGCTCAAATAACTCGTAGATCAAGATGTAAGAATGTGAAACGTTATGACAACGTCAAGCGAAAATATGTTCAGCAGCATCATCTTCTAGTCTAGATATCACATAGATAATACAGATATTCTCATTATCGAAGTGATCAACATTTGCCTGAAGCTTGTCGTTCATCTTGATTCTTCAGTTATTTCATGTTGATTCATCTTCATCAATGAATACAGATGAGTTTAAAAACTTGAAAGACTTGTGATGATCATTATTGAATAAAGTGAATAACTTACGTCAAGTATGATTCTCGATAGATTGACGAGATAAAGATTTCATAAAAACTTGAGATTCAGTAAACTGATGAGATTGAGACTGATTTGCTGAACGCTGTCTCTTTTTTAGACTCAAGACTTTCTCTCGTAGTTTGATGATAGTCTCTTCTTGAGTGTCTATTGTTATTTGATTGATCTTTAGCTTATTAAGTCTCTTGATGTGATCAACTTGAACATTGATTCATTGCTTGTGAAGTTTCAAAGTCATGTTTCGTTGATCTTTTAGCTCGATCAGCATCTTGATGATCTCGTCTGACTGATTGATAGCTCATTGACGAAGTTGTTGATTTATGTTGATGTCTCATGAGATAGCGACATTCTGAGATTTCGCTGAAGCATTGAAAGAAATAAGAAAAACTCGTCTATTAGCAATGCTTCTAAGCAGATGAGCTGTTCGTGACTCGACTGATTCAAAGTCGCGTGTTATTGTGAGAAATTGAAGGTAAAGATAAATAAATTGTGAGAAGATTGAGTGATTGATTTGTTAAATTTGAGTAAATTTGAGTAAATTTGAAGATGTGTTTTGATGAAAGTAATTCAAAGAATTTCTTGCGAATTTTCTGAATAAACGAAGTAGGTTATTTCGTATCGTTTACACGTCGATAGCAGAGTAGTTGATTAGCATTTATCTACTGTTAGAAATCGGTCTAAAGCAAGTCATAAAGATGTCATTTAACTAATAAATAAATGCTAAGAAAGAAAAGTATCTACAGAAAAGAACTCGATTCTTTATATGTGTGTTTCTCAGCTCTGTGCTAGACTCGATTGAGTTGACGTCTTACACATATAATGCAGAGTCTCAATGATATCATCTCTAGATCAGATTCTCACTAGACTTGATTAGAATAAAATCAGGCGAAGACTAGACAAAGAATAGACAAAGACTAGAATCATAACATGAGCTTCTCTTATGCATATTAATTTATCTTCAAACTAACGTCATATGAAAGAAACATCAATTATTGTCTGATTTCATGATACTTAATGAATTTACTGATGCTGTCATTCTTTGAAACATAAAGAACATTAAACAATTAAATCATTAAGTTGAAGAAGATTTGAATTGATTTCTAGAAGTTCTTAATTATTTTTGAACTCAGCGAGATCTAAACGTTGAAGCATTAAATCTATTTAATAAGATTCTCAGTGATTAAATTTGAAAGACTCGCTATGAAGAAATGAATTAAGCTAAGATTCAACTGAATAAAGATTATATAAAGATTCAGAACAAGCTTGCTGAATGAGATAATTAACTTTAAGTGACTAAAGATGACATGTTTGCTCTTTTTTTCTTCTTCTTCTTTCGCTTTATCAAACATTCTATAAAGCTTTCAAATTCACTTTTGTTTATCAATGAAAGTAAGTTTATCTGAAATGACTGACAGAGAAAGATTCATGACAAGCTGAAAATTAATTTCAATCACTTTGATCATGATAAAGCGATTCTAGTCTACGTTCATTCATGAATCAATGAAGACGCAGTCAAAGCTACACTAGCTCAACATTAACAAGATTCATTAAATTTCTATAAAATAATCAAAGATTTGTTAAATGAATCTGCTGAGCTTTATGATGATTCTGATAAAGAGACTAACTTTCAAAAAGAATATGCACATCTCACTTAAGAACTTGACAAATTCAATGAATTTTATTTATACTTTCAACGTTTATTCTTCTATCTAAAATATCACGAGAAACAACTAATAGTCAACTTACAAGACAAAATCATCTCTTATTTTCATGCAGTCTGAAGTAGTCAGATGACTCAATCAGAATCTCTAAGTGAAATTCATGACTATTTAATATATCTGAATAATGAGCATCAAGCTATGAAGAATATCAAAGAGAAGAAATCAATGATCAAAGTCAGAATGACTAAACAAGTCATCTGTTGAGATCATGCTTAGAAACTAATCAGAGTGCGTGCGTGACTAGAATGTTTGATCTATAAAGATAGCTATAACTAAGACTTTAAGAATACAGAAGAAAGAAGGTACAAAAGACAAGAAGAACATACTCTATATAGTAGTTACTCAGGTTCGACGCTAGTTTCAAAGAAAACGTGTTGAAACACAAGAAAGATGTTTATTCAAAAGATGTTTGCAACACAAAGAAATGTGTTTGTCATAAACATCTGTTAACTACTTGTAACACAAAGAAGTGTGTTTATTTAGAAGGCAATAGAAGCTGATTTAAAAAATGCTAGAAAAGAAAAAAGATGCTGAGTCATATCTGAATCAAATCTGAGTCAGATCTAGATCAGCTCTCGACTAGATTGTTGACTAGCTCTAATTAATACGCAGTGAACTCGCTAGCGTTCACTGTGAATTGATTAGAATTTGATCTTTGACACATTCGTAACATTATTTCCTTCTTCGAAAATTCATGTTCGCATGAATAGAATAAATGAAACGCAAAAATTTTCACTGTTTTTCAATTTAGTGTGACTTGTCTGAATAAAGCTTATGAAATTTGACTAGAACTTCTTTCAAGTTCTTGAATTCTTCTTTATTGACATAGTATCATTTGTTGTCTTGATTTAGTCTCGTTCATTTGATCTTGTATTGTATTCGATCTCGATAACGTCTGAAGTTCAAAATGTCATTTATCTTTCAGTGTTCATCATTCTTGATAGTGAGTGATTTGAGAGATTCTGAATGCTGTTCTGATAAAAGATCATCGAAATAAGAACGTAATAGCTTTAAGCTGAACATTGAATGCAGCTGCTTCATGCTTATTGATAGATGAAGATGATAGAAAATCTCAACTTTGATCATGATTTGATAGAGTTCTAGTTGTTTGTCTTTCAAATCTTTGCATGATCTCGTTGTTTTGACATTTCTGAAAGATAATCAAACTCAGTAATTTATCTTATATATGACATTTCATCTATGTTTATTGATCTGATCTTCAGTGATCTGCTTCGTCTTTTTCAATTGTTGACGGTCGAAGATAAGAAGTTTCTTCATTCAAATAATAATATCGTCAACTTTTCTAGCTTCAAGACGCTCACGAGTGATCTCGTAGTCAGTCGTATCTGAATCGAAACTCATTCGTGAGTGAAAATCTTTATTGAAGTAGAACGAGATCATTGAGATGACGAAGAAGATATTGAAATTTTCGCTGAATTTCATCATTGATAATCATTTTGCTCAGTCGTTCTGCATGTAATTACAGTAGATTCTAAGTTCGCGTTCAATGTCTTGATTGACTCATTCTGATTGATCATTGATCTCAAAATGATAAACTGTTGATAGACTAGTCGTGATTCTTAGTCGCTTGCAAAGACTCTGTCACATTGTTGATATGAACTGAAAATCTCTGTTTGAAACAATGAAACTGAGTAGATCATGAAGTCAATAGACGTTTCATAGCATGATTCAAACCGTTTCTTCAACTGAGATGCTCTCGTCTTTTCAATGACAGAAAACATAGTGACGTTTCTTGATGAGTCAACATATAATTGTGCAAATGACGTTATAATCTTCTGATAGAGATAGCTCAGTGATGAAGTTCATAGTTATGTCTTTTCAGCATTTCTGTGAAATTGAAAGAGAATGAAGAAGTTCATTAATGCTATTTCTAAATGTCTTGCTTCGTTAACAGATATGACAGTTTCGAATGTAACGTTTAATCATTGCTCAATGATCTGATTAATAGTAGAAGCGTTGAACTAGATTGACAGTTCTTTTATTATTGAGATGAGAGATGAATGATTGATCATGAATTTTCTGCAGCAATTTCATATGCATATTCTCAGAAACTTATAGTAAGTCTTTTCTAAATAGAACGTTGTTAACAATCTCGCAGTTCTTCAGTTTAGTGCTATGAAGTTTGAACTTGTTTTCGCTTATAGCTTGTTTATACTCATTGCAGAACTCATTCATTTGATTGATAACGTGTATTCATTGATAGAGATTAGCTTCTGATTCAATAGCTAGAACATTTACTTTATCAGAGATCAGAATAGTCTGATAGCAATCTTTAGTACGTTGAGCTGATTCAGAGATATCTACTATTGACATTCTGATTAAAGCATCGACTTTAGTGTTTGTTTTACCTGATTGAAATATGATTTGAAAGTTGAACTCTGATAGAATGTCTAGATAGTTGACTTGACGTTGAGTTAACTGTTTGTTTTTCATGAAGATCTTCAAAGTCTGATGATCGATGAATATCTGAATGAGTAGTTCAGTGCATTCAAGCTCGAGTCTTCAGTGTTTGAAACATCGAATAATAGTCAGCAATTTCTTGTTGTAGATGTGATAGTTGCATTCAGCGAGAATCATGCTCTTGCTGTAGAAGACTATCGAGTGAAGAACATTTTCGTCATCGTACTGAGATAGAATATTTTCTTTGACGTAGTTTGATGCATTGATTTCTAGAATAGTCTGTCGTTTTGAATCAAAATGTCGTAGAATTGAGATTGAGCTGACTTGTTTCTTTAGATCATCGAAAGCTTGAACACAGACTTCATTTCAAACAAAAGACGTGTCTTTTCTCGTCAGCTGAGTGAATGATTTGACTAGCTTCAAGAAGTTCTTAATGAAACGACGGTAGAAGTTAACAAATCTCACGAAACTCTGTACTTCTTTTAGATTGATCGACGTGACTCAGTTGATTATGACTTTCACTTTAATAGAATTCATACGAAGATCTTGTTCTGACACTATGACTTTTAAGAAAACGGTTTCTTCTACATTGAATTCGCACTTTCGAATATTCATCTGTAGATCAGCTTCTCTTAGTCTGCTCAATATCATCTTGACATGTTGTTTATGTTCTCGTTGAGTTTTGCTGTAGATCAAAATGTCGTCTAGATAGACTTGACAAAAGTCATTTAGAAAGTCTCATAGAACATCATTCATATACTGCTGAAACGAGGCAGAATCATTGATAAGTTCAAAGAGTAGCACTTTTGACTTATATGCTTCTAACGCGATAATAAAGATAGTGTAGTTCTCACTATCAGAATGCATTCGTAGTTTGTTGAATGTTGAAATAATATTCAATCGAGTCAGATGTTTGCAATCAACTATTTTGTCAATTACTTCATCTATGAGCGATAGAGAATAGTGATTTCTTTTGGTAATAGCATTGAGCTTTCGATAGTCAACGCAGAATCATAGATCTTCATTTGCTTTCAAGACGAACAGAATGAATGAGAAATACGAAGCTTTGCTAGAGATTATAAATTCTTTGAAAAGATTCTCATTTAGATATTTCTTAACTTTCTGAAGCTTGTAGAAAGACATTCAATATGCTTGACAGCAAGATGATGTTTCGTCACTAGTAAGCTCTATCTTATGATCATACAAACGATGAAACAATAGCTTGTTTGCTTGAGCTCGATCAAAGACGTCTAGAAACTTCTGATATTCTGATAAAAGCTTGACTTTAATGTTTTTTAAATTCTGAGCTGTTTCATCAGTAAAGAACATGTTTAGAACAACTAGATTGCATTGAGTGTTATAGACAATTTCCCTATCAATATCTTTGATGAACATAGCAAAAACCTCGATGTGATTTCGTTTTGATCGATTCATCAACGTTTGAAAGAAAGCAATATTTATGTTTTGAATTGAGAAAAATTCTTTCAAAATGATAGAAGCTGAACGCTTTAAAATCTTGTGAGCAACTGAAGAAATTGAAGTTAATCGCGATCAACTTGAGTGTTTCGTAATTGAGAAAACCGAAAAAATCGAAATAGAAGTATCTAATTGATCAGAAAATATGATAGTATCATGATGCATATTCAATAATATTCCGTTTTTGTTCATTCAAAGTTTGCTCAATATAACTTCATGATGATTGATATCAGCTATGATTATTGATACAGTTAATTTCTTATGACTTTCAATGATCAGATTGAGTAAAATCTTATGAGTAATGACTTTCTTGAATAGCTTCTCATCATAATCTCATATTAACTTCTCTTTTACCAGCAATATTGATTGTATTTTGAGTTTCTTACATACTTTATCGACTAGTTTGTCATGTATCAGCGTGTAAATGACGAAATCACTGTCTATCAAAGATTAAAGACTAAAAGAATTGTTCTGAGCGATGAGAAAGACATTGATCAGAAATGATTTCTCAAAGTAGTTTTCTTCTGATAGAACTTCGACTTGATTGCACAAAGATATGATCTTGATTTCTTCAATAACTCTGAAAGAGATAGCTAGTTTTTTGAATTTGAATCTGAGTCAGAGCTTGAACGATTGAATTCATTCTCATCATTTAATGCATTGACTTTAGAAAGTCGATCAGAGCACTCTCTAGAGATATGATTCAACTTGTGACAGGTAAAACAGATTTCAGCTTGTACGTTCAAGTCTTTGACGTTAGTTAAAGTTACGTCACATGATTTTGACTGATTTACTGATACGATGACTTTGATCTTTCTATAAAAGAGTCTTGAATGTTCATCAGCAAAGATGATCTGCTTTCTGACTTTGTTCAGAGATTTCTTTTTCTTGATGTCATTCATGACTCGTTGCTCATTATTCAAATGAATCAGATAGTCATGAATTTCGTTCAGAGATTCTGACTGAATCAATTGACTACTTTAAGCTGCACAAAGACGGTAAATTATCTTGTCTTGTAAATCAACTATCAACTGTTTTTCGTGATATTCTAAATAGAAGAACAGACGTTGAAACATTGAATAGAAATCACTAAATTTGCTCTTTTCTTGAATGAGATTAGCATATTTTCTTCGAAAGTTTGCCTCTTTGTCAAGATCATCATATAGCTGAGCAAGTTCATCTAACAAATCATTGATTGTTTTATAAAGATTCAATGAATCTTGTTAACATCAAGCTAAAGTAACTTTGACTGCGTTTTCGTTGATTCTGAAGTGAATATAAATCAGTATGACTCTATCAGTATCAAAATGATCGACGTTGATCTCTAGCTTGTCACGAATCTTTTCTTATCAGTCATTTCAGAAAGATTCTGTTTCATCAATAAATAAAGATGAATTCGAAAGCTTTTGAAATCGCTTGAATGAATTGAACATGATGAAAGAAGTAGAAGTATCTTCTTTAGTCAATTGCAGTCGATGTTGTAGTTTCATCACCTGATCTTGAAGCTTTTTTAAGATTTAGATTTGATCATTCTTTTGCTCGATCAATTTCTTTGAAACGAATCTTTCATATCTGTTCGCTGAGTATTCTATCAAATAGCTCACAAGCTTCTACATCTAGATCTCATTGAGTTTGAAGATTGTTTAAATCTTCTAGAAAAACTTCTGAGTCTTGTTTGACTCAATGTTGTAACTGCTTTACATTTTTGATATTTCAGAGAATAGAGACTTTCAGAGATTCATCGAGTGTCTGAGAATGAGGCAAGAATTAACGATGTTTTCGTACGAAGTCAGTTTCAAGAAATTTCGATAGATGAGAAGATAACTTGAGATAGATGACTGAATCAAAGCTTTGATTACTCTTGAAGAAATTGAGTTGAATATTCACAGATGATTGAATCATGATGAAGATTTTGATGATTGAGCGAATGATGATGCTCAACAGTAGATAGTGAGATTATTTGTTAAAGTGTTTAGTCTTCAAAGAAGAGTGTTGCTGATTTGAGAGAATTTTTTGTAATTCTCAAGCAATCAATGAAGATTCTTTATCGTTGATTCTATTAATCGATTTGAACTGATGCTACTGACTGAGCGATAGATTCTCTAGCAATTCAATGATCATATATTTTCATTGATTTTATTGATTTCTTGATGTTGTTCTGTCTTTCGATGTCGTTGATCATCAAATACACAAATTTCTTTATACTCATCTCATTGTCAATCGAGTGAACTTGAATGAGTAATGAGATCAGTATCATGTGATTAACAAATTCTTAAAGTAATGTTGAAATTGTGTCTAGAAACTAATCAGAGTGCGTGCGTGACTAAAATGTTTGATCTATAAAGATAGCTATAACTAAGACTTTAAGAATACAGAAGAAAAAAGATACAAAAGACAAGAAGAACACGCTCTATATAATAGTTACTCAGATTCGACGCTAGTCTCAAAGAAAACGTGTTGAAACACAAGAAAGATGTTTATTTAAAAGATGTTTGTGACACAAAGAAATGTGTTTGTCATAGACATCTGTTAACTACTCGTAACACAAAGAAGTGTGTTTGTCTAAAAGACAATAGAAGCTGATTTAAAAGATGCTAGAAAAGAAAAAAGATGCTGAGTCATATCTGAGTCAAACCTGAATCAAATCTAGATCAGCTCTCGACTAGATCATTTACTAGCTCTAATCAATATGCAGTGAACTTGCTAACGTTCATTGTGAATTGATTAGAGTTTGACCTTTGACACATTCATAACATCATCTTTGCTGAGAAACTTTTAAAAACTATTTTCTATAAATTAATTTAAACTACTAAGTCAGTCAATCATTTGAAATCATGTGACGCAGCTTTAACTAGCGTCAAAGACATAAATTTACAAACTGAAAATTGTTTTTTTGTCATAAGTCAGATCATATCTTTAAAAAGTGCTTAAATCAATCTTTAAGAATTAATGCATTAAATGATGAAGAATTTGATCATTCTTTCTCTGATTCAGATTCAGATTCAAAAAACTAGTCATTTCTTTAAAAGTTATTAAAAAGATAAAAATCATATTTTTGTGCAATCTAGATGAAATTCTATCAATAGAAAACTACTTTGAAAAGTTGTTTCTGATCAATGCAACTCTCATCTCTCAGAGCAACTCACTCATTCAACTTATGATCTTTGATAGATAGTGATTTCGCTGTTTACATGCTGATACATATCAGACTAGTCAATAAAGTATGTAAGAAACTTGAAATACAATTTATATTATTGACAAAAAAGAAGTTGATATGAAACTATGATGAAAAGTTATTTAAGAAAGTTATTACTCATAAGATTTTACTCAATCTTACAATTGAAAGTCATAAGAAACTGACTATGTCAATGCTGATAGTTGATATTGAACATCATGAAGCTATATTGAGCAAACTTTGAATGAACAAAAATGAGATATTATTGAACATGTGACATGATGCTATCATATTTTCTGATCAATTAAATACTTCTATTTCGATTTTTTCAATTTCGTTAAATATGAAGCATTTAAGTTGATTGCAGTCAACTTTGATCTCTTCAGCAGCTCATGATCAGATCTTTAAAATGCTTAAGCACTTAGTTTTGATCATTCGAAAAGAGTCATTCTTAGACTGATTACGTCAAGTCAAGTCATTGAGATCGAGTTGAGTTCTCGACTCATCAAGACTCAATTCAAGTCAGAATTCTTGATTCAAGTATTTAAGTCAAGTCAGAAGATTTAACTTAAGTATTTAAGTTGAGTCAGAAGATTGAAATCGAGTATCAACTTGAAATTCTCGACTCGACTTGTCAAGACATGAAGATAAATAGATAAATATTCTATCATGATTTTCTATCATGACTCTCTATTGTTAGAGACCAGCATAGAGCGAGTCATATGAGTGTAATGTAACGAGTATATAAATGCTAAGAAAGAAAAGTATCTAGAAGAGCAGAGTCGACTATCTATATGACTCAGAAAAACATAAGCTAACTCTGAATAGAGTTGATCTTGAAACAACTCTATAGTCTAGCGACGAGCGATCGACGATAGTCATCAACATAGCTATCAACGTAGATGCGTAGCTAGAGTCGTAACATTACCTTCTCTCTTCAACAATTCATGTTTGCATGAATGTGTTTCTTAGCTCTATGTAGAATCGAAATGTCTATTGTAGCAGACTCACTATGCAAGGTAGAATGATGTCATTGTAGCAGACTCACTAGTTGCACATGAACGTTTGACCAGGTTCACTGATGAGTAGAATGATGTGAGTAGGTAGATCATCACGTTGACGAAAGATGTCATTGAAGCAGACTCACTAGTCGACTTGCTTATTGAAAAGATTGATCATCGACTTGTCATTGTAGCAGACTCACTGAGAGGTTTTGATATAGAAACAAGCTCATGAGTTTGTTGAGGTTTGATACACGAACAAGCTCATAGATTTGCTTGTTATCGAAGATGATCGTGTCATTGAAGCAGACTCACTAGTTGCATGTGAACATTTGATCAGGTTCACTGATAGATAGAACGATGTGAGCGAGTAGATCATCACATTGAGAATAGATGTCATTGTAGCAGACTCACTAGTTGCACGTGAACGAGTAGCAGAATCGATTCACTGATGAGTAGAGCAATGAGAGTGAGTAGATCATCGCATTGAGAATGTCGTTGAAGCAGACTCACTGAGATTTCAATATAGAAACAAGCTCAAAGATTTGCTTGTTGTTGAAGACATTATCATGTCATTGTAGCAGACTCACTAGTTGCACATGAATGAGTAGGCGAATCGATTCACTGATGAGTAGAACGATGAGAGTAGATGAGTCATTGCATTGATGATGAGTGTCATTGAAGCAGACTCACTGTTGAGGTTTGCTCATCAAGATAGAGACTTCACGCAGTTCTTGACTGATCTCTTTGATTGCTCTTTGAGATAGAGACTTCACGCAGTCATAGACTGACCTCGTTTGATTGTTCAACAAATTTGAAGAATCTCTTGCAAATCTGAATGAATGATTAATTCGCTGATCTTTGATCTAGTTGAATGATTTCGATTGTTTGTTTATACTCGCTGATCAGCGCATGAGTTTGAATCTTTTGTTTATTCTTGCTGAATCAGCTCACGAGAAAAGAAAGATGAGTGCTGCTGATGATTGCAAGTCAACTAAATCAAATGTCGATAGTGAGTTGAAGAGTCAACAGAAGCACTCGAGAGTCGATGCAGATTATTTCACTTCGCCTGTAACGAAGAAGCATTTATATAATGTTAGAGATCAGCATAAAGCGAGTCATATGAGTGTAATGTAACGAGTATATAAATGCTAAGGAAGAAAAGTATCTAGAAGAGCAGAGTCAACTATCTATATGACTCAGAGAAACATAAGCTAACTCTGAATAGAGTTGATCTTGAAACAACTCTATAGTCTAGCGACGAGCGATCAACGATAGTCATCAACATAGCTATCAACGTAGATGCGTAGCTAGAGTTGTAACATCTATCATGTTTCTCTATTATAGCTTTCTATCATAGTTCTCTATCATAGCTCTTTATCATAACTCTCTATCATAGCTTTCTATCATGTTTCTTTATCATGACTCTTTATCATGACTTTTCTTCATGATTCTTCTTCATAACTTTCTATCAAACAATCTTCATGTTTCTCTATCATAGCTTTCTATCATGACTTTCTATCATGTTTTTCTACCATAGCTTTATATCATGACAACTCACGTTGAAGTGATCAGCTTTCACAATACACAGATTGAGCATTGCATCATGATGCTCACAAACAATTCAAAGCTTATCTAGTCTGCTTAACTAGATAGTCAAACAGTGAACGAAAGCTCACGTCAAAGTGATCAACTTTCACAATACACAAATTGCTCATCTAGTCTGACTAACTAGCTGATCAAACAGCAAATAAAAGTTCACGTCAAAGTAATCAGCTTTTACAATACACAGATTGCTCATTTAGTCTGACTAACTAGATGATCAAACAGTAAACAAAAGCTTATGTTGAAGTGATCAGCTTTTACAATACACAGATTGCTCATCTAGTCTGACTAACTAGATGATTAAACAGTAAACAAGAGCTTACGTTGAAGTGATCAGCTTTTACAATACACAGATTGCTCATCTAGTCTGACTAAATAAATGATCAAACAGCAAACGAAAGTTCACGTCAAAGTGATCAGCTTTCACATACACAGATTGAGCATTGCATCGCGATGCTCACAAACAACTCAAAGCTCATTTAGCTTGCTCAACTAGATGATCAAACAGCGAACAAAAGCTCACGTTGAAGTGATCAACTTTCATAATACATTGATTGATTATTTAGTCTTCTCATCTAGATGATCAAACAGCAAATTTGAAAGTTCACGTTGAAGTAATCAACTTTCATAATACATTGATCAATCATCTAGTTTTTTTATCTAAATGATCAAACAGCAAATTCAAAAGCTTACATCAAAGTGATCAGCTTTCATAATACATTGATTAATCATTTAATCTTCTTATCTAAATGATCAAACAGTAAATTCGAAAGCTTATGTTGAAGTAATCAGCTTTCATACATTAAGAAATCTCGTTGAGTGTTTAATCACGTAATTAGTCAATAAATTAAATGATTTACCATTTTGATCAATCTCTCTTTTTATAAGATCACTTTGACGTGATTAGCTGCAGACGCATGTTTAATAGCTTAAATGACATCAATTATCAAAATGACATGAATCATTAAAATGACACAAATCATCAAAATAACACTGCTGACACTAATTATTCTGATTCTATATGCTCAATTCTATATGCTCAAGCGCATGCAAAAGCAAGATATTAAATCAATGAATTTATTATCTAACTAGTTATTTAATCATCTATTTAAACAAATTGTTGACTATGTAGAGTATTTGATAGAGAATCATGAAGAAAGTCATGAAGAGTGCTTGATAGAAAAACATGAAGAATGCTTGATAAAGAGTCATGAAGAGTGCTTGGTAGAAAGTCATGAAGAGTGCTCAATAGAAAAACATGAAGAGTGCTTGATAGAAAGTCATGAAGAGTGCTTGATAGAAAAACATGAAGAGTGCTTGATAGAAAGTCATAAAGAATGCTTGATAAAGAGTCATGAAGAGTGCTCGATAGAAAAACATGAAGAGTGCTTGGTAGAAAGTCATGAAGAATGCTAAGTAGAAAAACATGAAGAGTGCTTGATAGAAAAACATGAAGAGTGCTTGGTAGAAAATTATAAAGACTGTTTGATAAAGAATTATGAAAGAAGTCATGTAGAAAGCACTGTTCAACTCATGTTATGCATTCAATCAATGAGTAATTTGAAGCATGTAGAAAGTTTGACAGAGTGTTTGATAGAAAGCTCAATCAAAAGCTCGATCGAAAGCTCACTAGAAAGCTCACTAGAAAGATCAGTAGAAAGATCACTAGAAAGCTCAATCAAAAGATCAGTAGAAAGCTCAATCAAAAGCTCAGTAGAAAGCTCAGTAAAAAGCTCAGTAGAAAGCTCAGTAGAAAGCTCAATCAAAAGATCAGTAGAAAGATCAGTAGAAAGCTCAATATTTCTAGAGAATTTGATAGAAAGTTCAATATCAAGTCATGAAGAATGCGTTTTATTAAGCTAGTTAGCATTATTGAAATATGATTGTTGTTGTTCTGAAAAGTAGAACTATAAAGAAAGAAAAAAGTGAAAAGAAGTAAATATTCTGAATTCTCTGAATTTTCTAGCGTCGATCTTCGACTGAGAGCGAAGATTACTAATCACAGAGATAACAGTACTGTTTTCAAGTCATGTAGAAAGCATTGTTTGAAGCACTGTTTAACTCATGTTATGCATTCATAATTTGAAGCATGTAGAAAGTTTGGTAGAAAATTCGATAGAAAATTCGTTAGAAAATTTGATAGAGTGTTTGATTGAAAGTTTGATAGAAAATTTAATAAAGAGTTTAATAGAAAGTTTGATATTGAGTCATGAAGAATGCGTTCTATTGAGCTAATTAGCATGTGCTATGAAGCATGTATGAAGCATACTAGAAAGTAGATCATGAAGCGAATAACGTGTGTTTAAACACGTTGCATGAAGCATGTTTTGAAGTGAGCAAGCTGATGAGTAGACTAACGAGTAGATTAACGAGTAGATAAAGTGATAAGTAGAATGATGAGCATGTAGAATGACGAGTAGAATGATGAGCATGTAGAATGACGAGTAGAATGATGAGCATGTAGAATGATGAGTAAAGTAATGAGTATGTAGAATGACGAGTAGATAGACGAGTAAATAGAATGATGAGTAGAGTGATGAGCATGTAGAATGTAAAGAACGAAGATTTTGTCAATCTGACTGTTAGTCATTTAATTGTCTATGCGCAACAATAAATGATGCAATTTACCAGCTATTAAATTTAACTGCAAGATTAATGACGTAATTAAGTGATGTTTGATTGAATCTTTGATCTAATCAGCTGTCAACGATGTCAACGATGTCAACGTGATGATTAGCTGCGTGTGATTGACTAATTAGCACTCAAGAATTTGTTAATGCTACACAGATTAAAGCTTATTTAGCTTGCTTGACTAGATAGTTAAAAAGTGAACGAAAACTCACGTTGAAGTGATCAGCTTTCATACATAGATCAAAGCTCATTTAGATTACTCAACTAGATGATCAAACAGTGAATGAAAGCTTACGTCGTAGTAATCAGCTTTCACAATTTCAACTTGTTGATATGATCACTTGATTATATGAACAGATTGCATGCTTGTATGCATACACAAATGATCTGACTGAGCAATGAGAAGATATACTGCAGCGACTAAAGCTAAAATACATGTAATTTAGCTTACATACAGCGCTTCAGTGTGACTATTTAAATAGATAGCATCGTGTTTCATAGTTATAGACTGCATAAGCATGTAAAACTTGAAGGAAAAAAAAATTTCGTATCATGACTCTTTATCATGACTTTCTATCAAAAAGATAATGCAAAAAAATAATGCAAAAGCATAAAATTGGAAAAAATTTCTATATTTAACTCTCTTGACATCATATTCGATTGCTTGATAAGTTGAGTCAAGTCAGTGAATTCTGACTTGACTCAAGATCAATACTAAATCAAGTCATGAGATTAATATCAAGTATTTGAGTTAAGTCAAAAGATTTGACTTAAGTACTTGAATTGAATCAAAATGTAGATATGAAAATTCGACTTAATGATTAGTTTAGTCATTCTTAATTCAAAACATAGATGTCATTTCTTTTCAAGCATTGATAAAATGATCAAAGAAAAATCATACAGAGATTTTTGCTATGTTCATCAAAAACATTGATAGAAAGATTATTTACAATACTCAATGCAAACTAAATTGTAATTGTAATTCATACATTTTTGTGACATTGATTTAGACTCAACTTATGAGAGACTCTATGCTATTTATATTGAGTGAACAAAACTCTCTGAGAAAGAAAATCACTCATCATCTATATGATTGCTTTACGCAGTTGAAACAATGAGATTGACACTGTGTTATCAAGTAATGAATCTATAGCTTTTATTCAGCATGTGATGCTTAAGTAAACTCTTGATGAAAGTGTCTGTGCTGTTTAATTATGACACATCATCTTTGCTCTGCTCTTCATTGACGATATTTTATACAATGATGTCTTGATTTGATCTTCAATTCGAAGATGAAAGACGTTTTCTTTGCACTCGTGATGTTCATGATTGTAACGTATGTAGAGTTGTGTTCTTTTACTCAATGATTATCATTCATTGAGCAGAGAAATATGTGATGAAAGAGAGATGCACACGATGAGAAGATAAAGTGTGATTGTACTGAGTAATTCTTTTCTTCTCTTGATTTGACTTATGTCACGTAGACGTTGAATGAATTGTTAGTATAAACGTGCAATCGCAATCATTCGATGTTTGACTCTGATCAATGAAAGAGAATGCGTTCTGATCATTCTCTTGAGCTCTCAATTTTTCATGTAAATAGATGAATGACTTGATGTCAAGTAAAAAAGATGAGCTCAAGCTTTTTCAATATATCAGCATGATCGACAAGTCACTACTTCTTCAAGCATTGTAATCACGTCTCTCAATACTTGAAATGACTATTCTATCTGATATCTTTTCATCAATTACTTGATGACACTGTTAATGTAATGAAGATGTTTCAATATTGACGCAGTCAACAAGTTGCAAATTCTTTAATCACTTGTAATCACAACTTGCAGACTCTTCATCTGAGTTGTCTTTTTCACTAGTAGTATCTTCTCATCTCTTACTGACATCGACATGTCATTAATCTTCTTCATAAATCAATTGTGACTGTTAGAAAAAGTGTTGTTGCATGAGTGAAAACTCTGCATGATGACTTTTCTGATCACGTAACGTTCTAACATTGTTCAAACTGCGTTGAATTGAGATTTCTTGACTCTTTTGACTTCTATTCAAACACAGAATAGAATCAAAAGATTTATAATCAACATCATGTACAGATAAATCTTGTTATCAGTCAATGCAAACTAAATGTCATAAACATTTTCTTTATTAATGAAATGACTCAGAATTTAGAAGATATTAAAGTCAAGTTATTATTGAAATATCAGAATGTTTTAAACATCTTTGATTGAGCTTAAGCAGACAAGCTATCATCTCATCATTCATATGATTATAAGATAGAGTTTACAAGTGATGCAATGTCATCTTGCTGTTGAGCATATTGAATGTTTCTTTACAAGCTTCAAAAAGTAAAGAAATATTTGAATGAAAATTTTTTCAAAGAATTTATAACTTCTAGCAAAGCTTTGTATTTCTCACTCATTCTGTTTATCTTAAAAGCAAATGAAGATTTATAATTCTGCGTTGACTATCAAAAGCTTAATGCTATTATCAAAAGAAATCACTATTTTTTATTGCTCATAAATAAAGTAATTGACAAGATAGTTGATTGCAAGCATTGACTCGACTGAATATTATTTTAATATTCAACAAACTATGAATGTACTCTGATAGTAAGAACTACACTATTTTTATTATTGCTTTAAAAGCATATAAATCAAAGATGTTATTTTTTAAACTTATTAATGATTTTGTTTTGTTTCAACAGTGATTGACAACAAGATTCATCTGTACATGATGTCAACTACGAATCTTTTAATTCTATTTTGTGTTTGAATAGAAGTCAAAAGAGTCAAGAGATCTCAATTCAACGCAGTTCAAATGATGTTAAAACATTGCGTGATCAGAAAAGTTGTCATGCAGAGTTTTCACTCATGTGACAACATCTCTTCTAACAGTCACAATCAATTTACGAAGAAGATTAATGACATGTCAATGTCAGTAAAAGATGAAAAGATACTACTAGTGAAAAAGACAACTCAGATGAAGAGTCTGCAAGTTGTGACTACAAGTGATTAAAGAATTTGCAATTTGTTGACTGCATTGATATTGAAACATCTTCATCACATCGACAGTATCATCAAGTAATTGATGAAAAGATATCAGATAAAATAGTTGTTTCAAGTATTGAAAGACATGATTACAGTGTTCAAAGAAGTAGTGACTTGTCGATTACGCTGATATACTGAGAGAACTTGAACTCATCTTCTTTACTTGATGTCAAGTCATTCATCTATTCATGTGAAAAATTGAGAGCTTAAGAGAACGATCAGAATGCATTCTCTTTCATTGATCAGAGTCAAACATCGAACGATTGCGATTGCACATTTATACTAACAATTCATTCAACGTCTACGTGACACAAGTCAAATCAAGAGAAGAAAAGGGTTACTCAGTACAATCACACTTTATCTTCTCATTGTGTGCATCTCTCTTTCATCACATATTTCTCTGCTCAATGAATGACAATCATTGAATAAGAGAACACAGCTCTATGTATGTTACAATTATGAGCATCATGAATGCAAAGAAAACGTCTTTCATCTTTGAATCAAGAATTGAATTGAGACATCATTGTATAGAATATCATCAATGAAAAGCAGAGCAAAGATGATGCGTCATAATTAAACAGCACAGACACTTTCATCAAGAGTTTACTTGAGCATCACGCACTGAATAAAAGCTATAGATTCATTACTTAATAACACAGTGTCAATCTCATTGTTTCGACTGCGTGAAGCAGTTGTATAGACGATGAGTGATTTTCTTTCTCAGAGAGTTTTGTTCACTCGATATAAATAGCATAAAGTTTCTCATGAGTTGAATCTAAATCAATGTCACAAAAGTGTATGAATTACAATTACAATTTGTTTCAACAGTATATGAATGATGTTTTATGAAACTTTCTAAATGACTTTTGTCAAGTTTATTTATATGACATTTTAATCTACAGTAAAACTTAACAAAAACATAAACAACATGTTAAAATAATATTAAGTTGTTTATGAGAAGCTGATTTACAAGTGAATATTCAAAAGTGTAAATTCAATGTAAAAGAAACAATCTTCTTAAAAGTCATAGTATCAGAATAAAATCTTCATATGAATTTCATTAAAGTGAAAATCATAGTCAATTGAATTACATTGATTAATTTAAAAGAAGCTCAAAGCTTCGTGAAATTTGTTAACTTTTATCATCATTTCATTAAAAACTTTTTGAAACTAGTCAAATTCTTCACTCAGTTGACTAAAAAAAATACATCTTTTGTTTGAAACAAAGTTTGTATTCAAGCTTTCAATGATTTAAAGAAATAAGTCAGTGTAAGATGATGAAATCTCTTTATGTGAAACTGCGTAGTAGAAAATAATAAAATAACACTTTATTGATGATAAAACTAATTGCTAAGAAATGAAAGTGAAAGCTTGCAGAGTTTTCATCTTTTGTTAAGTCATTATTTCTATTCACTCATTAATCTCTTCAATCTAATCTCATAAGCTAGTCTTGCAAACATGCATCATTCATAGTTAATGAGATGCATTCTCACAATTGCATCTCTTCTTAAAGACTTGATCTCTGAATCTTCATAACATTGTATTGTTTTCTTGCAGCTGACAATGTAACAATGATTTTTTCAATGCTTTAACATCTGTGTAAAAGTGTCGTGAATTAATCATGTTAACAAGCATAAACAGAGCTAGTGCAAGATTGTGAATATCAATTCTTCAGCTTTGCTTTCTTTCTTTCTTTCTTTTCTTCTTGTTTCATCTTAACATACTCTTTCATGAGTACTGCTTTTTTAAACTGACAAAGCATGAGATCTGCTATGCATATTTTGCATAGCTCACAGCTCATAATATGAGCTTTTTTCATTGCAGCGTTGTTGTGATGTAAATCAGCTCATGAGTTAACATGAATGACATAGCAGTATCAACATCATCATCATCATCATTATCACTATCATGATAAGTAGCAGCATTTGCACTCATTGAGATCATGCTAACATGCTCACGAAGTCTGCTCATTTTCTTGAAATGTATGTTTTTCTTCACGTCGTCATTGCTGTAATGTCTGTTACATCTGCTTTTTCTGCTTTCTTCACGTTTGTTGCATTAATGACTGAGTTCATGACTTTTGATAAACATATTTATCTTTGCATGTTTCAATAAATGCTGATGTATGTTAAATCATCATGATCAGAAAATCTGATGCTGTTGCTGCATTCATCATCTGAGCGTAGTGACAACTCACATGTGTCGTGTTCTCATTAAGCATGCTTGCAAATGCAAGCATTGCTTTGAAGAAAAGCATGATTACGTGATGAATTTAGTCTTGCATCTTCTTCAGCTGATGATGCATTATGCTGTGTGAGTGATGATTTAACATCTCATCACTCACACTTGAAATTATTTTGTTCTTCATCTTTGACAATGAGAGAGTGAGTAGTTTTTTCTCTCAGCATGTGAGATTGTATTTAACAATTGAGTAAAGATTCTTGCTTTTCTCATTCTCATTACTTCTTATCATCAACACGTTGCTTCATCTTTATCTTGTAAGTATCAATTGAAGCAAGCAATGCATGATGAGATTCATTGATGAATAAATAGCTTTCTTCTTCACTTTGACATTCTCACTTGCAGTCATTGATCACTTCTTTTCTTTGCTCTTTCATAACATTCATCATCTTCTTTTTTAAAAAACATATGTTACGTGAGATTTTATAATTGTAGTTTAATATTAACTTCTTACACTTGCATCTTTGCACTTTTAATACTTTCTCAATCATGATTCTTACGTGATTTGTTTTTCTTTTTCTTCTTTAACTTCTTTGCAATTGACTGATGTACTTATTTTTCTGTCTCGTAGTTCTCAATGATTTTCTTCGCATTGCTAAGATTTTTCATTGATTTTCAGAAGTTTTCATAAAAAGATGAATCAGCTCATTGAACTAAATACTCAATCTTTTCTTTCTTGATTCACTGATCAAGTATCTTTTCTATCTTTCATTTCTCTTTCTCTTTTACAAGAATGATTTGCAACTTTGAATTCTTATCACGTAAGTGTCAGAGTTTCAATAAAGAAACATGAAAAATCAAGTGAATTGCATCATATCTTTCAGATAGTTCAAGCTTATATGCTTGCATGTTAATCTTCTTCAATATTTTGAATGATCTTAATTGTCTGTGATCAATCTTCTTCTTTGAACAAAGCATATGAATGTTTATACTTTGCAAAAGTACTTTGTCTTTCATTTGAAAGCTTGCAGCTTTATGATGAGCATTATAATACTTTGTTTGCTGCTTTGCTACTTACTTTCATAGTCTCATTAGATGTTCTTTGATACTTCGTAATCATTCTGCTCACATTGTAATCAAGAATGTCTTTTTCTTTAAAGCTTTGTTCTCAGATGTCTTTGCAAAGCTCATAATGTATTTCTTTAAAAGTTCATGTAAAGTTTTTTTGATACTAGCATGTACATTGTTGTTATATGTAAACATTGTCATTAACAAAAACTCTGATCAGTTATTCATTTTATAATTGAAATACATTCGCAGATAATATTTAAGCATCTGATTCTGTCTTTCTGTTTGATCATCAATTTGCAAATGAAATGTAATGCTTAGCTTTTGCTTTACTTCAAGATGTTAACATAGAATGATTCAAAAATGATTGATAAACAGTGAGTTTTAATTTGATATAATGCTTTGCATCATTTTATGCTGAGATACAAATTGTCATCATAGCAGATTTGCAAGCTTCTTGATGTTCAAATCTTTGATCGTCGAAATATAAATTATGTACTTGATTAACTTATCTATTATTATCAATATAGCATCGCTTGTTTTTTCAATGTATGAATTCTTTGCAGAAAGCATGTTTATTATGAAATTCATGATCATCATGTGAAATGAATTCACATTCTCTGAAGATATAAACATCAACTTCTCATAAAACTTATGATGATGCACTTGCACTCATTAACAGTCTGAACAAATGCAAACATATTTCGTCATCTTTTTGAGCATTTTCAATTAATAATATTTTCTTCTTATTGCAGTCTTGATATGAGTGCATGTGAAATGATTTGCTTCAAAATTATCATGATTCATATGCAGAATCTCATTTCTTGTAGCAAAGTCATTGAATACATAGATTGCAAGATCATGACGTAGCAGTTCATCATTTCTCATACTTCATTTTGAAAGCTCATTCTTTCTAGATGCAAATTGTTGATGTCACTTCTCATTTGCAATAAAGATGTCTCTTTGTTGTAACTTCAGTAATCACGCAGTTATTGATTCACTCATCTTCAAATAAAATTTCTTCAACTTCATAATTTGATGAATCAGAAGTTAAAACGACACAGTGTTTAGAATTTTGCAAGATTTAGCGAGTACTTTCTCATTCAAACACATGACTTAAGTATTTGCAATGATTATGTCATTCAATTACATCATCAATGCTGTGAGTTTGATCATTGTTGAAACTTCTTCATTTTCTAACAGCTCAGATTGACATTTTTGATTGCGAAGTTTGTTTTGCAGAGTAAATAGAAAATAATCATTATTTTGCTTGCTATCATTTAATTTCATAATATCAAGTCTTCTTGATGATGCATTTGCAGAGTTTAATTTGTCTCTGCGATATTTTATATGAAAGTCAAACGCAGTTAATTTCTTAGCTCAGCACATTTGTTGTACGTTTAGACTGATCATCAAGTCGAATTTTCATACCTACATTCTGACTCAACTCAATTACTTGAATTGAATCTTCTGACTCAATTTGAATACTCAAGTTGAATCTTCTGACTTGACTTGATATCAACTTCAAGTCAGAGTTCGATTCAAGTTCTCGACTCAACTCGTCAAGCAATCGAATATGACGTTAAGAGAGCTAAATATAGAAATTTTTCCGGTTTTTCGCCTTTGCATTACCTTTTTGCATTACCTTTTTGGTAGAAAGTCATAAAGAGAAATATGAAGAGAAACATGAAGAAAAACATGAAGATCGTTTGATAGAAAGCTTTGATAGAGAGCTATAATAGAAAGCTATGATAGAAAGCTATGGTAGAAAGCTATGATAGAAAGTCATGACGGGAAACTATGAAGACTGTTTGATAGAAAGTCATGAAGAAAAGTCATAAAGAAAAGCTATGGTAGAAAAACATGATAGAGAGTTATGAAGAAAAGCTATGATAGAAAAACATGAAGGCTATTTGATAGAAAGTCATGATAGAGAGTCATAATAGAAAGTCATAATAGAATATCTATTTATTTACCTTCATGTCTTGACGAGTCGAGTCGAGAATTTCAAATCGATACTCGATTTCAACTCTTTAACTCGACTTGATTACTTGAGTTGAACATCTCAACTCGACTTGAATCAAGTCTTGATGAGTTGAGAACTTGATTCGATCTCGATGATTCAATTCAACGCGATCAGTCTATGTACATTAAGCTTCTTCATCATCATAAAGTAATGAAGATTATTGTGATTTATTATCACACATATGAATCACTTGCTACTTTGAAGATAGTGTTATCAGTTCTTAAAATTGAGAACTATAGCATACAGCTCTTTATCATGCATGTCTCATTGTACTTCAGCTTCTTTGAACATATAACTATAATATGCAATGAAATGTCATTGATCAGTCTTACTCTTCTGACTAAGCACATCTTCAACTTCGTGATTTGATGCATTAATCTTCATGCAAAGATCTACATTTCAATCATAGTGTTTCAAAATGAAAGCATTGATAAAGATTATTTTCAATCTTTCAAAAGCTTTTCTTGCTTTCAACATCATTGCAAAGAGTGAATGCATCACTTTCTTCTTTGCATTCTTGATTAAATTTGTTAAGAGCATGATGATTTGAAAGAACTTTTTTATAAATTGTTGATAAAATTTCGTAAATTTCAAGAATACAAGAATGTTCTTTACAGACTTGAGCTCAGATCAACTAGTAATTGCATTGATATGAAACTGTTTCATTTGAATACTTCTTCGCTTTATCATGAATTTCAGAGAGATAACTTCATCATGATTGAAAGTGCATTTTGACAGCTTAACATACAGTTGATATTTCAGTAGCATGCAAAGAATCTTATGCATATGCTCTCAATGCTGCTCTTTCGTCTCAGAGTATACTAAGACATCATTCAGATATATCATGCAGCAAATATTCATGAATAACTTAAGCATGAAATTTACATAGAACTAAAAGATTGCAGAAGCATTTATCAGTTTAAAAAGCATCATCTGATATTCAAACTGATTGTAGCGTGTATGAAAAGTCATTTTTCATTCATCATTCTTATGAATTTAAATGTGATAATAAACGTTGTGAATATCAATTTTGATAAAGTGTCTTGCATGAGCAAAGTAATTCAGCGTCTCAGACAGTAGAGACAATGAGTAATTGTTCTTTACTGTTATTTCATTGAGATCATGATAGTTCATGCATAAACAAAGACTTTCGTTCAACTTCTTTATAAACAACACAGATGCTTCTGCAAAACTACTTGATGAATGAATTCATTTCTTTTCTAACGCGCTGTTTAAATAGTCTTGTATCACAGTAAGCTCATCTTGTGTCATCTTATAAATAAACTTGATGCAAGACATTTTGTTCTTCATCAGATTAATGAAATGTTTCATCTGATTATGTGTATTCAGACTATCAGAAAGAATTTCAGAAAACACTTTCTTAAGATCTTGAATAGCAAAGAATATCTTTGATTCTTTTGCTTAAAGTGCATTGCATCTTGCAGTCTGATGATCTACATTCTGCAATAAGTCATCTGTAAATAACAGCTGATAAAGCAAAGTTACATAAGTTTCTTCTCTTTTCTTAGCTACAAGCATTATCAGCTTGACAAATTTCAATGTCTTGCACAGATTAACTTGTATTTGCAATCAACAACGAGATTTATCTGTACAAGATGCTGACTACGAATTTTTTGCAAGCTATGCTTGTCAGAAAAGCTGAACAATCTCATCAACATCAACAGAGCAGTAACAGCGCTTTACTTACGTGTTGAGCTCACACACAGTTGAAAAACAAAGCAATGACAACGCGATCATCAGCGCGTTGAAGCTCACATATACACAGAATAACAGCAACGTCTTTGCATACATGCTGCAGCTCATATATAACATATACACATATACTGCAAAGACTTAACTCAGCTTTTGCGCACATACAGATAGACATGATGCAGTAAATCAATCGATTTTTCGCATTTTCAAATCAATTTACACGCAGCGCAATCACACAAAGAGCAGTAACAGCGCTTTATTCATACATTGAACTCATATACAACATACACACATATACTGCAAAGACATGATTCAGCTTTTGCACATCTACACGTTTGCATGATGCAGTAAATCAATCGATTTTTCGCTTTATCAAATCGATGTACATGCATCGCAATTACATACATTGCGAAGACACAATACAGTCTTTGCTCATATACATAAAATGACAGCAACGTCTTTATGCACACACTGCAACTAATATATGACATTCACACAGTCATTACGAAGGCACAACTCAGCTTTTGCACATATACACATCTGTGCAACGCAGTAAATCGATCGATTTTTCGATTTTCTGATCGATTTACATGCGTCGCAAATACATAAATTAAAACTCATTTAGTTCGTTCAGCTGAGTAATCATATAGTGAACTTGAAAGCTTACGTCAAAGTGATCAGCTTTCATCTACATAAATCAAAGCTCATTTAGCTCACTTAGTTTGATGATCATATAAACAAGTTGAAAACTTACATTGAAGTGATCAGCTTTCACAATTTTGAATTATTTATATGATCACTTGATTATATAAATAGCTCACATGCTCATATGTGCATTCTAATGATCTGACTGCTCAATGAAAAGATATACTGCATTGACTTTGACTAGATTACATGTAATTTAGCATACACACAGCGCTTCAGTGCTACTATTTAAATAAATAGCATCATGTTTCATAGTCTTAAACTGCATAAGCACGTAAAACTTGAAGAAATAAAATAAAAAAACTTGTATTTGCTTTGCACGTTGAGTGCTGTTTTCTTAATATGATCAGCGATGCTTGCGTCAGTGAATATTCAAGTTAATCTCATTTAATCACAAATAGTCAAGAATCATATCATATTCTCACATGTTTACAGCATGAAACTTAATGTTTCAACTCTTGCAAACTTTCTTATGATTGATCAACTCAATATTGATCTGATGTGTATCATAGTAGAAAATTTAACAATCATTAATCATCTGAATCTGTTTCAGAGTTGCATAATTCTTTAATAACTTATGCTCTTTTACTCATGATTGCAATATAAAGTTTCACTCAATTTCAGAGTCAATAATGTTAGAAATCAGCATAGAGCGAGTCATATAAGTGTCATTTAACTAGTAGATAAATGCTAAGAAAGAAAGGTAGCTACAGAAAAGAAGCTAACTACATATGTGTGTTTCTCAGCCGACGCTAGACTCAATAGAAACTAGTCAAGATGACGAAGCGAGAATAAATCTGACAAGACTAGAAGACTGAGTCTGACAAGACTAGAATCGTGACATTACTCTTTTTCTTTGATGATTCATGTTTGCATGAATGTATTTTCTGCTCAGCTCAATTGATTGCTCAATCATGATTTCACAGACTCAGATCTGTTAAATCGTGATTGATTGAATTGTTGATTAGCGCGATTTGTTCAAGTATTGAATATGAAAATCATCAACAATCTTCTGAGCGTTCATAAATTCATCATCATCAGCGTTGTATCAATTGAGATCATTGTCATAGCTCTTTCATTTGACTTTATACTGAAGTCGTCTTCGATATCAACGAGAATTCAATATATCATCGATTTTTCACTCGTCTTCGTCGTTTATCACTATTGAATCTGAGAATTCATTCTTTTGATCAGGCAAGAAATTGTTGACGACAGAGCGAAGCAGATGAGAATGAAATACATCATGAATATGCATAGACTTTGATAATTTCAGTTTATATGAAGAGTCAACGAAATCTAGATTGATGAAAGAATCGAGTATTTTGTCATCTAGCTTCTTGAAAGATCTCGCTGTAATGATGTTTCTTTCATTCAAAAACATCTTTGATTCAATCTTGTAATTGATCTTCTTTCTATGTTTGTTAGCTTGATTCATCATTTGTTTCCGTGTTTTGATCAGAGCTTCATGAGCGAAAATCAATGTTTTGTTTATTTGTTCAGATATATTCTTGACTCGATTGACTTGCAAGCGTTCGCGAATGCTTTCATACTCAATGATGTCAGAGTTGAAGCTCATATGAGAATGAAAGTTCTTGTTCATGAAGAAGAAGATCAAGAAGATGACTGATGACAAGACGTTATTATCAATAAACTCGATCATGAATAGTCACTTAGATCAGTCGTTCTGCATATACGAACAGAAGAATCGAAGATATTGCTTGACGTTCTGATTGACTCATTCGCTTTGATCGTTGATCTGAGAATGATAGACGATGAACAATTGAAGGAAAATGCTCAGTCATTTGCAAAGAAACTTTCATAGTATAGAGGTGAATTGCGAATCTCGATCAGATACTATGAAGCTTAATAAATCATGAGTTCAATATATTTATTGAATCAGCATTTCAGCTGTCTTTTCGACAGTGATATCTTCATTATCAGTGATGCAAGAAATATAATGTCTTTCTTTTGACAATCTGCAAATAATTGTCAGAATAGCGTTGTACTTGCTTGAATCAAATAGATTAATAATAAAGTTCATTGCTATGTCTTGTCATCGCTGTTCAGATATTGATAGAGGTTGAAGCAAGTTGTTTGATTTATTTCTAGATGTCTTTGAACGTTAACAAATATAGCAGTTTTGAATATATCAATCTATTGTTTTTCGCATGAATGATCAATAGTAGTTTCGCTTTATGACTTTTACAGTTCTAAGAATATCAGAATGATCAATTGATGATTGATCGTGCATCTCACGAATCAGATTCATTTGTAAAAACTCGTTGAATGAGACTCATAACTGACTATCATGATACAAGATTTTATTCTGAGTTCGACAATTCTTCAATTTGATATCTTCATATTATGTCTCGTCTCTTGCTATTGTTTCGCGAAGTAGCATACAATTCTCGTCAATCTCATTAATCTTAAGAATCTGTTTATAGATTAATTCACTGATGTTCTTCTTTAGATCAACAATTTTCATTCAATTCAAAGTCAAAATAGTGATTTATTGATAGCAAATGCGCTCATCTTCTGAATCTCTGAGCACGACGTCAGCTCAACGAGTTAATGCATTGATCTTGATGTTCTGTTTGTCAGAATGATACATTATTCTGAAGTTGAAGTCAGCGAGCTTCTGAACTCAATGCATCTGACGTCTGCTCAGCTCTTTATCTTTTATCAACGAAGTAAGCGCTTAATGATTGATGAACATCTTGATAGAAATGTCAGTTAGCTTCAGTTTGAGTCGTCAGTATTTAAATGCTCAAATGATGATTAGAAGTTCTTTATCATATATCTTGTAGTTGCATTCAGCAGAAGACATGTTCTTGCTATAAAAGACAATCAAATGTAGTACTTCTTCGTCATCATATTGAGAGAGAACTTCATCGTTGACGTAGTTGAATGAGTCAATTTCAAGAATAGTCTCACAAGTTTAATCAAAGTGACGTAGTATAGAAGTCTTGATCATACGTCTTTTTATATGGTTGAAGATGATCTGACAGACTTCATTTCATTCAAATATGATCTTCTTTTGAGTAAGTTGAATCATTGAACGAACAATCTTCGAAAAGTTCTTGATAAAGCGTCGATAGAAATTGCAGAAGTCAATAAAGAACTGCATCTGAGTGAGGTTATTGAGAGTAGATCAATCAACGACTGTTTGCATCTTTCGCGAATTTATCTTCAATTCTTCGATTGATATCAAGAGTTCTAGAAAGATAGTTTTCTGAATATGAAACTTGCACTTGTTGATGTCTATCTGTAGATCAGCTTCTCGTAGTCTATTCAAGATCAATCGTACATGCTGCTTGTGTTTCTTCAGTGTTTTGCTGTAGATGATAATGTCATTTAGATAAATCTGACAAAACTGATGAAGATAGTCAAATAGCACGTCGTTCATATAGTGTTGATAGAAAGTTGAGTCGTTGATTAATTCAAAAGACATCACGTGATATTTGTAGAAATCAAAAGAGATGATAAAGATAGTCAAATCTTTGCTGCTTGAATGCATACGCAGTTTGTTGAAGACGACAATGATGTTCAATCAAATCAGATATCTGCTACCTTGAATACAAGCGAGAGTTTTGTCTATTAGTGATAAGAGATAGCGATCTCATTTGATCAAAGCATTGAGCTTTCTGTAGTCTATACAGAAACGCAAGCTATCGTTTTTCTTTTCGATGAATAGTATGAGCGAAGCGTATGAAGCTGAGCTAGAAGATATAAAGTCTTTATTCAGATGCTTAATCAGGTAATTCTTTATCTTTTGAAGTTTGTAGTCAGACATATGATAGAGATGACTTCAAGAAGATGTTTTCTCGTCAATCAACTCAATTTTATGATCGTAGAAGCAATGAGAAAGTAGTTGATCAGTCATCGCTCGATCAAACACGTCTAGATAGTTATGATATTTCAAAGAAAGCTTAGCTTTGACTTCTTTCAAGATCTTCTTGTGTGAAAGCTTTTGTAGATTTACATCTTCAAGTTTATTTCTAGCTGTTTTTAGAAGTTGATCAATTTTCGTGATGATGATCGCGAAAGTAGTCACATTCGACCGTTTGACTAGTGATTTATATGCTGCAGTCTCTATCATTGCTATGTTCATTGAATCGAAAGACGAAGCGAAGTTGACTGAATTAGATGATTTCATGATTTTACTGAATGAATATAACTTCTCGCTGAGTCGAGTGATGACAGAAGAGATAGATTTCTTTAGTATTTGAGTAAAGATTGAACTCTTCTGTTCTATCGCGATTTTCTTGCTCAAAAGAATTGTCGAATGAGCTTTGATAGAAGATTTGATATGAGCTTCAAAACTAGAGAATTGAAGACGATCGTTTCTCATATCAATAGTCACTTCAATCTTGTTCATTCATGTTTTTTCAAAAATCATCTGATGTTGATCTAATCGAGTGATCAGCATAAAGACGAAATATTTCATATGATCTTGAACAGTTAAATTCGAATAAATCGCATGAGTAATGTGCTTTTTTGCATAATGATCATCGAATTCTCTTATTGGTTTGAGCTTGATTAAAGATAAAGATTCAATTTGCAAATAATCACAAACATTCTGCGCGATTAATTCATCAATGAACGAATAGTCAGCTGCTTCAGTGTCAATCAATGACTTTAATGAGTAACTAATTTCATTGCTAGATAATACACATTCAGTAGTCAAAGGTTTTAAAGCAAAGAAATCATCTGAGCTGCTCATTGTTGAAGAAATTAACACATCTTTCATCACGTTTTTGATGAAAGTCACTAGTTTTTTGCCTCATTCTTCAATTTCTCTGTAAATAATTTCTTCTCTTCTTTTGACATGATGATCTCATTGAGACAAGAAATGAATGCACAAGATGTTAAAGTACTAGTCTTCAGCTGAGAGCAATTTTTTGAAAGATGACTCAATGCTTTGCAGTTGAAGCAGATGATTGACATTCTTGATCATTCAGATTCAAGAATGGAAAAAGTAGCGAGTCAAACATAGCTAGTAGTTGAGACTGATGTTGACGAAGAAACAAAACGTTTTTTCGAAGCTGCTATCGATTTGACTGTTTATTGCTCGTCATGTAGCTGATAATTGACTTGTTGTTTGTTATTCACATCTTGAAGAAAGATCTTGAGCTTATCAAGCGAGCTAAACTTTATGAGGCAAACTGACAACGCATTCTGAAGATGATTGTTGATTTTATTCTGAATGTCGTTCATCAGAGTGACATCGTCGTAGTTCAGAAAGCTGAATATTCTAGTGAATTTCAAATAAAAAGAGCTGAAGAGCTTGTTGAGCTGCTTCAGAGCGACGTATTTGCAATGACACTTTCAAATCAAATTCTGATCTTCGTAAATTTCTTTCAGATGTTTCAGTAGCTTTGATAGTGATTGATAAAGTGAGAAAGCATCAACATAATGCTTTGCATAAATTTGCTGATCAGCATCGTCTTCTAGTCTGAAAATCACATAGACAATACGAATTTTTTCAGTAGAGTAATGATCTGCGTTAACATCAAGCTTGTCAGCTATTTTGATGTTTCATGTCTCTCAGATAGAATCATCTGTTTCGATGAAGATGAATGAATTCAAAAGCTTGACGAACTTGTGATGATCATTCTTGTTTTCGTTATCAGATAGAGTAGAAGATTCTTGTTAAGAGCGAGCTTTGAAAGTTGAGCTTCGTTTCTGATTGACTCGTTGCTCAGCTGACTGAGTATCTTGATGAGGCATAAATCGATCAGCTTGACGTTGTTTCGCTCTGAAGTTCAACCGCTCATCTTGTAGCTGATTGATCTTTTTCTCTAGCTCATCATTTTTATCAAAAGTGACTTTTAGTTGTTTTGCTCTCTTTTTGTGATTGTCTTGTACAAGAAGTCAGTGTTCATTGAGTTGTAGAGTCAAGTCTCGCTGACTTCAAAGCTTGTTCAGCATATTGATGACTTCGTCAAATTGATTGCTAACTCAATGAAACAGTTGTTTTTCGATGTTTATGTTTCATGAGATGTCAGCTTTCTCAGCTTCAATTGAAGCATCAATGAATAGAAGTGAAACTCTTTTATTGACAGTGCTTCTAAGCAGATGAGTTGTTTAAGACTCAACTGACTTGACGTCACATGTCATGATGAGAGAAGATAGAAGTTGTTGAGATAAGAGTAAATGAGAGATTGATGTTTTGAATTGATGTTTTTTGATGAGTGAAAATTCAAAGAATCTCTTGTGAATTTCAGGTAATAATTAAGTGCTTTATTCAAAGAATTTCTTGCGAATAGAATGGTGAAAATGAGTGTAGAATCGAAGAATCTCTTGCAATCTAAAATGATGATGCAAATTTGAAGAATTTCTTGCAAATTTTTCTTACTGAATAGATTGTTTCATATCATTTATTCATTGATAGCAAAGTAGTAGATAATGAGCATTTATCTAATGTTAGAAGTCAGCATAGAGCGAGTCATATGTAGACTGATCGTCAAGTTGAGTTTCGATATCAATCTTCTGACTTGACTCGAGTACTCAATATCAACCTTCTGACTTGATTTGAATACTTGATTTCAACATTCTGACTCGATCTGATATCAATCTCGAGTCAATATCAGATTCGAGTTCTCGATTCAACTCGTCAAGAAATCGAATATGACATTAAGAAAGTTAAATATAGAAATTTTTTCGGTTTTTCGTCTTTGCATTACCTTTTTGCATTATCTTTTTGATAGAAAGTCATAAAGAAAAACATGAAGAAAAACATAAAGAGAAACATGAAGAGAAACATGAAGAAAAACATGAAGATCGTTTGGTAGAGAGCTTTGGTAGAGAGCTATGATAGAGAGCTATGATAGAGAGTCATGACGAGAAACTATGAAGACTGTTTGATAGAAAGTCATGAAGAAAAGTCATGAAGAAAAGTCATGAAGAAAAGCTATGGTAGAAAGTCATAATAGAGAGTCATAATAGAATATCTACCTATCTATCTTCATGTCTTGACGAGTCGAATCGAGAATTTCGAGTCGATACTTGATTTCAACTCTCTGACTCAACTCAAATACTTGAGTCAAGAATTCTGACTCGAATCGAGTCTTGACGAGTTAAGTACTCAACTCGAACTCAAGTACTTGACTTGACGTGATTAGTCTAGTCATATGAGTGTCATTTAACTAGTAGATAAATGCTAAGAAAGAAAGATAGCTACAGAAAAGAAGCTGACTACATATGTGTGTTTCTCAGTCGACGCTAGACTCAATAGAAACTAGTCAAGATGACGAAGCGAGAATAAATCTGACAAGACTAGAAGACTGAGTCTGACAAGGTTAGAATCATGACAAATAAAACAGTGAGTTTCACACATCTTCTCAGAGACATTTGTTAATACTGATATCATCAATGCATGTGACAATCATCTTTTCGTAGTTATATTTAATGATTTGATGATGAACATCAAACTTTCTCTTTTCTCATTTCTTCATTATGATTGCAAGTCTTTTGTTTGAATGCATAGTTAAAACACATTAAATTATTAATCTTGTGTCTTAGCTTCTTGCATAATCAGCATGTAAGATTGAATGAAGCAGCATTTTGCTTGAACTCATTGAACTTAAGTGTTGCATCATCTTTAAACTGCATGCTTGAAGCAAAGAACTTTGAATTCTCTGTTGCAGTGATAGACTTCGTCTTTTCATGTGAGAATTGAAAACTCTTCTGAGACATTGCATTCTCACTTTGCTGCAAATGTAACTTTGACAATGCATCAGTATTTTGCAAATGCAAGTCAATGTCTATAAAATGCTTTAGCAGATTGACATAATTGATAAAGATGTATAAAATGCAAAGAAACTCATTCATGATGATTTTATTAATCTTCATTCATAAGTACATCATGAAGTCTTGTTGAATATATAATAGTTCAGATCTGCATACAGTCTGATAAGATATTGTTTGAAATTCGCGATGCTTTGATTGACTCACTGCTTTGCAGCTTCAAGTCAACATTCTGTTTAAAAGTTGTGAATTTTAGAATTACTAAGTTTAGCATGCAAGTATTCAATGTAGTACTTTCAGTTAAGTTTCTCATCATGATTATGCATGCTCATCACATGATCTCATCACTGATTGCAAGACTTCTTTGACAAGTATGATGCAAATCATTGCAACTTCTTTTGTTTCATGATGAAATCAGATGATGTCACAACTATGAAGTCTTTGCAATCTTGCAGTCAAAACATCAAGAAATCATAGTTCATGACACTTTGCTCTTTAAACTCACAAGATTAATTAACACACTTGCGTGCATCACATTAATAGTGATCATCACTATGTTAATGTCAATGATCAAAAATTGATCAAGTTTCTCACTTAAGTTTCAATATGTGAAGTTACAAGACAAGCAGTACATTTTGCATCTTCAGATTTTTTAACTACTTGCGTACTTCGCTTGTTAATTGTCAAGAAATATAATCTGTCTGTTCATTAAATTCTTGTGATTTGAACTTCTCATCTACATGTTTGAATATGTAATTCTCAAATCTGTTTTGATGAAATGATGAATTCTCAGTGTGAAAGAAGTTATTGCTTCTTTCGATCATGCAACTTTTGATGAGTCGTTGCATGTTCAACATCTTTTATTGAGCAGCTTCATGCGAATGAAGCAATTAAAACTGTAAGACAACAAGATTTCTTTATGTGAAACTGCATAGTAGAAGATAATAAAATAGCACTTTATTAATGATAGAATTAATTGCTAAGAAACGAAAGTGAAAGCTCGCAGAGTTTTTATCTTTTGTCAAGTCATTATCTCTATTCACTCATTAATCTCTTCAATCTAATCTAGTGAGCTAGTCTTGCAAACATGCATCATTCATAGTCGATGAGATGCGTTTTCACAGTCAGCTTGATCTCAGTACTACGACATTTTGATTTCAAATGACAGACTATTCTAGAAATCAATGCATCTGACTACGTTAAAGATAAAATACTATCACAGTATGATTATGAGAATGTTTTTCACTTGATAGTCTTCTACAGCAAAAGCATGATTCTCGCTGAATGCAATTATCACATCTGTGACAAGAAATTACTAGTCATTATTTGATGTTTCAAACACTGAAGACTTAAGCTTGAATGCACTGAGTTACTCATTCAAATATTTATCAATTATCAGACTTTGAAAATCTTCATAGACTGATCGCGTTGAGTTGAGTCATCGAGATCGAGCCGAGTTTTCAACTCGTCAAGACTTGATTCAAGTCAGAATTTTGAAACTGAGTATTTGAGTCAAGTCACGATGTTTGAACTGAGTATTTAAATCAAGTTAAAGTGTTGAAATCGAGTATTGACTTGAATTCTCGACTCAACTCGTCAAGACATGAAGATAAATAAATAAATAGTTGTAAATAGCTTGTTCATTCTTTATGACTCTTTATCAAATAGTCTTCATGTTTTTTCCTTATGACTTTCTATCATGACTTTCTATCAAATAGTCTTTATGTTTTTCTCTCATGACTTTCTACCATGACTTTCTACCAAATAGCCTTCATGTTTTTCTCTCATGACTTTCTATCATGACTCTCTACCAAATAGTCTTCATGTTTTCTCGTCATGACTTTCTATCATAACTTTTCTTCATGTTTTCCCTTCATAACTTTCTAGTATCAAATGATCTTCATGTTTCTCGTCATGATTCTCTATCAAAAAGGTAATGCAAAAAGGTAATGCAAAAGCAAAAAACCGGAAAAATTTCTATATTTAGCTCTCTTGACGTCATATTCGATTGCTTGATGAGTCGAGTTGAGTCAGCGAATTCTGACTTGACTCGAGATCAATACTAGATTGAGTCATGAGATTGATATTAAGTATTCAAGTTGAGTTATGACATTGATATTGAGTACTCGAGCGAGTCAGAAAGTAGGTATGAAAACTCAACTCAATGATCAGTTTAAATCTTCATAAAAAACAAACAGTTAACTTGATGTCAAGTCAAATATTTAAACATTCTATCAGAATTTAACTTTCAGATCATATTTCAATCAGACAAAATAAACACTAAAGTCAATGCTTTAATTAAAATGTCAATAGCAGATATTTCTGAATCAGCACAACGCACTGAAAATTACTATCAAACTATTCTGATCTTTAATAGAGTAAATATTCTAGCTATTAAATCAGAAGCTGATCTTTATCAATGAGTATTTATTGTCAATTAAATGAATGAGCTTTGCAATGAGTATAAACAAGCTATAAGTGAAAATAAGCTTAAACTACATAGCATTAAACTAAAAAACTGCAAGATTGTTGATAATGTTTTATTCAGAAAAGACTTACTGTGAATCTCTGAAAATATGCATACAGAATTACTGCAGAAAATTCATGATCAGTCATTCATTTCTCACTTTAACAATAAAAGAACTGTTGATTTAGTTCAACGTTTCTACTATTAATTAAGTCATCAAATGATGATTAAACAGTACATTCAAAACTGTCATGTCTGTCAGCGAAGCAAAACGTTTAAAGATAGTATCAATAAACTTCATCATTCTCTCTCAATTTTACAGAAATGTTGAAAATATATAACTATAAACTTCATTACTGAGCTACTTCTATCAGAAGACTATAATGTCATTTGCATAATCATATGTCATTTCATCAAGAAACATCACTATATTCTTTATCATTAAAGAGACGAAAGCATCTCAGTTGAAGAAATAATTTAAATCATGCTATGAAACGTTTATTGACTTCATGATTTACTCAGTTCTATTGTTTTGAACAAAGACTTTCAATTCATATCAACAATATGATAAAGTTTTTGCAAGTGACTAAGAATCACAGCTAGTTTATTAACAGTTTATCATTCTAAAATTGATAATCAATTGAAATGAGTTAATTAAGATGTTGAACGCGAATTAAGAATTTACTGTAACTACATGCAGAATGACTGAGCAAAATGACTTTCAATGATGAAATTCAGTAAGAATTTCAATATTTTCTTGATCATCTCAATGATCTCATTCTACTTCAATAAGAACTTTCACTCACGAATGAGTTTCAATTCAAATATGATTAACTACAAAACAATTCATGAATGTTTTAAAGTTAAAAAAGCTGATAATATTATCATTCAAATGAAAAAGCTTCTTATTTTCAATCATCAACAATTGAAAAAGACAAAGCAGATCATTGAAGCTCAGATCAATAAACATAGACAAAATGTCATTTATAAAGTAAACAACTGAGTTTAATTATTCTTTTTTTTTATTCTTACTCAATTCAACACTCATTATGAGTCTATGCAAGATTCTATATACTGTAGCGAACGCTGTGCTAGTGTAGTGCTCTTTTCATATCTACTATCGCTTTTCTCTGCGCTTTATACTGTAACTGTTTTCAATGTAAGAACTTTATGAGTTTATTTCTTCTTTACTTTTTCTCTCTTTCATCTGACTCTTTGATGACATCACAGTCTGAAATTGATTCAGTATGCTTGTTGAGAATATCATTTGAATGATTGCTGTTGTCGCGCTTATGATTTCTAGAAGCTTTCTCAAGTTCGTGATGTTCTTTTCACATTGCATCATCTTTCATTTTATCTTTCATTTAAAACATGTTAATAAAATGTGCTTGATTAACATTCAATTTCTGTCACACTTGCACATTGTTGTAACGACATCAAGTACTCATCTTTCATGTAGAAATTGATTGAAGTCAATTTTTCTCATGCATAGTTGTATCAGTAATGCGTTGTGAGACTTTGCATGATTCTTGTGCAGTCACAAATGTCAATGTATCATCTCTGATGTCAGATATTGAAAATGAGTTGCGTTGAATCTCTTTTTTCAGACTATTCTTCATGTTTATCTGATTTGTTTCTGTATAAACATCAGTCTTGTTATCACTTCAGTGCGCTGATGCTCAGTCAGCAATAGAGACAAATTATGTGCATCATCAATCATCTTGTTCATTGCTTCATTTTTAAGTATTTCTGCATGTTTCATCACTTAATATAGCTTCAGCATAACTTCTTAAGATCAAATGCTTTCATGTGTAATCTGAACTCATTGTAAACGTGTCTGATCTTTTGTTGATATCATAACTTTCACTGTTTTCAGAAAAGTCTGACTATTATTGTATACTTTGTATATCTTTTCATGACATTCTTGATTTGCTATTACTACATCTGTGAGATGTTTCATTCTTGCAATTAACTCTTTCAACTCATCATGATGAATGATGACTAAAGTCAATTCTCTCAGTCTCTTATTTAACTTTCAGTTCATTCTCATCGCAATCATTGTAACATCATCTTTGCTGTCATTATCATTTGAGTAAAATTTTTGCTTCAATGCAAATGTGTCAAGATTGTATTATCTTATTGACATTTTCTTGTTTGCAACTATAACTATCTTCAATGACTCTGATCAGAAAGTCACTGTGTAAAAATGACTTCGATTCATCTTCATCTGCTTGAATGTTTCTTTCATTCACTTTCGTTTTAGCTGTAAAGATGTTTTGCACAGCTTTAATTTTCAATCTTTTTTGAGTGTCAAGTTGTTGCAAATTCGACGCACTATCATCTCAATAACTTCGCTCAATTTTCAAAAGTTCATGTTTGTTATTGATCTTTGTATCAACTTTCATAAGTGAATATTTATTGATGTCATGTTTGTTTTCATCTGTAGAATCTCTGTTGATGTTACATGATAAACATTAATGATTTGTTATAATGCTCTTTCTTGCACTGATCTCAGCTTAACGTTTAGACTCTTTCAATGATCTTTCATTCTTTATGATGTATATCATATGATGACTTCATGACTAAGCAGAGAGTGTGTCATCGTGAAGTATATTTGCTTACTTGTTGTCATTAATGAGTCTCAAGTAGATTCAATGATTGTCTGCATAATCTTTTGTTTAATCACTAGTTTTGCTTTGACATGATGTATGTGAGTCACTCATTTCAGCTTGAAGTTCAGTTGAACTCTTAAAACTCTGATATTTGATTTCAAGTTAATCTGATATTTTATCAGCTTTACATCAACTTTCATATTGAATCATTTAAAAGTTCTTGTAAAGTAAATCAGCTCATGCTTTGTCATTAAGAATTTGATATCATGCGTTTTTGATCACTGTTTGCATCTATCATAGATTTCGCTAAGAACTTTGCAGTTACGTTTTATAAATTCTTTATATGTCAAGATATTGACATCATTTACAAAGTTTGTGAAGTTAGTTCTCAGCTTGATGTCATCACATGCTTTTAACAAGTTTGCATTGTAAAATAAATATAATATTGATGATAGCAAAGAATCTTGTGATATGTCAACGTTTACGCTGCATTTCATCATCGTATAATCATCAATTGTGATCGTGATGCGTTGATCTTTCAGAAAGTTCTTCACAAACTCAAGAAACAGTTTAAAAACTTTTCTCTTCTTCATGTTGTGTAAAAGTCTGCTGTGCATCACATTATTAAATGCACTTTTCTCATTCAGACTCAGCAGTGAGACTACTCTTCTTTTTATGTTGCTTCACACAGTATGTATCTTTTTTATAATTAGTTGCAAAGTTGTATTTATTGATTTGTGCTTGTGAATTCTCATCTGAATGTTCAATATTGAGTTGCAAGCTTTTATAACATTTTATAAACATTTCAATACAATGAATTTCAGTATTTTACTCAGTGTATCAAGTAACACAATTGATTTATATATCTTTGCATTAAAGTAATCTTTCTTGTCTGACTTTTGCATCACTATTGTGATTGCGCTCTTGAACTGAGTTGATTGTATTCTCTTTTGTAAACATCTTTCAAAAAGAAAGTATATTTATTCTGATGCATTATTAATGAGTCTGCGCACTATTTTATTTATGTATTTCATGTGTTTTAATGTCTTATCAGATGTCACTTCGTAGATGACTCTCTTAATCTTATGATGCATCAGCGAAACATCATCTTCAATTAAGAGCGAGTATTCAAAGTTTATTATGTTCAGCATGAGAATCTTTGAAGATGATGAAAAGTGAGTTTGAAACATCATCTTCGCTTTATTCTGTGCTGTTGTGATGATGTCAAAGCACTTTGACTTGATCAGAGAAAGAATTGTCGCTTAAGTCAATGTATTTATGATTGCATTTCTTGCTCATTTTGCAGTTTTGAACAGTTCTCTCAAGAATTGTTCAACATTCTGCATGATCTCTTGATATTCACTGCGTTTCTGTTTTCTGATGATCTTGCTCTTCTTGTCACATGCTTGAATGTACTCTGCTCAATCATCAATGATTCAACAACTTCTTCTCATTCATTGCATGCTTTTGATGATCTTTGTACACTTTTTCGTTCATTTTACTTTGATCATTTCATGTGATCTTGCTCAGAAAGTGAAAATCTTGATGATTTTCTTCAATGCATTCAGCAGTTGCTTATTGATGTTTCATCTTATGATTCAACAATAATTTCAACATTTGTTCTTTCAGAATATTAATGAATTTCTCTTCATTCATTGTCTTTCAGTTGCAACGCGATTTTCGCGCTGACTTTTTGCAGACTCTGAAATCTATAATTGTCTGTATCAACAGATGATCTGAGAAGTTTTTCATTTCTTCGTTGATTTCACATTGTATTAATCAATTCATAATGTCATCTGTTGTGAAAATCAGATCTATTGTCATTTAAGATCTTTGATAATTTCTCGTAATTGTGTCTCAAGATAACGTCAGCAATGCATCAACATTTGTAATCATTTCAATTAAATCATTTGACAATAAATGTTATCTTGAGTAGAATGATTTCTCTCATGTGAAGTGATGCAGATTGAAGTTTTTTACAAGAATGCATTCTTTTGACATATGTAACATCTTTTCGATGTCTGAAAGACTTTCTTTTTCATGAATAACTTTGTGATCTCTGAGTGATGAATTGTATGCTTCATGAATGTGTATAACTTTCTGAATCATCTGTGTATCATTTGTTAATGTTTGTAATGTAATCGTGTTTACATTTTTGAAGTATCATGTTGAGTATCAGATGTTGCTGTCAATTCTCTTGTTTATGTAGAAACAGATTCTATTCTCATTATTCTTCAGCGTGAAGTTAACAGTTGCTGAGCAGTACGCTCTGAAATTCTCATCAAATCATCAGAGTTCTTGAAGAATCAAAATGTCATAATTCTTTATCTTTTTCTCATGTAGTAGTGCTATCATCATCTTTTCTCTGAACTTGTGAACGTTGTACTGTAGTATTCAAAGCTTCTTTTGCTGAAACATTAAAGTTCACATTCAAAGCTGTTTGATGTTCTCTTAAGCATTTGCAATGTGCTTGCTTTTCTTGTAAAATCTTTCAAAAAAGATGATACTGAAATTGACGTGATTGATGTTGATTTTAACTCATTTGTTTTTGACTTCTTAACTAAATGATTTAATATAATGTTTTTGAATGTGATAATTGCACTGAGCAGATGACTTTCATTTGTTGAGCATCTCTGTTTTCTTTTCAAGTTATTGTTTATCAGCAATCTTAAACTGATAAATGTTTTTGTGAACGTCTTTGACATCATCACTTTAAGTTCTTTCTGCTTTTGTACGACGTGATATAAAAATCTGTGTTTTATAATTCTCTTTATTCTTTCTTTTTCAATTTGTTGTTTATAACATTGAGAGTTAAAGACTCTGTATATATCTCAACACGTCTCACATTTTCACATGTTTCAAGTCTGTTTATGAAAACAGTGCTTCAAGCAATGATTTAACATGCAGTAAACGCATCTTTGCTTATTTCTGCATTCATATGTTTTATGATCATAGTCTTGACACTTCAGACATTGATGTGTTTTACAATTCAAATCATAAAACTGCGTGATTTTTATGTTGATCTTGTGACATACTCTTTCATTAATTAGCTTGTTTATCATCTCAGCGCTGATTACATGTATCATCAGCAAGATGTATCTCTTCTGTTCACTATTCTTTGTGAGTCACTTGACTTTCTCAATCATCATCTTCAAGTGTATGTCTTTGTTGATCTTGATGAGTGCTTTCACTCTCTTCTTCTCTATGTCTTTAGACATTCTCATGATTTTAATTTCATGTATCACTACTTCAAAACTAACTTCATGCAGACTTATATTTGATGAAATCTCTTTGATTCAAAAATCATTTTCTTTCAGTATTCTTTTGCTGTCTTTGATCTTGATTCAAAATATCAGTAGATTTGATCATCTCTTTATAGTCTCTATGTTTTTGCGCGTCGATAACATCTCATTAACGTCAATTTCTCTCACTCACTTCACTATGTTCTCTGTTGTTATCATCATAATTCTCTTGATCTTCTTTTTTTCTTTAACGAAGATCTTAATCTTGAATTTCTTGCAATGATTTTGCATTGACGACGTAACGTCAACGCTGAGAACAAGATGATTTTCAAACAATGTTGTTAACTTCTCGTTTGCTCTCTTTGCTCAGTTGTCAACACGTTTCTTCTTCTTCGCGAACTTCTTTTCAAGTCTGCTCATTATCTTTTTCAATCTCTTCAACTGATTCTTCATGCATCGATTAACATTCAACGCAGCGACGCGTTGACGCGTTAACTTTTCTATCATCTCTGTTAATCTTTTCATCTCTCTTCAAAGCATCAGCTCGTTGTTTCTACGTTCGTTGAGCTCATAAAGTACTCGCAGCTTGTTCAATTTCTCATGTATATTCTTCGTCTTAATTGAATTCTTCTGCAAGATAGTGATACTCGCTTCTCACTCACTCACTGACATCACATCAACAACGTTCATCATCTGCTTCTGATGATCAGAATGAAGCACAAGCATCATGTTGATGATGTTTTATTGTTAAAAGAGATTGATGTCTTAATAATTGTTGATTTGTATCATTAATAAATTCAAGAAAGATTTTGATTATTCTTTAAAAACATAAAAACAACTAAATCATGTAAAGATTTGAAAGATAAACAGCTAAAACTTTATCAAATCACTGTCAAAGTTGAAATTTTCTATCATCTTTGTTTATTGATAAGCATGAAGTGTTGAGATCATGTTTAGAAACTAATCAGAGTGCATACGTGACTAGAATGTTTGATCTATAAAGATAATTATAACTAAGACTTTAAGAATACAGAAGAAAGAAGATACAAAAGACAAGAAGAACATGCTCTATATAGTAGTTACTCAGATTCGACGCTAGTCTCAAAGAGAACGTGTTGAAACACAAGAAAGATGTTTATTTGAAAGATGTTTGCAACACAAAGAAATGTGTTTATCATAGACATCTGTTAATTACTCATAACACAAAGAAGTGTGTTTGTCTAAAAGATAATAGAAGCTGATTAGAAGATGCTAGAAAAGAAAAAAGATGCTGAGTCAAATCTAAGTCAGCTTTCAACTAAATTGTTGACTAGTTCTAATTAATACACAGTGAACTCGCTAACATTCACTGTGAATTGATTAGAATTTGATCTTTGACACATTTGTAACATTACTCTTCTCTTCAAAAGTTCATGTTTGCATGAATAGAATAAATGAAACGCAAAAATTTTCACTGTTTTTCAATTTAGTGTGATTTGTCTGAATAGAGCTTATGAAATTCAACTAAAACTTCTTTCAAGTTCTTGAATTCTTCTTTATCAACATAGTATCATTCGTCGTTTTAATCTAGTCTCGTTCATTTGATCTTGTATTGTATTCAATCTCGATAGTGTTTGAAGTTCAAAATGTCATTTATCTTTCAATGTTCATTGTCTTCAATAGTGAGCAATTTGAAAGATTCTGAATGCTGTTCTGATAAAAAGTTGTTGAAATAAGAATGCAATAGCTTCGAGCTGAACATTGAATGCAGCTGCTTCATGCTTATTGATAGATGAAGATGATAAAAGATTTCAACTTTGATCATGATTTGATAAAGTTCTAGTTGTTTGTCTTTCAAATCTTTGCATGATCTCGTTGTTTTGACGTTTCTGAAAAATAATCAAACTCAGTCATTTACTTCATAAATGATGTCTCGTCTATGTTTATTGATCTGAGCTTCAATGATCTGCTTCGTCTTTTTCAATTGCTGATGATCGAAGATAAGAAGCTTTTTTATTTGAATGACAATATTGTTGACTTTTCTAACTTCAAGATGTTTGCAAGTTGTCTTGTAGTCAGTTGTATCTGAATTGAAACTCATTCAAGAGTGAAACTCTTTATTGAAGTAGAATGAAATCATTGAGATGATCAAGAAGATATTGAAATTTTCGCTGAATTTCATCATTGAAAGTCATTTTGCTCAGTCGTTCTGCATGTAATTACAGTAAATTCTAAGTTCATGTTCAATGTCTTGATTGACTCACTTTGATTGATCATCAATCTCAAAATGATAAACTGTTGATAAACTAGTCGTGATTCTTAGTTGCTTGCAAATGCTTTGTCACATTGTTGATATGAACTGAGAATCTCTGTTCGAAACAATGAAACTGAGTAGATCATGAAGTCAATAGACGTTTCATAGCATGATTCAAACCGTTTCTTCAACTGAGATGCTCTCGTCTTCTCAATGACAGAAAACATAGTAATGTTTCTTAATGAGTCAACATATGATTGTGCAAATGATGTTATAATCTTCTGATAGAAATAACTCAGTGATGAAGTTCATAGCTATATCTTTTCAGCGTTTCTGTGAAATCGAGAGAGAATGAAGAAGTTCATTGATGTTATTTTTAAATGTCTTACTTCGTTGACAGACATCACAGTTTCTAATGTAATGTTTAATTGTTGCTCGATGATCTGATTAATAGTAGAAACGTTGAACTAAATCAATAGTTCTTCAATTGTCAGAGTGAAAGATGAAAGACTGATCATGAATTTCTTTTAACAATTTCATATGCATATTTTCAGAAACTCACAGTAAATCTTTTCTGAACAGAATGTCATCAATGATCTTGCAGTGTCTCAATTCAGTGCTATGTAGCTTGAGCTTGTTTTCGCTTATAGCTTGTCTATACTCATTGCAAAGCTCATTCGTCTTGTTGACATCTTTTACTCGCTGATAGAAATCAACTTCAGATTCGATAGTTAGAATATCTACTCTATCAAATGTCAGAATGATCTGATAGTGATCTTCAGTACGCTGAGTTGATTCAAAGATGTCGATTAGAGACATTCTGATTAAAGCATTGACTTTAAAGTTTGTTTTGCCTGATTGAAAAATGATCTGAAAGTTAAACTTAAATAAAATGTTTAGATAATTGACTTGACGTCGAGTTAACTGTTTGTTTTTCATGAAGATCTTCAAAGTCTGATGATCAATGAACATCTGAATGAGCAGCTTTGTGCATTCTAGCTCGAATCTTCAGTGTTCACAGCATTGAATAATGATTAGCAATTTCTTGTCATAGATGTGATAATTGCATTCAGCGAAGATCATGCTCTTGCTGTAGAATGTTACTGAGTGAAGAACATTCTCATCATTGTACTGTGATAGTATTTCATCTTTGACGTAGTCAGATGCATTGATTTTCAGAATAGTTTGTCATTTTGAATCAAAATGTCGTAGAACTGAAATCGAGCTGACTTGTTTCTTTAGATCATTAAAAGCTTGAACACAGACTTTGTTTCAAACAAAAGATGTTTCTTTTCTAGTCAGTTGAGTGAATGATTTAACTAACTTCAAGAAGTTCTTAATGAAACAACAATAAAAGTTAATAAATTTCACGAAGCTCTGAACTTCTTTTAGATTGATCAACGTAGTTCAGTTGACTATGACTTTCATCTTGATAGAATTCATACGAAGATCTTGTTCTGATACTATGACTTCTAAGAAGATAATTTCTTCTACATCGAATTCGCACTTTCGAATATTTATCTGTAAATCAGCTTCTCGTAAGCAATTCAATATCATTTTGACATGTTGTTTATGTTCTCATTGAGTTTTGCTGTAGATCAGAATGTCGTCTAAATAAACTTGACAGAAGTCATTTAGAAAGTCTCATAAAACATCATTCATATACTGCTGAAACAAGATTGAATCATTGATAAGTTCAAAGAGTAACATCTTTGATTTGTACACTTCTAAAGTGATAATAAAGATAGTATAGTTCTCACTATCAGAGTGCATTCGTAGTTTATTGAACGTTGAAATGATATCTAATTGAGTCAGATGCTTGCAATCAACTATTTTGTCAATCATCTCATTTATGAGCGATAGAAAATAGCGATTTCTTTTGATAACAGCATTGAGCTTTTGATAGTCAATGCAGAATCGTAGATCTTTATTTGCTTTTAAGATGAACAGAACGAGTGAGAAATACGAAGCTTTGCTAGAAGTTATAAATTCTTTGAAAAGATTCTCGTTCAGATATTTCTTTACTTTCTGAAGCTTGTAGAAAGACATTCAATATGCTCAGCAGCAAGATAATGTTACGTCACTAGTAAGCTTTATCTTATGATTATATAAATGATGAGATGATAGCTTGTTGACTTGAGCTCGATCAAAGATGTCTAGAAAATTCTGATATTTCGATGATAACTTGACTTTAATATCTTCTAGATTCTGAGTCGTTTCATTGACTGAGAAGATGTTTATGACATCTAGTTCGCATTGAGTATTGTAGACAATTTCTCTATCGATGTCTTCAATGAACATAGCAAAAATCTTTGTCTGATTCTTCTTTTTTCGTTTTACTAATGCTTGAAAAGAGATGACGTTTATGTTTTGAATCAAGAATGACTCTTTCTGAATGAATGAAACTGAGTGCTTAAGCATCTTAGAAATCTTGCTGTGAGCTGCTGAAGAGATTGAAGTTGATCGTGATCAACTTGAGTGCTTTGTATTTGACGAGATCAAAAAAACCGAAATAGAAATATTTAATTGATCAGAAAATACGATAGTATTATGCCTCATGTTCAATAATATTTCATTTTTGTTCATTCAGAATTTGCTCAATATAGCTTCATGATGCTTGATATCAACTATCAGCATTGACATAGTCAATTTCTTATGACTTTCGATCATGAGATTGAGTAGAATCTTATGAGTAATAGTCTTTCTAGCTAGCTTTTCATCATAGTCTCGTATTAACTTCTCTTTTGCTAGTAATATAAATTGTATTTCAAGTTTCTGACATATTTTATTGACTAGTTTGTCATGTATCAGCGTGTAGACGACGAAATCACTATCTATCAAAGAGCGAAGGCTGAAAGAATTTCTCTGAGAGATAAAAGAAGCATTGATCAGAAATGACTTCTCAAAATAGTTTTCTTTCAATAGAACTTTGATTTGACTGCACAAAGATATAATCTCTATCTCTTCAATGACTCTGAAAGAGATAACTAGTTTTTTGAATCAGAATTTGACTCAAAGTTCAATGCAGATTGATCAAACTCGTCATTTTCTAATGCATTGATTCTTGAGATTCAATCAGAGCACTCTTTAAAGAAATGATCTGACTTATGATAAATGAAACAGCTTTCAGTTTGTAGATTTGTCTCTTTGACGCTAGTCAAAGTCGCGTCACGCAGTTTTGAATGATCAACGAGTGTAGTAACTTCAATCTTTCTATAAAGATTCAATGAATCTCGTTTCTCAGCAAAGATGACTTGCTTTCTAACTTTGATCAAGAATTTTTTTTCTTTGATGTCATTCATGACTCAATGCTCATTGTTCAAACAAATCAGATAACTACGAATTTCATTAAGAGATTCTGACTGAATTAACTGACTACTTTAAGCTGCATGAAGACAATAAACTATCTTGTCTTGTAAATCAACGATTAACTATTTGTCGTGATATTTCAAATAAAAGAACAGACGTTGAAACATTGAATAGAATTTACTGAATTTGCTCTTTTCTTAAGTAAAATTAACGTATTTTCTTCGAAAGTTTGTCTCTTTGTCAAGATCATTGTAAAGCTGAGCAAGTTCATTTAACAGATCATTGACTATGACATAGAGATTCAATGAATTTTGTTGACGTTAAGCTAAAGTAGCTTTAACTGTGTCTTCTTTGATTCTGAAGTGAACGTAGATCAGAATAGCTTTATGAATATTGAAATAATTGACGTTGATTTCTAGCTTGTCACGAATCTTTTCTTGTTAATCATTTCAGATAAATTCTTTTTCATCAGTAAACAGAGATTAATTCGAAAGCTTTTGAGATCGCTTGAAGAAATTGAACAAAGTAGAAGAAGAAGAAGTGACTTCTTTAAATGATTGCAGTTAATGTTGCAATTCAGTCACTTGATTTTAAAACGTCTGATTTAATTGATTCAAGCGTTCTTTAACTTTATTCATTTTCTCGAAACGAGTTTTTCATATTTGTTCGCTTGATATCTTGTCAAATAGCTCACAAGCTTTCATGCCTAAATCTCGCTGAGTTTGAAGATTGTTCAAATCTTCTTGTTAGAGATCAATCTAGAGTGAGTCATAGAGATGTCATTTAACTAATAGATAAATGCTAAGAAAGAAAAGTATCTACAGAAAAGAACTCGATTCTTATATGTGTGTTTCTCAGTTCTGTGCTAAACTCGATTGAGTTGACGTCTTACACATATGATGCAGAGACTCAATGACATCACTTCTAGATCAGATTTTCGCTAGACTCAATTAGAATGAAATCAGGCGAAGACTAGTTGAAGAATAGACAAAGACTAGAATCATAACATTATCTCTTCTTCTTGACTATTCATGTTCGCATGAATGTTGTTTCTTAGTGCGCTTTTCTTGAATATTTGATATAAAAGTCGTCAATCATCTCTTGAGCGTTCATAAATTCGTTGTCGTCAGCGTTATATCAGTTGAGATCGTTGTCATAATTCTTTCATTTGACTCAATATTGAAGTCGTCTTTGATATCATCGAGAGTTCAATATATCGTCGATTTTTCATTCGTCTTCATCGTTTATCACTATTGATTTCAAAGGTTCATTCTTCTGATCAGGCAGAGAATCATCAACTGCAGAACGAAGAAGCTTTAAATGAAATACATCATGTATACGCATGATGTCTGATAGTTTCAATTTATAGAAGAAGTCAACAGAGTCTTTGACCTTGAATGAATCAAGCATCTTGTCATTCAATTTTTTGAAAAATCTCGCTGTAACGATGTTTCGTTCGTTCAGAAACATCTTTGATTCAATCTTGTAATTGATCTTCTTTCTATGCTTGTTAGCTTGATTCATCATTTGTTCCCGTGTTTTGATCAGAGTTTCACACACGAAGATCAATGTCTTGTTCATTTGTTCAGATATATTCTTGACTCGATTGATCTGCAAGCGTTCGCGAATGCTTTCATACTCGATAATGTCAGGATCGAAGCTCATACAAGAATGAAAGTTCTTGTTCATGAAGAAGAGAGTCAAGAAGATGACTGATGACAAGACGTTATTGTCAACAAACTCGATCATTGATAGTCACTTAAACCAGTCATTCTGCATATATGAACAGAAGAATCAAAGATATCGCTTGACGTTCTGATTGACTCGTTCGCTTTGATCGTTGATCTGAGAATGATAGACGATGAACAATCGAAGAGAAATGCTCAGTCATTTGCAAAGAAACTTTCAAAGAATGAAGATGAACTGAGAATCTCGATTGAATACAATGAAGCTTGATAGATTGTGAGTTCAATATACTCATTGAAGCAACATTTCAGCTGTCTTTTCGACTGTGATATCTTCATCATCAGTGATGCAAAAGATATAATGTCTTTCTTTCAACAATTTGCAGATGACAGTTAGAATAACGTTGTAGTTGTACGAATCAGATAGATCAATAATAAAGTTCATGACTATGTTTTGTCATTGATGTTCAGATATAAATAGAGATTGAAGCAAGTCGTTTGATTTATTTCTTGATGTCTTTGAACGTTGACATACATAGCAGTTTTGAATATATTGATCTATCGTTTTTCGCATAGAAGGTCAATAGTAATTCCGCTTTATGATCTTCACAGTTCTAAGAATATCAGAATGATCAACTGATGATTGATCATGCATCTCATGAATCAGATTCATTTGTAGCAGCTCGTTGAACGAGACTCATAGCTGACTATCATGATACAAGATTTCATTCTGAGTTCAACAATTCTTCAATTTAATATCTTCATATTGCGTCTCGTCTCTTGCTATTGCTTCGCGAAGTAACATACAATTCTCGTCAATCTCATTAGTCTCAAGAATCTGCTTATAGATTGATTCACTGATGTTCTTTTCTAGATCAGCAATTTTCATTCAATTTAAAGTCAGAATAGTAGTTCTTTGATATTAAACGCGTTCATCGTCGAGATTTTTAGACACGAAGTCAGCTTGACGAGTTAATGCATCGATCTTAATGTTTTATTTGTCAGATCGATACATTATCTTGAAGTTGAAGTCAGCTAGCTTCTGAATTCAACGCATTTGTCGTTGACTCAGCTTCTTGTCTTTCATCAATGAGATGAGCGCTTGATGATTGATGAACATCTTGATAGAAATGTTGATCAACTTCAGTTCAAGTCATCAATGTTCAAAAGCTCGAATGATGATCAGCAGTTTCTTATCATATATCTTGTAGTTGCATTCAGCAGAAAACATGTTCTTGCTATAGAAAACAATTGAATGTAGAACATCTTCGTCATTATATTAAAACAGAACTTTATCATTGACGTAGTTGAATGAGTCAATTTCAAGAATGAAATCGCAAGTCTGATCAAAGTGACGAAGTATAGAAGTCTCAGTCATACGTTTCTTCATGTGATTGAATGCAGTTTGACAGACTTTGTTTCATTCAAATATGATCTTCTTTTGAGTGAGTTGAATCATTGAACGAACAATCTTCAAAAAGTTCTTGATGAAGCGTCGATAGAAATTGCAGAAGTCAATGAAGAACTGCATCTGAGTGAGGTTATTGAGTGTAGATCAATCAACTACTGCTTGTACCTTTCGTGAATTCATCTTAAGTCTTTCGATTGACATTAAAAGTTCTAAAAAGATGGTTTTCTGAACATGAAACTTGCATTTATTGATGTCTATCTGTAAATCAGCTTCTCGTAGTCTATTCAAGATCAATTGTACATGTTGCTTGTGTTTCTTCAAGATCTTGCTGTAGATGATAATATCATCTAGATAGATCTGACAAAACTGATGAAGATATTCAAACAGCACGTTGTTCATATAATGTTGATAGAACGTTGATTCATTGATTAATTTGAAGAGCATTACATGATATTTATATGAGTCGAAGAAGATGATAAAGATAGTCAGATCTTCGCTATCTGAGTGCATTTGCAGTTTATTGAACGTGACAATGATGTTCAATCGAGTCAGATATTTGCTTTCTTGTATACGAGCAAGAGTCTCATCTATCAAGAGCAAAGAGTAGCGATCTCATTTGATCAAAGCATTGAGCTTTCTGTAGTCGACGCAGAAACGCAGACTTTCGTCTTTCTTTTCAGTGAACAAGATGAGCGAGATGTATGATGCGAAGCTGAAGAAAATGAACTCTTTGTTCAGATGTTCAATCAGGTACTTCTTTATCTTCTGAAGCTTGTGATCAAACATCTGATATAGTTTGCTTCGTGAAGATGTTTTCTCGTCGATCAACTTGATCTTGTGATCGTAAATATGATAAGATGATAGCTGATCAATCATTGCTCGATCGAAGACGTTTAGATAGTCGTGATATTCAGAGAGAAGCTTAATCTTGACTTGCTTGAGAATCTTAACGTGTGAAAGCTCATGTAGATTCACTTCTTTGAGCTTATTCTCAGCTGTAGTTATGAGTCGATCGATTTTCAAGATGATAACAGCAAAGATCTTGATGTCTGATCGTTTAACTAACATTTTATATGTCGCTGTCTCTATCATTGCTATGTTCATTAAACCTGACGTTGATTTAGAAATTTTGACGTTAGTTAAAGTCGCGTCACACGATTTTAACTGTTCAATTAATTTAACTGACTTCTCATTGAACTGACTGAAAGAGAGTGATTTCAGACTGAGTTGAGAGATAGTGAAAGATCTCTTCAGTATATGAGTAGAAGTCAAACTCTTTTGCTTCGTGATTATCTTGTTGCTTGTGAGTAGAACAATTGATTTCAAATTGAGAGTGAAATTCGAAAATCGAAGAGAATTGATTTGCATATCAATTACTAGATTGATTTTGTTCATTCATGTTTTTTCAAGAATCATTTGATGTTGATCTAATCGAGTGATCAACATAGAAGCTGTGTCAATCGTATGATCTTGAACAGTCAGATTCAAATAAATGGCATGAATAATGAGTTTTTTAGCATAATGATTGTCAAATTCTTGAATTGACTTCGCTTTGATCAAAGTCAGAAACTTGATTTGCAACTGATCACAAACAATCTGCGCGATCACTTCATCAATGAATGAATAGTCAGCAGCTTCGATGTCAATCAATGACTTCAATGAGTAACTAATTTCATTGCTAGAAAGTACACATTCAGTAGTCAAAGATTCAGAAGCAAAAGAATCATCTGACATGCTCATCGTTGAAGAAATTAACACATCTTTCATCGCGTCTTTGATGAAAGTCTCTAGTTTTTTGCCTCGCTATTCTCGAAAGACATTTTCTCATTCTCTTTATTCTTTGAAATGATGATTTCATGTAAACGAGAAGTGAAAGCTTAAGAAGCAGAAGTGTTGATCTTGTTCTGAGAGCAGTTCTTTGACAAGTGACTCAAGATCTTGCAAGTATAGCAGATGATAAACGATCTTGCTGATTCAAAGATGAAAAAGATAATAGACTTAACATAATTGATTATTGAAGTCGTTATTGACAATGAAGTAGCAGCGCATTTATCAGGTACGATCGTGACTTTGATGATGACAGTGATGATGACAGTGCGACGTTCGCTGCATAGCTGATAGTTGACTCGCTGTTTATTATTCACATTCTGAAGAAAGATTCTTAAGCAAGTGAGCGAAGTAAAGTTCTCTGAACAGACTGATAAAGTGTTCTGCAAGCGATTATTGATTTTATTCTGAAGATCATTCATCAGAATGCAATTGTCATAATTAAGATAGCTGAATAGCTTCATAAAGTTGAAGTAGAAGACATTGAAAGACTTGTCTGCTTGTCTCAGAGCGTTGTATTCATGACAACACTTTCGATTTCTATTCAGTTCATCGTATATTTCTTTCAGATGCTCAAATAGCTTGTTGATTGAGATGTATGAATGCGAAGCGTTATGTCAACATTGAGCGAAGATGTGCTTAGCAGCATCATCTTCTAGTCTAGATATCACATAGACAATACAGATATTCTCATTATCGAAGTGATTAACATTTGTCTGAAGCTTGTCGTTCATCTTGATTCTTCAGCTATTTCATGTTGATTCATCTTCGTCAATGAATACAGATGAGTTCAAAAACTTGAAAGACTTGTGATGATTATTATTGAATAAAGTGAATGATTCACGTCGAGTATGATTCTCAATAGATTGACGAGATAGAGATTTCGTAGAAACTCGAGATTCAGTAGACTGACGAGATCAAGACTGATTCATTGAATGCAATACTTCTTTGAGTTTATTCTTAAGATTCAACATCTTCTCTTGATAGCGTTTGTTTGTCTCTTCTAGAGTGTCTATGATTATCTGTTTGACCTTTAGTTGATTCAATCTCTTGTTATGTTTGACTTGAACAACGATTCACTGCTCGTTGAGTTTCAAAGTCATGTCTCGTTGAGATCTAAGCTCGTTCAACATCTTAATAATCTCGTTTGACTGATCATGAGCTCATTGACGAAGCTGTTCTTCTGTCTTGATGTTTCATGAAATATCAGCGTTCTGAGATCTCGCTGAAGCATTGACAGAAATAAGAGAAACTCGTCTACTAGCAATGCTTCTAAGCAGACGAGCTGTTCGTGACTCGACTGATTCAGAGTCGCGTGTCATTGTGAGAAATTGAAGGTAAAGATAAATAGATTGTGATAAGATTGAGTGATTGATTTGATAATTTTGAGTAAATTTGAGTAAATTTAAAGATGTGTTTTGATGAAAGTAATTCAAAGAATCTCTTGCGAATTTTCTGAATGAACGAAGTAGATTATTTCGTATCGTTTACACGTTGATAGCAGAGTAGTTGGTTAGCATTTATTTACTGTTAGAAGTCAATTTAGAGCGAGTCATAAAAGTGTTATTTAACTAATAGATAAATGCTAAGAAAGAAAAGTATCTACAGAAAAGAACTCAATTCTTATATGTGTGTTTCTCAGCTCTGTGCTAGACTCGATTGAGTTGACGTCTTACACATATGATGCAGAGACTCAATGACATCACTTTGAAATCAGATTCTCGCTAAGCTCGATTAGAATGAAATCAGACGAAGACTAGTTGAAGAATAGACGAAGGCTAGAATCATAACACTTCTAGAAAAACTTCTGAATCTTGTTCAACTCAATGTTGTAGCTGCTTTACATTTTTTATATTTCATGAAGTAGAAGCTTCATGAGAGTTATTGAAAGTCTGAGAATGAGGCAAAAAGTATCAATGTTTTCGTACGACATTGATTCTAAGATATTTCAATATGCAAGATGATAGCTCAGAATAAATGATTAAATCTGTAGTGTCAGAAGAATAAAAGCTTTGATTATTCTTGAAGAGATTGTTCACAGATGATTGAATCATAGCAAAGAATTGATGATCGAGCGAAGAACAATGCTCGATAGTATGTAGTGAGATCATTTGTTAAAGTGTTTAGTCTTCAAAGAAGAATGTTGCTGATTTGAGAATTTTTTTTGATGATTCTCAAGCAATCAAAACCTTAATCGATTTGAACGAGCGTGTACTGAATGAGTTGTAGATTCTCTAGCAATGCAAGATCTTAATTTCTTGATTCTATTGATTTCTTGATGTTGTTCTGTCTTTTAATGTTGTTGATCATCAGATACACAAATTTCTTTATACTCATCTCGTTGTCAATCAAGTGAATTTGAATGAGTAATGAAATCAGTATCATGTGATTAACGAATTCTTAAAGTAATGTTGAAATCGTGTCTAGAAACTAATCAGAGTGCATGCGTGACTAGAATGTTTAATTTATAAAGATAGTTATAACTAAGACTTTAAGAATACAGAAGAAAGAAGATACAAAAGACAAGAAGAACACGCTCTATATAGTAGTTACTCAGATTCAACGCTAGTTTCAAAGAGAACATGTTGAAACACAAGAAAGATGTTTATTCAAAAGATGTTTATGACACAAAGAAATGTGTTTGTCATAGACATCTGTTAATTACTCGTAACACAAAGAAGTGTGTTTGTCTAGAAGGCAATAGAAGCTGATTAGAAGATGCTAGAAAAGAAAAAAGATGCTGAGTCATATCTGAGTCAAACCTGAGTCAGATCTGAGTCAGCTCTTGACTAGATCATTGACTAGCTCTAATCAATATGCAGTGAACTCGCTAGTGTTCACTGTGAATTGATTAGAGTTTGACCTTTGACACATTCGTAACATGAAGCAGCTGCATTCAATGTTTAGTTAGAAGCTATTATGTTCTTATTCTCAAGACTCATTATCAAAACAGCATTTGAAATCTTCTAAATCATTGACAATCAAAGATAATAATCATTGAAAGATAGATGACATTTTGAACTCTAAATGCTATCAAGATCAAATACAATATAAAGTCAAATGAACAGAACTAGATTGAAACAACGAATGATACTATGTCAATAAAGAAGAATTCAAGAGCTTGAAAGAAGTTTTAGTTGAATTTCATAAGTTTTATTCAGACAAGTCACACTAAATTGAAAAACAGTGGAAATTTTTGCGTTTCATTTATTCTATTTATGCGAACATGAATTTTCAAAGAGAAAGATAATGTTATGAATGTGTTAAAATTGAATAAGAACAAAGTTTTAACTTTAATCAATTCACAGTTAATGCTAGTGAGTTGACTGTGTATTGATTAAAGCAAGCTTTAATCTGATTTAGATTTAGCTTAAATTTGACTCAGATATGACTCAGCATCTTTTTGCTTCTTCAACATCTTCTTCACTTTACAACATTCTTTCTGTGTCACAACATGTTTTCTTCAAGTTTAGCACAGTCTTTGAACATTATATAAATAAAAGTTTTTATATCACTCTTCTTCTGTATTCTTAATGTTCAGTTATAGTTATCTTTAAAGAATTAAGCATATCATTCACAAACTTCATTGATTGAATCATTTAGACATGATCTTAATACTATTGAGCATTGTTTTCGTTTGAATGAATATATATTATATGTGTTTGAGCAAACTCGATGATCTCTGACGATCTTCAGAGCTAAAATTTGCCTCGAAAGTCACTCTGAGATGTCAAGCACTTTCTCTATCTAAGCGACTGAGTCTATGAAGTGAGTGAGTGAGGCAAAAGCGCGTTTCTGACTGAATTTTAAGAAATGAAGAAACAGAAAGAGATGATGAGAGAAACAGAAGAGAAAACAATCTATTTATTTTCTTTTTCCTGCTTAATCTTCTTGTTCTTTAGCGATTGACATTGATCGAGTCAAGTCAACTAACAGTCATCTTCGCTTGTTGATAGTCTTCAGTCAAGCTGAATCTTCTATTGAGCATCATCTTCATTTGAATGAATATATATTATATGTGTTTGAGCAAACTTGATGATCTCTGACGATCTTCAGAACTAAAATTTGTCTCGAAAGTTGCTCTGAGATGTCAAGCACTTTCAAATCTCAGAAACGTTGATACGAAGTATTGAGATTGATGAGAGCTGATTCTAGTTGACTGATCAAAAGTGACTATTTTTGATGTCTTCTAGAAACATTTAGTATGTAGCTAGAATAAGCTTCAATGTATAAGTGATAGCTGTCAAACTTTCATCTCTCTAGCAGCTGAATTTCATTCTTCGAAAGCTTTGCTTAACGAGCTGAGATAGCAGCTTCTCAATGAAAGAAGTGATCTGAATAGCGATCTTCTATGCTCAGTGTAACTAGCGTTCTACGCAGAATCTCGATGACGTGAGTTCATGTGTATGAATATTCTGAGTCAAACAGAGACGTCAGCAGAGATGCAGAAAACTTTGAAAACAGGTTGACGAGTGAGTGTTTAACGCACGCTTCGTCGTTGACGACAGCAATGATCAATGTCATCTCACGTCTGAAAGAATCGGTTTTGAAGCTTGATAAAGTGAGTTGCAAAAAGTCATTCTGAAAGATAATCAAACTTCTGATTAAATGTCACTGTTTGAAGTCAGAAGTTCTATTCAATTGACTTCATGTAAACTCGCTTATGCGCAGAAAGCTTGCAAACGTCAGGCAAAATGACGCATGTCATGTTGTTTCTTCAATAATAGATTGATCAAATTGACGTAGCAATAGTAGCAGTAGATCTCATGTTATAGATCTTTGCTCGCAAGTCTGATTGTCATCTTGAAGTCTTCGAATTTCAACTATGATTCGCTGTAATGTAAAGTGGTGAAATGTCTTGATCTCAATATCAGAATATTCAACGTCAATGTGATGTGATTATAGATCGATGAGATAAATCTTAATGATTTTGACTTTGATCATCTTGTCTTTTAGATTCGCTGATCAGCTAATCGTGCCACGCTGACACCTACATAAAGTAGGTGCTGACCACTCACCTGACGTTCACCATTCAAATGACGTTTTTTAATTCTCACCAATTTTGCGAAAAATCACATACAAAATCAAAAAATCTCTCAAATTCTTCGCACGTTAATAACGTAACAACGCACAAAGATAATTGCATGCAACTAAAGCTCAGTTAACTGTTAATTATATAAAGAAACTGAACATTAAAAAAAAATCGATATATGTGTTGATGCGTGCATGAGTCAGTGAATTTCAGAAATCGGGAATTTCAAATTTCACATTTTAGCAACGCAACGAGATATTATGATTTTCATTTCGATAGAAAGTTAGATTCATATGTTCTTATCTAACTTTTAGTTTAAAATACTTTATTTTCTCTGTGCGTTGTTACGTTATTAATGTGCGAAGAATTTGAGAGATTTTTTGATTTTGTATGTGATTCTTCGCAAAATTGGTGAGAATTAAAAAACGTCATTTGAGTGGTGAACGTCAGGTGAGTGATCAGCACCTACTTTATGTAGATGTCAGCGTGACACGATTAATCAGATTTGAGATTGAAGTTGAATATTTGACTCTGACGATCAAAAATCAGAACATGAAGTAGCTTTTTTTGACTGTATCGTAGATATTTCTGATGAACGTCGCTAAACTTCATCAAAGATATCTGACTGCTGAGCAATCAAGAGAAATCTCGCTGTATCAGAAGCTTGATGACTTGCGCTGATTGACTGAAGTGTAGCTAGCTGAGAAAACTCGTCAGCAATAGTACTGAACTTCGCTTGAGAAAGCAAATTAGCTAGACGATTTTCATGAGTTGAAATTCATAAAGCATGTATGCAGATATCATGCACAGTCGTCAGCAAAACTATTCATCGCAGATGCAGCATTGCTTCTTCGCGCATGAAGATCTTGTTAATGTCAACGACAACAGCTACATTGTCATCATATATAGTGAGATTGCATCTCGTAAAAACGAAAAGTCATGCTGTCAAAGCTTGAAGCACTGTTGTCATTTCTTTGACATTGATATGCTTGTCACTCAAGCGCATGTTAAATCGATTAGAAAATGTTTGACTAGCAGCTGATGATAGATTGAAATGATGCAGATAGTAGTCTCTCATGTCGTGCAGATCTGAAGCGTTGATTCAGAGATATAGAAAATGTCTGAATTCGCGCTTGCGAAGTAGACGTACATTGTTTCACTTTGAAAGAAACGTCTTTCATCATAGTAGATCTTGTCGCATTGAGTAATTGATGCGTTGCTTGCGTGATTTAATGACGGTTAGATTGTTGAACAGTCATCTGAGAAAGACTCTTTCAGAAACTATGATCTTTGCAGCAAATGACAGAAAGTTTAATAACGTCTGTAGCTTCTTGTATGATAAAGAGCTCTTTGTAAACATGCTGTTAACAAGCTGAATTGTCTTCTGATGCTTGTCAGATGATAAATGAGTCATCATATTGATTGAGTCAAGCTCAATGCTCAAAAAGATGCACGTGATATTGATAAGATTCTTTTTAAGATCAATGCTAAATTCTAACTGAGTGCACAGATCATCGAAATCATTCTCGTATTTACGAGCTTCGATCATGTTCGCTTGTATGACTAGAAAGTCATTCAGATAATGTATTATTGAGTCTCATTGCAGAGTGACTATGAGCATTCAGCAAAGATCTTTAGCGAAAAGGTCAAACAGATATGATGACGTGCGTAGATTGAAGAGAAGAAAGCGATCTATTCAGTACTTATCTCTTCAGAAGAAATCAAGCAGTCAGTGATTTGATGTTGCTATCGACACATGACAAAAGACGTTGATCAGATCTCTTTTAATGAGAACTGCATTTCGATCGACGTCAGATAAAGCGATGATTGTTTGATCAAAGATGAAATATTCAATTGATTCTCAGTTCTCAGAAATGAAGCAGTTGACTGACTTTTCTTTTGAATACGATAAATGATGTATTCAACGTCAGCAATCGTTTTTCTTTGATATCAATCTCAATGATGAGAATATAAAGCGATGAGAAACATGTTGAATCTCGATTAGTCAATTACAGCGAGCTTGCTGCGTCAAATTGATCTGAAGAGTATCTGATGCTTCATTTGTCGAGAAAAGATTCTTGCTCAAAATCAGTTGATCGAGACTTTGATATTCAATTTTAGCTTCATGTTCAATGATAAACAGCAATGTTTGAACATATTTACGATCAAAATGTTCGACTAGCTGTGTTTGTCATGCGCTCGCATCTAGAAAGTCTCTGCGCGCTAGAGAAATCTCATCAATCTTCATGAGCTGATATGAAAAGAATTTTGATATTGATATCAACGAGATTGAAATTCAACGTCACTTTCTTTTGATGATCAATTGATTGTTTGAATTCGATGTTTTGCAATTGATAGCAGCGTGAGTTTCATCACATTCATTGCAGATATGTTGATATGTGCAACTAAAATAAATGCAGCTATCGTCGTTGAACTTGTTGCATATTGAGAGTTCTGTGCTTGACTGTTTTCTGATTTTCTGACTCTGATATTTCGTCTGAAAAGCGATAATAGATGTTTTCTTTATCAATGCTCGATCAACAAGTTTATCTTCAGCATTGTATCACTTGTTCAAATCATTGACTTCTTTTACCATGCAAATCTCATGAAAGTAAAAGTAAAAGATTCGCAAAGACTCGAAGATGTAATGCAGATGAAGCTTCTGCAGATAGTTAATGTATCAAGCTAAGCTTGCTTGCAAAGAATGTTTCAATTGATCATTGATTGTCTTAATGAAACATTGATTATATACTTTTAAACAGCGTAGAAAGAGAATCATGCTCTTGAGATTCTGCTGAGTGACATCATCGTCATGAACTCAAAGCTCATTGATTCGTGACAATTACAGATCTTGCTTGTTGATTGAATTTGATATATGATCATTGATCAGCTTAAAGATATTGACAGCTTGAAATTCGTTTTTGAAGATGAGAATCAGTTGAGTGATATCAATAAAGAGGTAGCAAGATATCATTGTTTGAATGCAAGAGTCACTTGAGAGAATAGTATTTGACGTTTGACTGATAGTGCTCTCTATCACTGAGTTGTTTCTCGACTGATTCAGCGCTGTACTCTGAGCTTCTAGTCGTCAAAGCTTCTGTTTCAGCTCATGTTTCATATTTGCTTGATAAACATTCTTAATTCTCTGCTGCATGACGAGAGTAGTTGATGTTTCAACAATTTGTTTCAAGTCGACTTTCTTCAAGAAAACACTTGAAGAGAGAAAACTCGAAGAGACAGGTGAACTCAACGAGAGTGATGACGATGATGCAGACGAGCGAGAGCGAGACACATGAGAAAAGAGAAAGCGATGATGACTTCGTCTTTTGCTGACAGCGATAGCGACGTCGACGTTGACGTGACTCTGACAATGAGTAGAAGCGATCATTGATAGTGATGATAGTAGTGAAGCAAATGAGGTAGCAGTGACAGCAGTGAGTAGCAATGACAGCGATGAGTAGCAGTGACAGCAGTGAATAGCAGTGTGAATGACAAAGTGAGTAGCAAAGTGAGTAGCAGATGCAAAAGCGCGTTTCTGACTGAATTCTAAGAAATGAAGAAACAGAAAGAAATGATGAGAAAAACAGAAGAAAAAACAATCTATTTATTCTCTTTTTTCTGCTTAATCTTCTTGTTCTCTAGCGATTAACATTGATTGAGTCAAGTCAACTAGCAGTCATCTTCGCTTGTTGATAGTCTTCAGTCAAGCTGAATCTTCATACTGTGTCTGCTTAGAATATCACATTATCATATTACTCTTATAAATTTCATTTATTCATTTAGTAAATCAAATTATTATAGTTTTAATTATTTGAAATTCTTTTTAAAAATGATAATTCAATATTTAAGCATGATAACAGAAACATGATTGTAACAAAGTTGAAGTAATGATGTTTTAACTTCATAAAATATTATGATTGAAATAATAATAATAAATTCATACATTCTTGTAACATCAATTAAATTGACTCATGAGAAACTTTATGCTATGTGTGTCGAGTGAACAAAACTCTCTGAGGTAGAAAATCGCTCGCTGTCTATACGACTGCTATATGCAGTCGAGATGATAAAACTGAGACTATGTATCAAATTTGTTTGCGATGATTGCACGTTAAAGAATGAGTGTTCTTGTCATTTTAAACTGCTTCAGCAGCTTCATTTTCATCATCATTCTCGCTGTTGCCTTGAGACTCTTCATGATTGAAATGATGACTCAATAGTTCGTGAAGTCAACGTCTCATAGCATATTTAATCGAAGATGCGTTTAATTCAAGCAGTGCATCAGAATATGCTTGACTGTCTGATGACTTCATTCGCAGTTGCATCGAGAGCTATTTACGCTTGACACGTTTCTCAAGTGCAGATAAACATTCAGCTCTATGCGTTCAATTCTGATGTGAGTTGCAAGAATGCTTTCAATCTTCTGAAAATCATCACGCATCTTTACTGACTTCTTGAATAGATGAAATCTTTGAGTGAAAGATGCATTAATATTTGCAATGCGTTTTTTGTAGTTTTCTCATTAAAGATTTCATTGACTTTTATGAAACTGTGCAATTGCACGTTCACTTATTTAAGTCAACGTTAAGAGATTGAGTCGTTCACGTCTAAATTGTATCTTTGCTTTTTCGCGAATTGAAACATTCAGAAACGTTATTTTTTTGAAGATCAAGAAGCAAGAGATGAGTCTATTAGTTTTTATCAGATGAGCATGTATGATCTTGCATGCTCATTAAGTTTTCTGTGTTCTGTCGTTGATTCAACTGCGTAGTGTGACTTGATTTTGTAACTTGTTCAGATGAACATGTAGCAAGAATGTATATGTTTCGACTTTCAGTGTTTCAATGTTCACTTTCTTGAAGATGTCAATCACATGATGCAATGCTTGATTCTGAAGAGTTTCTAGCCTTCATTTCATATTCAACAATTCTTCTTCTTTATCGCGTTGATGTCATATTGATGCTTCAAACGTCATTCTCAATCTTATCATTGCTGAGTATATCTGTCTTGCTTTTGCGAATGTAACTTCTCAAATGAAGATCTCAAGTTGACTAAGCATCAGTATCTTGATGACGTGATCTGCTTCTATTTGACGAAGATGCGAATTTCATCGTAGTTTCATGTTTAGTTGCACTTCAAGAACTTGTACATTCAATTTCAACTTTATTATCGAGTTTTCTATGCATAGACTGACTGTCATGTCAAATCTTTTTGACTTACAAATGAAGTGTGTGAGTTCATATTTCTTTGAGACGAACGTAGCATCATGAGTTCAAGCTCACTTCGCACAGATGTTATGTGCTTGACTCAGTGATTTGCAGATTGATTCTGTGATTTTGTCATAGATCAGAATATTGATGTCATTTATGAAGTCAAGCACTTTGATTTTGATTTCTAAAGCTTTGCATTTTTCAATTAAGCTTGCATTAAAGAATAGAAAGAAAATCGATGATATGAAGAATTTCTGTGATATGTCAGCGTTTACTCGTTGCATCACGCTGATTTGTTCATTAAACATCAGCAATGACTCTCTGTTCTTCAGAAAGCTGCGAGTTCATTCAACTATATAGTTCAATGTTTTTCTCATTCTCAAAGTATGCAGAAGTCTAGTGTGCAAGACATGATCAAATGCTTCAGCGACATCTAAACTAAGCATGAAGATCATGTACTTGATTTTGCAGTCTCATACTGCGTGTACTTAATCTACTAGTAGATTCAGCACTGAGATCACGAATCACTTACGTCTCGTTCTCATTTGAGCGTTTGAAAGCATGTGATGAATCTCAGTAATGTCATTTAATCTTTTGATCATGATTGATTTCAGTGTCTTACTCATAGTGTCTAGCAAAGCAATGAGTTGATACGTCTTCAAGTCAATGTAATTGCTCTTCTTTGATTTGTATAGTACTATTGTCTGAGCTTTTTTGAACTGCTTCAAATAATATTTGTAAATTACATATGCGTTGAATAAATTGATTAGTATCGAAGTCAATTCTGTTAAACTCACTTGAAGCACTTTATTTGAAATTTTGAATGTGTTTGATGCTTTGTTAACTTTTACTCGTTGAATTATCTGTCTCATTTTATCTTGCAATAAGATTGAATTGAACAACATTGTCAGCAATATAAACAATCTTGAAATGTTGCTGATGTTTGCTTAAGATGATGATGAAAAGAACTTCTTTCGTAACATCTCTGTTTTTTCTTCGAATGAATCTGCTATGTGATTGAAATCGTTGCTCTTTAGTGACAAAAACTGCAAAAGTTTCTTGAGTAACTGACTTTTGATTCTGATTCATTTTGCAAAGCGTTAAACTGATTTCAATTCATTACTCAACTCATGCATCTGTGATTTAAAATGTAAACGTTTTGTTTCTTTAATGATCTTGTTCTTGTAATTATTGTATTTCAAATAGTCGTTTCATGCTTCTAAAGTACTCTGCAATTTTCATACAACTTGTAATCATCATGATTTCATCATGACTTTCAAGCAGATTTGATTTCAAAAGTCTTGTGCTCAATTCAATGACTTTGCTCAAGAAGTAGACTTCTCAATGATTTCTTGTAGCACATGAGTGATTTCAGCTACTCTGTCATCTATCACTGTCTTGTCATCGAGAAAACGATTGACGAGAAGATGTATTCTTAAATAAGCATTTAGTGCTTCTGTGTTCATTTTCTTTCATAATCGACGAGTCGTGAGCTGCATGAAAGATGTGCGTAAACACTACTTCGTGACAATCAAAAGATGATCAGATTTCTGATGTAAATCAGTTCTCATCTTGCATTTATGTATCATAAATTGAATTTTCTTGCTGTCAAATGCTAGATTTATTGTTGTAAGCTGATTGTGAGTCTCTTTAGTAATTGTGCCTGATTCAAGCAATAGCTTTAGTCTTACGTTTGTAACGATGTTTAGTAGAGCATCAGTTGCTATGTGATGAGTAAAGCATCTTCTGTCTTTTCAGTATGAATGATGCAGATTGAAATCTTTTACAATTAATTATTCACAGTCATCTTTGATTAGTTTGTTCAGACGAGAAATAGTAGATGATTCTTCTGTAAAGATGATAGACAGTGAGCACAAATTGTAAATGTTTATGAGTCATAACATCTGTATCTTGTCTTTCAAGTTGCTAGTTTGTAGCTTGATTGAGCAGATGTTTGATTTAATGATTTTCATCACTCATTAATTGAGTTTTAGATGATTGTTGACATAAATGCATGTTCTTGCTTGAGATGATGAGTCTTTCACTAGATGAAAGAAGTTGTGAGTTGAGCTAAACATCTGTAAAACGTTAATGTTGCAATCTTGTTTCTGAATGACTATTATGTCAAATTTACAAACTTCTTTGTTTATCAGAAATGATTTCTGAATTTTCAATGACTTTTTAATGTTGTACTGTAGAATTTGCAGAAAGATTTGATTTATCATAGAGTTATCTGTAGCTGTTGTTGACTCTGTGCAAAGACAGCTTTTTGTATGCTTTTAGTCATTGAGAGTCTCTTGCATTTTCTGATTTGACGTTTCTATGTCTATTCAGACGTCATGTCTTCTGAATTGTTAATCACGCATAAAGAGTGATCGACTCGTCTCTTCTTGACTTTCATCACTTGTCATGTTTGTTACGATTCTAGCTACGCATCTTCGTTGATAGCTATGTTGATGACTATGTTGATGACTATTCTGAGAGCTATCGTCGATCGCTCGTCGCTAAAGCATAGACTTGTTTCAAAGTCAACTTTATTCAGAGTTAGCTTATGTTCTTCTGAGTCATATAGATAGTTGACTCTTTTTTTCTAGATACTTTCCTTTCTTAGCATTTATATACTCGTTACATTACATTCATATGACTTGCTTTATGCTGATCTTTAACATTATATAAATGCTTCTTCGTTACAGATGAAGAGAAATAATCTGCATCGAGTGCTTCTGCTTGATTCGACTATCGACTTTGATCTAGTCGACTTGCGATCGTGCAACAGCACTTACTCTTCTTCTCTCGTGAGCTGATCAGCGAGTATAAACAAAAGATCGAAACTCTTTTCAACTAGATCAGAAGATCAGCGAAAGCATCGAAGTCAGTCATAGAACTGTGTCAAAGTTTCTATCTCAGAAGCAAATCTCATAGTGAGTCTGCTACAATGACATCTTTCGTCAATGCAATGATCTACAAGCACATCGTTCTATCTATCAGTGAATCAATTCGCCTATCAGTTCACATGCAACTAGTGAGTCTGCTTCAATGACATTTATTCTCAATGCAATGATTTATTTTCTCATCGTTCTATCTATCAGTGAATCTGATCATACATTCACATGCAACTAGTGAGTCTGCTACAATGACATCTTTCGTCAATGCAATAATTTATCTACTCACATTGCTTTACCTATCAGTGAATTAATCTGTCAACTCATTTGCATGCAACTAGTGAGTCTGCTTCAATGACACTTCTACCTTGCATAGTGAGTCTGCTACAATAGACATTTCGATTCTACACAAGGCTAAGAAAATACATTCATGTGAACATGAATCATTGAAGAAGAAAGATAATGTTACGATTCTAGCTACGCATCTTCGTTGATAGCTATGTTGATAACTATGTTGATGATTATGTTGATGACTATGTTGATGACTATTCTGAGAGTTATTGTCGATCGCTTGTCGCTAAAGCATAGACTTGTTTCGAAGTCAACTTTATTCAGAATTAGCTTATGTTCTTCTGAGTCATATAAATAGTTGACTTTTCTCTTCTAGATACTTTTCTTTCTTAGCATTTATATACTTGTTACATTACATTCATATGACTCGCTCTATGCTGATCTCTAACAATGTTGACTCGTCGATGTCTCGACTGCTTGTCATCGTCAAGACATTCATTGAACTCGATGAGTTCATTGAACTCAAGAAGTTCAAAGAGAAAAAAGAGAATGAGTGATTGTCTTTCAATGCTTCAAAGTATCTGATTAATCTATTTTGAAAGATTTCTTCTGATTGCTTTATCTGTAGTTTTCACTTGAGACATGAGTATCTTCAGAATTCGTGACTATTGTTGCAGTTCACGCATCGTCTTCTATTCATCAACACAACGCACTTTTCAATGTGATGTTTGTCTGCGCATTTGAAGCAACGCTCTTCATTTCTGCAGAATTTAGTCATATGATCAAAATCAAAGCATCTATAGCACTGTGTGATACAACAGTTCTTTTCAAACAACTTGCATGAGCATTCTTGATATGAGTTCAGCATGTTTACGTTTAGTAATCGATTCATCATCGTTTTGATCACAATCTCTACAATGAGCGATGAGTGAATCTTCTCACTTTTGACTATCTTCTTGAGTCAAGCTATTCTCAGCATCTTTAGATTTTCATGAAGTCTCGCGTTGTTCTTTATCAATCTTTTGATGATCATCTTCTGATTGCTTGTGTTTAATGTGATGTGTACATCATGTGCTAATATCGCGAAGCTTCTACACACTACATGCACTGAGCTTGCAATTCTCTTCACTCATGTCTGAGACTTTTCTAAAGTTGCTTGAGCTTTTAAGCTCATCACATGAAGTGCAATGTCTTTGCTTTTAAGCTTGCAAAGTGACACTATTAGATCTCATTGCATCATCGTCATGTTTGCGATTTCTTGAAAGATCTGATCAATTGATCTCTTTTGTATCTCTTTCATCTCTTTTCTCTTCACTATTTTCACTAGAATCTCGCGTTTCTTACGAAGCGATGACAGATCATCTTTAAATCACTGCTTTCTCATTGTTGCTTCTTCTTTTGTTACATTGATTCATGATGATGTTTTGAATGTGAAATGCATATTTCCTTATGTTTGTAGTTGTTTATTAAGAAGTTGAATGAATGCTTTCAACTTTTATACATTCTTCGTGATGAACATGTCTTGACTTTCAATCTTTCTTTCTGAAACATTTCAAAGACGTTGAATCAGCTTTAAGATCACTTCTTTTCATGAGTGATCTTCGTTTTTCTCTTTCTTTAACATCAATGTCTGTGTTAGTAGATCGATGATGCTGATAACTTTCATCTCGTCATTGCGTAAGCGTTTAGACTTCACGTCGCTGTCTCTCTGCAACGAGTCAACGCTGCTTGCAATCATCATTGAATCAGCATTACTGCTGCTCATGCAATTCATCATCGTCTATTCATTTACTTGATCTTTTCTCTCTCATTTATAATGCTTTTTTCAAAAGTTCATTTTGCGTGCGTTGTAATTGTTTTAGTGTTATTATGATTGAAAATAAACATTATATAATGAAATTCAAAAATAAAGATGCAAAAGATGAACTTTTTCTTAATATTAATGAACAGCTAATTTAAATGATTCTTTAATGTAATAAACTTTAAAAGAAACAAAAGTTAGTTACTCTTCATTCAGAAATAAAAACTTTGCAAGTTATTGAAATAATGAAGAAAAGTTGTTTAACTATCTTTTGAAACTTCATTGTGAACTTGAATGATTTACACTTCATCATCTTCATAATGATAATAAGATGAAGTCTTCATGAAGTTATTTCTCAGAAGTGAAGATTCTTAATGTCATTGAAAGAATATCATGACAAAATAATAAGAAAACATAGAAAGTAAATTCATGATGTTGAAATCTCATTTAATTTAATTTGATTTGATTTAATTTGAATTCATACATTCTTGTGACATTAATTTAAGTTTGACTCATGAGAAAAACTATGCTATGTATATCAAATGAACAAAACTCTCTGAGAAAGAAAATCACTCATTGACTACATGATGACTTTGCATCATCAAAACAATAAATTTGAAACAATGTTATCAATAATAAATCTATAGCTTCTATTCAGCGCATGATGCTTGAGTAAACTCTTGATGAGTATTTATACTGTTTGATTTTGACACATCATTGTTATGAGTCTGCATAAAGCGAATCATATGAGTGTATTCTAACTAGAAGTTCAAAGCTAAAGAAGAAAGAAGATGAAATACGTCAAGAGTCTTATACTCACAAAGACGCGCTAGATTACTAGCGTGTCAACATCAGCTTTGTACTAGTTTATGATAGTCTGACATGATTTATGTTAGACTAATTCAGAGTAACAAAACACGCTTGCAACATTACTTTCTCTCTTCATTTAGCAATGTTCTCATTGCTGCAGTTCAGTCAATCTTTCTTGAGTTGATTTCTATCTTGACTTGTTTGAATAATGTTCATGAAAATCATTAATGACTTTCAAACAATCTTTGAATTCACTTTCATCAACGTTGTATTCTTTTCAATTGACATGATATTGTAGTTGTTTGTCTCGTTCGTAGTGTCTGAAGTTCAATATGTTCTTCACTTTTCATTCATCTTCGTCTTCAATTACTATAAAATCAGATGACTTATTTCATTGTTCTTTTAGAGCATCTTTTGAATCTAGTTGCAGCAGATTTGATGCAAACTTCGAATGAATCTTCATAGTTGATGACAGTTTCAGTTGATATGCATGTTTAATCTCAATCAGAATCTTGAAAAGTTCTAGCATCTTATCATCTAGTTTCTTTGATGATCTTGAGATCATGATGTTTCTTGAGTTCAGAAACATCATGTCATTTATCTTGTAAATTATTTCTTTTTGATGCTTATTAATCTGTTTCTTTATTGTGACTTTGACTCTTGCTAATGCTTGCTTGATCAATGCTAGTAATCATTTCATGTGTTTGAATATATTTTTCGCTTTGCTTGCTTCGATTCTAGCTTGAATGATCTCATATTCAGTTGAATTCAAATTGAAACTTATACGAGAGTGAAAGCTCTTATTCAGAAAGAACGTCGACTGTTCAATTGATGATGAAATAGCATTGTTATTGACGAATTCAGTCATAGATAATCAGACGAATCAATCATCTTGCATATATGAGCAATAGCTTCGTAAATATTATTTCACATTCTGATTCACTCTTTCTGTTTAATCATTTGTCTGCAAATGATAGTCTGTGAATAGTTTCATCTTGATGTCGAGTCTTAGACATAAAGACTTTCAGACAATTGATATGAATTGTGAATCATGATTAAACACTATTGATCTTGATAGTTCATGAATTCTGAAGATTCATATCAACAGTAGCTTGACTGTTTATTCTGCGAAGATTTCTTCGTCATCTGATCAACACAATATATAATGTCGTTTCTTAAACAATCGATCTATGACTGTCAGAATCGCGTTGTTTTCATCACTTTCTGATAGATTGATAATGAAGTTTAATGATATGTTCTGTCATTGCTGCTTAAGTATGAGCAATGACTTCAGTAATTCATTGATTCAATCTCTCAATGCTTTTGATCTACAACAAACGTAACAGTTTCAAATGTAACGCTTGATTGTCGTTCTCATCTTCGATCAGCAATATGATTGTCTCAGCAAGTTCAACATTTGATTCATGTCAGAATAATCATTGATCGAAAGATCATATGCTTCTTTTATCAATTGAATGATCATTAACTGAAAAACTCATAGTCTATCATCTTTTCAGAGTACTTCATCAAGTACTTTGCAATTGTCTAGATCAATATCTTGACAAGTTTTTCTGTTCTGTTTCATAATTATTCAAATATTGAAGCACAGTTGATTCATTTGATTTTCAACTATAATCTGATTCTGAATAGAAATTATCTCTTCGATCGAATTTTGATTAGCTTTTGATTCAAGTTTTGAATCTGAGTCAGATTTTGAGTCAGATCTTGATCAGCTTTCTAATTATCTTCTTGATCAGTTTTTATTGACTGCAATTCAAACTTGCTTTCTAACAATAGCATCTGATGCTGATATAGCTTTCAATCATCATTTGCTTCAATTGACTTAACGTCTGACATTCTGATCAGTACGTTGACTTTCAGATTCTATTTTTCTGACTAATATATGATCTTGAAGTTATATTCAGATGACTTCTCAGTTCATTTAGTCTATCATCTGATCAGTTCTTTAATCATCATGAAGTACTTTAAATTCAGATGATTGATGAAGATCTTGATTGAAATATTTGTACATTTCAATTCAGAATGTCAGTGCTTTAAACAATGAATAATGATCAGCAGTTTCTTGTCATAGATTTTGTAGTTGCATTCTGCAAGAATCATGTTCTTGCTGTAGAAGATCATTGAATGTAGAACGTCTTCATCATCATATTGAGACAATACTTTATCGTTGACATAGTTTGAGAAGTCAGTTTTCAGAATAACTTCTTTAATTGAGTTGAAATGCTTCAGAACGAAAGCTGTCATCACTTGTTGCTTCAGTTCTTCAAAGATTATCTGACAGATTTCTGTTCATTCAAAGAAATGATTTTTTCAAATCAACTTTATCATGAGTTAAATGATCTTTGAGAAATTCTTTATGAATCATCGATAGAAATTGCAGAAGTCAATGAAAGTTTGCACATGAATCAATGATCGCGACACTTTTCAGCTTCAAATCACATTTACTTTTCGAAAATTCATTCGCAAATCATTGATGAATATCAGTAATTCAAGAAATGAGATTTTCTGAATCTTAAATTCACACTTGTCAATATTTATCTGCAGATCAACTTCGCGAAGCTTGTTTAACACTTTTTTCACATAAGTTCTATGTTCTTTCAAGATCTTACTATAAATGAGAATATCATTCAAGTATGTCTGACAAAACTTGTGCAGACAGTCAAACAATACATCGTTGATATAATGCTGAAAGAACGCAAGTTCATTGATCAATTCAAAGAATATTACTCTATACTTGTAAACATTGAAGAAAGTAACAAAAGTAGTTAAATTCTCACTTTCTTAACTTATGTGCAGTTTATTGAAAGTGATGATAATGTTGAATTGAGTCAAATACTTACTGTCTTGAATTCAAGCAAGTACTTCGTTTATCAAGAGTATTAAATAATGATCTCTTTTGATCAGAGCATTCAGTTTTTGATAATTTATGCAAAAGCAAAGATTATCATCTTTCTTTTTGACAAATAGTATTAACGAAGCGAAGAAAGCTTTGCTGAATGTAATAAACTTCTTCTTCAAGTTCTTTTTTAAATACTTCTTGATCTTCTGCAACTTGTAACTCAATATGAGATACAATCAACTTTTAAAAGATTAACTCTCATCTTCTAATTCAATCTTGTGATCATATGATCAATGCAGAGACAACTTCATTGTCTTTTCTCTATTGAAAACATCTAGAAAGTTGTGATAAACTATTGAAAGCTTCTTCTTCAGTTCACTCAGTGACATGACAGAAATCACTTCATTTAGTTTCACGAAATCTTCAACTGAGTTAAGTGCTTTATTGATTTCACTAATGATTAAAAAGAAAATCTTGATCTTCTTATTCTTGACTAGAGTTTGATACACAGTGACTTTGATCATAATAATATTGACAAGCTCTTTTTTCTCTGATGATTGAATGAATCGAGATTGATCAAGATCAACTTAAGTGCTTAACTTCATTAAGAATAATGATTCAATGAATTGAACAGATTCAATGAACTGATTCACTAGTTTCTGATTCGTGAGTCGCTTTAAAATGATAATCAATGTAATAATCAAGTTCAAATTCTTTTGTTTCATTTTGCAAATTTCACTTGACTTAAATTTGTGAAATGCTGATTGACTGCTTGCTTTCAAAACAACAGATTTTGATGTTTAAATCTTCAATGATGATATTAATCAATCGTTTGCAGAATTTATCAAAATTTGATTTCTTTTCAATCAAAGATTTTCAATGATTATCTTGTGCTGATCTAAACAAGTTATCAATAAAAACATCATTTTATTCTTGTGTTTTTGTATCATAATTGATGTATACAGAGCGTGTGTAATTGACTTTCAATCAGAGATTTCATCATACAATTGAATTGACTTGATTTTAATAATGATATTGACTGAATATCAAAGCATTCACATAGCTCTGACATCAAAGATTCATCAATGAAAGTCATGTCAGTAACTTCAGTATTTATCAAAGTGAGAAATCTGAATATCTTTTCTAGACTATTCAAGATGATGTCAACAGTGAATGACTTGAAATCAAATGAATCATCAAATATGCTGATGAAACAAAATATAAGTATATCACTTTCAGTCACTACTTTAATGAAAACAGATCGTTTTTTGAATTTGCAGCAATCTCATGCACTTGAATCATCTTAAAACAGTCATATGCTTTATGTTCTGACTTCTTACATTTGAAGCAAAGTTCTTTCTTAAACAACTTTTTCTGAATAAAGTTGAGATTTGATCTTCTGAGTTTCTTTCATAAAGAAATTGATGACGTAAGTTGAGCAATCAATGTGCTAGAGACAGAGCAAGCAGCTTGAGTCATTGATGCTTTGACGACTGATTGAATGTTTAATTCAGTTAATTTAACATTAACTTGCATGCAAATGTCAACAAACTCATTCAAATCTATGATTCATTCATTAAGTGTTACTCATTAAAGATCTGAGCTGATCTTGTGTTGAAAATCATTTAGTAAAATCTCATTATTGTATTCTAGTTCTGCATTAAATCTCTGAAATTTCATTCAAAATTCATGAAAGAAGATCTTGTTCTGATACAGCTTCAAGTACTATCGTTGAGTTGTATAATGATGATTAAGATCATCATACATTTTATTAATCATTAATAATACTTCTTCGACTTTTAGAAATGAGTTCAAGAAGATATTTTGCATGCAAGATGCAATATGTTTGATCACAGCTTCACTGACTCAACTTTCAATGTATGCAATCTTCAACTCTTTGATAGAAAAATAATTTTTGTTTATCTTCAGCTTGTTTCACATTTGAAACAGTTAATTATTTACATTTTGCGCTGAATCTTTGAACAGAGATGAATTGAGTAACTTGATCAACTTTGAAGATTGATCTTCAAAAATTGAAGTGCTTTGTTGACTTGATGCAGCTTGTTATGAGCATGTTTCATTACTTTAAGTTAGTTTAACATAAATTGTGTTAAACTATTATAGACTAGTATAGAGCTGATGTTGACACGCTAGTGAGCTAGCGCGTCTTCGTGAGTATAAGACTCTTGATGTGTTTCATCTTCTTTCTTCTTTAGCTTTGAACTTCTAGTTAAAATACACTCATATGATTCGCTTTATGCAGATTCATAACATTAGTTCAAAGCTCATTAATCTTGCTATCAACGTGTAAATGATATAAAAACAAGTTACACAACTCAAATCAGAAGTTGAACTCAGAAATTTTGACAGCAGAATCAAAACTCAAGCTCAGAAAGCTTGATAAAAATCAGAAATTTCTAAAAAAGAATCTTGATTCAAAATCAGAAATTTCGATAGAATCAGAATCAAAGAACATGAACATGTTGTTCTTGATTAACTCTTTATTAAGCTTGTTATGATTCTAGTCTTTATTTATTCTTCGTTTAGTTTTTGTCTGATTTCATTCTAATCAAGTCTAGCGAGAATTTGATCTAGAGATGATGTCATTGAAACTCTGCATCATATATGTAAGACGTCAACTCAATCGAGTCTAGCACAGAGCTGAGAAACACACATATAAGAATCAAGTTCTTTTCTGTAGATACTTTTCTTTCTTAGCATTTATCTATTAGTTAAATGACACTTCTATGACTCGCTCTAGATTGATCTCTAACAAAGCTCATCATCAAAAATCAGAAATTTCAGCAGTACTTGAACTCAGAAAGTTTGATAGAGTACTAGTTGTTGCTCAAATTCAGAAAGTTCAATAAAGTAACATCAGAATCTTTTAATCAGTCATTTTCTACTCATACAATGACTAGAAGCACAGAATCAGAATCAGTAAGCATTGCTCACTATGACTTTCAAAATGTTAGAAGAGAATCACTTCTATCACAGAATCGAGCAGCATTAGAAGAAGAGAAAGACATGAATGCAATGTCAAACATAAAAGAAGAGAACATGAATGCATTGCTTTTTATTTACAAAATGATCAAGATCAGCATCAATGAAGAGCTGAATGCTTGAATAATAGTTAATAAAATAGACAATATCTTTATCTTTATCAAGTACATGCTTCATCAGCATGACATCAAAATCAAGACTCACAATGACATGATTCAAATGTTAAAAGATGTCAATGAGATAAATATCACATTGAAGATTACGCAGACGCGTCTGCAGAAAGAAATGAGAAACAAGAACATGATTATACATCATTTAGAAACTGCATCAAGTCAACAAAGCACTTCAATCTCTGAAAATCATTTCTTGAAATTAATCAAGTTATCTGATTCATCTTTGTTTGAAAATTCAACGCAGAATGTAAACAATTAACTGTTTTGAATGCAAAACAAGCTGAAGATAAACAAGAATTATTTTTCTATTAAAGAGTTGAAGATTGCATACATCAAAAGTTGAGTCAATGAAGCTGCAGTCAAACATATTACATCTTGCATGCAAGATATTTTCTTGAACTCATTTCTAAAAGTCGAAGAAGTGCTATCGATTATTAATAAAATGTACAATGATTTCAATCATTATCACATGACTCAACAACAGTATTTGAAGTTGTATCAGAACAAGATCTTCTTTCATGAAATTTGAATGAAATTTCAGAGATTTAGTGCAAAACTAGAATATAATAATGAGATTTTACTAAATGATCTTCAGCATAAGATCAGCTCAGATCTTCAGCGAGTAATGCTCAATGAATGAATCACAAATTTGAATGAGTTTATCAACATTTGCATGCAAGTCAATGTTAAATTAACTGAATTAAACACTCAATCAATCATCAAAGCATCAATGATTCAAGCTGCTTACTCTGTCTTTAGCACATTGACTGCTCAAATTACGTCATCAGTTTCTTCATGAAAGAAACTCAGAAGATTGAATCTTGATTTTATTCAGAAAGAGTTGTTTAAGAAAGAACTTTGCTTCAAATGCAAGAAGTCAAAACATAAAGCATATAATTGTCTTGAAATGACTTAAGTGCATGAGATTGCTGCAAATTTGAAAAACAATCTATCTTCATTAAAGTAGTGACTGAGAATAATATACTCATATTCTGTTTCATCAGCATGTCTGATGATTCATTTAATTTCAAGTCGTTCATTGTTGATATCATCTTGAATAGTTTAGAAAAGATATTCAGATCTCTTGCTCTGATAAATACTGAAGTCACTGACATGACTTTTATCAATGAATCTTTGATGCTTGAATTATGTAAACACTTTGATATTCAGTCAATATCACTGTTAAAATCAAAGTCAATTTGATCATATAATAAAACTTTTGATCAAAAGTCAATTATACATGCTTTGTATACATTGATTATAATATAAAAATACAAGAATGAAATGATGTTTTTATTGATAACTCGTCTAAAACAGTACAAGATAATCATTGAAAATCTTTAATTGAAAAGAAATCAGATTTTGATAAATTCTGCAAATGATTGATTAATATTCTCATTGAATATTTGAACATCAAAATCTGTTGTTTCAAAGACAAGCAGTCAATTAGCATTTCACAAATCTGAATTAAACGAAATCTGTAAAATGAAATGAAAGAACTTGAATTCAATGATTACATTGACAATCATCTTGAAGCGACTCATGAACTCAAAACTGGTGAATCAGTTCATTGAATCTGTATTCATATGAAAGCAAAGCACTTAAGTTGATCTCAATCAACTTCGTTTCTTTCAGTCAACTGAGAAAAAGAGACTCATCAATATTATCATGATCAAAGTCGTTGCATATTGAACTTTAGTCAAGAATAAGAAGATCAAGATCTTCTTCTTGATCATTAGTGAAATCAACAAAGCGCTTAGCTCAGTCAAAGATTTCGCGAAACTGAATGAAATGATCTCTATCATGTCATTAAATGAACTGAAGAAGAAGCTTTCAATAATTTATCACAACTTTCTGAACATTTTTGATAGAGAAAAGACAACGCAGTTGTCTTTGCATTGATCATATGATCATAAGATTGAATTAGAAGATGAGAATCAATTCTTTAAAAGTCAATTATACTCTATGTTGAGTCACAAATTACAGAAGATCAAAGAGTATTTAGAAGAGAATTTGAAGAAGAAGTTCATCATACTCAGCAAAGCTTCTTTTGCTTTGTCAATACTATTTGTCAAAAAGAAAGATGATAGTTTTCGCTTTTGCATGAACTATTGAAAACTGAATGCTCTGATTAAAAGAGATCATTATTCAATACTCTTGATAAATGAAGTATTAGCTTGAATTTAAGACAGTAAGTATTTGACTTGACTCAACATAATCATCATGTTCAATAAACTGCGCATGAGTTCAGAAAGCGAGAATTTAACTACTTTTGTTACTTTCTTCAACATTTACAAGTATAGAGTAATGCTCTTTGAATTGACTAATGAATCTGCGTCTTTTCAACACTATATCAACGATGTATTATTTAAATATCTGCATAAATTCTGTCAGATATACTTGAATGATATTCTCATTTATAGTAAGACATTGAAAGAACATAGAACTCACATGAAAGAAGTGCTAGACAAGCTTCATGAAGTCGATCTACAGATAGATATAAATAAGTATGAATTCAAGATTCAGAAAATCTCGTTTCTTGAACTACTGATATTCATCAATAATCTACGAATGAATTCTTGAAAAGTAGATGTGATTCAAAGCTGAGAAGTGTTGCAATCATTGACTCATGTGCAGATCTTCATTGACTTCTGCAATTTCTATCGACGATTCATAAAAAACTTCTCAAAGATCATTCAATTCATGATAAAGCTGACTTGAAAAGATTATTTCTTTGAATGAACAAAGATCTGTCAGATGATCTTTGAAGAACTAAAGTAACAGATGACAACAGTCTTCATTCTGAAGCATTTTGACTCAATCAGAGAAGCTATTCTGAAAACTGACTTCTTGAACTATGTCAATGACAAAGTATTGTCTCAGTATGACGATGAAGACATTCTACATTCAATGATCTTTTATAGCAAGAATATGATTTTTGCAGAATGCAACTACGAGATCTATAACAAAGAACTGCTGATTATTATTTGCTGCTTGAAGCATTGATGCTCTGAATTGAAATGTACAAATATTTCAATCAAGATTTTCATCAATCATCTGAATTTGAAGTACTTCATGATCATCAAAGAACTGACTTGACAACAGACTAGATGAACTAAGAAGTTATCTGAATATAACTTCAAGATCATATATCAGTTAGAAAAACAGAATCTGAAAGTCGACGCGCTGATCAGAATGTCAGACGTCAAGTCAATTAAGACAAATGATGATTGAAAGCTATATCAGCATCAACTGCTATTGTCAGAAAGTAAGTTTGAATTGCAGTCAATAGAAGCTGATCAAGAAGATGATCAGAAATCTGACTTAAATCTGACTCAGATCTTACTTAGATTTGACTCAGAGTTGAAACAAGAATCAAAAGTTAATGAAGATTCAATCAAAGAAGTGATTTCTATTCAGAATCAGATTATAGTTGAAAATTAAACGAATTAACTATGTATTGATATTCAAGCAATCATGAAACAAAACAGAAGAACTTGTCAAGATATTGATCTGAACAACTGCAGAGTACTTGATGAAGTACTCTGAAAAGATGATAAACTATGAGTTTCTCAGTCAATGATCATTCAATTAATAAGAAAAGCACATGATTTTTTGATCAATGATCATTCTGACATGAATCAAACATTAGACTCGTTGAGATGATCATATTGCTGATTCAAAATAGAATGATGATCAAATGCTACATTTGAAACTGTTACGTTTATCGTAGATCAAAAGCATCGAAAGATCAAATCAATGAACTGCTGAAGTCATTGCTTATACTCGAGCAGCAATGACAGAACATATCATTAGACTTTATTATTGATCTATCAGAAAGTGATGAAAACAACGTGATTCTGACAGTCATAAATCGATTGTTTAAGAAACAACATTATATATTATGTTGATCAAATGACAAAGAAATCTTCGCAGAACAAACAGTCAAGCTACTGTTGATATGAATCTTCAGAACTCATGAACTATCAAGATCAATAGTGTTCAATCATGATTCACAATTCATATCAATTGTCTGAAATTCTCTATGTCTGAGACTTAACATCAAGGTGAAACTATTCACAAACTATCATTCGCAGATCAATGATCAAACAGAAAGAGCGAATCAGAATGTGAAATAATATTTACGAAGCTATTGCTCATATATGCAAGATGATTGATTCGCCTGATTATTTATGACTGAATTCGTTGATAATAATGCTATTTTGTCATCAATTGAACAGTCAGCGTTCTTTCTGAATAAGAGCTTTCACTCTCATATGAGCTTCAATTTGAATTCAACTGAATATAAGATCACTTGAGCTAGAATTGAAGCAAGCAAAGCGAAGAATATATTTGAACACATGAAATAATCACTAGCATTGATCAAGCAAGCATTAGCAAGAGTCAAAGTCACAATGAAGAAACAGATTAACAAGCATTGAAAGAAAATGATTTACAAGATAAATGACATGATGTTTCTGAATTCTAGAAACATTATGATCTCAAGATCATCAAAGAAGCTGAATGATAAAATGCTAGAACTCTTCAAGATTCTGATTGAGATCAAACATGCATATTAACTGAAACTGTCATCAACAATGAATATTCATTTGAAGTTTGCATTGAATCTGCTGCGACTGAATTCGAAGAATTCTCTGAAAGAACAACGAAATGAGTCGTTTGATTCTATAGTAATTGAAGACAAAGATGAATGAGAAGTAAAGAACATATTGAACTTCAGACATTATGAATGAGATAAATGACTACAATATCGTGTCAATTGAAAAAAGTATGACGTCGATCTACATTGATACAACGTTGATGAAAGTGAATTCAAAGAATGCTTGAAGATTGTAAATAACTTTCATGAACATTATTCAAACAAGTCAAGATAGAAATTGACTCAAGAAAGATCAACTGAACTGCAGCAATGAGAACATTGCTAAATGAAGAGAAAGAATAATGTTGCAAGCATGTCTCGTTACTCTGAGTTAGTCTAACATAAATCATGTTAAACTATCATAGACTAGTATAGAACTGATGTTGACACGCTAGTGATCTAGCGCGTCTTCGTGAGTATAAGACTCTTGATGTGTTTTATCTTCTTTCTTCTTTAGCTTTGAACTTCTAGTTAGAATACACTCATATGATTCGCTTTATGCAAACTCATAACACAGTTTCTAAATGATGTATAATCACGTTCTTGTCTTTATTCTCTTTCTGCAGACGCGTCTGTGTAATCTTCAATGTAATGTTTATCTCGTTGACATTTTCTAACATCTGAATCATGTTATTGTGAGTCTTGATTTCGATGTCATGCTGATGAAGCATGTACTTGATAAAGATAATGATGTCGTCTGTTTCATTAACTGTTATTTAAGCATTCAGCTTCTCATTGATGCTGATCTTGATCATTTTGTAAACAAAAAGCAACATATTCATGTTCTCTTCTTCTGTGTTCAACATTGCATTCATGTCTTTCTCTTTCTTTGATGCTGCTCAATTTTGTGATAGAAGTGATTCTTTTCTAACATTTCAAAAGTTGTAGCGAGCAATGCTCAATGACTTTAATTCTGTGCTTTTAATCATTGTACGAGTAGAAAATTGCTGATCAAGAAGTTCTGATGTTACTTTATCAAACTTTCTGAGTTCAAGCAACGACTAGTACTTTATCAAACTTTCTGAGTTCAAGTACTGCTGAAATTTCTGATTTCTGATGACGAGCTCAATAAAGAGTTAATTAAGAGCAACGCATTCATGTTCTTTGATTCTGCTTCTATTGAAATTTCTGATTTCTATCAAGCTTTCTGAGCTCAAGTTTTGATTCTGCTGTCAAAATTTCTGAATTTAACTTCTGATTTGAATTGTGTAGCTTGTTTTTATATCATTTACACGTTGATAGCAAGATTAATGAGCTTTGAACTAATGTTATGAGTCTGCATAGAGCGAATCATATGAGTGTATTCTAACTAGAAGTTCAAAGCTAAAGAAGAAAGAAGATGAAACACGTTAAGAGTCTTATACTTACAAAGACGCGCTAGATCACTAACGTGTCAACATTAGCTCTGTACTAGTCTATGATAGTCTGACACGATTTATGTTAGACTAACTCAGAGTAATGAGACATGCTTGCAACAATCATCTTTGCTTTGCTCTTCATTGATGATATTCTATACAAACAATGTTTCAATTTTCGATCTTTAATTACGAATGTCAAAGACAATTTCTTTGCACTCATGATGCTTATGATTATAATGTCAAAAACTGTGTTCTCTTGCTTAATGATTATTATTCATTGAGTCAAGAAATATGTGATGAAAGAGAGATGTGCACAATAAAAAGATAAAGTGTGATTGTATTAAATAATTCTTTTCTTCTCTTGATTTGACTTATGTCATGTAAACATTAAATAAATTGTTAGTATAAACATGCAATTGCAATCATTCAATGTTTATTGATAATGTGTTGCATACGTTGCATATGTTGCATGCAACATACATAAAACATGATCTCTATGCTGATTTTTCTTTTAAACTCAAGAGATCACTCAAAGAGTTTTTCTCACAGCAGATTCACAGTTTAAGATGAATAAAATCTTTTACTGTTCAAATTTTGACAGTTTACTTCTTAAGCATGAGTTGCAGACGTTTCGTCAGCAATACGCATGCATATCACAGTCAATTTCTTCTTTAATCACATTAATACACACTACTGTTCTTTTAAACTATACAGACAATGTTTTTAACTAGAAATTGATTTTATCATCAAGACATTCAAGAGTCAGAGTTCAATGAAGAAATAAGATTCTCAAGATTGATAATCATCATCATTGTATATCATGCTTCATAGAAGCTTGCTTCGCTTGTAAAGTATGCAACTCATTTATTTCATGTTATCTGTAAAGATCTTTCTCATGCAGATTAATCATGTTTTGCAGAAATATTTATTTGTTACACTTTTAATCAGACAGTGTAGTTTGATCAATTCTTTACTAACTCGCTTGTATTTCTCTTCTTTTAATGAAGTTTTTTCATCAGCATATTATTTACATATAAAATGTCTGTGTCTGAACATTTATTAAATGATATTAATGAGATTCTTGAGTTTGCTTATGTTGAACTTAACAAGACTCATGAGTTGTTTATATTGTAGTAACAGACACGCAGTTTTAACAAAATTTATATGTAGTTAACATGTAAATTTAAAGAATGTTCATGATTCAAGTTCTTTCTGCTAATCACTTTCAACAAATTAAACATGAGAATATTTTGTTTCAATTCTTGTCATCATGATAATGAAATATTGAATCAAATGATTTTTCTATCGAAAATATGTTGCATACGTTGCATGCAATATACATAAAACATGATTTCTATGCTGATTTTCTTCTTAGACTTGAAAGATCACTCAAAGAGTTTTTCTTGCAGCAGATTCACAGTTCAAAATAAATAAAATCTTTTGCTGCTCAGATTTTGATAGTTTACTTCTTAAGCATGAGTCACAGACATTTTGTCAGCAATATGCATGTATATCACAGTTGATTTCTTCTTTAATAACATCAACATGCATTACTGTTCTCTTAAACTATACAGATGATGTCTTCAACTAAAGATTAATTTTATCATCAAAACATTCAAAAGTTAAAGTTCAGTAAAGAAATAAGATTCTTGAAGTTAACAGTTATTGTCATTGTATATTATGTCTTGCAGATGCTCACTTCACTTGTAAAGTGTGCAACTCATCTGTTTCATGTTATCTGTAAAAATCTTTCTCATGCAAATTAATTGTATTTTGCAGAAATATTCATCTGTTACACTTTTAATCAGATAGCATAGTTCAATTAATTCTTTATTAACTTACTTATGTTTTTCTTCTTTTAACAAAGTCTTTTCATCAATGTATTATTTACATATAGAATGTCTGTGTCTGAACATTTATTAAACAATATTAACAAGATTTTTGAGTTTGTTTATGTTGAACTTAACAAGACTTGTGAGTTGTTTATGTTGTAGTAACAGACACGCAGTCTTAACAAAATTTATATATAGTTAGCATGTAAATTTAAAGAATGTTCATGATTTAAGTTCTTTCTGTCTATTGAAAATATGTTGCATACGTTGCATGCAACATACATAAAACACAATCTTTATGCTAATTTTCTTCTTAGATTCAAGAAGTCACTCAAAGAGTTTTTCTCACAGCAAATTCACAGTTCAAAATGAACAAGATCTTTTGCTGCTTAAATTTCAACAATTTACTTCTTAAGCATGAGTTGTAAATGTTTTGTTAGCAATACATATGTATATTACAGTCGATTTCTTCTTTAATTACATTAATATACATTACTATTCTTTTGAGTTATACAAATGATGTTTTCAACTAAAGATTAATTTTATCATCAAGACATTTGAAAGTTAAAACTCAGTAAAGAAATAAGATTCTTAAAGTCAACAGTCATCGTCATTATATATCATGCTTCACAGATGCTCACTTCACTTGTAAAGTGTGCAACTCATCTGTTTTATGTTATTTGTAAAGATTTTTCTCATGCAGATTGATCATGTCTTGCAAAGATGTTCATCTGCTACACTTTTAATTAGATAGCGTAGTTTGATCAATTCTTTATTAATTCACTTATGTTTCTCTTCTTTTAACAAAGTCTTTTCATAAGCATATCATTTATGTATAAAATGTTTGTGTTTGAATGTTTATTAAACAATATTAATAAGACTTTTGAATTTACTTATGTTGAACTTAACAAGACTCGTGAGTTACTTATGTTGTAGTAATAAACATGCAGTCTTAACAAGATTTATACGTAGTTAACATGTAAATTTAAAGAATGTTTGTGATTCAAGTTCTTTCTGCTAATCACTTTCAACAAATCAAATGCAAGAGTGTTTTGTCTCAGTTCTTGTCATTATGATGACAAGATACTGAATTGAATAATTTTCATAAGCGATTTTTCTCATAGTTCTGTATTCTATTTGACTTTCTCATCTGCGTGCAGATTGCTTATAGCATGCGCATTGAGATTATCAAAGTCTGCGCGATCGCGAAAACTCTGCATGCAATGAATGCATAGCATTTCATCATCATGCAGCATCTCAATATCATTCAAACTTTTGATAATCTTTAAACTTTACTGTAGTTAAACAGTAGATTCGTAGTCAGCATTGTGTATAAATGAGTTTCATCACTGATCTTGAAATCTCATTTCAAAACATCTTTTAATACTTTGAAAGTAATAAGAAATTTTTTTTATTGCATGATGTATTTTAAGAATGAATCAAAGAAGCTTTAATTCAATCATGAAGAAACTATGTTTATTACTTAACAGATGTGATTTAATTTTATCAACTTTCTTTCAAATTTTATTGAAAATTTGATGAATTAAAGTATAAATGTAACTCAGCAGTATATGAATGCATTACAATGTTCAAATCAAATTATATAAACATTCATAATTTATCTTAATATCTTGAAACATCAACTTTTATTGTATAATAATGAACATAAGTGAATTCATTCATTCATTAAGTTAAGATCTGAGCTGCATGTAATTATTATCAATGTACAGTTGATTTCTACTACATGAAATGCATTAATCAATTTGATTACTTGATTGAAAATCAATCTGCGAAAAGAATGCATTTTGTCATCAAAATAATCTTAAAATCAAGACTCATATGATTAAGATAAGATTAATAAGAAGACTTATCAGAAAAGAAAGAAATTTTATAAATTAAACAAACTTGATACATGATTAAAGTTAAACTTCAATGACTTAATTTATTATAGCAAGAATTTGTCTAATATAACATGTTAAATATATAATTGAAAAAGTCATTATATTATTGATTATAAAGATGAATTTTTTTTTTTTTTTTAATTTCTTCATTAAGTGCATGCAGTCTATGACTATGACACTGTCTAGACGCTGTATGTATGCTAAGTTACATGTAATCTGACCAAAGTCACTGCTTTATATCTTCTCGTTAATCAATCACATTGATAGTTTGCACATATAAGCACTCTCGCTCAAACTCTTGTCATCGTACTTTCATTTTTCTTTGTTTCTTTGCACTCTTCACGTTCTACTCTTTCATTTCTAATAGTCATTTTCTCGTCGTAATTCGAGTATTTTTCAAATACTTTAGTGTTGCAATTCTTTCAATCTTGATGATGAACAGTGTCAATATAATGTCTGTGTTTTTGAGCTGAGCTTTTTTCTTAAGCTTTATCTGCTTTACTTTATAATGTCTGCAGTTCAGCAGTAAATGCTTCAACGTTTGTCTCGCTTTGCATATTTCATAGCATTTGTTCGAATTATTCTCTGATGATTGATGCAAATAGCTCTTGAAATAGTCATGTTTCATTTTTAGCTGAATAAAGATTGAAAACGTTAGTCTATTAATTTTTCTCAGCTCTTTTAGTGATTTATGACTTAAATTCACATTCAATATGTGCTTTTGATACTGATTTTCCTTCTTGATGCTGCTTTTTCAAACATTTAACTATTGTAATTTCGTCTCTTTGCAAATTTGCTTTTTGATGAAGCTTATGATGATTGCTTTCATGTTGTTGATAACTGATAATTCTTTATCTTCACATCAAAGACATTGACAACAGCAATTTATCGAAGCATATAATATATCAAATCAATCGACAAGTTATAGAACACAATCATACGATCAAAACAAGCTCTCATTCGACTCAATAGCTTCACAGATAACTGCGTTGCAAGTCAAAAATCGAAAATTGAAATTTTTCGCGCTCACGCAGGTCAAAATCGACGGCGAAACGAGAATTCATCAACGCAAAAGAAAGAATCATCAATTCAGATAGTAATTTGATTGATAAATCGAAGAGCAAACTCACACAAAAAGAACAAGTCATCAATCAACTTCAGAACAGCACAGAAGACTGCGTACTGATGCAAAAATTGAAATCAAACTCTTTTGTGCTCAAAGATTGCACAGAGAACAACGTTGTTTCAGAGAAGTACAGCATTTCTTATCAAATCACTATCTGTTTTATCTTTTCTTGATGTGCAAGACAATAAGTCGAGATCAGTCGTTACTATTCTGAGCGAGATAATGCAACTACTTCAATACATGAGATATAAAGTAATTGCGTCAAGCATTTTCTATCAAAAAGAGTAATCTAGATTCTTGCAAACTAGATTTATATCATTTTCGTCTGACATAAGTCGATAATAGAAGACAATTTATTGCAGATTTCGAAATAGAAATTGAGAAATCTCTACACTAAAGTTACTGTCTACATGAAACGCTCTGAATAAAAGATTAAAGAAATATTTAAGTGATGTCAAGTGAATTTTCTAGAAGTTCGAAGCTCAAAACTCGGAAAAATTCTTTATGAAAAGAAATATAAAGAGTCGCTTTATGCATTCTTCTTCGCTTCGTTTCGCGAATAGTAACGCGAAACTCAGCAGAAACAATAGCTCAGCGTCAGAACTTAAAACGTCGACGATAGAAATCAAAAAGTCAACGTTAGAGATTGAAACAAATCTATGAGATGAACTTAGCATGAGTTCATCAACAAGCAAACAACTGCAGAACGACATTGTCGATTTGTTTTGCAGTCAACAAAAATCGCTCACATCAGCAAATAGAAAAACGCAATACATGTTTAGTTCACTCGATGCATTGATGCTAAATTCACATGCAAATGCACATAACAACAAGAATACAATCAATCTGCGAAATGCAAATTCGCAGCAAAAAGAGCAAACACAAGCGATTGTGAAATTCAAAGAAATGAAAAAGCGAAAAGCGATGAAAAGTTCGCAAAAAGAAGTTAGCATCGAAGTTAGTACTAGCAAGTGCTACAATGTCATCTCTAAAGAGATGCAGATAAAGAGACTGCGCGAAAGAATTGAATTCGCAGTCAATCAGCTAAGACAAGTAATATCAGAACAGAAAGAAACTATAAGTCATAGCTTAATCTACATTCAAAGAGCATGCAACGAAAGCATAGAAAACTCAATTCAGAAGCAAATTGATCAACTTCAAAGTCAAACAAACAACAAACTGAAGATCATTCTACAATTGATTCAACAAAATGCTGAAAACATCAAAAAGAAAATCAACGCAAAGCAAATGACAGAGAATTCGCAAATCTTGCAGAAGACGCAGGTTTTGCAAACGTCGCAAGTCATGCAAAATTCGCAAAAACCAACGCAGAAGCTCACATATGTGCAAAAAGCAGCTCAAGTCACAAGCGCAAATGCAAATGCAAACACAAATGCAAAGACAAATGCGAATGCAAATGCAGGCGAATGAAACCTGATTATCAAGAAATTCTCGCCAAAATCACAAGAAATATTGTATCGCGAAAGAAGACTCATTGTTAATCTCAAAAATGAGAACTGAACTTTAAAGACGATGAAAATGCGAGATTCAATGAATAATGCATTGAAAAAGGCGAAAATCAATCTAATAGTCATCATGATAGTCAAAACGCAAAAGAAAAACAACATTGCTTTGACAGTCTTGAAAAAATACAACGCAGATGTCTTACTAGCGCAAAGAGCAATATAAAAGCATGTTTTTGATGTTAAAAGCATTAAGAAAGACGAGAAATGACATAAAATAGTCATACACAGTCTGAAAATCGAAATCTTCAACATGAAAACTGAAATGAAAAATCTAAAAACTGAGTTAGAGTCGTACAATTTCGAATTGAAACTAATAATCAATTCTATATGATTATCGAAGAGCGAAAATTGATCACGAAACAGACATGCATCAACAATCTTAGCATTTAAAATCGAAGCAGAAGCACAAAGACATCTGAAAAAATGACTCTTAGCTGCGAGATCAACATATTAAACAGTCGAATATCGAGACTATCAATCAAATGATCAATGTCAAAAATGTCAAACATTCAAGCACTTACAGAACAAATGTAACAGATCATCAAGATGTCTGTACTGCAAGCGAAATCATCAGATCTGAAATCATAAATGTCAATTACCTACGTGCGAAGATAAACAATCATGCAATTACATGTTTTCTAGATGCTGCAACTGTCAAAATGCGCACTTCGCAAATAACGTAATGTGCAAAACATATCAGGCAGCTCAGTTTATTAGCTCACAAAAAGATTATCTAGTCACGAAATTGTAATCAGTATTGCATTCGAAATGTCACAAAACAACGCAAATGACGAAAGCTTTGCAAACATGTTGAATATTCGAATTCTACAACACAATTGTGCAAGATCAACGCAAATTATGCATGCATGCATGAAATTTGCGAAAAACAAGACAGATATTGTTATACTACAAGAATCATGAATGAAAGACGAAAATATAACAATTTTGCATTCGTTGTTTATCTGCATCAAATCAAATGTTCAGAATACTCATGTCAGAGTATTGATATTTGTTGCGAAAAACGTAAAGAAATTTACATGCACATCAAGATCAGACATAGTCAATAGCGAAGATATGCAAGCGATATCAATAGCGAACAATAAAATTCAGAAAAGAATTTTATTGTTCAATATTTACAATGAAAAGTCACAAAACGCAGATGACGAGCAATTATACACGATTGAGCGAGAATTAGCAAAAGTTATGCTAAATTTTGAGCAAAAAGTTATTATCATCAAAGATTTTAATGCACATCATAGCTGATGAAACGCAAAAATTTCAAACTCTATTAAAACGAAAGCGTTAATAAAGTGAGTAAATTTACATAAGTGCAACCTGATTAACACTTCTGATATAAACACATATCACAGCTATTCAGATCAGTCAAGCTTAATACTTGATTTAGTATTTGCATCAAAGAATATGCGTAATCACATCAAGAATTGACATATAGATGAGAATGCAAACACAGAATTCAATCATAAAGTAATTTTATTCACAATAGTTACAAAAAAAGTGAAGTTGATTGAAAATTCATTGAACGCGTCATACAATCTGCAAAAAGTCGACTGAAAAGACTTTGATGAGCATTTGCAAAAGACGAAAGACAAAATGATTGTCAAGATGCAAAGAATCATGAGTTTAGAAGCAAAAGTCATTTATTTGACTGAATGCATCAAGAATACAGTGAAATTATTCGTATTTAAACAGCGAATATGCGTAAAATCAAAACTCTGGTGAAACAATGAGCTCATCGAAATGTGAAAGATGCTGTCGTCAAAAAAGCGAATCTGAAAAAAATGCAGAAATGACGACGCATGAGCAGAGATAGTGCAAATGCGAAATTCGTATCATGATGCAATAAAGCTGATCAAAAATCAATTCTGAACCAATTTTTTGAACAACGTCGAAGAGAAAGAAGTGTTTCAGATATACAAGTTCACTAAATCACATCTAATTGAAAAGCTATCTTTAATACAAAACTTGCAAAAAGAATTGAAGATCAAATTCAATGAAAAGTGCAAGACATTTCTAAAAGCAATGTACTCATCATCTTCAAAAATTCAAATCAATGAAGAATTACTATTGAACGAAAGTATACAGTGATCAAGAGTTATCAAAGGGAAAATCAAGCACGTTATTAACTTCTCAGCATTCAGAAAAGCACTCAAATCAGATGATATATCATTTGCAATCATACAGAGAGTGTACAAAACTATATTGAAAATCTTCAATTTAGTGTATTCAGACTTGAAATGACTATTATTTAAAGATATGACGCGAAGACACAAGAATTATTCTAAAAAAATCAGACAAGTCAAATTATTCAATTTCAAAGACATACAGAATTATTACGTTGCTAAACTATTTAAACAAAGTAGCAGAAAAAATAATAGCAGTGCAACTGTCTTACACAGCTGAAATTAACGATAAGCTGCTAAATTTTGATCAAATGTGTCATGATAAATTGACACATAAAAGTTAGATCAGAAGCTAGAGTCAGAAACTGAGTTGAAGATCAGATCTGAGTTAGCTCTGAAACTCTATGACTCTGTCAAGACATCATTTAGACTACGTCATACCTTCGACTTAATATGTCATGAGTTATGTTGTGCTCGACTTGACAATGCTTGACAAACTCTCTATAGTCAATCGATCTTCTCAAGTTATCGAGAGCTTCTTAATAATTAGCTCTATCATAATATATATTCATTTTGTGCCTGCTTAGAATATCACATTGTCATATCACTCTTATAGATCTCGTTTATTCATCTAGTAAACTCGATTATTATAGTTCTAATTATTTCAAACTCTTCTTAAAAGTGATGATTTGATATTTAAGCATGACAACAGCAACGCGATTGCAACAGAATTGAAACAATGACGTCTTAATCTTGCAAGACATCATATCAGAAAACAAACGTTGCATAACAAAATCAGAAAGTGAAGAAGCAGAAGATGAACTTTCTCTTGATATTAATGAACAACTGACTTACACAATGCTTTAATGTGATAAACTGCGAAAGAAACAGAAGCTAACAGTTATTCAATCAAAGATTGAGACTCTGCAAGTCATTGAAACAATAAAGAAAAGTCACTCAACTTTCATTTGAACTTTCATTGAGAACTCGAATGATCTACGCATCGTTGTCTTCATAGTGTTGACAACGATGAAACGAAGTCATCACGAGATCGTTTTGCAGAAGCGAAGATTCTCAATGCTCTTGAAGAAGTATCATGACAAAATCATAAGAAAGCATAGAGAGTGAATTCGCGATGTCAAAATCTCGTTTCAAAATACTTCTTGACATTTTGAAAGTGATGAGAAAAAGATTTTGTACTGCATGATTTATCTCAAGAATGAATCAAAGAAGCTTTGATTCAATCATGAAGAGACTATGTTTGCAGCTCAGCAGATGTGATTCAATTTTATTGACTTTCTTCTTAATTTAATCGAAGACTCAATGAATTGAGACATAAACATGACTCAGCAGTATGCGAATGCATCACAACATTCAGATCAGACAATATGAACGTTTGCAGTCTATCTAAGCACTTTGAAACATCAACTTTCATTGTATAGTGATGAGCATAAGCGAGCTCATTTATTCATCAAGTTGAGATTTGAGCTGCGTGTGATCATTACTAATGTGCAGTCAATTCTCATCACATGAAATGCGTTAATTGATCTTGTCGCTCGATTGAAAATCAACTTGCGAAAGAAGTGCATCTTGTCGTTGAAACAATCTTGAGACGAGAACTTGCATGATTGAGATAAAGTCAACAAAAAGACTCATTCAAAGCGAAAGAAATTTTATCGATCAATCAGACTTCATTCTTCATCAAAGACAAGCTCACATGCTTCGTCATGTTATAGCAAGAATTTGTTCAACATAACGTGCTACATGTGCAATTGAAAGAGTCATTACTTTACTGATTGTAAAGACGAAAAGATCAAGAATAGATCAAAAAAATCTGATGCAAATCAAGTACTCATTGATTTGATGTTGCATATGAGTTATTTCAAGATTTCGAAAAAAGACAAGCTTTCAACAAATGCTTCAAATCATCAAGGAAAAAACAAGAAGTTCTCTTTGTAAAAATTCTTATATATAAAGAGCATGTAATTCAGAGAGATCAGAAGACAGAAACGAAAATTCACATGAATATTGATGTCAAGATGAACGTCATTAGTCAACGTTTTGTCATTGAGCAAGATATGTCATTGTTGAACGTTGATCTCTCAAGATCTATCTGAATGAATGATCAGAATGTCTATTGTTATGACGTTTATAAGATGTGTTATCGACTGAGAGATAGCTGAAACATAGAGAAAAAAGGTATAAGTATCTTTTATGCTATCGACAAGAAGAAATCTTTTCTGATTCTGAGTATATCAAGTATGCAATTCAAGCGTATTTGAATAAACATGATTGCAAGAATCTGACGTTTCAACGTGAACGAGCACGCATTTGAGTTGTTCTTCGCACAAGCATTTGCGAAAGCTCTACAAGATGAGTCTACTGTGTATGCTTTTATCATGATCAACGTTGTCGAAGAATTGATCGTTGAACATCAAGTGAAAGCAATGAATAACATGACGAGTCGTATCACAAATGCGCTTGAAACGCAGACTTTATTCGTTAAATTGAAAGAATATGAAAACATATTCTCAACAGAAAGTGTCAACAAATTGCTCTTGCATGAAGATCACGATTATGCAATCGAAATTACTGCAGAATCGTTGTATGAATTGTTGTATAATTTGTTGAACACAGAGTTAGCAACTCTGAAACAGTATTTAAACAATGTCTTAGCGAAAGAATGAATTAAGCACTTCATCAGTTCAACTGATGTGTTTATTCTATTTATTCTCAAGAAGAATGATAGTCTTCATTTATGCATAAACTATCGAGATCTGAATAAGATCACTGTCAAAAATCGTCATTCACTGTCTCTAATTAGTGAAACTCTAGACAGACTCAATAAAGTCAAGCAGTTCACTAAGTTAAATCTGAAGAACATTTATCATCGCTTCAGAATTCAACGTGAAGATGAGTGAAAAACAATGTTTCATAATCATTACGATCACTTCAAATATATGATCATGTCGTTTGATTTAATCAATGCATTTGTCATTTTTCAAACTTATATTAATAAGATCTTGATCGAGCTTTTAAATGACTTTTGTGTTATTTATCTGAATGACATTCTAATTTTCTTCGTAGAGAAGACTGATCATGTAGATCATGTGAAGCAGATTCTGAAGAGACTAAGAAAGTTCAAGCTATATGCTAGCTTGAAGAAGTGTGCATTCTTCATCACTAAAGTAAACTTTCTAGAATTTGTCGTATTCAAAAAGAGTGTTTCGATGAACTCAAGTAGAATAAACATCATCAAAACATGACTCAGATTGAAGATGTATTGAGAAATACAAGTCTTTCTGAGATTCATCAATTTCTATCGACGTTTTATACATTACTACTCTCAGATAGCAGAGTCTTTAACAGAATTGCTGAGAGATAGTGTAAAAAATGTAAAAATGAACTCATTCATATAATTGAGCGAAGCAAAACAAGCTTTTAATCAGCTTCGTGACGTCTTTATGAGAACGTCTATACTAAGACACTTTGACTCAGAGCGACATATACGCATCGAGATTGACATGTTCAATTATGCAGTCACGAGTATTTTGTCTCAGTCAAATGACGAAGATCAGTGACATTTGATTGCATTCTGATTCGAAATGATGATAAACGTTGAAAGAAACTATGAAACATATGATCAGAAACTTTTAGTCATAGTAGCGATGTTTAAACATTGACAACACTATGTGAAAGACAGTTATCATACTGTTGAAGTTCTGACTGATCATAATAATCTGAAGAGTTTTATGAACGTTTGAGAGCTAAACTAAAGACAAGTCAGATGAATCATGAGATTGTTGATTTGTGACTTTGAAATAGCACATAGATCAGAAAAGACAAACTCAATCAATGCGTCATTGAAATGATCTGACTATAAGAATGAAAACATCTTTGCAAATCATTTGCTGCTCACTTTGCAGCGAAAGCTGACTAGAATAGAAAGCTTAAATAGTTTTATATTCGTAGTGATCAGAGAACTATACTGTATACAAGTGATTAATGATGTCGAGAAGACGTTCGTTCACAGTATAAGTATGAACAGATATTCAGCAGAACATGTCGAGAGCAGACTGCAAGATGAAATTCATTGATGAACATGAGTAATTAATGATGTCGAGAAGACGTTCGCTCACAGTGTCAGTGAACGAAGATATTCAACAAAACATGTCAAAGACAGATTGCAAGATGAAATTTACTGTACATGAGTGATTAACGAAGTTGAGAAGATGTCTGTTCACAATGTCAGTGAAAACATAAGTATGTGTTCAGCAATGCATGTCAGAAGTATGTTGCTGAGAATCATGATTTTAGCAATGCGAAAGACGCATCTAAATGAAGTACATTTCTTAAGAAATAGAATTTCTTGATCTGAGTCTGAAAACTTGAGAAGACATGATGATGAAACGTTGACTCATAGAGATTGCAACGTAGCTGAGAAACAGCTTAATTCTGTTGCTGAAACTGTTGATTGCAAACAACTCATTCTTCATGCAATTGTCAGAGTACTGACAATTCATGAAATGACATACAACTTCAGTAGTAAATTCGTAGTTGAACTCATCAAGATTTTACAGCAAGAAGATGAATTTGCTGTGAAATTAAGAGCAGACGAAACGACGAGTATATAAAAGAGTGACGTTGAAGCTTAAACATTGAATAGTCAAGAAATAATAGAATACAATGAATCATTGTATGTTTCAGAAGATCTTTCTGTCAGAGAAGAGCTATTGAAACGTCATCATGATGATTCGTTAGTGAAGCATTTTGATGCTGACAAGATTAGCGAGCTATTAGATTGCAAATATTACTGAAAAAGTATGATCAAGAATGTCAAAGAGTATATAGATACTTGTGACATTTGTCAGAGAGTAAAGATAAAATGTCATCTATCATATGATGAGTTGAGATCATTACTTCGACTCACAGATTCATGAAAAGAAATCACTATGAATTTCATAACAGATCTGTCGTCTAGTAAATGAAAAGAAGTTGTGTATGACTCGATTCTTGTGATAGTTGATCATTACACGAAGATAATGCATTATCTGTCTACAAAGAAGACTTTGACTGTCGTAAAATTAGCAGAGTTGTTCTTTGAGAAGATTGCTTTAAGATATGAGATATCAAATGATATAGTTATCGATAGAGATAGTTTATTTATCAATGCATTCTGATCAGAGATCTGCTATCATGTCAAGATGAAACGACGACTAAGCATCGCTTTTCATTCGCAAACAGATGATCAAACAGAACGACAGAATCAAACGTTGAAACGTTATTTAAGAGTGTGTTGTTTCAAAAAGCAAGATGACTGAGCTACGCTTCTACTCATAGTCAAGTTCATTTATCATCAGGCGAAGCATGTTTCGTTGAGCTGTAGTTCTTTTAAAGTCATGTATGACTATGAACTCATCTTTGACATACACATCAAGAACGATGCTATGAAAGAAGAAGTGTCAGCAGCAAAAGAATGCGTTGAAATGCTGCAAAACATGCAAAACACGTTAATGAAATGATGATAAAACGCAATCAATGCTCAGGCAAAGTACTATAATCAAAAACATAAGTTTAAGTTCTTTAATGTTGATGATTTGATCATGCTATTAGCAAAAAACCTGAAGTAGAAAAAGTTGAGCAAAAAGCTATCAAATAAGATAATAGAGCTCTTTCGTATATAAGAACTCATAAATAAGCAGACGTATTGTCTTGATCTTTCAATCATTTATAGAGTTCATTCTGTCTTTCATGTGTTTCTTTTAGAGTCGTATAATCGTAGATTAAATGATGATTTTATACTCAATTATTTCGTACTTGAGCTTATTGATGATGAGTAAGAATGAAAGATAGAAAAGATTCTACAGAAGTGAAAAAGAAAGAAAATCTTACATTATAAGATACAATGAAAAAAATATCTCATTGAATATAATCAATGAATATCGAGCGAAGATATGAAAGATGTCTCGAAGCTTATAGAAGCTTTCAAAACGAGGCTGAAACATAAGCGAAAAGCATAATCATTCACTTTCAAGCATAAACTCATTATTAGAAAAGAAGAATCATTGTATTATGATAGTTTCGCTCTCTAATGAAACAATCACATATGTAAATCAACAGATAGAAGAAAAAAACGCAAAGACGCTCAAACGCGTTTAACAAGAAAGCGCAATCATCACGACATAACAAACATCATGCAATCATTACTTCATCAAACATCTTTCACATGAAGCAAGATTGCAAACTTCTTTTTCTTCTTCATTGTCAGATTTGCATTGAGACGTGAAGACAGAGAATCGAGAGATGACAGATTGTGCTAAAATATATCAGAACAATTAGAAATGCTGACAAAATGATATATAATTGAGATTGAATGTATTGCAAAGCGCTTTACATTCAGAATTTCTCTGACAATGTCATTAACAGTCATTATCTCTTTGAGAATGAGCTTTTGAGTCTCTAGAGACTCAAGTTTGTGAACTCTCTCAAGATGATTCTTCACACACGTCGTTGTCATCAATTTCTTATAAAGAATTTTCTGATGAACAGTGAATGTCTTCAGAGCGATGCTCTCTTCATTTTTAATTGCACTATCATAAATATTCTGCAGACGAAAGAATTCATTGACAGTTGAAATGCAGATTTTGAGAATCTAAACATTGAATCATGAGTGTTTAGCAAATGTATCATATAAGTATACTCACTGCAACACAGAAATCTTCATTACTTGCACAGCAAGCACACTTCTTGTACATTGTCTTTCTTTGAAAGACGACGTCACATAGCGATGCTTTATTCTTGATGTGTAGAACTTGAGCACACTTTATACAAATCACTCTATTTAAAGCTTCGAAATCAGCAGCGCTTCTTTCGCTTATTTCAATCATTGACAGTTGAAAAAAGCATCAGTAATAATATCAAGAAGTTGAATAAGCGAATCTCATCATCGTTCTTTGATTTCGCGAAGTCTGTGAGTTAAACAAGATCATTGACGAAGCATTAATGATCATTTCTTTTCTCATTGTCTTTCGAATTTTCTCTTTGATAGCAAAGACATACTTGAAAGTTTGAATATTAGAAGTGATGAACTTTCGATCAGAATTTGATGATGTCTGCATCATCATGAGTGATTCAGCATCAGCAGCATGACAATCATCACATCTGATCAATGTCTTTTGAGCAGACTTATGATACTGTTAATCATCGTAATAGTCGTGAAATCTCAAGTTGTGACATCACTTACTTTCGTAATGATCTTGACTCAAGCATCAGTTGACTTCATTATCTTACAACTCTCTTTGAGCGTCGCTGCACATTTACAACTCATGATCTAGATCTCTTACTCTTACGATACAGATATACTCAAAGTTTGTCAAAAGTAATCATACAATGATAAAAATATAATCATGATTGAAAAAAGATGAAGTTGAAGAAAATGAGAAGTTGAGAGAAACTGAAAGAGCGATAAACAAATCAACAATTATTATTCACTCTTGTTTATGCTTTATCGTCTCAATCACATCATTTACTCAAAATGTAAACAATGTTTATGTGCTATCTACACGTCATCATTGCTGTCATTTACATCAACTACACATCACATATACTATTTACAATGTCATTTATACACATTATAATTGAAGGTGAATCATCATTCAATCAAAAGTTTCTCTTTTTCTTGTTTTCTCACAGAGATTTGAAGATTTTTATCAAGAGCTTCTAGAGTGAATCAATGAGTACGCGTCATCGTTTATCAGACTAAACAAAGACATTAATTATTAAGGTTGAGAATGAACTCACTTAGAAAAGAAGGCAATTGTCATAATGAATTGACACATAGAGATTAAATCAGAGACTAGAATCAGAGATTGAATCGAAGATCAGATCTGAGTTAACTCTGAAACTTTATGACTTTGTCAAGACATCATTTAGACTAATTGTGCTACGCAATCATCTACTAAAGTAGATGCTGATCACTCAAATGATGTACATCTTTCAAATGACGTTTTTTACCTCAACAGATTTACAATCTCTTCTACTGAAGTCTCATTCTTGTATTCTACATCTAAAACAGTGACTCATTTGTCGATTCACTTCTGAGCTGACTTGTCAGTTAATTTGAAGCCTTTTGCAATAACTTTGTTTCATTTAATTCGAGCATTTGCATCTCGCTTCTTCTTTCACTTCGATGCTTGAACCCGTTTTTTTCGCTTCTTCTTCATCTCAGCAGTGATTTTACCTCTTGTCTGTCGAACGATTATTACTCTTCTCTTCTGAGCAACAGATTCATCGAGTTTGTCTCTTTTAGCCTTCGCTTTACTGTGATTGTGAGTCGCTTCAATGTCACGTTCAATCAAAGCAAGCGAGCTAGCTCTCACTAATGATCTCTTTATATATCGACCAAATTTTTCGCGTAGCTTCTTTGATATATCGTAGTCATTTAAATCATCTTGAAGCTCTGTATCAAGCTTCTGAATCTCTCTGAATTCATGCAAAGTGATCTCTATAAAGAAGAAGAATAGAAAAGAATCTCGTGAAGAGATTGACTTGAAAGATTGTCAGACTCTCATCTTTTTCAGCATCACTTTTGATGAATATGAAACAAGCTCAGTCTGTTTGAAAGTCGATCATATATTCGATTCAGTGAAGATCTTGACTCGTAGACTGATGAAGAAAGCAAGAAAGTTCTGTTTGTTGAAACTCGTTGATTCGAGTCGAATTGTCTCATCAATCACCTTCGAATGATAATGCTTCATGAGCTGAAATATTTTCACATTCAATGACTGCGTAACGTGTGTAGAATGCGAAGAAAGAGTGAATATCATGATATTATGAAAATCGACGTACTGTAGAAACTCGTAGATAAGATGAAACTTGTAGTTATTCATGATCAGAAGTCTATGAGCTTCTACCTGAGTCTTTCGACTATGAAAATCGAAGTGCTTCAGTCAGTCAAAGATCTTTTCATCATTCGAATATTCGAATTCAGTAGTAGCAAGCAATAGATCGTCATTCAGGTCATTTTTCTGCACTCATTTGTTCAAAATGTTGATTTCGAAAATGATGAGCATGAGAGAAATCTTTTCTTCCCCAGCATTAATCATCTTCACATCGCTCACTAAATCTCTCACCCTTGAATCAATTGCACGAAAAGATCTCTTTTTGATCAATGTAATCACTAAATGATCTCTTTCAACTTTAATACGAAAGTCTGATTCGTTCATGTTTCATATGTCATTCGATTGAATCGCATATTTGATCAGCACATCTCGAAAATCGTAGAAATGTTGCTTTGTCACCTCAACAGTCAGAGAAGTCTTTCTATCAGCGACAAGAGAAGTTTGTTTTCTCTTGAAAAACTGAGAATTTTGCTGTAGAAATCGTACTGATCAGTGCTGTTAAACTCGAAGAGAATTTACGGAATTTGTCTGCTGCAGTAGAAAATTTGCTGCTTCTTGAAGATGTCTCAGCCGAGCAGAAATTGACAGCTTGTTCAGACGTGTCAAATATATACATATAGTCTCTCTTTGCTCAGTATTCAGAACATATTCATGTGATTCTCGTTCAAATAATGAGGTGTGAGTTTCGACTAGTCGTCTTTGAAGCGTTCGAACAGAAACTTCAAATGCCTGAGCTGCAGTGCTTGCAAACTTGTATTCGTCGTCATGAATTGCATCTGTAGTCTCTTTTATACGATACTTCAAATTTATATAGTATTCAGACATGATGTGATTGAATGGTTGAGGTGAGAGAAAATTGAATACATAAAGGAAAAAAAACGTCATTTGAGAAGTGTACGTCATTTGAGTGATCAGCATCTACTTTAGTAGATGATTCATGAGTTATGCTGTGCTCAACTTGACAATGCTTGACAAACTTTCTATAGTTGATCGATTTTCTCAAGTTATCAAGAGCTTCTTAATAATTAGCTCTATCATAATATATATTCATTCTGTGTCTGCTTAGAATATCACATTGTCATATCACTCTTATAGACTTCGTTTATTCATTTAGTAGACTCAATCATCACAAAATGAGAGACAGAAAACAAAGATCAACTATAAACGCAGTACTAAACCTAGTACATGATGTGCAAATGACGAAAAGTTGAGAAAACACGCTTATCTGTTTACTTCTAGATGTCAAAGAAGTCTTTGATCATGTTGCATTGAAACAGCTGGTTAAAATATTGATTAAATTGAAAATATCGATCAATTTAATCAATTGAGTAAAATGCTTCTTACAAAATCGAGTTATTGACTTAGCATTTGACGATGAACGTCAGAAATCAAAGAAAATAAGCACAGAAATATCACAAAGCTCATTTATCTCGCTCATTTTATTTCTAATTTATATTCGATACTTGTTTTCAAAGATTCGCGTAAAGTTCGAAAATTTACAGTCACTCAGCTATATTGACGACGTGATGCTATACATTGAGGAAAGAAATATTGACAAGAATGTGAAAATGCTGAAAAACGCAGCAAAAATCGCTTTCACATGAACTGAGAACAACGCAGTGCAATTCAATGACTTGAAATCTGAATTGATACACTTTGAAAGTCACAAGATGACATTCAATCAAATAATTATTCTACTCAATAACATGATCATAAAATCAAAAACATGTGTACAATGACTAAAAGTCTGATTGAATTGAAAGCTCAACTTCAAAGTTCATGTGCAAACGAAAATCGCGACAGTCACAAGAATGTTACACTCGTTGTTTAGATTAATGAATAGCGAGTGAGAACTAAATGTCAAATCAGAAAAGCAGCTATATCTGACATGCATCACGTCTATTAGCAATTATGACGTCGAAATATGGTGAAATAATCAAAAAAGCTACTTAGTCAAATTTCGCAAACTGCAAAACGCTGCATTACGAAAAATTCTGAGTGTGTTTCAAACATCATCAATAGATGCTATGCAAATAGAAGTTGAAATTTCGTCAATAAAGATGCAATTAGATCAAAAGTGCAAGAACTATGCAATTTGAATAGTTGAATTACCGAAAAAACATTCTATCAGAAAAAGAATATCTATCTTGTACTCATCTTAATACTCTATCAAATTGAATCTAGATCTGAACGCATCGAAATATCTGAACTGAAACAAGATGAAGGCGAATTTATCTTGAAAAGTCAAGAAGTGCAAAGACAGACTTACGCAGATATATTGAATATTGAACAAAGTGCAAAAAACACTGAATTCAATAAAAGAAATCGAAATTTCTCACTTCAAGAAATCATGAGATCAAGAAATCAAGAATTTAGCAAAAATTCAAACCGAATTTGCAAAAAGCGAAACTCGCGAAATGATCAATATGCACTACAGAAAACTAGAAAGAATTATCAAAAGAACGAAAAACATAGTGATGTATATCAACGCATCGCAAGTTTGAAAAAAGATAGCAGAGATCGAAACAGAAACTGAAATGACAGTGATATTCACGCATGAACTTGTCAAAGTCAGCAAAGCGACAAGCGTTTCTGACAAAATAATCACAACGAAAGCGAAACTGCAAGCTATTAGCGATGCAATCGCAATATGCAGCGAAAAAGCACTTAAAAACAGCGAAATTTGAGTGTACATGAACAGTCAAATGACTTTGCAAAGACTAAATGCAAAGAGCAACATTAATGCGAGATTATTTGATGACATACGACAAAACTTGACCAATTTACGTCAGAATCAGTGTCAAATTCGCATACAGTGAATATTGAGTTGCAAGAGCATTATTGAGAACGAAAAAGCAGATCAATTGATCAAAAGCGCTGCTCAAGAATTATCAGTTATCGACAACACGAAAGCAATCATCATAAGCTTCGTCAAAAAGCAAATTTGCAAAGAGACGAAATTACAATGATTAAATGTCTGAAAAAGCAGCATCAAGAAGGAAAATCAGTATTGAAAGCACATATCGAATGTGAATCTAAGTCATAAATCACTAAAAGAGCTGAGAAAAATCGATAAACTAACGTTTTCAACCTTTATTCAGTTGAAAATGAGACATAATTATTTCAAAAGCTATTTGCATCGATTATCAGAGAATAAGTTGAACAAATGCTATGAAATATGCAATGCAAGGCAAACGTTGAAGCATTTACTGCTGAACTGCAGACATTATAGAGCAGAGCAGATAAAGCTTAAGGAAAAAGCTCAGCTCAAAAACACAGACACTATATTGACACTGTTCATCATCAAGATTGAAAGAATTGCAACACTAGAGTATTTGAAAAATACTCGAATTGCGACGAGAAAATGACTATTAGAAACGAAAGAGTAGAACGCGAAGAATGCAAAGAAACAAAGAAAAACGAAAGTACGATGATGAGAGTTTGAACAAAAGCGCTTGTATGCACAAACTATTGATGTAATTGATCAACGAGAAAATATAAAGCAGCGACTTTAATCAGATTACATGTAACTTAGCATACATACAGCGTCTAGACAGTGTCATAGTCATAGACTGCATGCACTTAATGAAGAAAAGAAAGAAAAAATTCATTAAGTGCATGCAGTCTATGACTATGACACTGTCTAGACGCTGTGTGTATGTTAGGTTACATGTATCTTGATCAAAGTCGCTGCTTTATATCTTTTCATTGATCAATCACATCGATAGTTTGTGCAAACAAGCGCTTTCAACCAAACAACTTCTTTCTCTCGTGCTCTCGTTTTCTTGCTTCTTCGTGTTTTTCTCACTCTACTCTTTCGTTTTCAATAGTCATTTTCTTGTCGCAATTCAAGTACTTTTCAAGTACTCTAGCATTGCGATTCTTTCAATCTTGATGATAAACAACGTCAATATCATGTTCATGTTTTTGAACTGTGCTTTTGCTTTAAGCTGTAACTGTTCTGCTCTATAATGTTTGCAGTTCAGTAGTAAGTGCTTCAGCGTTTGTCTCGCCTTGCATATTTCATAGCATTTGTTCAAATTATTCTCTGATAATCGATGCAAATAGTTTTTGAAATAGTCATGTTTCATTTTTAGCTGTATAAACGTTAAAAACGTCAGTCTGTCTATTTTTCAAAGCTTCTTTAGTGATCTGTAACTCAGATTCACTCTCGCTGTGTGCTTCTGATACTGATTTTCTTTTTTGATGCTGTCGTTTCATGCAATTAGTCATTGCTCTTTTACCTCTTTGTCTATTTGCTTTTTGATGAAGCTCATGATTGTTTTTTTCCTGATGTCGATTGTTGATCTTTTTCATGTCGCTTCTTTGATCAATTGATTCGCTGCTTCGTTTTCGACGATGTCTTTGCGACTCGATACTCATCGTATGCAAATATGACATCGATTTTGTTACAGATTAATCAGATTTTGTCGTATGTTATTGAATAACTTCAACTTGACATTGCTCTTTGCGTTTAGTCTTTGCAAAGTCATTTGACTGTTCATGTACACTCAAATTTCGCTGTTTTTGAGTGCTTTTTCGCTGCATATTGCGATTGCATCGCTAATAGCTTGCAGTTTCGCTTTCGTTGTGATTATTTTGTCAGAAACGCTTGTTGCTTTGCTGACTCTGACAAGTTCATGTGTGAATATCACTGCTGTTTCAGTTTCAGTTTTGATCTCTGCTATCTTTTTTTGAATTTGCGATGCATTGATATACATCACTATGTTTTTCGCCTTTTTGATAATTCTTTCTAATTTTCTGTAGTGTGTATTGATTGTTTCACGAGTTTCTTTTTTTGCAAATTCGATTTGAATTTTTGCTAAATGCTCAATTTCTTGCTCTCACGATTTCTTGAAGTGAGAAATTTCAATTTCTTTTATTGAATTCAGTGTTTTTTGCACTTTGTTCAATATTCAATATATCTGCGTGAGTCTGTCTTTGCACTTCTTGACTTTTCAAGGTAAATTCGTCTTCATCTTGTTTCAGTTCAGATATTTCAATGCGTTCAGATCTAGATTCAATTCAATAGAGTATTAAGATGAGTACAAGATAGATGTTTTTTTTCTGATAAAGTGTTTTTTCAATAATTCAACTATTCAAATTGCATAGTTCTTGCACTTTTGATTTAATTGCATCTTCATCGATGAGATTTCAACTTCTATTTGCATAGCATCTATCAATGATGTTTGAAATGCACTCAGAATTTTTCGTAATGCAGCGTTTTGCAGTTTGCAAAATTTGACTAAGTAGCTTTTTTGATTATTTCATCATATTTCGACGTCATAATCGCTAATAGACGTGACGCATGTCAGATATAGCTGCTTTTCTGATTTGACATTTAGTTCTCACTCGCTATTCATTAATTTAAACAACGAGTGTAGCGTTCTTATGACTGTCGCGATTTTCGTTTGCACATGAACTTTGAAGTTGAGCTTTCGATTCAATCAGACTTTTAGTCATCATACGCATGTTTTTGATTTTATGATCATGTTATTGAGTAGAATAATCATTTGATTGAGTGTCATCTTGTGACTTTCAAAGTGTATCAATTCAGATTTCAAGTCATTGAATTGCACTGCATTGTTCTCAGCTCATGTGAAAGCGATTTTTGCTGCGTTTTTCAGCATTTTCACATTCTTGTCAATATTTCTTTCCTCAATGTATAGCATCACGTCGTCAATATAGCTGAGTGACTGTAAATTTTCGAACTTTGCGCGAATCTTTGAAAACAAGTATTGAATATAAATTAGAAATAAAATGAGCGAGATAAATGAGTCTTGTGATATTTCTGTGCTTATTTTCTTTGATTTCTGACGTTCATCGTCAAATGCTAAGTCAATAACTCGATTTTGTAAGAAGCATTTTATTCAATTGATTAAATTGATTGATATTTTCAATTTAATTAATATTTTAATCAGCTGTTTCAATGCAACATGATCAAAGACTTCTTTGACATCTAGAAGTAAACAGATAAGCGTGTTTTCTCAACTTTTCGTCATTTGCACATCATGTACTAGATTTAGTACTGCGTTTATAGTTAATCTTTGTTTTCTGCCTTTCATTTGATTAAAATTCAGCAGCTTATCGTTAATTTCAGCTGTGTAAGACAGTTGCACTGCTATTATTTTTTCTGCTACTTTGTCTAAACAGTTTAGCAGCGTAATAATTCTGTATGCTTTTGAAATTGAATAATTCGACTTGTCTGATTTTTTTAGAATAATTCTCGTGTCTTCGCGTCATATCTTCGAATGATAGTCGTTTTCAATCAAATCTGAGTACACTAAATTAAAGATTTTCAATATAGTTTTGTACGCTCGCTGTATGATTGCGAATGACATATTATCTGATTCAAATGCTTTTCTGAATGCTGAGAAGTTAATAGCGTGCTTGATTTTCTCTTTGATAACTCTTGATCACTGTATACTTTCGTTCAATAGTAATTCTTCATTGATTTGAATTTTTGAAGATGATGAATACATTGCTTTCAGAAATGTCTTGCACTTTTCATTGAATTCAATCTTCAATTCTTTTTGCAAGTTTTGTATCAAAGATAGCTTTTCGATTAAACGTGATTTTGTAAACTTGTAGGTCTGAAACACTTCTTTTTCTTCGACGTTGTTCAAAAAATTGTTTCAGAATTGATTTTTGATCAGCTTTATTGCATCATGATACGAATTTTGCATTTGCTCTATCTCTGCTCATACGTCGTTCTTTCTGCATCTTTTTCAGATTCGCTTTTTGACAACAGCGTCTTTTGCATTTTGATGAGCTCATTGTTTCACCAGAATTTTGATTTTGCGCATATTCGCTGTTTAAATACGAATAATTTCACTGTATTCTTGATGCATTCAGTCAAATAAATGACTTTTGCTTCTAAACTCGTGATTCTTTGCATCTTGACAATTATTTTGTCTTTCGTCTTTTGCAAATGCTCATCAAAGTTTTTTTTGTTGACTTTTTGCAGATTGTATGACGCGTTCAACGAATTTTCGATCAACTTCACTTTTTTCGTAACTATTGTAAATAAAATTACTTCATGATCGAATTCTGTGTCTGCATTCTCATCTATATGTCAATTCTTGATGTGATTGCACATATTCTTTGATGCAAATGCTAAATCAAGTACTGAGCTTGACTGATCTGAATAGCTGTGATATGTGTTTATATCAGAAGTGTTAATCAGATTGCACTTATGTAAATTTACTCACTTTATTAATGCTTTCGTTCTAATAAAGTTTGAAATTTTTGCGTTTCATCAGCTATATATGCATTAAAGTCTTCAACGATAATAACTTTTTGCTCAGAATTTAGCATAACTTTTGCTAATTCTCACTCAATCGTGTATAATTGCTCGTCATCTGCATTTTGTGACTTTTCGTTGTAAATATTGAACAATAAAATTCTCTTCTAAATTTTATTGTTCACTATTGATATCGCTTGCATATCTTCGCTATTGACTATGTCTGATCTTGATGTGCATGTAAATTTCTTTGCGTTTTTCGCAACAAATATCAATACTTTGACATAAGTATTCTGAACATTTGATTTGATGCAGATAAATGATGAATGCGAAATTGTTATATTTTCGTCTCTCATTCATGATTCTTGTAGTATAACAATATTTGTCTTGTCTTTCGCAAATTTCATGCATGCATGCATAATTTGCGTTGATCTTGCGCAATTGTGTTGTAGAATTTGAATATTCAACGTGTTTGCAAAGCTTTTGTCATTTGCGTTGTTTTGTGACATTTCGAATGCAATACTCATTACAATTTCGTGACTAGATGATCTTTTTGTAAGCTAATAGACTGAGCTGTCTGATATGTTTTGCACATTACGCTATTTGCAAAGTGCGCATTTTGACAGTTGCAGTATCTAGAAATCGTGTGATTGCATGATTGCTTGTCTTCGCATGTAGGTAATTAACATTTATGATTTCAGATCTGATGATTTTGCTCGCAGTACAAGCATCTTGATGATCTGTTACATTTGTTCTGTAAGTGCTTGAATGTTTGACATTTTTGACAGTGATCATTTGATTGATAGTCTCAATATTCAACTGTTCAATATGTCGATCTCGCAGCTAAGAGTTGTTTTTTCAGATGTCTTTGTGCTTCTGCTTCGATTCTAAATGCTAAGATCATCGATGCATGTCTATTTCGTGATCGGTTTTCGCTCTTTGATAATCATATAAAGTTGATTATTAGTTTCAATTCGAAATTGTACGACTCTAACTCAGTTTTTAGATTTTTCATTTCAGTTTTCATGTTGAAGATTTCGATTTTCAGACTGTGTATGACTATTTTGTGTCATTTCTCGTCTTTCTTAATGCTTTTAACATCAAAAACATGCTCTTATATTGCTCTCTGCGCTAGTAAGACGTCTGCGATGTATTTTTTCGAGATCATCAGAGCAATGTTGTTTTTCTTTTGCGTTTTGACTATCGTCGCGACTATTAGATCGATTTTCGCCTTTTTCAATGCGTCATTCATCGAATCTTGCATTTTCATCGTCTTTAAAGTTTAGTTCTCATTTTTGAGATTGACAATAAGTCTTCTTTCGCGATACGATATTTCTTGTGATCTTGGCGAGAATTTCTTGATGATCAAATTTCATTCGTCTGCATTTGCATTTACATTTGCATTTACGTCTGTGTCTTGAGCTGCTTTTTGCACATATGTGAGCTTCTGCGTTGATTTTTGCGAATTTTGCATGACTTGCAACGTTTGCGAATTCTGCGTCTTCTGCAAGATTTGCGAATTCTCTGTCATTTGCTTTGCATTAATTCCCTTTTTGATGTTTTCAGCATTTTGTTGAATCAATTGTAGAATGATCTTCAGTTTGTTGTTTGTTTGACTTTGAAGTCGATCAATTTGCTTCTGAATCGAGTTTTCTATGCTTTCGTTGCATGCTTTTCAAATGTAAATTAAGCTATGACTTATAGTCTCTTTCTGTTCTGATATTGCTTGTCTTAGCTGATTGACTGCGAATTCAATTCTTTCGCGCAGTCTCTTTATCTGCATCTTTTTAGAGATGACATCGTAGCACTTGCTAGCACTAACTTCGATGCTAGCTTCTTTTTGCGAACTTTTCATCACTTTTCGCTTTTTCATTTCTTTGAATTTCACAATCGCTCGTGTTTGCTCTTTTTGCTGCGAATTTGCATTTTGCAGATTGATTGTATTCTTGTTGTTGTGCGCATTTGCATGTGAATTTAGAATCAATGCATTGAGTGAACTAAACATGTATTGCATTTTTCTATTTGCTGATATGAGCGATTTTTGTTGACTGCGAAATAAATTGACAATGTTGTTTTGCAGTTGTTTGCTTGTTGATGAACTCATGCTAAGTTCGTTTCATAAATTTATTTCAATCTCTAACGTTGACTTTTTGATTTCTATTGTTGACGTTTTGAATTCTGACACTGAGCTATTGCTTCTGCTGAGTTTCGCGTTACTATTCGCGAAACGAGGCGAGAAAGAGCACATAAAGCGACTCTTTATATTTCTTTTCATAGAGAGTTTTTCCGAGTTTCAAGCTTTGAGCTTCTAGAAAATTCACTTGACATCACTTAAATATTTCTTTAATCTCTTACTCAGAGCGTTTCACGTAGACAGTAACTTTAGTGTAGAGATTTTTCAATTTCTATTTCGAAATCTGCAATAGATCGCCTTCTATTATTGACTTATGTCAGATGAAAATGATATAAATCTAGTCTGCAAGAATCTAGATTACTCTTTTTGATAGAAAATGCTTGACGCACTTGCTTTATATCTCATGTATCGAAGTAGTCGCGTTATCTCGCTCAGAATAGTAACAACTAATCTCGACTTATTGTCTTGCACATCAAGAAAAGGTAAAACAGATAGTGATTTGATAAGAAACGCTGTACTTCTCTGAAACAACGTTGTTCTCTGTGCAATCTTCAAATGCAAAAGAGTTCGATTTCGATTTTTGCGTCAGTACACAGTCTTCTGTGCTGTTCTGAAGTCGATTGATGACTTGTTCTTTTCATGTGAGTTTGCTCTTTGATTTATCAATCAAATTACTGTCTGAATTGATGATTCTTTCTTCTGCGTTGATGAACTCTCGTTTCGCCGTCGATTTTGGCCTTCGTGAGCGCGAAAAATTTCGATTTTCGATTTTTGACTTGCGACGCAGTCATCTGTGAAGCTATTGAGTCGAATGAGAGCTTGTTTTGATCGTACAATTGTGCTTTATAACTTGCCGATCGATTTGATATATTATATGCTTTGATAGATTGCTGTCGTCAATGTTCTATATTTATTCAAACTGCATTTGTCAGTTTTCAAGCATGTTTGTGATACAACTCGTCACATTATTCATTGCTTTCACTTAATGTTCAATGATCGATTCTTTGACAATGTTGATCATGATAAAAGCATATACAGTAAACTCATCTTGTAGAGCTTTTGCAAAATCTTCTGCAATGAATAACTTGAACACATGATTATTCATGTCAAAATGTCATGTTCTTGCAATCATGTTTATTTAAATACGCTCGAATTGCATACTCAACATACTCAGAATCAAGAAAGATTCTTTCTTGTCAATAGCATAAAAGATACTTATATCTTTCTTCTTTATGTTTTAGCTGTCTCTCAATCGATAACACATCTTATAAACGTCATAACAATAAACATTTTGATCATTCATTCAAATAAATCTTAAGAGATTGATGTTCAACAAGAGCATACTCTGTTCAACAATGAAATGTTAACTAATTATATTCATCTTGACATCAATAGTCATATGAATCTTTGTTTTCGTCTTCTGATCTTCTTAAATTACATGCTCTCTATATATAAAAGTCTTTATGAAGAGAACTTCTTGTTTTTTCCTTGATAATTTGAAGCATTCATCAAGAGCTTGTCTTTTCTTGAAATCTTGAAACGACTCATATGCAACATTAAATCAATGAATACTTGATTTACATCAGATTCTTTTAATCTGTTCTTGATCTTTTTATCTTTACAATCAGTAGAATAATGATTCTTTTGATTGCACATATAGCACGTTATATTGAACAAATTCTTGCTATAACGTGACAAAGCGCGTAAGCTTGTCTTCAATAAAGAATCAAGTTTAGTTAATTAATGAGATTTCTTTCGCTTTGATTGAATCTTCTTATTGACTTTATCTCGATCATATGAGTCTTCGTCTTGAGATTGTTTCGACGACAAGATGCGCTTCTTTCGCAAGTTGATTTTCAATTAAGTGACAAGATCAATTAATGCATCTCATGTGATGAGAATCAACTGCACATTAGTAATGATTATGCGTAGCTTAAATCTCAACTTGATAAATAAATGAGCTCACTTATGCTCATCACTATACAATGAAAGTTGATGTTTCAGAGTGCTCAGATAGACTGCAAACATTCATATCATTTGATTTAAATGTTGCAATGCATTCACATACTGCTGAGTCATGTTTATGCTTCAATTCATCGAATTTTCGATTAAATTGAGAAGAAAGTCAATAAAATTGAATCACGTCTGCTGAGCTGCAAACATAGTCTCTTCATGATTGAATCAAAGCTTCTTTGATTCATTCTTGAGATAAATCATGCAGTAATAATAATAATAAATTCATACATTCTTGTGACATTGATTAAATCAACTCATGAGAGACTCTATGCTATTTGTATCGAGTGAACAAAACTTTCTGAGGTAGAAAATCACTCGCAGTCTATACAACTACTTCACGCAGTCAAGACAGTGAGTTTTAAGACTATGTATCAAATTTGTTCACGTTGATTGCACGTTAGAAAATGAGTGTTTTAGTCACTTTAAATTGCTTCAAGAGCTTTATTTTCATCATCATCTTTGCTACTGCTCTGAGATTCTTCATGATGATGATAATTATTCAATAGTTCAAGAAGTCAGCATCTTGTAACATTCTTGATCGCAGATGCAATCAGTTCAAGCAATGCATGAGTACATGCTTTGTCATTTGATGACTTCATTCGCAGTTGCATCGTAAGCTATTTATGTCTGAGACATTTCTAAAGTGCAGATAAACATTCAAATCTATGCATTTAATTTTGATGTGCATTACAAGAGTGCTTTCTGCTTTCTGAAAATCATCACGCATCTTTATCATCTTATTGTTTAAATGTGATCTTTGTGCTGAGATTGCATTGACATCTGCGACGCGTTCTCTGTACTTTTCTCATCATTGATTTCATTAATCTTTGTGATACTGCGCTATTGCAATGCTATCACTTGTTAAAATCATTGTGAAGAAGAAGATGTATCATCTGCATCTTGACTGTATCTTCACATCTTCTTGAATGAAAACATTCAGAAGTACTATTTTCTTGATGATGAGTAAGCGAGAAATGATGCAATTAACTCTCGTCAAATGAGCGCGTATTAGTTTGCATGCTTGTTTAATCTCTTGCATTTAATCATTGACTCAACTGTGTAGCGTGATCTTGTTCTGTAACATGTTCAGATGAACATATAATGAGCTTGTATATATTTCTGTCTTTAAAGTTTCAATGCTTACTCTTTTGAACATTTCTGTTACATGATGCAGAGTCTGATTCTGAAGTGTTTCTAGTCTGCATTCTTTGTTTAACAGTTCATCTTTCTTGTTGCGCTAATGTCAAACTGATGCTTTGAATGCAATTTCTGATCTCACTACTGCTGAGTATACTTGTCTCGCTTTTGTGAATGTAACTTCTTATGTGAAGACTTCAAAATGACTAAGTATCAGCATTCTTATGACGTGATTTATCTTTATTTGTTGAAGATGCACATCTCATTGCAGTTTTGTGTTCAGTTGCATCTTTAAAACTTGTACATCTGATTTCAATTTAATAACTGAACTTTTTATTTGTATGTTAATCATCATGTTGAATCTCTTCGATTTTCTAGTGAAATGCGTAAGCTCATACTTTTCTGATGCAAACGTTGCGTCATGAGTGCAAGCTCATTTCGCGCAAACATTATGTGCTTTGCTCAATGTTCTGCAGATTTCTTCAATGAATCTGTTGTAGACTAGAATGTTAATATCATTTACAAAGTCAAGCACTTCAATTTTAATTCTCAATGTTTCGCATTTTTCAATTAAACTTGTGTTGAAGAATAAAAAGAGAATCAATGAAATGAGAAATCTCTGTGATATGTCTGCGTTTATCTCGCGTATGTCGCTCGTTTGTTCATTGAATATTAGCGATGTCTTTCGATCTTTTAAAAAGCTGCATATTCATTCAATTATGTAGCTTGATGTTCTTTTCATCTTCAGCGTATGCAGAAGTCTGATGTGTGAGACTCAATTAAACGCTTTAATGACGTTTAAACTTAGCATGAACGTTACGTATTTGATTTTGCAATCTCATACTGTATAAACTTAATTTATCAGTAAATCTAACGTTGAGATCACGAATCATTTGCGTCTTGCTCTCATCTGAGCATTAGACAACATGTGATGAGTCTCAACTATATCACTCAGTCTTTTGATCATAATTGACTTCAGAGCTTTGCTCATGATATTAAGCAAAGCAATGAGTCAATATGTTTTCAAATTGATATAGTCATTTATTGAAAATATGTTGTATACGTTGCATGCAACATACATAAAGCACAATCTCTATGCTGATTTTCTTCTTAGACTCAAGAAGTTACTTAAAGAGTTTTCTTGCAACAGATTTACAGTTCAAGATGAATGAGATCTTTCACTGCTCAGATTTCAACAGTTTACTTCTTAAGCATGAGTTGCAGATGTTTCATTTGTGATATGCATGCATATTACAGTCAATTTCTTCTTTAATCACATCAACATATGCTACTGTTCTTTTGAGTTATACAAATAATATCTTCAATTAGAAGTTGATTTTATCATCAAGACATTCAAGAGTCAGAACTCAATGAAGAAATAAAATTCTTAAGATTGACAATCATCATCATTGTATATCACATCTTGCAGATGCTTGCTTCATTGATAAGATGTGCAACTCATTTATTTCGTGTTATCTGTAAAGATCTTTCTCATGCAGATTGATCATGTCTTGCAGAAATGTTCATATGCTACACTTTTAATCAGATAGTGTAGTTCAATCATTCTTTACTAACTCGCTTGTGTCTCTCTTCTTTTAACAAAGTTTTCTCATCAACATATTACTCATGTATAAAATGTTTGTGTCTGAATGTCTGTTAAACAATATTAATGAGATTTTCAAGTTTATTCATGTCAAACTTAATGAATCTTGTGAGTTGTTCATGTTGTAGTAACAAATACGCAGTCTTAACAAGATTTATACATAGTTAGCACGTAAATTTAAAAAATATTCATGATTCAAGTTTTTTTTGCTAATCATCGTCAATAAATCAAACATGAAAGTGTTTTGTTTCAGTTCTCATCATTGCGATGATGAGATACTGAATTGAATGATTTTCATAAGCGATTTTTCTCGTAGTTCTGCATTCTATTTGACTATCTCATCTGCATGTAAATTGCTTGTAGCATGCGCATTGAGATTATCAAAGTCTGTATGATTGCAAAAACTCTGCATGTGATCAATGCACAACGCTTCATCATCACGCAGTGTCTTGATGTCATTCAAACTTTTGATAATCTTTAAACTTTAGTGAAGTTAAACAGTAAATTCATAGTCAGCATTGCATACAGATGAGTTTCATCGCTGATTATAAATTATGCAGTACAAAATCTTTTTCTCATCACTTTTAAAATGTTAAAAAGTATTTTAAAATGAGATTTTGACATCATGAATTCATTTTTTATGCTCTTTTATGATTTTATCATGATACTTCTTCAAGAACATTGAGAGTCTTCACTTTTGCAAAACAATTTCGTGATGACTTCATTTCATCATTGTCAACATTATGAAAACAATGATGCGTAAATCATTCAAGTTCTCAATAAAAGCTTGAATGAAAGCTGAATAACTTCTCTTCATTGTTTCAATGACTTGCAGAGTCTCAATCTTTGATTAAATAACTGTTAGCTTCTGTTTCTTTTGCAGTTCATTATGTTGAAGCATTGCTTGAGTCAGCTGTTCATTAATATCAAGAGAGAGTTTATTTTCTGCTTCTTCACTTTCTGATTTTATTATGCAATGTTTGTTTTCTAATATAATGTCTTGCAAGATTAAAACATTATTGCAACTTTGTTGCAATTACGTTGCTGTTATCATGCTTGAATATCAAATTATCACTTCTAAAAAGAGTTTGAAATAATTAGAACTGTGATGATCAAATTTACTAAAGATTTTTTTTTATTTCTTCATTAAGTGCATGCAGTCTATGACTATGACATTATCTAGACGCTGTGTATATACTAAATTACATGTAATCTAGTCATAATCGCTGCTGTATATCTTCTTATTGAACAGTCACATCGATAGTTTGCGCATACAAGCGCGTGAACTGTTTATATGATCAAGTGATCACATAAACAACTCAAAATTGTGAAAGCTGATCACTTTGATGTGAGCTTTCAACTTGTCTGTATGATCATCAAGCTAAGCGAGCTAAATAAGCTTTGATTTATGCTGATCACTTCGACGTGAGCTTTCAAGTTCGCTGTGTGATCACTCAGCTAAATGAACTAGATGAGCTTTGATCTCTGTATTTGCATTGCATGTAAATCGATCAGAAAATTGAAAAATCAATCGATTTACTGCATTGCACAGACTTGTATGTGTGCAAAAGCTGAGTCGTGCCTTTGCAATGACTGTGTGAATGTCGTATATTAGTTGCAGCGCGTGCGCAAAGACGTTACTGTTGTTCTGTGTATATGAACAAAGATTGTGTCATGTTTTTGCAATGTATGTGCTTGCAATGCATGTAAATTGATCTGATAATGCGAAAAATCAATCGATTTACTGCATTCTTCAAGTATGTAAATGCACAAAAGCTGAGTTGTGTCTTTGCAATGTATGTGTGTGTGATGTATATGAGTTGCAATGCATGCGCAAAAACGTTGCTATCTTTCTGTGTATATGAGCAAAGACTATGTCATGTCTTTACAATGTATATGATTGCAATGCATGTATATTGATCTGATAAAGCGAAAAACCGATTGATTTACTGCATCACACAAACGTGTAGATGTGCAAAAGCTGAGTTGTGTCTTCACAATGTATATGTGTGTGATGTATATGAGTTGCAACGCATGCGCAAAGACGTTGCTGTTGTTCTGTGTATATGAGCAAAGACTGTGTCATGTCTTCGCAATGTATGTATTTGCAACGTGTGTAAATCGATCAGAAAATCGAAATCAATTAATTTACTGCGTTGCACAGATGTGTATATGTGCAAAAGCTGAGTCGTGTCTTTGCAATAATTGTGTGAATGTCATATATTAGTTGCAGCGTGTGCGCAAAGACGTTGCTGTTGTTCTGTGTATATGAGCAAAGACTATGTCATGTCTTTGCAATGTATGTGCTTGCAATGCATGTAAATTGATCTGATAATGCGAAAAATCGATTGATTTACTGCATTTCTCAAGCGTGTAGATGTGCAAAAGCTGAATCATGTCTTCGCAATGTATGTATGTGTGATGTATATGAGTTGCAGCGTGTGTGAAAAGACTTTGCTGTCTTTCTGTGTATATGAGCAAAGATTATGTCATGTCTTTGCAGTGTATGTGATTGCAATGCATGTACATCGATCTGATAAAGCGAAAAATCGATTGATTTACTGCATTATGCAGATGTGTAGATGCACACAAGCTGAATCATGTCTTTGCAGTATATGTGTGTATGTTGTATATGAGCTCAACGTGTGAATAAAGCGCTGTTACTGCTCTGTGTATGATTGCGCTGCGTGTAAATTAATCTGAAAATGCGAAAAATTGATCAATTTACTGCATCACATCTATCTGTATATGCGCAAAAGCTAAATCATGCCTTCGCAGTATATGTGTATATGTTGTATATGAGCTGCAGCATGTATGCAAAGATGTTGCTGTCACTCTGTGTATATGCAAGCTTCAACACGTCAATGACTGCGTTGTTATTACTTCGCTTTTCGACTGTGTGTGAGCTCAACATGTGAGTAAAGCGCTGTTACTGCTCTGTCAATGTTGATGAGATTGTTCAGCTCTTCTGACAAGCATAGCTTGCAGAAGATTTGTAGTCAGCATCTCATACAGATAAATCTTGTTGTTAATCAATTTACTAAAAAAGTAAATGAAGTTTATAAAAGTGATATGACAATGTGATATTTTAAGCAGACACAGAATGAATATATATTATGATAGAGTTAATTATTAAGAAGCTCTCAATAACTTGAGAAAATCAATTGACTATAAAGAGTTTGTCAAGCATTGTCAAGTTGAGCACATCATAACTCATGATATATTAAGTTGAAAATATGACGTAGTCTAAATGATGTCTTGACAAAGTCATAAAGTTTCAAACTTAACTCAGATCTGATCTTCAACTCAGTCTTTGACTTTAGTCTTTATTGTCAATTCATCATGACAATTGATGTTATAAACTATTGAATAGTTATTTTAATCACGAAAAATCTCAAGATGACAGCAAGAATGATGATGAAAATGAAACTTTTAAAACAGTTTAAAGTGACAAGAATACTCATTCTTTAATGTGTGATCATTACGAACAAATTTGATACATAGTCTCAATCTTATTATTTCAACTACGTGAAGCAGTCATATAAATAGCGAAAGATTTTCTATCTCAGAGAATTTTGTTCACTCAACACACATAGTAATAATAATAAATTCATACACTCTTGTGACATCGATTAGATCAACTCATGAGAAACTTTATGCTATCTGTATCGAGTGAATAAAACTTTCTGAGGTAGAAAATCACTTGCAGTCTACACGACTGCTTCACGCAGTTGAAACAGTGAGTTTTGAAACTATGTATCAAATTTGTTCGCGTTGATTACATGTTAAAGAACGAGTGTTCTAGTCACTTTAAATTGCTTCAAGAGCTTCATTTTCATCATCATCTTCGCTACTGCTCTGAGACTCTTCGTGATGACAACGATTATTCAATAGTTTGAGAAGTCAGCATCTTGTAGCATTCTTGATTGCAGATGCGATCAGTTTAAGCAGTGTTTATCGAAAATATGTTGTATACGTTGCATGCAACATACATAGAGCACGATCTTTATGCTGATTTTTCTCTTAGACTCAAGAGATTACTCAAAGAGTTTTCTTGCGACAGATTCACAGTTCAAGATGAATGAAATCTCTTACTGCTCAGATTTCGACAGTTTACTTCTTAAGCATGAGTTGCAGACGTATCGCAGTCGATTTCTTCTTTAATCACATCGACACACGCTACTGTTTTCTCGAACTATACAGATGATGTCTTTGACTAGAGATTGACTTTATCATCAAGACATTTGAGAGTCAAAGCTCAGTGAAGAAGTGAGATTCTTGAGATCGACAGTCGTCGTCATTGTATATCACGTTTTGCAGACGCTCGCTTCACTTGTAAAACGTGCAACTCATCTGTTTTGTGTTATCTGTAAAGATCTTTCTCATGCAGATCGATCATGTCTTGCAAAGATGTTCATATGCTACACTTCTAATCAGACAGCGTAGTTCAATCATTTTTTACTAACTTGCTTGTGTCTCTCTTCTCTTAACAAAGTCTTCTCATCAGCGTATTGCTCATGTATAGAATGTCTGTGTCTGAACGTCTGTTAAACGATATTAATGAGACTCTTGAGTTTGCTTGTGTCAAACTTAACGAGTCTCGTGAGTTGCTCATGTCGTAGTAACAGACACGCAGTCTTAACAAGATTTATACATAGTTAACACGTAGATTTAAAGAATGTTCGTGATTCAAGTTCTTTCTGCTAATCATCTTCAACAGATCAAACGCAAGAATGTTCTGTCTCAGTTCTTGTTGTCACGATGACAAGATACTGAATCGAATGATTTTCATAAACGATTTTTCTCGTAGTTCTGCGTTCTATTTGACTTTCTCATCTGCGTGCAGATTGCTTGTAGCATGCGCATTGAGATTATCAAAGTCTGCGTGATCGCGAAAACTCTGCACACAATCAACGCACAGCGCTTCATCATCACGCAGCATCTCGATGTCATTCAAACTTTTGATAATCTCTAAACTCTACTGTAGCTAGACAGTAGATTTGTAATCAGCATCACATACAGATGAGTTTCATCGCTGATTCTCAACACACATAGCATAAATATCTTTCATGAGTCAATTTAATTGATGTCATAAAAACATATGAATTATTATTATTATTATTATGCAAGTCTTTGTCTTAAAGTCATTTTAACAACAAGATATGCTTCTTTCACAAATTAATTTTCAATCAAGTGACAAGATGAATTAATGCATTTCATGTAATAAAAATCATCTGCACATTAATAATGATTATGCGCAGCTCAAATTTCAACTTAATAAACAGATGAACTCATTTATGCTCATTATTATATAATGAAAGTTGATGTTTCAGAATGCTCAAATAAACTGCAAACATTCATATCATTTAATTTGAATGTTATGATGCATTTGCATACTGCTGAGTCACGTTTATGCTTTGATTCATCAAGTTCTCAGATTGACAATGAGATTCATCTGTACATAATGTTGACTATGAATCTTTTAATTCTATTTTGTTTCAAATAGAAGTCAGAAGAGTCAAGAAATCTCAATTCAACGCAGTTTAAATGATGTTAGAATGTTGCGTGATCAGAAAAATCATCATGCAGAGTTTTCATTCATGCGACAACATCTTTCTTTAACAGTTACAATCAATTTACGAAGAAGATTAATGACATGTCAATGTCAGTAAGAGATGAAAAGATACTACTAGTAGAATAGTCAATTCAGATGAAGAATTTAAAAATCATGATTATAAATAATTGAAGAATTTGCAACTCGTTGACTGCATTAATATTGAAATGTCTTCATTACATCAACAATGTTATTAAGTAATTGATGAAAAGATATCAGATAGAATAAATGAATCAGATGATGAGTCTTGAGTTTGTGACTATATATGCTTGAAGAAGTAGTGACTCGTCAATCATGCTGATATATCGAGAAAGCTTGAGCTCATCTTCTTTACTTGATATCAAGTCATACATTTATCTACGTGAAAAATTGAGAGTGCATGAGACTAATCAGAATGCATCTCTACTATCAATCAATTAAGCATTGAATGATTGCGATTGCACATTTATACTAACAATCTATTCAATGTCTACATGACATAAGTCAAATCAAAAGAAGAAAAGAGTTATTCAGTACAATCACATTCTATCTTTTCATCGTGCACATCTCTCTTTCATCACACATTTCTCTGCTCAATGAATGATAATCATTGAGCAAGAGAACACAATTTCTGCATTACAATCATAAGCATCACAAATGTAAAGAAACATCTTTCATCTTCAAGTCAAGAATTGAATCAAAACATTGTTGTATAAAATATCATCAATGAAGAGCAGAGCAAAGACGATGCATTACAATAAACAGCACAAACACTTGTAAGAGTTTACTCAAGCATCACACGCTGAATAGAAGTTATAGATTCATTATTGATAACATAGTATCAATTTCATTGTTTCAATGACATGATGTTAAAATCATGTTTAAAGTGAGTCATAGAAATACAGGTAAATGAAGATGATAAATCAGATAAATGAGAATTCAAAGCTAAAGAGCGAAATCTATCGAGATGCAAAAACTATATGTACAGAAGAAAGAAAAGCGCTAAGCTCAATAAAGTCTTAGGCTCGCTCAAGAACGCGCGTTTCAGTAGAAGACTGAGCACGCTCGTAACACATGAAGTCATTGTGTAGTCAACAAGCGATTTTCTTTCTCAGAGAGTTTTGTTCATTTGATACACATAGCATAGTTTTTCTCATAAGTTGAGTTTAAATCAATGTCACAAGAATGTATGAATTCAAATCAAATCAAATCAAATCAAATCAAATCATCAAATTCTCAATTAAATTAAGAAGAAAGTTAATAAAATTATATTATATTTGCTGAGTTGCAGATATAATTTCTTTGTGATTAAATCAAAGTTTCTTTGATTCATTCTTAAAATAAAGTATGCAGTATAAATTCTTTTTCTCATTACTTTCAAAATATTAAAAGATATTTTAAAATGAGATTTCAACATCATGAATTCACTCTTTATGTTTTCTTATGATTTTATCATGATACTTCTTCAAGAACATTAAGAATTTTTACTTTTATAAAATAACTTCATGATGATTTTATTTTGTTTTCATTGACACTATGAAGATGATGATGCATAAATCATTCAAGTTTTCAATGAAGATTTAAGTAAAAGTTAAATGATTTTTCTTTATTATTTTAATGATTATTGATTTGCAAAGTTTCAATCTTTGATTAAATAACTGCTAACTTTTATTTCTTTTATAGTTCATTACATCAAAGCATTGTTTGAATCAGTTGTTCATTAATATTAAGAGAAAGTTCATTTTCTGCTTTTTTACTTACTAATTTTGTTATGCAACATTTATTTTCTAATATAATGTTTTACAATGTTGAAATATCATCATTGTAACTTTGTTGCAATTGCATTACTGTTATCATGCTTAAATATTAATAATAATAATAATAATAATAAATTCATACATTCTTGTGACATTAATTAAATCAACTCATGAAAGACTTTATGCTATGTATGTTGAGTGAACAAAACTCTCTGAGATAGAAAATCACTCGCTATTTATACAACTGTTTCACGCAGTTGAAATGACAAGATTAAAACTATGTATCAAATTTGTTCATGTTGATTGCATGTTAAAGAATGAATGTTTTAGTCACTTTAAATTGTTTCAGAAGTTTCATTTTCATCATTATTCTCATTGCTGCTCTGAAATCTTTCATGATTATGATGATTATTCAATAGTTCAAGAAGTCAACATCATGTAGCATTCTTGATTGCAAATGCGTTCAGTTCAAGCAATGCATGAGTACATGCTTTGCTGTCTGATGACTTCATTTACAGAGTCGACAACGAGATTTACCTGTACAAGATGCTGACTACGAATCTTCTGCAAGCTATGCTTGTCAGAAGAGCTGAACAATCTCATCAACATCAACAAAGCAGTAACAACGCTTTACTCACGCGTTGAGCTCACACACAGTCAAAAAGCGAGGCAATAACAACGTGATCATCAAGCGTGTTGAAGCTTGCACATACACAGAAGAACAGCAACGTCTTTGCATACATACTGCAACTCATATACGACATATACATATATATTGCAAAGGCACGACTCAGCTTTTGCACACATACAGACAAACGTGATGCAGTAAATCGATCAGTTTTTCGCATTTTCAGATCGATTTACACGCAGCGCAATCACACACAGAGCAGTAACAGCGCTTTATTCACACGTTGAGCTCATATACAACATACACACATATACTGCAAAGACATGATTCAGCTTGTGTGCATCTACACATTTGCATAATGCAGTAAATCAATTAATTTTTCGCTTTATCAGATCAATGTACATGCATTGCAATCACATACACTGCAAAGACATGACACAGTCTTTGCTCACATACACAGAACGATAGCAACGTCTTTGCGCATATGCTGCAACTCATATACATCACACACACATACATACTGCGAAGACACGACTTAGCTTTTGCACATCTACACGCTTGCATGATGCAGTAAATCAATCGATTTTTCGCTTTATCAGATTAATGTACATGCATCGCTGATGTATATTGACGCATTGCAAGTTCGAAAAAAGATAGCAGAAATTGAAACAGAAACTGAAATGACAGTGATATTCACGCATGAACTCGTCAGAGTCAGCAAAGCAACAAGCGTTTCTGACAAAATAATCACAACGAAAGCGAAACTGCAAGCTATTAGCGATGCAATCGCAATATGCAGCGAAAAAGCACTCAAAAACAGCGAAATTTGAGTGTACATGAACAGTCAAATGACTTTGCAAAGACTAAACGCAAAGAGCAACGTCAATGCAAAGTTATTCGATGACATACAACAAAACTTGACCAATTTACGTCAGAAACAGTGTCAAATTCGCATACAGTAAATATTGAGTCGCAAGAACATTATTGAAAACGAAAAAGCAGATCAATTGATCAAAAGCGCTGCTCAAGAATTATCAGTTATCGACAACATGAAAGCAATCATCATAAGCTTCATCAAAAAGCAAATTTGCAAAGAGACGAAATTACAATGATTAAATGTCTGAAAAAGCAGCATCAAGAAGGGAAATCAGTATCAAAAGCACATATCGAATGTGAATTTAAGTCATAAATTACTAAAAGAGTTGAGAAAAATCGATAGATTAACGTTTTCAACTTTTATTCAGTTGAAAATGAAACATGACTATTTCAAGAGTTATTTGCATCGATTATCAGAGAATAATTCGAACAAATGCTATGAAATATGCAATGCAAGGCAAACGTCAAAGCATTTACTGCTGAACTGCAGACATTATAGAGCAGAGCAGATAAAGCTTAAGGAAAAAGCTCAGCTCAAAAACACAGACACTATATTAACACTGTTCATCATCAAGATTGAAAGAATTGCAACACTAGAGTATTTGAAAAATACTCGAATTGCAACGAGAAAATGACTATTAGAAACGAAAAAGTAGAACGCAAAGAGTGCGAAGAAACAAAGAAAAACGAAAGTACAATGACGAGAGTTTGAGCGAGAGCACTTGTATGTGCAAACTATCGATGTGATTGATCAACGAAAAGATATAAAGCAGCAACTTTAATCAGATTACATGTAACTTAGCATACATACAGCGTCTAGACAGTGTCATAGTCATAGACTGCATGCACTTAATGAAGAAAAAGAAAAGAAAAAAAAACTCATTTGCATTATCATTGATGTTTTACAACATTTACTGATATAATGCTTTACATATGCAGATAGCAATCTTCTTGCTATTCATGTCAAGCGAGTAATTCTTCAGCAGAGAAATTTGATACTCATGAAAACTTTGATGCGTAATCTTGAGATTCAGTTGAGTGTTCAATGAAAATAGCATTCGCGATATCTTGATCAAATCAAGTTATCTAGCATAGCAATACACTCTATGAACTGCATTATCTTTTTGCATTATCTTGTAACTGTGTTATCATACTACATACATTGACAATGCAAAAGCAACTTCAAATGAAATGATATTGAACATTTAAACATTAATAGAACGTAAAACATTCTGCAAATCTGTCTTGAAAGAATTATCAGATTCATCAATCGCGTTATCTTCATCTTCTTCTCTGCGATAAATATTTCATGCTTCGATGATAATCTTTTCAGAATTCAAGTTCATGATACAATTATAATACTTGAAAAGCATTATCTGTTCAACTGATTGTGAATTCATTTGTGATTAATCTCATCAACAAACTCTTCTTGCAAAACTGAATGTTCATTCAATATCTATAAAGAATATTAAACATGAAAGAACATTCTTAGTCATTTGAGTCAATCTTGAATAGTTTGAGACGTTGTCTCTTCAATACTCTCATGTTGAAAACTTCTCGACAATAGCATCAGTGCAAAGATATTGATCATCTTCACTAACAGATACAGAGCGATGTTGAGTTCTTTGAAGAAGAGTTCATGTAATCATCACAATAGATTATAACATTGTTAACAAATGATCAATTGCATTATCATATTGCATTATCTGATCAACATCACTAGTTACTTGCACTCTGACTTTTGCAGTTGTAGTTTTCTCTTCATAATGACGATGAAAATAGTTCTTAAACTCTTTTCTGTACTTGTTGTAATAAAAATGAAAATCATTCTCATTTGCATCTCAATCTTGATACAAATTCAGCTTTTGAGTAGAATCTAAAATCATAGCAAGATTGTATATCAGTTCATCTTTACTCTTCGTCTTGAAATAGTACTTTGCAAGCTTGTTAAAAGCTAGTTCGCAAGCTCGAAGAACAAGTGCTTGTGAAGTACATGCATTATTGCATACTATCGTCTCAATAACATTGAGATGATTGAAAAGAGCATCAAACATTTGAAATTCTAAATGTATATCAACATTGATGATTCTAGACACAATCAGAGTTAGCTTGTAGAAAGAATTTAACATATTGTCAATAAGCAATACTAGTGATCATTTGTTCTTCTTTAATTGAATAGCTTGAATCTTTGCATCTGTTAAGAATTTCTCGACTCATATATTGATTGTGTCACGCAGTTGATATGCACGTTGAAGCATCAAATAAATAGAGTTTCAGCGAATGCAAATATCTTGTATCAATTTTCAAGATCTTGTGACTTGAAGCTTTAGAAAGCGAAGCTTTTGTTGAGAAAAACTGTTGATGACAATAGTAAGAGCGCGAACCTGTTTTACTGATTAGTAAATGCATTATCTTTTTGCATTATCAACTTGATAAATATCTTCTTGACAACAGTGCAAAGATCATTGCTTGTGATTACATTCTCAACTTAATCGTCGTTTAATAACACAGCGAAATTGTCATTCAAAGTCTCTGATTCAATAGCTTTGATAAACTCTTGAGTCACTAGATTGATGATATGAGTCATACAAGATATCGAGTTTTGTGCTTTATTTCATGAAATGTCACGTTGACTGAGCGCTCTTTCAAGCTTCTTCTTTAAAGTGTCATTGTTGCTTGCATTATCAATAACAACATTAAAAAGCTTGTTTTTAATGTCGTATGTATTCAAAATCTTGAACAGCTCTTGCATCAAATGACAATCAGTATGCTTAACTTGAAAAAACGTAAATTCAATGAAATGTTCACGATATTGAAATGTAGCATTCATTCAATATATCAAAACTTTCAGATAAGCGACTTTTTGAGAACTAAATCATACATTCAACGCAATAGAAATCTGTCGTAACTCTTTTAAGTCTTGCTTTATCTTTGTATGAATTTCATCATATTTCAAGAAAATCATGCTTGACAATTTAGTATGATGAACGAAAGTAATCTCTGAACGAAGCATTTGTAGTAACTGTCAAAAATGCTTGTTTTCAATGATTTGAAAAGACAAATTCAATGCAACAAAGATCTTGCACAATATTTTTTCTCAATTCTGTTGATTGAATTGAGATGATAAGTCAATATGACTTTTCTTTTATAAACGCGTCAACTTTGCATTATTTATTTGCGTTATCATATTAAACTTACATGACTGAAAGATATCTTCATTTGTGAAAGAAAGTTGAGTTGTTTTCGTTCAAATCGTTTCATGCAAGCATTTGTCTTGAGATGCTTGATCATATTAATCAAACTAGATTCATCAATAGCTGTAGAATGATCTAGAATTTTAAGACAATTCTTGCATGAAATCTTAGAATATTCTTTCAACGTCAAGATCATTTGAATAAACTTGTTTCAGATGCTGAATTGTTTATTTACTTCAATTTTCTTGACTCAAAGTGAATTATCTATCTTTTTTTGAATCTTGTTGATGACACTTTCGTCAACAGATGTTTATAATCATCATTGTTGAAATTGAGCATTGATATCAGCACTTTACTCATCATACTGATTATTCTCTCTTAATATTAAAAGAGAAGTATCGCGATGAATTCTATTCATCGCTTCGTGAATCTTGACTTGCAAATTCATTAGAATAAAGACTACTGAAAGTAGATGAATGAATGATTGAGAAATTAAACTCTTTCTCGATTGAAGATCTTGACAATTCGTATGTCTTATCAAAATCAGACATTACACAATATATTTTATTGATAATGCAACAAGGTAATGCAAACAACGAGAAGAGAAATAGATTCGTTTGTTGCACGAAAGTCTTTCAAATATAATGACGTAATAGATTCAAAAATAGTAAATCTTAACATTTGATGTCATTTTTGATTGCTTGATGAATTGAGTTGAAAACTTGAATTGAATTCTGACTTGAAATCAATATCAAGTTGAGTCAGAAGGTTCAACTCAAGTATTTGAGTTGAATCAGAAGATTTGACTCGAGTAATCAAGTTGAGTCAGAATGTAGGTATGAAAACTTGACTTGATGATCAATCTACATACTGAACACAAGCAATCAGAAAATGATCATCAAAAGATTGATAAAGAACAACGCAAGACTTCATGAAGATCTAAAGATGCTGAGAATAGTTTAACTCAAGAAGATAGTTGAGAGTGAAAAGACTCACTCATTGCTCATCGTAGAGATCATGATTGAAATGATAATGAATTGACTACTAGACGTAGACATGCTAAACTCATATCAAGAATGCTAATGCAAATTGTTTGAAAAGAATTGTTGTATCATACAGTGTTATAAATGTTTCAATTTTGATCATATGACTAGATTTTACAAAAATGAAGAGCGTTGCTTCAAATGCACAGACAAACATCACATCAAGAAATGCGTTGTGTTGATGAATAAAAGACGATGTGCAAACTGCAACAATAGTCACAAACTCTAAAGATGCTCATGCTTTAAGTGAAAACTACAGATAAAGCAATCAGAAAAAATCTTTCAAAACAGATCAATCAGATATTCTGAAGCATCAAAAGATAATCATTCATTCTCTTCTTTCTTTTTAAACTTCTTGAGTTCAATGAATCTTGTGAGTTCAACAAATTCATCAAGTTCAATGAATGTTTCAATGATGACAAGCAGTTGAGACATCAACAAGTCAACATGACAAGTGATGAGAATCAAGAAGAAACGAGTCAATTGCTCTTCATGCATGATTAGTGACTCAGAAGACATGATGTCTGAACAGATACAGAAACATTAAATCAGAAAATGTAAAAGATTCTTGATGATTAAAAGCATATAAAAAGCTGTCTCTGCACAGAGTCAACAACAGCTACAGATATCTTTATGACAAATCAAATCTTTCTGCGAATTCTACAGTACAATATCAGAAAGTTATTGAAAATTCAAAAATCATTTCTGATAGACAAAGAAGTTTATAAATTCAACGTAATAATCATTCAGAAACAAGATCATAACATTAATGTTTTGCAAACATTTAGCTCGACTCACAACTTTTTTCATCTAGTGAAAGACTTGTCATCTCAAGCAAGAATATGCATTTATGTCAACAAGCATTTAAAACTCAATCAATGAGCAATGAAAATCATTGAATTGAACATCTGCTTAATCAAGCTACAAACTAGTAACTTGAAAGACGAGATACAAACATTACGACTCATAAACATTTACAATTCGTGCTCACTGTCTATCATCTTTACAGAAAAATCATCTACTATTTCTCATCTGAACGAACTAATCAAAGATGACTGCAAACAGCTAATTGTAGAAGATTTCAATCTGCATCACTCATACTGAGAAGACAGAAGATGCTTTATTCATCACACAGTAACTGATGTTTTACTAAACATTGTTATGAACACAAGACTAAAGCTATTGCTTGAATTAAACACAATTACTAGAGAGACTCACAATCAGCTCACAACAATAAATTTAGCGTTTGATAGCAAGAAAATTCAATTCATGATATATAAATGCAAGATGAAAACTGATCTACATCAGAAATCTGATCATCTTTCAATTGTCACGAAGTTGTGTTTATGCACATCTTTCATGCAGCTCACGACTCATTGATTATAAAAGAAAATGAACACAAAAGCACTAAACATTCATTTAAGAATACATCTTCTCGTCGATTATTCTTTCAATGACAAGACAGCAATAAATGATAAAGTAACTGAGATCACTCATGCATTACAAGAGATTATCAAGAAGTTTACTTCTTGAGCAAAGTTGTTGAATTGAGCATGAGACTTTTGAAATCAGATCTGCTCAAAAGTTGTGACAAAATTGCAATGATTACAAATTGTATAAAAATTGCAGAGTACTTTAAAGACATGAAACGACTATTTGAAATACAACAATTACAAAAACAAGATCATTAAAGAAACAAAATGTTTACATTTTAAATCACAGATGCATAAGCTGAGCAACAAATTGAAATCAATTTGATGCTTCGCAAAATGAGTCAGAATTGAAAGTCAACTACTCAAGAAACTTTCGCAGTTTTTGTCACTAAAGAGTAATGATTTCGATCACATAGCAGATTTATTTAAAGAAAAAACAGAAATGCTACAAAAGAAATTCTTTTCATCATCATTTTAAGCAAACATCAACGACATTTCAAGATCATTTATATTGCTAACAGTGTCGTTTAATTCAGTCTTATTGCAAGATGAGATGAGACAGATGATTCAACGAGTAAAAGTCAACAAAGCATCAGACGCATTTGAAATTTCAAATAAAACGCTTTAAGCAAGTCTAACAGAACTGACTTTGATACTAATCAATTTATTCAATGCATGTGTAATTCACAAATATCATTCAAAGCAGTTCAAAAAAGCTCAAACAATAGTACTACATAAATTAAAGAAGATCAACTACATTAACTTGAAGATGTATTAACTCATTGCTTTGCTAAACATCATGAATAAAACACTGAAATCAATTCTGATTAAAAGATTAAGTGATATTACTGAGACTCATCACATGCTTTCAAACGCTCAAATGAGAGCGAGACGCAAGCAATTCATGATCTCAGCGCTGAATCTACTAGTAAATCAAGTACATGCAGTATGAGACTGCAAAATTAAGTACGTGATCTTCATGCTTAATTTAAATGTTGCTGAAACATTTAATCATGTCTTGCACACTAAATTTCTGCATACTTTGAGAATGAGAAAAACATTGAACTATATAGTTGAATAAACTTGCAGCTTTCTGAAGAACAGAAAGTTATCACTGACATTCAATGAATAAATCAGCGCAATGTGATGAGTAAACGTTGACATATCACAAAGATTTTTCATATCATTGATTCTCTTTCTATTCTTTAACATAAGCTTAATCAAAAAATGCAAAGCTCTAGAAATCAAAATTGAAGTGCTTTACTTCATAAATGACATCAATATTCTGATCTATGACAAAATCACAGAATCAATCTGTAAATCACTGAGTTGAGCACACGACATCTGTGCAAAGTGAGCTTGAACTCATGATGCTACATTCGCTTCAGAGAAATATGAATTTACACACTTCACTCATAAGTCAAAAAGATTCAACATGACAGTCAGTTTACACATAGAAAACTCGATAATAAAGTTGAAATCAAATGTACAAGTTCTTGAAGTGCAACTGAACATGAAACTACAATAAGATTTGCATCTTCGTCAAATAGAAGCAAATCATGTCATTAAAATGCTGATGCTTAGTCAACTTAAGATCTTCATCTGAGAGACTACATTTGCAAAAGCAAGATAAATATACTTAGTGATGATAAGATCAAGAATGACGTTTGAAGCATCAATATGACATCAACATAATAAAGAAGAAGAATTGTCAAGTATGAAATGAAGGCTAGAAACTCTTCAGAATCAAGCATTATGTCATGTGATCAACGTTTTCAGAAAAGTGAACATCGAAACGCTGAAAGTTGAAACATATACATTCTCATTACATGTTCATCTGAACAAGCTACAGAATCAAGTTACACTACGCAGTTGAATTGATAACAGAACACAGAAGACTTGATGAGCATGCAAGATCATACATGCTCATTTGATAAAAACTAATAAATTCATCTTTCGCTCTTTAATCTTCAAAAAAATGATGTTTTTGAATGTTTCAATTCATGAAGAAGCAAAAATACAGTTTAAATGCAAACTACTCAATCTCTTAACATCAATTCAAATGAGTGAACGTGTGATTGTATAGTTTCATAAAAGTCAATGAAATCTTCAATGAGAAAACTACAAAAAATGCATTGCAGACATTAATGCATTTCTCGCTCAAAGATTTCATCTATTCAAGAAGTCAGTAAAGATGCATGATGATTTTCAGAAGATTGAAAGCATTCTTACAACTTACATCAAAATTGAATGCATAGAACTGAATGTTTATTTGCACTTGAAAAACATGTTGAATGCGAATAATTCTTGATGCAACTGCAAATGAAGTCATCAGACAGTCAAGCATATTCTGATGCACTGCTTGAATTGAATACATCTTCGATTGAATATGCTATGAGATGTTGACTTCACGAACTATTGAATCATCATCTCAATCATGAAGAATCTCAAGACAACAGCAAGAATGATGATGAAAATGAAGCTGCTGAAGCAGTTTAAAGTGACAAGAACACTCATTTTCTAACATGCAATTATCATGAACAAATTTGATACATAGTCTCAGTTTTATCATCTCAACTGCATGTAGCAGTCGTATAAACAGTGAGCAATTTTCTATCTCAGAGAATTTTGTTCACTCAACACACATAGCATAAATTTTCCTCATGAGTCGATTTAATCGACATCACAAGAGTGTATAAATTATTATTATCTGAGTTTCAATTCAGTTTCTGACTTTAATCTCTGATTTAATCTTTATATATCAATTTATCATGACAGATACTTAACTCAACATAGTCAGTTTAGTTTTAACACTTTATTTAAACACTTTCAGCATTGAAGCAAATTTACTCTGCTTTTTTTGTCTGCTTCACTATAAATACAGCTTGAATTCTCTTTTGCTTTCTTTTGTATTCTTAGTTTTCTAGTTATAACTATCTTTATTGACTTAAACATTTTATTTGTGATCTTACTAGTTAGTTTTTAAGCATGACTTTAACATTTTAACACTCTTAAGTTATGCTAATAATGAATGAAGCATTAAACAATTAAAAAAAAGTGTTTTGAAATTAAATTGCAATAACAAAAACTTGAACGACGTGCTAAAAGCAGAAGTTAACTTAGAAGTGAATTTAGAAGTTAATTAGAAGAATATCACGTCACATACAGCAAATTATTCAAGTAGAAAGAGGTAATAACTGTAGAGAATATAAATCAGAAGGTGACGTACGACTTTACAATAAAATCGAGCGAAAGAAGCGATATTAGGTAGAAGGTCTGACGTTAGCGAGGTGAAGGTTGATGAGGTGAGAGATTCATAAGAATGGCTGAGACTGTAATCTTCTTCGGCGCTATTTATTTCAATACATACAAACTTGTATGAGGGTGCATTAGCGAATTCCGGCCTGTGGCTGTGCACGGGTTTCCCATTGTCCTTTTGCCTCCCGCTTCCGCAACCTCTGAATGCTGTATATTATCTGCTTTGTACATTATGAATCACTTTTGTTTATTATAATTATCTGTACCTATGTATTACCGTCCTATCTATTGCTTTTGATGTGATTGACCCCAATTTTAATAACCAATGGAGCCTTATCGATCAACGAGGGCTTTGCTGGACCCCAACGATGCGCTGACCACTCGGTACGTCCTCGTTGAGGTTAGGCACCATTGGAGATTATTGCGGCTGACTCTGATCTTCTTCTCCTCAGATCTGGCCAGGTATACGATCCTGCTATTATGGGTTTCAGAGCGCAGAGAATGGGTTCAATCGCCTCGTCGACAAGCTCTATCTCGCGGGATTCTTTATCTTACGATTTGAATTCCGTTCGATCTTCTGTCTCGTCGTATGAGAGCTTCATGACGGCTCAATCCATCAACCCCACATATCACGCGAACGCTGGATTCCTGGCATCACAGCGCGACTCTTATACAACCCAGCAGAAGTCGCGCTCAGCCTTACCTCCACGACCAGTCTTTCAGCGCCTGCCTCCGGAAATCTACGATTGTATCCTGCAAAAACTGAGAGAGTTCCACGAAACTCCATCATCACTTAGCTGCCAGACATGCTATCTCAGAGATCTGAGCTCGCTTGCTCTGACTAGCAGGGCGTGGGATAAAGCTGTGAGAGTGAGACTGTAAGTGATTGGGCTACTCATATCTTTTGTTACCGTGGGCTTATGCTTTCTTGTTACAGCTATGAACGGATTTACATCGTGGGAACCGATCAAAAGGACCACATGAAGAAACACAAATTGAAGTTTGGTGTGCGGCTGAAACTCTTGAGGCGAACCCTACGGGAACGAAGAGTGCTGGCTCAATATGTGCATGAGCTCAAAGTCCCTAGATTACAGCCGGATGAGGAACCTATTCGTAAGGACATCACCGAGCTCACAGCATCGTTGGTCATGGCTTGCCCCAACTTGGAAAAGCTCGTCGGATTTTACTCGGTCTACGGGCACGGATTCGATCGATTGACTCATGCACTGTCGACCCGAAGGAAGCTAAAGGAGTATATATGGATCATAGGGGAGAACGAGGCCGTTACCCAGCGTTCGACGAAGCAACTGCCACCAGGTCTTATGGATAGAGAACAGGTTGAAGGTTTTTTAACATTGCATGTTGCGTGGACGTCATTGACAACACTATTTCTGCACTCACACGACCAAGGTATCCTCGAGCGAGAGGTCCTTATAGAGACTCTTCACATACTGCCGTCACTACAACATCTCTGTATCTCCTCATTTCACATGGATGACTTTGATGATAGCATACTACAAAGATTACCACCGCTCGAGTCTTTACGGCTTCAAGATCTTGAAGGCGTTACCTTCTGGGGGATCTCGGATTTCTCTCGTACCGCCGCTGCGCAGGGTATTTGTTGCCTGTCCCTGATAAACCTGGATATCACGTATCTGTCAGCTGTTTCAAATCTGCTCCTCCATTTGAATCGCCTTACACGCTTTACTCTAGTCCAAGAGAGTTCTCCCGAAGTCGCCCCTGGGGAGCTTGTATTTCAACCCATTATCGCCTCCCAGCAGCTGAAATTCATACACTGGGATATTCTACAGCCCGAATCCGCAAACGAGAATTTGGCAAGTTCCATCCGCGCAGGTGGATTTCCAAATCTCCGCACCATCAGAGCACCATCCGATCATTACGGGATGCTCCAAGCCCTTTGTAAACCAAGAGCACAGATCGAACACTCCAGAGACAAATATCGTGGCTCCCAACAACCTGGCCTATCCAGACCTCCCGACTCAATCAAGCGCAACCTCGTGGATGCTCGCAAGGAAGCCCAAAAGCGCATTGAGGAAGCGCAAAAGACTGTTGCCTTCAAAGTCATTATCGAAGAAGACGGCGTGGTTGAGCAGGTCTACGACTTGAACGGATTCATGGGTACCATTGGCTCGAAAATCACGTACAGTCTCGACCCAGACGTATCGGGGAGCGATGGAGCAGTGGTTGATTTTCCAGATTTGACGAGTGGGAAGGCAGAGGCGACAGTGAAGAGGGATCATGGGTGCAGGGGTCTGTGGAATGCATCAGACCATGGGGGTAAAAAGTGGTGGGAGCATGAAGAACGGTACAGGTATCAGCCGTTGGATTTGAAGAGGTTCTTCTAGGGTTGAGGTCGGCCAGGGTGTATGATCGTGCGTGTTCGCTAGCATGGCGAGTAGGGGACCTTTAGGTCATACCCTTGTATTGTTCTGGGCCGGAATTGACATCTGGACATGTGGGAGATTTTGGCTCAATCTCAGAAGTACGGAACATGTTGCTCATCTGTCCGGGAATGTGGGAAGGAATCTACCTCTGGCATGGCATGGCCTGAAGGTTATTGATTAATGTGCAGTGTTTATGCTCCCCCTTGAAGACTCATGTTCACAGAAGTGTTGCTGTCAGCGGACGATGATGGGTATGCGATTAGGTTTCTATTTTCCTCGCATGGTCTTCTTTCGTTAGGAATACTTGCTCAGCGATCCCTTTTCAACAATTCCATTTCTGTAAAGATGAATCAGATCCAAGCAGTGTTCTTTACTTTCTCTTACTCACATCACCATGTCTATGAAAACATTCGAAATATTGCTGTTATCAAAAACATATCACTTCACTTATTCAACCTTATCGATATTCTCCAACTTTGTCTTCTAAGGATCGATTCTGTGAGAACGATGAATCGATGAATCCAATCTCAAGAGGGAGAAAATTACAACATGAAAGATCATGAAAAGAAATGAGCAAGGAAAGGAAAGCAAAAGAATAACGATGATGTGAATATACAAAAGATGGAAAAGTCGAAGAACCTCAAGGTGCGAAACTCGACGGACGATATAGAAGATTTAAGATACAGACACCATGGAACGCCCAAAGGAAGCTCGACATGAGAGTACACTTGGAGCGGTGGATCGGGCTGAATTCATAATGAGAGAACAATGAGCCAGGGGCGCAGCCGGGGAAAATGTAGGCTGCTGCCGCCTGGCGAGGGAAATATATGGTGACTTGTCCGCCGATAACAGTTAGATGATCAGTAAAAGCTCAGGTTGGAGTCCCTGTACATCTGGCGAACCATGCCTACTAAATGCTCATAAAAAACTCATGATGCAAAGCTTGCACCGTATTTGCCCCAGGCTTTCAGAGCAATGGTGATTGAACATGTCTCGGAGCGCTTTATGTGAGACTCGTAATATGTACACCTGCATAGCTAACTGCTTTCTCGATGCAGAGCACAGTGAACCGCTATGCGAACTTTTTGCGCCGGTCCATGCAAAGAGCCTAGGATCTCCCACCCGCCCGCTCGATAAAAGCAGATTACCTCCCTGCAATAGCAAGCATAACGCGTAAAAGCCATGATCGCCTGGGGCCTTGAATACCATCGCTCGTGCGACCGAACGTTCGTATGTAATCGAATGCCTGAGAAACACACTGAACCATGTGTATCAACTTCCCTTCACGTAAGCCCCTGCGCCTCGCCTAACCGAAAGACATGACCAGGCTGATTCAAAACCGAAACAGCCATCAACCGTGATAGCAGGTAGATAATTATGTGCAAGCATGACGCTGTAAGCTCGGCGCATAAATAGATGTATCATGATCAACGTTCGCTTGGGGTATCATATATCGAAGTGGCTGTTGTTGAAGATACCCTCCTCACCATCGCTAGTTTTGATGATGCCGCTCATACGGTTCTCTCTACTTTCCTTGGGATCCGAAGGCTGCTCCCAATCCTCCTCATCGTCTTCTTCCATTTTGTCCAAGTCATTACCTCGAAATTGCTCTTCTATAGTGCTCTCGTCGACGAATGTGAAACCTTTGAAGTTTGCCTGTACTCCAGGTGATAGAGGGGTCGAAGCAGGCATATGCCCGGAGGTTAAGGCCGCTGCGCGAGCATTAAGTGATGAAGAGTTCTGCAGAGCATTCGTAAATTCGGGATCGAAATTTGAAGTGTCAAGCACAGATTTAAGCTTGGGTTTGAAAGGCGGCACAACCATCTTGTTCATCAAAGCGTCCCAATCCATGTCAGCAAAGAAAGGGTGGGCTTTAAGGTCTTCCGCGTCATTGATGGCACCTAGCCGGTGTTTTGGGTTGCGATTCAGCAGACCTTTCACAAAGTTCCTCCCTTCTGTACTCAAGGCATCGCGTGGAAAACGAACTTTCCCAAAGGCGATATTTTTGTACATTTGTTGCGTGTCGTCAGCATAGAACGGACTCCATCCACAGCACATCTCGAACACCAGAACTCCGAGAGACCAAAAATCCACCATAGTGGTGTAGCCCTGTTCGTCAAGAAGAACTTCAGGGGCCAGATATTCTGTGGTACCACAAAACGTATTTGTAGTATCGTCCTTGGTGAGATTGGCTTTGGATAGACCGAAGTCGCAGAGCGCAATATGGCCATTGGCGTCCAAGAGAATGTTTTCAGGTTTCAGATCCCGGTAGACAATGTCATACGAGTGAAGATGCTGCAGTGCAAGTATGAGCTCAGCAATGTAAAATTTCGCACGTTCTTCATCGAATCTGCCGGCCTTTTGAAGATGCCAGAACAATTCACCGCCTGACATGTAGCCTGTGACCAGGTAGAGATCCGTTGCGGTTTGGAAAGAGAACTTTAAGCCCACAATGAACGGCGAATCGGCCATTGCGGTTCGAACAAGAATGTTGCGTTCACCCAAGGTATGGGCTATTTCTTTCTTTTGTACAATCACCTTTTTGGACAAGACTTTCATGGCGTAAACTCGCTGAGTGTCTTTCTTCCGGACCAGGTACACCTGGCCAAAAGTTCCTGTTATATGTGAATCAGCTAAGCAGCATCTGGAGAGAAGGCGCAGGCACGAACCTTTACCGATTAGCTTCAGTATTTGAAAGTCTTCGGGGCCGTATTGTTTCTTGTCGGTTTTTTGATACGAACACTCGAGGTGGATTTCACCTGACACGTGATCCGTTTCCGGATCTCTTGCTTCTAGCTTGTACCAGCCTTCAAGTTTCGAGCCATCGTCACTTACATTGGGAGAAACCTTGACATGGCCCAGAAAGGCTTCCTGGTCAGCTCGATCGTAGACATAGAGGTCTATACCAGAATGCCCTCCAAGCACATCACTTGAGCAAGTTAGCCATCGGTAGGGGAATTAATTATATAGAACTCATACAAGATTGCTTCGTGGTCCCAACTTGGATCGGTCACTTGTCTGCCCGTTTTGAACTTCTTCTGATCAGATAGACTGGTTGTACTGCTCTGTCGGCTTTTCATTGGGATTGCCATTGATCTGCCCATGTCACTGCCCGAGCGCTTGACCGGTACACCACCAAGAAGTTCATCTCGTCCCTGCGAATCGTCCCGTTCCATGTTCAGATCTGTCTGTTTCTCACTTGCGATAGACTCATTCCACTCAAACACGCACACTACGTAAGGATCGTAACTGGGCCTCAACCCCTGTGCTCCTGATATTTTTATCGAAAGTTTGCCTTTAGGAGGACCCACAGGGGGTGGGGGACTGGCTTTCGACTGGGTCTTGGAGCCGTTCGTATCTGGCTTCCTAGTACGTGTCCCATCTCCTGCGCCAGTACTTGACGTTGATAGCGTTTTGGTAGCACCATCTGCCCCATCGTTTGATAACGCCCTTGGTGTGAGTGGAGGTGTGTTCTTCATACGCGGCGGAGCCGCCACGCCAGGAGTCAGCTTTGCCTGCTCAAGATAAGAAATCAAAGAAGAATGTGCAGAGACTGTATGAGGCTCCTCGGAAGGTAAGCTGGGCATTGCGGACGAGGAAGGAGAGGTAGGATTCGAGATGTGCGCAGCATGAACAGAAGAACTTGTCATGATATTAGAAAGGGGATTCAAGCCACCAGTATGGCGGCGTGTTCGCAATGGTATGACGTCGTTTCCAGAGGTATGCCTTCCTAAAATCGGGCGGCCAGTACTGGAACCCTCAGGTTCACGAGAAAAACCCACTGCAGCATTGCCACTCTCGCCCTCTTTGTGTATTGATGAGGGTGACGATATGGGCGGTGTCGGGTACGGTACGACCGTGGCGCGGTCCGGGAAGGAGCCTTGCTCCGAAGCGTCCAGTGGTGGCACTTGGGGAGCAAGACCATCTGCCTTGCTATACTGCGGAGTTGGCGAGCTAGGTGCTGTAGGTAAGGCCCGGGAAGCATCTCCGTAAAAGGACTCCAGGTGGTAAGTCGGAACTCTTATGCCTGGTGTAAGAGCGGCGAGCGGCGACAAATCGCTTGAGCTGTTACTTGTAGAAGATCTTGCACGAACCTGTCCAAAATAACTATGTATTATGCCTGGTAGACGTTTGTCTACAGGATCTGGACGTGGTGTGGCGATTCCGGACGGGGTCGTACTCGTTGATCCGATGTGATCATGGCCGTCATCGTCTGACCGACTGAATCCGTACTTCCCGTTAGCCACAGCCATTCTCTATCTGTAAATTCCAGAACAATGTATGCGACACGACAGAAAGAAGTAGTCCGACGGTGTGGGTTTGGACAGCTGCAGAGTAAAAGAACCTCTACCAGCTAAAGAACGAGAATACACTCAAGTTCCGACGTAGGGTGAGAGTCAGGAGAAATCGTGTTAGAAGAGATTGAAAAGAGCTGGTGGTTGCTGGTACAGTGGCAGTGAAATTGCAATTGGTGCTTCGAAGTCTAGAATTTGCATGTCACAAAAAGTTCCTCGGCTACGAGGCAAATGAAAAACTAGAAGGAGTCTGAACTCGCGGGCCGAGAGCTTAAGTTTGGAAGCGAGTGGTCCTTCCGTCCACGGTTGATGAATACTTCTTGTTGGAGGACATGTGAAAGGTCACGCCAGTGCCACCAAGGGAAAGGAACCTCCAAGGCCAAGCAAGGTACCTTGAGCAAGGTAGGTGTCGTCGACTCCCTCGAAACTGGGCAATTGGCAATGCTGCGATGAGGATCCGACCCCGGAGAGCTCCCAGGCCCGCTTATAGCCGCGGCTGATGTTCCACGCTGGGCCAGCTCAGCAGTAAAGTAAGGAAGGGAAAGTAGTCACCGGTCACCAGTGAGTCAACAGTCACCAGCTCATGCTTGCTCCAAATGGGCAAGCTGTGCTGGCGGAAGGCAACGCGAGGGTCCTATTTCGAATAGGCCGCGACCGAGCAGGCATTTGCGCAAAAGAAAATATTGGTAGCTTACCTCTGTAGCATTGCTTTCCTTAGTAGGTCCGCAGCGGTGTGAGGGTTGATACCGTCATGCTGCTGTTGCTGCGTCGACATGATTGCAGTCGGTCCTCCCCAAGGTGGTGTAGGTCCTTGCTGTAGGAAGTCAACGGCGGACGAGTGCGGGGGGTGACGGTATCATCGTATCATTATTATGATTATGATTATTATGATTATTATGATTATTTGATCCGTTAATTTCTAAAATCTTGCACATACCTAAAGTACCGTATTCCGTACCACGCGTACCTTACCGTACCTCCAATTTACAGTAACTACTAGTGACCTTGAGTACATTGCCCGTGCTCCTTGACCAGACTAAGGTAAGGTACTTCGTGAAAGATACCTTACATTTCTATATAGCTAGGGTACCTATGGAGTACTGTCAATTCAGTATTTAGATTCCAATACTAGTATTGCACCAATCTGGTCCCTCTTAAGGGAGGACCTTCGACGACGACGAATACGGATGATGACGACCTCGAAGCTTTTCCCTTCGGCCGAGCGACTTGTCTGGTACAGGGTAGAGTTAGGTTCCTGAGGTATTGGGATCTTAGCTCAACAGGATATGTTGAGGAAGTACGAGTAGCCGAACAGCGTTCATGATAGCCTATCGGAGTTTTAAGGTGAGGTACTTTACTTGGAGTTGTTTACCTTAACTCTAGGTCACGAAACTGTACCTCGGCACTAGGATACTCCGCTCCGGTGGTCTGTTTGGCTAGGCGGGAGCATGGTACCTCACGGTACCTCACCAGAAGATATTCACTGCGCTCGTTGAGCATGAGGCATCTACTTTAGGAACGGTCATGCATTACCTCAGTGAAGCCTGCTTGTAAATTCGGCACGGTCAACGCGTCCTGTAGAAAGTATGGCTAGAAGATCAAGAGCTGCAGCGCAAGCTGCGGCTCCTTTGCCAGCCAGTATGCTCTCCTTTGCTGCCCTGCGACTGGGGCCTAGTGCCTAGTGCCTAGGAGCTGTAATCCAGTAGCTAACGCCATTGCAGGAACTTCGACTCCTCAGGTAGCCGAGAACTCGGACGAGGAGATGGCCGACGGTTCTCCGGACGGTGCACCAACTCCTCTAGAAAACGATCGCGACGAGCAGGTAGGGGAACAAGCTGCTGATGAGGACGAGGAAGATGGATCGGGCAATGATTCGGAAGGAGTATCTCGACCCTCCACTCCAGCTCGGGGGCGGTCGGCAATACCACAGAAACGGCGTGCCGGAAGACCTGCCAAAACTCGTCTCCATGATCGGTCCGGACGAGATGAGAACGAATCTCGAGACGCGGCCTCGGATACTGGAACTCCCCGGAAGAGGGGCGGATGGCGTGGAGGTGTCCGTGGATCAGGTGTAGGGAGATGGGGAAAGCCTAGAGGAGGGCCATCGCACGTCACCCAGGTGCCTTTGGATAAGGAAGGTAATATGGCGAACGTCAAGGACGACGAAGTAGAACTGCCCGAAGATCCCGAGGGCGAAAATAAAGTCGACAAGATGGGGCGTTTGCAAGGAGATAGGGAATATCGAGTACGCGTATTTACCATTAGCGGAAAAGGAGATCGGCTGTACATGCTATCGACTGAGCCCGCAAGATGCATCGGATTCCGGGACAGCTACCTGTTTTTTCAGAAGCACCGATCACTCTATAAGATAATCCTTGGCGATGAGGCAAAGCGTGACCTGATAGAGCGCAGTCTCATTCCACATTCGTACAAAGGCCGTGCTATTGGAGTTGTGACCGCTCGTTCTGTCTTTCGAGAATTCGGCGCTCAAATTATCATCGGCGGCAAGAAAATTACCGACGACTATCAGGCAACTGATGCTAGGGCCCGAGGTGACATTGAGGGGAAACTGGCTGTGCCTGAAGATAGAGCGCCCGTCAGTGGTGACTCTTACGACAAGAATCGCTACGTGGCATGGCACGGGGCAAGCAGCGTCTACCACTCAGGGGCACCAAGCGTACCATTACCTAGCGGTAAGGTCGCTGATGGCAAGAAGAAGAAAGTTGTGGTTACGGGAGATAACTGGATGTTTGAGCATGCACAAGCAGCTAGGTGGGCTAATCCCTTGACCTTCAACAGTCTCCTCGCTCACAAGTTTAGTTCTTTCAACTCCAAACTCGCTCAGATGCGCCGTCAAAGTCTCGAAGGTGCTTACGATCCTCACACCAATGTAATGCAATACCCAAAGATCATGCAGCCGACCCACGGTCGATGGGAACAACTACCGACCGGACCGGCATCATCAATACCTCTATCATACGATCAACGCGGAGAATCAGTTAACCTTCCAGCAGTAGATTCCATGTTCCCCGACGTCGCACCTGTTTTCACCCACAACTTTGCCATCAGCGACACATACTATGTCAGCCCACTATATTCAGGGTTGGGCATCCCTGGACCGGACGGACCCGCAATGGACGTTGGACCTGGTGGCCTGACAGAAGTGCCGCAGGATATCGTTGCTGCTTTGCCAGACGAGAACCGCCAAGCGTTCGAAGAGATGAAACTTGAGGAGATCAAGTGGAAGCAGAGCTGGGGCGGAGAGGATGAGGACCGGGCACGGGCCAAATTACGGATCAGCTACAACACCTAAACTGTTAAACAAACGATACGGCCTGTGTCGTGCGCCGAACTTGCTGGTTGTGACGGCGCCCGGGAGTTTTTAGACGGTTTCCCCCCCATTCGGCTAGGCGTTGGGCTTATGATACCAGGTCAGATCTCCGATATGTTGCACGGAATGAAAACGGTGATAAAATGGAGCCAACATTCGGACATGCAGAGTTCAAACAATACGTCTCAGGCATACCTTATGATTTTAAGATAGATGATTGGATCTGTGAGATACCCTGCTAGAAAGTATATTGGCTGTGGTGCACCAGGCATCCACGTTTTTATCCCGTTGCTCTAGAGGGTAACGGGGTAATGGAACCCAAGTCTCGAAAGGTACCCGCTCCTGGCATGACCACGCAATTACAAACTCGACATGGAGTAAAGTACTTTAGATGTGTAGGTAGCCAGCTATTATAATTCGATGTCTTTCACAGGGCATGTGAAAATGTGAAAGACGCTCACAAAGCACTTTAACCAGAGTGGCGGAGGAAGAGTGTGGCACCGAAAACGTTTCTCGTTTCTGGTTTCTCGTTTTTCGAACGAAAACCACAATGTTGTAGTTCTAAGGTAAAGTACCGTACTACTGGCGTATAAAGTACAACCCATCTAACAAGCCACAATTCACACTTACGGGAGTCACACTCAACTTGGTAAACAACCTTAACAGATAATACGAGTCGAGTAAAGTAAAGCTACTCCCGTAAGGTACGGAGTATGTAACTTATTACATTTCAAAAACCCCGCCGACTAAGAAGAAGAAAAAGGAAAAAAGGAAGAAAGGAAAAAAGAAAAATACCGCTCGAGTCACAGGAGGAGGCTGCGGGCTGCCAAACCCACATTCGGCACTCTTCGTCATCAAATCATCCCCAAACTCTCCCTCTTTCCCTCTCTCTCCCTTCCCCCTACCTAAATCCATACCCATCATCTCTACCTCCTCTCGACTCGCCATTTACCATAGATCTAAATTCCTCGGTTCTGTTCTTTGCAGTCTACCTTACCGCCACACCGGATCATTTGTCGTGGCAGATGGAGAGATTACAGTAATTTCCCGTAACAAACGGTTTCACCCCCGCCTGCATCCACGGTACCTCCCAAAGCGACCGCTGGATCGTCAAGTCTTAACCTCCAACACCAGACAACCTTTTCCACAACACCTTCTGGTCACCATCGGAAGGGCCTTTGTGGTTGATTCTACGACACATTTCCTGCTGCCTTGGTCGTACAAGCACCCTGGTGATACCAACCAAGACCGGTCAGCACAGTCGATCTCCATCAGCATCGCCACACTGGTCGTTTGAAGTACAAAGCAACAGTTGGCGGTATTACGCTTTCCGCTCGGCAGTACACCTTACAGCTCGGCGCTTGTTGCTCGCTCGACCCCCCGTTGCTTGACACCTCTAGAATCGACTTCGAAGTATTTCCGGTTGTCACCAAGCTATGGCTCTACACGCATAGTCTCTTTTCAGTTCGGACTTCGCTACCTTTCTTCCATCTATCGCCGACCAACACATATTCTCCTGAATCGACACCAAGTTGATTGAGCTTTTAACTAAGACTTGTGATCTCTTGGAGTACGACACAATCACACCAACACCTTTAATTCATCGCAAGAATTCAGCTGGTTGACTTATCTCCGACAAAGCGACAACTCAGCTCTCGCGAACCCTCAACTGGACTTATCCGCATTTACGATCTGTTGGAAGAAGACCTCGCGTCAGATCCAGCCGTTTCTTCTGTTCAGACACCTGTTGTTTTAGCGATCCTGTTCTTCCAGCGTAACGACCATTTCTTTTTAATACGACTCTCATTTACCTACCACACAAGTCAACCAGAAGTCAAATACAAGGCAACTAGATCGCGAAAAAGCGGACCCCTAAACCGTTGATGACGTTTTGACCCTTTCTTAAGTCTTCTGAGCTCCTCGCGGGCGTTTCGCTTGCCGAGTACTTTTGGACCTTTGGACGGGGGTTTGAAAGGTCACCAGCACCACGAGCCGAAAAATCGAGCGGACACATTCACCAAAGGGTGTCGACACTGTCATAGCCCAAGACTCGTCGCTTCCGGGCGGTTTTTCCTCACACACGGGCACGTCATAGCGAACAACTTCTCGTTATGCCTTCTTTCTACCCAAACACGTTCTCGCGACCTATGCCCTTGACTCCTCCGGATCACTATGGAATGTACCCCGATAACACTGGCGCCACACAGTATCCAGCAATCAATCCTGATATACACTGTGCCAAGGCGCAGGGTGGAGGATCTGGACACGAGTACACCAAGCGATACCCACAATTCTCTATGGCACCGATGTCAGGTCCTTTTTACACTAAAGAGTATGATCGTCAGTCAGTCTCCAACTACACCGCTCCTCCAGCCCGGACGTCCGCAAACACTCATGGGCCCATAAGCGCTCCCTTACTACCCCCAATCCGGGTACCAGACCCTTCTACGGATGATTATCAGTCTCTGCGTTCAAAGCGAACCCAGCCTGCGGCGCAGCCCAAGGAAGAAAAGGCAATTGGTGGTGTTGCCGCTTACCTGGACTATGAGATGGATCAGATGGCCGACTTTGTGGCCGAGACGGCACAGGGAATGTATGACCTCTATGATTCCAGAATCTGCCTTGCAGACATTGACATCGTTCGAAGTGTTAATCCAAAGACTGCGGTCCCCCCTGCGTTCCGTAAATACGTTTTTCAAGTCCTATCCTCAACTCGCTTACCGCGTACAACGATCCTCCTTGGACTTTACTACTTGGCTACTCGTATGACCATGCTATCTGCTAGCGGCAGATACACTACAGGCAGTGGACAAGTTTATCGTATGCTCACTACGTCGCTCTTGCTCGGCTCAAAGTTCTTAGATGACAATACGTTTCAGAATCGCTCTTGGTCTGAGGTTAGTAACATCCCTGTCGCCGAGCTGAATTTACTCGAGATTGAATGGCTTTTGGCCATTAAATGGGATATGCACGTCAATCCCGATGATCCTCAAGGCTTTATGTTGTGGCAAGAACAGTGGGGGGGGTATCAGGACAGGAAGGCCATTGAAAAGTCACTGGAGTCGCTTAAGCTGGCCCCTGTGGACACGAACGTCCGGAGGCAGCACTCCACAAACAAGCGTTATTCCGCTGCTCCGGTTTACCAACCATTGTACAATGAGCAGGCACTCGGTGCCAGTGCCAATGATCATCTGCACCCGCAGTGGAGTACCCCTCGCTACGATCAATGGCCACCTACGCGGTTGAACACGGCTTATTCACCACCATCTGCACCAGAGACTGGGCCAAACACGCCGGAATGGTATGGTAGGCTCAGTGGGATTGGGTATAGCCATGGACAGCAGAGTTACCCTGCGAGGACGATACCTCCGCCATCGCAGATTCTGCCGTCGCAGATTCCTCAACCAGCATATCAGGCACCATACCCTCAGCAGTATAACCCAAGCCCTTGGAACCCTCATGGTGCCCACTGTGGCTGCGGCTACTGTATGCCTTACCAAGATCGTTACTCCATGGCTCCCGGATACGGCCCTCAGCCAGTCGCAGGCTAGATTTCGAACTGCATGTATTCGCCTCTAGACATCTTTGTCACTTTCGTTAAGAGTATGCAAAGTACTTGCACACGCAATATATTCGATACCCCTGGTTTCGTGGCCTAACTCGGACCGCGATATCCTTGTTTCAGTCCTTTTCTTTGCTCTGCGTGCGGTTCCCTCCGCCAAGTCCCTGGATACGTCGGAGCGCCGACATTGTATTCATTCACAAGGCCGCACTCGAGGTACACCACTTGATCATTCGGCAGGGGTTCCTTTACTAGGCGAACTAAAACGGAAGGGTCCCCTATCGACTACTTACCTAACGGCCTCGCATTCTTGTTTCTATTTTCCTAAAGATTACGAGACAATTTTTCGTTCTGCTAAGCATATCCCGATAGACTTCTCATTAGGCCTCAAGGATTTTGGGGAGCACTTCACATTCCAAAAAAAATCGGTATCAGGCGTTTCTCGGTTTCGGCAAAAAATCTTCGGCATCAGACCTCATGGACCCGGGGTGGCGATCTTTGTATTTGCATGGGCTCTAGCACTTTCGTTTACTTTTAAAAGAATTCCCCCCTCGCGTCGGCGGCGGTAGCGACGGAAAAGCAGCAACTTTTTTCGGACATGCCCTCATTTTTCGAGCCGGGCTAGGCTCTAGTAAGGTGGTTATGAGTGTCGCCTGTTGAAGCGGAGGCACGGCGGTGTGTTACCTTACATGGAGCGGATTGTAATTAGCTGGAGGAGAAAATAAAAGGTTGACATGGAAAGTGGCAACCGCGGGTTATGGGTAGAGATCGACGGACATCAGATTCAAAATTGAAGAAGATTTGGTTCTCCCAAACTTTTATCTAATACGAGTGATATTTACCGTAGTCATGAATCTATCATAGGGCTATTTTCACCTACTAGGAGAACGGAGGTTCGGATAGGCTTTCTTTACAAGGCAAACGTGGAGATTCGAAAACAAACTTTACGAGGCAAACGGTGCCACCCGTTGCCGACTATTTGCCCCCATCGTCGCCCGCGGGTTCCTCCCATCGCCTCTGTGCGCTTGCTCCTAGCCCGAATCTTCAAGACTCTCCTCCAACCCTAACGTCAACGACCATTCTGCCCTCTCTTCCTATCTCGCATCCCCCAATACATTCCTCCCTCTCCCTCTCTCCCTCTCTTCCCGCTCCAATCCGTGGCCTAACCACCCCTTTCCCTTTTCTGAATTAGAACCTGCGGCCCAGAGATTCAAAGTTGCATTGTATTCTTTATCCTTGACGTGGGTAGATGGGAGATCCCTCACGGTGTTCTGGCAGCTGTGTTAGATTATTGGAGTGGCGAGTCTGTGGTGTGTTTAATGGAGGCGAGGAGATGGGCGTGGATTTGTGCTTGGGAAGAAGAAGAGGGTGGTTTATTTTATTTTATGAATGGGTTGGGGTGGGATAGGAGCAAATATTGATAGCATGCTGAACGAAGTGGATATGCGGGAGATTCGTGAAGAAGCCAATTTTCCAGTACATCAAATTACACCTCTAAAACTACCGCTCCTAAAGTCCTTATCTCACCGCCATGCCCCCTACTCACCTCTTGGGCTCTCTTGACATGAGCACCTTGTTCCGGTGCACATAGGCCAACACCCCTTACCATCACACGCCCATCATTCCTCTCAGTCTCAGCACCTCATGCTTGGTCACGAAAACCCCATCTACACCCCCTCGCCCAGTCTGTGCCTTTCCCTCCGGAGCCTCCAAAGCATCAACTAAATCTCTGACCTTAGCACCTTCCCATTCACCTCGGCTATTGGTCCAAAACACCCGTTTGATACCTGCCGCGTAGATGTAAAGAATGCAGCGGTAACAAGGACGTGACTGTAAAGCTGTTGCGTGCTCCGCTGTCTGGACGATGGCAGGCTGAACGGTCGGAAAGGGGCTGCGAAGTTCGTCGTGCAGGGAGCGAGGCTCGCCGCCAGACTTATTGACCGGATCTTTGACGTCAGCTTCAAGTGTCTGATTGCCGACATCAGTCTGCTTCTTCCAGCCGAGCCTCGCTACATATATGTCCGAGCCGCACAATCGGAGGTCTTTCGTGCGCTCAGAGACATTGTATGGCTGAGGCGTGGCTCGACGCTGAGGCTCAAAACAAGTCGTGCCAGGGTGCTGGTCTTCGGAAATGGCTTTTATCTGGTTGTTCTTGTCCTTTTCAGGGGAAGAATATTTCTGCCGCCTACCTCTAATGGCTGAGATAGAATCTACATTATGGTCCAGTAAAGTAGCCAAGTTATTATCGATTTCGTTGCAAGAAGCAGAATCATTGCGAGAATTTACTCTCGTTGTTGATTCACACGTCAATTCATGCTGCTGCTGTTGTCCATGTGCCACAGTCTGTCCATGTTGTCGAGCCTGACGATAATGTTGATGATCGTGATGAAGCCCATGCAGCCCCTTCGTACGGTCTTTCGAAGCACTGTTCTTCAGGGGCAGACATTTCTTCTTCTTCTTGTTGTACTCCTCGTACTCGTACTCCTTGATGGGGTCCAACTTCTCCTCCTTCTCCTCGACCGCATCGAGATGAACATGTTTCAAATTGCGACGCTTGAACCTGGGACTTGCCACTGCGTTGGTTGGCAGCCGGTTTCCTCTCCTGGGTGACAACGTCTTTGTCGGCTGCTCGATTGATGTAGGCTTTGATGTTCTGTAGTCGTAATCCTCGTTTCGCACGACCAGGTAATTTGAGGCTTGGTTTTTGCAGCCACTGAGCAGATCTGGTAGACGCCTGAGAAGCCAGAGTACTGGAAAATGAGAGGGCAGAGTGGATAGCCATCATTTCCGAATGCATTGATAGCGGAGTATTTGCCAGATTACCACCTTTGGTGTCGCCGCAGGGCATATGCGTCTCGGACGATGACTCGTTCTGCTTCGAGAGCTTACTCTTTTCACTGACTGCCTTACTTCTGCATTTGTTCTTTTGGTCCAAAGCTGCAACAGCAGGGCTATTGAACGCACTGAAAGGCGCTAATCTCTTGGCCCCTCCATCAAAATGAGGCCGGTGGTCATTGTAGCCTTGACCAATGACTTTACCACCGCGAACAATGATACAACCGTGACGGTAGTGCAGAGGAGACTTGATGGCCTGCTCAAGGCATAGAGACAAGTAGGAGTCGGTGCGGGGAGACATATTTGGAGAATCTTAGACGAGTTGGTTGCGTATTGCTTTGCTTGTGTGTGAAGAAAGTAAGACGTGAGACTGACAGTTTGCCCTTTGAAGTATGACTTGAACGTAAGTGGGTAAAGGTTCAACGATATGTTGGCCGCTATATGATTTCTTGTTGTATATTACCTGCATTTACATACCTTACAGCGATTAGGTATTGAATTGATAAACTAGGCTGGTATAAGAATACATCACATAACGCATCCAAGCAGTATTTATCTTTTACTGCGAACATTCTGGGCCGTGACCCTACGAGCTTACTGACTGAGCTCCACCGAACTCCAGTTGATATCAAAGACGTGTACTACCACCGTTAAATATGCCTGTCGCATTCAATATCCAGAACTCTACCAATTCAGCCTCCAGGTCCCCCTCGCGCCAACCCCCAGCACTCCCTAGCGAGCTCCTCCTCCTTGCTGAATCCCAATGGCTATTCACCGAATCGGAGCTCCTAGGCACACCCTCCGTCCTCGATGGCCTCTCTCCTGAAAAGGAACGCGAGAACCGTAGTAAAGGCGTCAACTTCATCCTCCAAGTCGGCATCATGCTCAAGCTCCCCCAAATCACCCTCGCCACCGCCAATGTATTTCTGCATCGCTTCTACATGCGCCATTCTATGGTCGATATCCCCAACAGGCCGGGCTTCCACTACTATTCCATGGCCGCGACAAGTCTGTTCTTGGCGACTAAAGTTGAAGAGGATTGTAGGAAGATGAAAGACTTGGTTATCGCCTGTGTGAGGGTAGCGCAGAAGGACCCAGGAAAAGTTGTAGATGAGCAGGACAAGGAATATTGGAGGTGGAAAGACAACATCCTACACAACGAAGATTTGCTGCTTGAAGCTATTTGCTTTGATTTGAGCTTGGAGCCGCCGCATAAGACTATGTTTGAGCTGCTGATGTTTTTCGGGGAACAGGATAACAAGAGGCTAAGGAACGCGGCATGGGCGTTCGTGAACGATAGCTGTATGACGGTGCTCTGTCTGCTGTTTCCAAGTAGGACAATCGCGGCGAGCTCACTTTATGCGGCGGCGAAGCACTGCGGAGTTTGTTTGCCAGACGATGCACAAGGCAGACCTTGGTGGGACGTTGTTGGGGTGAAGTTAAGAAGCATCAGAAGGGCATGTAACATCATGGCTATCATGTACGAGACTATCCCGTTCAGAACATCCAGAGAAGCCGTGACCCACGAACAAACTCCAGAGGATGGCGATGAAGCAACGGCAAAAACGAGGGCTGTGCGGGAGAAGGTTGAGGGGTGTATCGATTCTGCACTGCACGAGGCCAGCCAAGGTAGTAGCTCAGCTTCTGATCCTCTTGGCTTTCAAGAAAACCACGTGAAAAGGGAAAGGGATGGATTGGGAAGTCTAGAGCAGAATGTTGCTACGAACGGAGCTGCAGGACACAACGGCAATGGCCTTAGCCAGGACGCACATGGCGACATGGTTGATGGTGATGATATCATAAACGGCAGTCCTAGAAAAAGGCAAAAGGTTAATGGTGATACTAGCCACACCAACGGCATGACAGCCTCGCAGGAGCCGCCAGCTGAGAACAGCACTGCGAACGGCGCTCCCGTAGATGATGTTAGCGAAGAAGGGGAAGTAGAGCCATGACAAATCGGGTCCCTTTATGCCATACCCTTAAGGGGAATGGGCAACAAGATCTTCCATAAGATTCGGATCATGGTTCGATGTTCGATATTTGTATTTGTGGAGTTCGAGATACCCCAGTTGCTTCTTCTACCTACTTCAGACCTAACAGATGTGCTCTACCGGCTTTAATTACCAAGATCTAGATAAATTGTGTAAGATGCGTGACATGGCATTGAACATCTGTACACCCAAATCCAACCCTGAAACAATGACTCTAGCGACTCCGAGCAGACCCATGCCGATATAATGTGTGCTCCAATGTCCAGAAACGCCGGCACACTTGCAAGCACAAGTCATAAATTCTTGTAGATAACCAATACAGGTAGTCCTCGCCGGAAGTTCATCTGCGGAACGTTTCCACACCAAGCGTAGGCGTCTCTACCTGCTCGTTTCCTGGGACACCCTCATTTTTCCGCCTGTCGAAAAAAGTTTGACACTCAATAAGTAGAATGGCCCATTCTGCGAGAGCCCTACCAGCGTACTTGCTTGACTCAGTGGCAGGACCTTCCGGTTTGATGGGCCTGTTCGTAGGCGTCTCAGCCCGCACTGATTGTAGGTATGTTTGAGCAGGTAAGGGAAGCCTAGGAGGGTATAGACGCCTCTCTTTGCCAGCAGGATTATTCTCCCTGTCGCTCCATTCAAGGGAAAACTTGAAAGAGTGGGGACGAAAAGGAGGGGTTACTGATACAAGCTTGCCTGTCGAAGGCTCCTGCCCCACAGCAGGTGCGTTCCCGCTCGATGGGTTGGTAGTAGAAGCGGTCGGCTTTGGTTTCGAGCGATCTTCGGGTGAGCCAGCGAAGGGCATGATATTCTTAAACAGACCCCACCGCTTCTTTCCACTTTGAGACAACTTGTTTGCATCTTCTCTAGCCAAGGAAAGCTGCGATGCCGTTGCATGAGTCAGTTTGTCCAGTGAGCTATGCCTTTCGTAGGCAGTTGGTTGAGTGGTTGAAGATGATGTCGAGGATAGGATGCCATCGAATGAAAGAAATATTCCGCCCGGTGCAGCTTGCACGTCGTTCCTGATTATCAGGAGGCGACGCCCAGGAGCTGGACTACAAGGTGCCGTGGAGGGGGACACGATACCATGGTTTTCAGCGTACTGTTGGAGATAAAGAAAATGGCACCACACGCGCTTTAAGCGAAGCAATAGAGTCTCTAATATCGTTCTGTAGAAGGCTTAGCTTCATGACTCCAAGGACCTGCAGTGTTCATACTTACATATCTGTGTCAGAATTGGCACCATCCAATCTTGCGACTTTCCAACAGAGCAGTCGCATGTAATATGCCCTCACCATCGGACACCAGTGATTGAACATCCTTCCAAAGGTAGCCTCACTCAAGAGCCATTCCAAACACAACTCACGTTTCCTGCTCTCATCGCTGACAATGGTGCTCCATAGGCTGTAAAGGAACGCACATAGCCGTATTTCCGTCATAGTATTTTGGCTTCGCATCATATGTTTATACACATCCAACCAAAACGCCCAATCAAGAACGGGCTGTTCCTGATTCGAGGTATGATGATAGCGATCTAAGATAGCAATTGCTTCTTCCATGAAATCGCATAGCGTGAAGCATGCGCTATTATCAAACAACGAGATGTGTCGAGCAGCGGCTCTAAGAAGGTAGCCAAAAGACTCGGCAAAAGTCTTCTGAGCTTTCTCTGACATTGCAGAGGACCCTGATAAACAATCCCTTAACATCATAATGAGACGATTCTCAGCCATCGAGCGATTGACACCGCTTGGGGGTAATGGAAGTACAGTAGCAGAAGCGTCGGCCTCTCCAAGCAAGTCCTCAAAGGTTGAAGACGGCGCCGCATTAAAGTGATCCGACGGTTGGTTGATAGCACGTTGAATTGTCGCATCTAAAACTGTGAGCATCTGTGCCTGTACTAAAATGTAGCCGGGTGCACAGGTTCTCTCTCCTGGAGTGATACCCTCTGAAAGGAATCGGCAAGTCAGATCATAATAATTCTTCGCAAAAACAAAGAAGAGATCGCTATCTCTTCCAGCCCACCTCCCTACCCAAGGGCCGTGCCAGGGTATATATGCAGTAGCAATAGGTACTTGAGGTCGACGGCGCAGATTCTTCATCATCGATCTTAGTGACTGAAACGTCAAATTATGCACACACGGCGGAAATTTGATAGCAACACTCCCAGAGGCTGCTTTCAAGTCTGTGTCCCGTCGAACACCATTCTCGGTAAGGACTCTTCGTAGGACTTCTGGGGATGTTGCCCAAAGGCGAACCAAGATCTCGGCTATTCCGTCACAGTAAAAAAAAGCGTATGCAGTGACCTTTCCACAAAACGCCACAACGCTGGCCGCTACATTTCGCATCGACATCTTGTCTACCACAAACGCCATCTGCGCTAAGAGGTTCTGAACATATGTATTTCTAATGTTGTGAAGAACAGAATCAGCGAGGAAGTCGGAAGCCGTCGATCCAAGAGAGGTAGTTGATCGTGATTTGAGCGACGGTCGCAACGGTTTATCTGTGCGAAACGCAAAAGTGGTCGGATGTATAGTCCACTCGGGCCTGGTCATGATGGCAGTGACAGCTTCCAGGATGGTAGGTCTGTCGTTACCGGACACTGACTCACCGTTCCTACCGTTCAGCATTTCTAAAAGGCCTGTCCACCACTTGTTCATGATATTGATACGCCTATCTAGATCTTCGGGCCTCAATTTTGCACTTGAGGGGTGGTCGGCATAATTTTTGAGGAAGGGGAGTAGGGCGGACCGGACAATTGCGAGTTTGAGAGTGCTCGCCCGCGTTTGGAATCTGCATATGCGTTTGGTACGAAATACCTTGAGTCGAACCTCGTACAGAACTTACTTTTGAAATTCTCCGTCAAGTGCTCGAAAAACTCCCCATAGTTCGTCCCTTCTTCGGGGGGACTCCGTTCCCATCCCCTGTAGTCGTTCGGAAGACATTGATTTTGGGATAGTAGGGGGACTTGCTGATGATAAGGGGTTATTGTTTAAGGACGGTAGTCTATCGGTGGAATACGAGATCGGGATCGAGGGCACAGAAGGGGCCTCTACTTCGGTGGAAGCTCTCCCAAGAAACGCACTAAGCGGCCGTCTTGACTTCTTGCCAATCGTACTGCTCCTCTTAGATGGCGTACCAACATGGCCACTTGTGGTTGCATCTTTGCTATCATTGATAGTATTGGCACTGGCCCGGGATGGTGGCCTTGCATTATTGGAGCCCGATTCTTCAACAAGAGGACCGTTTGCTGAAGCTTCTCGTTTGTTCGGGGATGGAGATCTTGAAGCTGAAATCCACGATTTTCTGGCGAAAGTTGTTAAAGACCCAGAAACGGAACGGCGTTTACTTTCAGGTCCATGAGTCTCCTTCGAGCCATCATTAGTCGACTCGTACGCCAAGTCGCTAGTACCCCGGCGCGGTCCTAAGGCAAACTTCGATACGGTGATTTTAGAACCAACCAATGAACGGGTTGATTTTCGCCTCAACAATTTCTTGCCATTGAGTTTTCCATGTAAGTCTTCGATGCTTTCTGATGCTTGCTTGCTGAATGATTGCCGGAAGGCATTCCCTTTTGGGTTTACGAGCACATTCTCGGAGAAGGTCCGTTTGATGCCGTTGCTCTCGGGCGTAGAGTGCGGTGTTGGAATTGTAGGTATCTGAGTAAAGCTTGCCGATCGAGGGAGTGAGGATACCTTGAGGCCGTCCAAAGCGTCAGATGTAGGGGGGAGACCGACATTATTAGCCGCTGCGGCAGAAAGTAGCGGCCCATGTACCAGTATATTGGCAGTCATAATCTAGGCGGAGATGCCCGCTCTCCACCCACGCATGAGTCCAAGCTCGAACGTATTCAAAGTTGTGCCCCAATTTCATACCAGGCGACGTTGTGGCTCCTGCTTGGCCGGTAGGCTGTCTCGGAGGGTTAAATTTGTCGAGGCCACACTTTCCAGTGATAGGAAGAAGCGGAAGGAAACGACAGTACATATACCGATAAATAAAAGCGCTATGAGGAGACGTCAAAACCAACAGTGGTAACCTATACAACAAGAACAAATGTAACGAGTGAGAACGATCGTGTTAACGGTTAATGTCAAAGTCCAAAAGAGCTTGGCATTCATAGATAAGGTGATTGTTTAAGCTTAAATCCCATAGTGTGGAAATTCGTTAGTTATAATTCTATTCTTAGTGCACGAAGTTCGCTCAGGGGTTCGCTAGTCTGAATAACGAACAAGGCCGACAAGGTGCCTTTTTGACAAGCTGGAGAAATATTTCGTTTGGGAGACTGGTTAACAAGTAGGGTGAATCTATGAAGCGCGGCAAGTAACCAAACATTGTGGTAACCTCATTTCTCCATTCCAAAGAGCTTGGTACGTACTGTGGACGTGAAACGATCAGATAGCAGTGGCTTGATTTCTAGTCATGTCTATTGCGTATGATACGCCCGAAATTCATAGAAACTGTAGATGATATTGTATAGGAAGCATTCCGTTGTTGGCGTCAAAGCGTTAGTGTAACAGCCAGTACAGCTGTTCTTTGGACAGGACCAGCATCAGGTCACGGCACATCAATCATGTGATCAGCCTTTGCGGTATAGCTTCATGCTGAGTGGTAGAAGATGGACCATCTGCTAACAGACCTTGCGACTACCATATTGCAACAAAGGATGAGTATGTGCCCTCGAGGAAAACCTTGTAAACACGGGAGGAGCAGAGCGCACAAGGTGGATACTGCGATCCCTATCAACGTGTAGTGTCATGGATCCTTAATGTGTGGAATCTAATGAGCTGCACCTGCTTCCTCCTCTTCCTCCTCTTCCTCAAACCAATCATCCTCAGACAATTTAGCCTCTCCTGCGGCAGTTTGGCCTTCTACTTCGACTTGTTGACTCTCATAAGCCTTCAAATCGCTAGCGATATCGCCTTCGTCTGGTGAGGTTGGCGCTCTCGGTGGGGAAAACTTCTGGACGTGACCCTCTGAGTCGGAGGGCTTGATTGGAGTTGGTTTGTACGATTTGAGCTCTCTGAGATATAGATCTTGGACCAGGTCGGCTGTGCATTGAACCATCAGCTTATCTATCTTCCATCATTCTGGGATTTACTCACCTCTTAAAGGTGCTGTAGGTGATATCAACGTTCTCTGCTGGATAATGGTCTGCTGAAGGCTTACACGAGCCAACGTGAGGCGCTGCCATAAGTTAACGTAATTCGGCCACTTATTAGATTATGGTCAATCGAATCGAACTTACGGCGGCTTTGAGTGATCGAAGCATAGTGGTAGAGAGAGAGTTGTCTTGCTGCCTCTGAAATGATCGCAATGATCTGTTTTCGACTAGTTCCCGCTAGTGGACTGCTGAGTGCTGACTCACCGAGCCACTCTTCTTTCAACTTCACCTATAAGGCTATAACACTCTTTAGCCACCCTCCACCCATCCTCCAATACTAATACTCTCTGCTGGGTCACGGTTGTGATATCTATGCTTCCTCGACTATCTGTGGGAATCTGACGTTGCTCGGATACTCACGCCTTCACTGGTTTCGTCGTCGGACAGCAGCCAGCAGAACACATCTCTCTCTCTTTCGTATTGTGTCTTGGTCTCGGCGCTACTTTTCCCATCGCTCACTTCTAATACCGCCACGATAGCCTGCGGACTCGCTGATTTCGGATATCCACCAACTTACGCTTGCCGCAACATTGGGACCGATCGCTAAACCTCTCAGGGAATATTCTTGATAGGTACATCAGATCGCCTTCCGTGTACTTGCTGGTAGTCGTCGCCGCTCCTTGCAGACAACAGCTCGAGCTATCCATTTGCACTTACTGTACTTGCTGTTTCCCTGTTCTGCTCGACGCTGTTGCATATCTTCAGACCCAACTAACATGCGGGATTCCTTGCAGTGACAGTCCAAAAGTAGCAAGCAGCACGTTGCTGCTCTTGTACAGCCGCTAATTTCACGAATCTGGGATTGGATTTGGCTCCCCAGCCATTGCGTCTTCGACACAATATCAAGTCGTCAAAGTGTATTCTCCACTCTTCATTCGTTGCTGCGCGGCAAACCACAACCTTTCGGTGACTGCCAAGGGTGTGAAAAAGAGGTCACGACAGCGGTTCGAAAAGCGTAAACAATTGTCCAAGATGGCAACAGTTCCAGCCGAGACTGCTATGTCTGGCGTGAAATCAGATCTAACCGCTATTGGTAAACCCCAGGAACCATGGAGAGAAAATCTCAACATGCAGGTAATTTGCAGAGACTGCAAGGAGTTCCCACCCAACCTAGTCGAAGAATTCTCTTCAGGCGATATGGTCTGTGGATCTTGTGGACTAGTCCTTGGTGACAGAATCATTGATACGCGTTCCGAGTGGCGTACCTTCTCGAACGATGACCAGGGAAACGATGACCCTTCACGTGTCGGAGACGGCGCGAATCCTCTTCTGAACGGGTCTCAGTTGCAGACCACTATCTCCTTTGGTGATGGTGCAGCTAATCACAAAAGCCGTGACTTGCATCGAGCTCAAAACAAGTCGACGCACGATAAATCTACGAAGTCACTATTGGCAGCCTACAAGGAGATCGGGGCATTGTGTGATGCATTAAGCCTTATGAAGAATGTCTCGGACGTGGCAAAACATCTTTTTAAGATGGTCAATGATGCTGGAGCTTTCAAAGGAAAATCTCAAGATACGCTTATCGCGGGCGTCATCTTCATAGCGTGTCGTCAGTGTAGCCTTGGCCGAACCTTCCGAGAGATCTATGCTTTGACAAAAGTACCTAAAGCAGAAATTGGAAGGATGTTTAAGAACTTGGAGAAGTTCTTTGCAAAGCAGAACAAGGAGAAGCTGGAGAGCTTGGTGCGATCAGGGGGTAAGTTAATCGTGACAGAATTGGCTCTTGTTTACTTGTTGCTAATCTTAACAATGAAGGGGTCGTCAACCCCAATGAGAAATACAATACCACCAAATCAACTGGTGCAAAGGAATTGTGTGAGAGATATTGCAGCCACCTCGGACTGTCCTATGAATGCATTACGATGTCACAGGCCATTGCCGAAAAGATGGAAAATGTTGGATCACTCGCTGGGAGATCCCCGATCTCTGTTGCGGCAGCATGTATCTACATGGCATCGCACCTGCTGGCAGTGCCTAGATCTGCCAAAGATATATCGGCAGTGGCGGGTGTGAGTGACGGTACGATTCGCACCGCATACAAGCTCATCTACCCTGAGAGGGAGAAGCTCATTGATCCGGAATGGGTCAAGAGTGGAAAGGCTGATGTGAAACAACTGCCTCTGGCTTGAGCTTTCTATTTCGAGCTTTTGACACCCGGCGGGATGTTGGGTCGCACATTAGTTTCCTGATCTAGGTCACTTATCGCTGACCAGACTAACATGCTAACTCACATTCGTTTTGATTAATCAGTATTGACCATATCTAAATTTCTGATGTGATTACCAGATACTAACGAGCAGCGCTATGCATGACGGCACTGGAAGTTCCAAGTGGACTCATAACGTCTTTCGCATGCTATATACTTGTGCGGAACATGACACTGCTAACAGCTGTCTTGGTCTAATTGAAAAAAAGGCATTGTGCGAAATATATTGATGCATTTTTATCTTGTTGCTCCCGCACTCTGTTCGTGTAAAAACACACATTTTGTCAATGAGTACTGACTTTGGTGTAAACTGTTGGCTAAACCATGTTCAGCCCGCTGGAGTAAGGTGATTATTACACGGATCTCTCAATAACCAACCTTGAACAAAGCGAACTTCAGGGCGTTCGGCGAGTAACATTCGAGTGCCTACATCACCCTGTTAGAAGGGTTTCTGGTCTGTCCGCTGCAAGGCCCCAGACCACCACACTGCAGGATCTACAATCTACAACTGTTTCTACGGCATCTACTCCTTCTACCCAACCCTACTAACACTAAGCCCTATCTAGCCCAAACCCACGGAAGAGCTATGTGACATTCCGCAAATACTCCGCCTCCCCCACTCTCACAGGAAGATTTTGTTCTACCAGCGACCCCTGGCCAGATCAAAAACCCCGACGCTCCTCTCCTTTCCCACCGCCATTCACCCAATCGGCATATCAGCCCCTGTACATCCTATAAATCTACTGCATAGCCTTGTACAACTCGTCATAGGTCAGCACATCGCTTTTCCCCCACGGCACCGTGGGTTCCACGGGCATTGGCGGCAGCGGCGGCAGAACCGGAAGCTTCCGAGCAGGGCAACGATGATGGTGCAGGTGCTAATGGTGTAGCGGCCTGGCGTGAGTGTGCGCTGGAAGTGCGTGGTTTGCGTGGAGTTGAGGTCAAGGATTTCGAAGCGCCGTTGTTTGTAGCAGTCGTAATCGGTGAGGATGAAGCGGGTGTTGGCTTCGCGGCAGTCGTCCAAGTTGAACCGTGGGACGAGCCAGGAGGGGAGGGAGCGGCAGTAGAGTTGACGGGCTTTTGTTGCGAGGATGGAATTTGTCCGCCGCGGTCTGGATTAGCGAACTTATAAGGAGGCAAGCGATGGCTGCCATGTAAATACGGTTTTGTGAGGGCAATCGGCAAGGAGCGATCATTCTCAAGATTGGTTCCGAGGTGGCAACGAGCGACTGAAGATCTTCAGCGTCGATCGAAAGAGAAGAGATGGAAATGATGGCATGCCTCGTTCCCACTTCTCGATTATGAGATTCGGATTAAATTAGCGTTTGACTTCTTTTGCCCCAGAGTTACAACATGCATCTAGTCTTTTCTGGCGGCAATGAGTAAACACTGGGCCAACCGACCGTAAGCGTCACTGATTTGTTTGCGACAGCACAATCACTTGGAGATGGTAGTTGTTAGACAATGAGTATTGCACAGCTATACATTAAGGTTATCGCTGCTCTCTTATTCAATGATGTCTTTTAAGCTTTTCATCAAGATGTGTATGTACAAAATAACCCTTTGACCTATAATCATCCAATTAGCAACCAGCCTTCATTTCAATTCAAGTTTCTCCATTTATACAACATAAAAAGGGTTGATCGTACCTCCTAAGTCACTGATAACACCATAATACCTCAACCAGCCTCCTCCATCTCATTCGTCTCCATCTCTCCATCCCCTTCCAAGCCCTCACTATCCCATTCATCCTCATACCCCTCCTCATCCATCACCATATCCCCCTTTTCTTCTTCACCCCCCTCTTTCTTCGACGATCCCTTCTCCTTCTTCTTCCTCTCCACGTTCTCCCTCTGCACCCTCTTCCTTTCTTCTCTCTGTTTTCTCCTGCCCTCCCAAACTTTCTCCATCTCCTTCACCTCTTCCTTACTCTTGTTCAAATACTCATGCCACATAACTTTCCCCCCACAGACACCCTCTTCCACCTTCGTCATCCGCAGTTTCAATCTCGGCCCCAGTTCAACCAATTTTACGGCCCGCTTTTCTACACCTGGTTCTTGCCTCCGTGGGCCATTCTCTGAGTTGCTGCGACGTAGAGCAGCCATCTGTTGTTTACTCAGCACTTTCTTCGCGCTAGTATCTAATACCTCAACTTCGGCGTCTGTTTCAACTTCGCTTTCACTGCCCGATGTGAAGCCCCCCGCCGCGGCTGAGGGATCAAGGAGGTAGTCGGCAACGTCTTCTAGCTTCCCTAGGTTTGGCAGCGACCGCTTGTTCTTGCGATCGTGGAGCATTTTCTCTGCGGCATTGAGACGGCGGATGCCGCGGGAGAGACCAGTGCGCTTTGTTGTGATGGCATAGTGACGGAGGTTGAGGTTGTAGGATCCGTTGTCGTCTGACAAAGACGAGGACGATGGTTTGGAAAGTTCGCGATTTAGGACGAGGACCCGGCGGATGGAGGAGAGGGGCGTTGATTGCGGTGATATCGGCGGGAACAGAGATTGGAATATTGTGGTTGTGAGGGATTCAAGATGTTTTGGAACTGCAGGGCTTGAGCCGTCTTGGGGTGGAGGAGTGATGAAGTTGTTCATGACGAGGAGGGGAGGAGTTAAATATTCCTTTCCTCCACCATTGGGGTGTTTCAATGCCTTTCGGACATCTTTGCAAAGGGAATATTGCTCCACGCGGAAATGAAGCGTAGGACCTCGAGGGGTGAGTGCGAGGCGAAGATTGGTGTTGCCTGTAGTGGATCTTGAGAAGAGGAGGAGGTGGGAAACGCCGAGAGGACCCGCCATGGTGGTGTAGTCTCGTAGTCTGTTTGACTTACGCTCCTGTCCCGATAAGGCATATCAGCTCTTAAGCTTCGCGGGGTATAGAACGAAAGAAAACCTTTAGTCTACTGGCCGTACCAGGTTCCAGCATACTCCGAACATCCTTCACCAGCTGGCTAACACTAGGTCCGACTTCTCCTGCTCCTATGCGAATTACCATGCTCTTGGGCTCTCTGCTGGCTGAAGAGTTCGCCTTGACTCCATTGGACGGTCCATTGTTCGCCCCAAGATGCGTACGTTTCTTGGTACGCCTTCTCGCCATGATGAATCGGTTTCGAAAGGATAGAAGAGTTTGGTGATGTCCTAAAAAAGGCTCTGCTGTTTGACAAGAATCAACCGTCTTCGAAGTTCGCCTCGCTAAAGCTTATCGATAAGACTAGCGTTGGAATCCTGTGCGAGGGTGTTTTCTGTAAAGTTTTGTGTGAGCGGTTGAGAATCTACTGGACACCAAGATGTCTGCTATTAAGAAGAGGAAGCCCAATGGCAGTTCTCAGGTGGCAGACTTACCAAAGTTAATACTCAAAAAGGCGAAATCGGTGGACAGAATCGCATCGCCGCCAAAAGTCACCGAACAACCCCCCGAATCCTCAATAAACAGGGAAGATGCAAATCAAGCGGAGTCTGGAACTGTCCTTGAAGATGCTCCAAAGACATTTGAGGAGCTTGGCATAATTGATTCGTTGTGTGAAGCATGTACAGCTCTAGGGTACAAAACCCCAACACCGATACAAAAAGAAGCCATACCACTTGCGCTTCAAGGACGAGATCTCATAGGGCTTGCGGAGACTGGGAGCGGTAAAACCGCCGCCTTTGCTTTACCAATACTGCAGGGTGAATTATCTCTATTTCCGACCTTGCCTAGACTTGTACTAATAATTGTCAGCTCTCATGGACAAACCTCAATCTTTGTTCGGTCTCGTCATGGCACCCACTCGAGAATTAGCCTACCAAATCTCTCAAGCCTTTGAAGCACTAGGCTCTTTGATATCAGTACGCTGTGCTGTCATAGTCGGTGGTATGGACATGGTCCCCCAGTCCATCGCCCTGGGCAAAAAACCACACATCATCGTCGCCACCCCCGGCCGTCTCCTCGACCACCTGGAAAACACGAAAGGCTTCTCCCTACGCTCTCTCAAATACCTTGTCATGGACGAAGCCGACCGCCTCCTCGACCTTGACTTTGGACCCATTCTCGATAAAATTCTCAAAGTGCTTCCGCGAGAGCGCCGCACCTATCTCTTTTCCGCAACCATGACCTCAAAGGTTGAATCTCTCCAGCGCGCTTCGTTGTCAAACCCGCTGCGTGTTAGCATCTCGGAAAACAAATACCAAACAGTCTCCACCCTTATCCAGTCCTACCTCTTTTTCCCGCACATGCACAAAGATCTCTACCTCGTGCATCTCCTTACTGCAGATTTCTCAGGCCAATCTTGTATAATCTTTACCAGAACCGTGAACGAAACCCAGCGCCTAGCCATCCTGCTCCGCTCCCTCGGACTTGGTGCTATTCCCCTCCACGGCCAATTGAGTCAATCCGCTCGCCTGGGCGCGCTGGGTAAATTCCGCGCCGGCTCCCGCGAGATCCTCGTCGCCACGGACGTTGCATCGCGCGGCCTCGACATCCCCTCCGTCGACATTGTGCTCAACTTCGACCTCCCTCCTGACAGCAAAACGTACATCCACCGCGTCGGACGGACTGCTAGGGCCGGCAAATCGGGTCACGCCATATCTTTAGTAACGCAATACGACGTCGAGATCTGGCTGAGGATTGAGACGGCGCTGGGACATAAATTGAAGGAGTACGAGGTTGAGAAGGAGGAGGTGATGGTCTTGGGGGAGAGGGTGGCGGAGGCGCAGAGGGTGGCTGTTGGGGAGATGAAAGACTTGCATGAGAAGAGAGGGAGTAAGGGTGCTACGCTTAGGGGAAGGAAGCCGGGGCAGGGGGGAAAGAGAAGAAGGGACGAGATGGACAGGGAGGAGGGGTAGACTTGCATTGTAGGATTGGAGAAAAAATACGGGAAGAGTGATGAAAGCAGTTGGGCAAATCTGGTGGACTTTGCAGAAACCACTGGCTCAGTCTTCAGGAAAGGTATGCGCAGTGACAGCGTCGATCAGAGCATTACAGGGAACCTGGAGGGGCTGCCGGCGCGAGAGGAGTATTGAGGTTTCCACTCACTGATGCCGGACGCCCATGAGTATCAAGAAATTCCCGGGGCCGCAGTTAAGGCGGGGTCGGTATGGTTTGGATGTTTCCCAAGCTATAGTAGATAGGTCGAAGATGTGGGTAGTGAGTGCTTGGCACTATGTAGCGGCACTGATGTTATTAAAGAAGTCGTCGGCATCGACAGGTAGAAAGGTTGGTTTGACACCTGTATCGTCCCACAGCATTTGATTCAAATATCCGCTGTCAGAAATAGATCAAGTGGAGGAGTACACAGCAAGCCTGCTCACCACGGAGGTCCGAAACCCTCTGATGCTCCAAATCCCCTGATAGTAGTAACCAAATTTTGATTTTCATATTTCTTGTAACCTTCTATTACACATAGAACTTTTACCACCATGATCTCCATAGCTGGCTTCCACAAAAGCACCAAGACCTCCCAATTTTTGTGCGCACTGCTTACTTACCCCTTTCAGTAGCTCACAAGCATCGAAACCCACTCAAGTACCCGCCGCCTTGACCACCCCCGAAACCTTCGCGGCCAAATCATCCGCCTCTCCCCTTGTCGCCGCCTCGGCATACACCCGCATTGCCTCTTCCGTCCCGCTCGCCCTCGCAAAAGACCTTCCATCCTTGTACTTCCCGACCAATGCATCAATTTGCGCCTGCACGCCCGGCGGACTCTCCAGCTTCCTCTCCGCATCCACCGCTTTGAAGATGTTTCTGTCAGCTACTTCAACGCGTACAAGACGATTGGGCAGGTCAGTATAGGTGCTGGCCCATTCGAGGGGCGACCAGCCTTTGTGCGCGAGGATGACTTCGACCAGAAGGAGGTCGCTGAGGGCGTCGCCGACTGTCTGATTGATAAGGCGGGTAAGGGCGCGGAGGGTGGAAAGGGCGGAAGATTGGGCCGGGGATTGAGGTTCGTATTTCGCGAGGCGCTTCAGCGCAAGGTCGGAGAAGACTACAGTACCGTGGCCGTTGGCTTCGAAGTAAACACCCACATCAAACTTGGTTGCCGCATGATGCAGATGCTTGACGCCGGTCGGAGTGCACACAACGGGGAGTTTCAAATCTTTGGTTATGTAGCCAGTCGAGGCGCCGTTGGCATAGGCGGTCTGGACGACACCGACTTTGAGTTTTTCCGAGAGGCCGGCCGAGCGGGCGAGGTCAGAGATGAACAGGGCGGCGAGGGTGGCAATGCGGTCGCCGTCGAGGAGACGGAAGGTCCCATCTGAATCGACAAAGTAGTAGATTATGCGGTCGGCGTCACCATCGAGAGAGGCACAGCGGGCCATGGGGCCGGCTTGGGAGGAGGGGGGCGCACGCTGACCGGTTTTGACGAAGTCTGCTCCACACTGAACGGTTTCTGCTGTCAGCCTCTGTTTCTCCTTAAATGAGTCGTGACGTGAGGATCAGACCCACTTGATGGTTCAATCGCTCTGGTTTCAGTACGTCGTCGTTGACAACCTTGATGTCAAGACCGCCTTCTGAAGGACTGCACAAATATTTGATGAGCTCCCTCAGCTTGGGTCCACCAACACCATTTGCGCAATCAACAGTAACTCCACCGCTAAATTTCTTACCCTGCATCGCAGTTTTTAAAGCCGCTGCAGTCTTCTCGTAGTAACCCTTCTCAGTCGCCTCTCCGTATTCGTATGGCGTGCCTTTGGTATTCAAACATCTAGTAAGGTAGTGTAACTGAGGTGTGGTTAGTATCTTGTAATCAGTAGATTCGGTCCCAGTCGCCTCGAGGGCTTCAGCCAGAGCAGCGACTAGACGAGGTCCGGAGGCTCGAGTATCCCGAGCGAACACTACACGAGCTTTGGTGTCTGGTTTTATTTTCATATGTTCTGTGAGCTTTTCGTAAGCCGTGACGAGATCGTTGTCAGAGGGTGCGTTAGCAAGAGTAGTCGCATATGCCTCCCAAGATGCCTAAGCCACCGTTAGACTAGGTGTGTATTTCCTTGAGGATGTTTCGTTTCGCGAGGACGTACCTCGAGCATCTCGCCCTACATTGCCCAAGAATCAGCATGTTGTAATCCGATAGTTGGCACATTGACTCGTACCATTGGATCCACCAGTTTGACGCCATTGTCATCTGGAGGGTTGTGGCTCGCAGTAATCATTATGCCAATCACCTGACCATTCAATTTTCTTGAGCGCAAGGCTGCCAGCATTCCAGCACGAAAGACGACGGAGTCGAGAAGCGAGCTGCAATGACACGAGGCGTCAGCCGTCCATATTTACTGGGGCGACGATACCCAAAGGCTTGATGGAATCTAATTGATACCCACGCATTCATGCGAAACTAAATGGGTATCAAATAAGCCAGGAACAGGAACACCTGATAGATGTGCACTTACACCAGCTGTGCCATATTGAAAGATCCTATCAGCAGGCTTTGGGAACTTGGCAGAGGCTGCAATCATTGCATCTTTGGAAGCCATGGTGGAAGGCTATGTTGTGGATTTGAGAAAGTCCCGGTGTCAACTAATTTCCAAAAGAGAAGTAACGAAGGCAAAAGTGAGTGTTTATGCGAAAGACAGCGGAGAATCGGTGAAAAGCGGAGAGTTCCCTCCCACCCCCCCTCCCCCTTGTCCCCCCCCACGCCGCAATGCGGAATAACGTCAGTAGCGTGGATCATAAAGCTCGGGCCACTGCGCATGATCAGCAAAACAATCCCGTCCCGTGCGTCTTCTTGCCCGCTTGGCTGAGCTGGACGTGCTCGGTGGAAAGCCAACTTCCTTGGAGTCAGCAAGGTACAACAACACCAAACGATAGTGAGTGGAGAGGTCCGAGCGGGTATGCAATGACCAAAAGTGCGGAGTGCGGAGTGCAGGAGGCAGAGTGAAAATATGTTATTGAGTCTTCCAATTAAAATGCCTGCAACTCATCCTAGTCGGACCTTTGATCATCACGCTTTGAGCCTTTCCCCAGCCATATCCTGTTGCGCATCCTTTACTAGAAAGCTGATAAGAGGACGGGTCAGCTTCGCCTACGGAGACGGAGGGCGGTGTGACTAATAAAACTTACTTGTACCACCATATCGTGGGCCCAACTGTGCCCAAATGCCACAGGCTATGCGCATCCAGCATCCCCTTCCACGGCGGGAAGTCCAACAGCTCCAAGCTCATCGCCATGACCACCCAAGCCACTATCAACCCGGGCCAAGCCGCCCAGGGCTTCTTGAGTTTCTGATACCTATGCACACTGAACCAGCTCCATAGTATGTTCTGCACAACCCCCACTGCTATATTCGCCGCCATATTGTATGTATAGTCCCATCGCCAGAATGTGAGATAGGAAACGTGTGCAATATACAGGAGCACGCAAGTGATGGTCCACAATCGTAGTAACGTCTGCTTGACCGGAGGCTTCTTCTGATCCAGTCGAAATATCCTCACTGGCGTATAGTACATTCCGTACAACACACTTGCTCCCGCAGCAAAGTAGTCCAGCTTCTCTGTCAAATTGAAGTCCCTGGTGTGAAATATCATGCTAAAAACCCAGCTCGCCATGCCAATGTAGCTCAAAGCAACGTAGAAAGGGCGAAGAGAGTACCGCGCAGGCATCTTATCACGGATCTTTAACAGCCCATTGTAGTGTGCAAGGAAATTCAGGAACGAAAATGAGACCGAGAATGGTTCTTGCATACCCACGAAACGGTAGAAAGGCCATTTCCCATGGTACTGAACCACGGGCTCCAGCATTGGGGGATCCCGGGAAACTCGGCGATCGGTGATGATATGCTGGCAGACATGGTCGCAATTGGAGTGGCACGTCCAGAACAGGAGGCGGAGGTGGATGGCTTTATTCGGGGCGTGAGTAGGGATATGGGATCCGGGACTGCAACGGACTTACGCAACGCAGAGTTTCCAGACTTGCAATTCTCGTCCACACAGGTCTACAGGACGTCAGCATCTCTTCCCGTCTTGCATCAGAGGTCAGTCACGTACCGAAACACACTGGCGAAAGTCAGGGAGCCGGTCCCCGAGTGAAGCGCTTGCAATGCCGCAGAGACTTTGGACCAGAAGCAAGCATGCGACCAGACAAAATGCTGGGCTGCTGAGCAACCGAAACATCATTGTTGGATCAACATGCGTAACGCGACAACAAATGAGGAATCATGGTTGTTCCAAGATTATTCCGGCGCTCTCGCTAAAACTTTTTTGGCCGAAGCAGCAGCATATCGCAACCCTCGTAAATCAGGAACCAATGAATTCTGGGACCCATTTTGCTGGAATAAGATCATCGCATGCATTGGATGAACCAATCGAGCATCAAAAATTGATTTCAAGGACAGAGTTCTTTTTTTCTTTTTTTTTTGGGACTTCGATCATCCGCTCCTCCAGATTTGAGTTTTGGACCTTGAGATAACCGAAGCAGCAGTAAATATCACAACTATCACAACCCTTATAACTCACGAACCAAGAATTGCTGGAACATGTTTTGCTGGAACACAATCATCGCATACATGAGATGAACCATTCGAGCACAAAAAAATGCCAAAAAGCGCAAAATGGTGGAGGAGCGGATGATCGAAATCCGGGCCTTCCGCACATGACCATACCTCGCACCATGCAAAGCGGACGCTCTACCACTGAGCCACACCCCCAGTCGTGATTCAATAGGTTGTTATTTAATAATATAAACCTCATCAAAGCTGATAATCAATTTGGCACGTTTGGCTAATGGTTACGGGAAGGTTTAAGGTTTAGCATGGCTTTAAGCGAAAAACAGCTGGCTAGCGTGGCACGCATGGCTAGCACGACTTCTGCGCATCTCAATCTTCTCCTCGGTGTAACTCTGTTGCAAATGACAACTTTTCGAAGCATCTACTGACAACTTCGGCTTCCGAAGTATTCATAAGAAGCTTTGGGACCACGTATGGTGGTTGTACATGACGCACTAGATGGAACGTGTATGGAACTTCACATGGAGCACTGAAGGGGCTGAGTATGGAACCCTATATGGAGCGTTGGAGGGAGCATGTATGAGATTCTACATGGACCACTGGACGGATCACTGGGTGGACCACTATATAAAGCATATATGGAGATCAGTTGACCAGAAGGCTACCCATGGCGCGGGATACGATTGAATTGACAGTTTGGAGGTTGTTCTTCAATTTTCGCTGCCCATCTCGACATACTCTAGATGTGTTGCTCTCTGAAATTCTAAATACCATGCTGAAGTGATTTATCCCTTTAGCTAATATTCCATACTCCACCAAAGGGGGCAGAAAGTCAATCAACAACAATAAATAGCCAGATACGTTAGGCCAATCATTAGACTAAGTCGCTGTCCTGCCATTTGTCTACGAAAAGCTCAGATTGACCGATTTAGATTAACGAGTCTCATATATTCCTTAACACGATCCTTCTTATTGCGTTCATCACGTTATGCTTTGAATTGAATCAGATTATACTACTTCAGGGGAACAATGAGCCTATTCGTCTATTCGAATATATTAACGAAATCTTTTTGTTATTTCTGACTGGACTTCCTGCGCTTCCTGGTACTCCACCAGCTATCGAGGGTGCAAAACGCTATTGAGAGGCAGGCACGCCAGGCCGACGATCAGGCTAAGTGATGGTCAGGGTAGTTTGGGTATGGAAAGGCACGGTTGGTAAGTCTTATATTCTTTTGCTCGGTTATTCCTTATTAGTTAATTAGGATCAACGAACATGCTGTGTCGAGTAAACAAAAGGTCTAGTGGACGATCGAACATTTATTTCTACGATGACCGACCGTTGTTAAATAACTTTCAACATTCCTTTATACTCATCTCAACGAGTTCAAGTCTATAGTAGATTCAATCATACAATAGACACGAATACTGCAAAGTCACAGAGTCATAGGATTGAACAATTACTGAACTGGACCTCAAGTGTTTTTAACCAAGTACAATTAGCTAAGCCTAGCAGTAATGGAGGACAAGCAACAGAAACTTGCATAGAAGATATACAAGCATACAAGGCTCGCATATTATCTTCTGAAGAGACAAGTCACAGGGAAAGATCGATAAGCGTACAAGGCTCGCATGTTATCTTCTAAAGATAAAAGTATAAGAGATTTGCATGCCTCTTCCGCTGGTGCG